>Ga0310786_10002434_pt1 | contig 28433 bp, 26 predicted proteins | sample AusTroGonzalo_MG_FD_203881 | JGI IMG/M metagenome (GOLD analysis project Ga0310786, IMG submission 203881) | Bovine rumen microbial communities from tropical cattle in Woodstock, Queensland, Australia - Gonzalo_03 (v2) (version 2) | ecosystem: Host-associated > Mammals > Digestive system >...
TGCGTCTGCTTTGTGCCTCGTGAGCCATCAGCAGACTGCCTGCATCAACTCGGTTGATCAGCGTCGTTAGTTTCTCATATCTTTCAGATTGATACCTTATCTCTTTCAGCTCATGTTCCACATGTTGTGGGCCTCCTGTGCCCCACGTGTTTTGCTTCCAGTGATTCTTGACTTGTCGCCCCCTTGGCTCCATCGGCTTTCACCGACTTCATCGCTACTATGAGGCGATCCGACTTCTGCTCGCCCATCGGGCTACCTTGGCTTTACAGGCCTTGTTGACCCTTACCTTTCGGAGGCGGCAGATCTCCCGGGTACATTGACAATCCTTTGCATGCTCGCCACGCCCTACAACCCCGGCGGATCCTGTCTTCGTCTCGCATTGCGACTCGACATTGCTGTCTGCGATGGCCCGCTGCCATATCGACATCCGCTCGCTCTATTAACGAGGCCCATTGGCTTCACGCTTTCGCATTGTGGCTCTCATGCTCCGTTGCCTACGCTTACACCTGACCTCGCGGCTTCGGTGCCAAGGCTACGTACTGACTGCTTGCTAGGCTTTGTCAGAGAAGGAATTTCACCTCCTTGTATTGTCAACGCCGAACCGGCGCACGCGGGGCATCGTCCGTCATGGCGAGACACTGTAAGACCGGCATAAGTCGGCAGGTGTCGCTTGAGCCTGGAATCCTCTGCCTTTAGCAGGGGAGGATGTCAAGACCCAGCCCCCGTCGCTATAATGGAAAAATTTTTCCTTCCCTCCGACGAAAGACACCATGCTCATCCGCACAGCCGAACAGCGGGATCTGCCCCGTCTCCTTGAGATCTACAACGCCGAGGTCGTGAACGGCGTCGCCACGTTTGACCTCGAGCCCCTCACCCTGGCCGAGCGGCAGAAGTGGTTCGATGCGCACAACCGGGACAATCATCCGCTCCTTGTCGCAGACGTTGATGGCACCGCGGTCGGCTACGCGAGCCTGTCGCAATTCCATGAGAAGGCCGCCTACGGCACCACGGTGGAGCTTTCGGTCTACGTTGATCCAGCCTTTTGCGGCCAGGGCATCGGAAAGGCGCTCGCTCTTGCGGTGATTGATTTTGCAAAGGCCGATCCCCGCACGCACCGTGTGATGTCGCTTGTCACATCGAGCAACACGGCGAGCCGCAGACTCCATGAGAAACTGGGATTCCGCCACGTCGGCACGATCACTGAGGCCGGGATGAAGTTCGGCCGCTATCACGACGTCGACTACTGGGAGCTTGCGGTTTAGCAATCCTTTCCCCTAGATTTTTTCAAACAGAGCTCGCCAGATAACGAATCCGGCCACCCCGGGCTAGCCAGGATGGCCGGATGCCGTCCGCCCCTTTCAGGACAGACGCCGCGTCACTGAAGACCTAGAAGGCGTACCGGTAGTTGACCTTCAGAGTCTGATCCAGTCGGCCGCCATTGCCGCCACCAATGCCGTAGGAGGCGCCAAGCGTATGCGCGCCGCCCTTGACATTGACGCCGAAATTGGCACGGTACAGCGCAGTGCTGGCAATCTTGCCTTCCACGCTATCCGATGCAGAGCCCCCTGCGAGCGAGAAGCGCATGTCGGACTTCTTGTCACCAACGGCCGGCACGACGGACAGGTCGACAAAGCCGTTCACCTTGCAGCCGCTCATCGTCTCGGTCTTGGCCCCAAAGGCGACGCCAACCGGGAACTGAACGATGTTGGCCGCATCAGTCTTGTAGCTGAAGCCGCCCGCCTTGAAGTCGTCGAGATCGGCGCGGATATAGCGAACGCCAATGTGCGGCGTCACGCTGATGGCCGGCGTCAGATCGAATGAGCGCTGGGCGTACAGACCGACCGTGACCGTGTTGGTGTCAGGCTTGGCCTTCATGCCATTGCCCGAGATCTCGTTCTTCGAGAGCATCCAGCTGACGGAGCCGACAAGGTCGACATAGTCCGTAGCGAGAGCGCCGTAGAGCGACAGGCCGTAGTAGTCAACGTCGTTCTTGACGCCCGAGGCGCTCTTGCGTCCGCGCACCTTGCCGGTTCCGGCGGAGAACGCCATGCCGGCGGTAAATCCCTTGCCGACCTCACTGTCAACCCCCAGCGTAATGCCTCCGATATCGGAGCGGTAGCCTGCTGAACCAAAGCCGTAGTGCTTAGCCCGGGAGAAGTTGCCATTGGCAACAACCCAGAGCATGGAACTCTGGTTTTCAGCAACACCGCGGCCAAGCGCATGCTCGGCGATGCTCTCGTCGACCATCGTGGCAGTCGTCACCGCGACGGACTGAGCAGCACCGGCGTAGGCAAACTCGGCAATCTTGTTGACACCGTCTGCAAGCTTGTCAACATCCGTGCCGGCATCCTTGACAATGCGCTTGATCGTCTCCGCACCCTCGCCAGCGGTGTCAGGATTGAGCGCCTCAACCACCGTATTCGGAACCTTGAGACTGGGGACTCTGGTCGGATCAGTTGTCACGGAGAACTTCTTGGTACTGCTGTCGTAGGAGCCGGACTGAAGCGCATTCACGACGACCGTAATGTCGTTGATGGCGTACTCGCCAAAGTCAGCGACCGTCGAAATCGAATCTCCGTCCTGAATGCCAGGCACATACAGGTACGTGCCGTCGGCCATCGTGAGAGTGCCCTCACCCGTAACCGTCACGCCCGCAGCGATGGACAGCACGCCTTTGTTGACCGTCAGGCTTCCATTGGAGACACCGCCGATCGCAGAGGTGGCGTCAGCCGCCGTGGCGAGAGACGAATCCACAAGCACCTTGCCCGTGATGGTCGTGTCGCCGGCAAAGTGCGCAAGCGCCGTCACCTTGCCCCAGGATGCTCCGCCGAGAGAATTGCTGAACGTTTCCTGGGCGCTCTTCACCGCATTGGCGTTCGCACCAACACCCAGCCAGGAGTTCTGGCCGACAATGATGTTGCTCGCAATCGTTCCTGCCTCTTCAATTGCCATGCCGGAGGCATCACTGATCGTATCCCCATCCTTGTAGGCGGGATCAAGGAAGAAGGTCAGTCCCTGGAACGGCACGTCCTTGACAAGGCTCAGCAGTCCCTGCTTGCTCTCGCCCCCCTCTGCGGTACCGATTCGGAAGAGAGCCGAGACGGCTTCCTCACCCTGCTTGACGATCGAGCCGATCGTGGTTACTGCGCTGCTGAAAAGGTTGATGATGTTGCCAGTTCCGGAAAGACCCAGCTCGCCAACCGAGAGATCACCGCCGGCGACCTCAATGCCTCCACCGTTGAGGCCAACGGACGATACTTCGAATTCGCCCGTATTGACCTTGAGCGTCGCACTCTGGGACACCTCAACCTTGGCGCTGATCTTGCCCTTGTTGGCCGTAGAGCCATCCTGGCCAAGACTCAGGAATGCATTTCCACCGAAGACCTTCACGCTCTTTTCGGATTGACCGGAGAACGAAACCAGCTCCTTGCCATCAGCCGAACCAACGAGCGTGATGGACTTGGTGATTGTGAGGCTCGTCACACCGGCATTGCGCACGATGAGCGAAGATACTCCGATGCTCTTTTCGATAGTGACATTGTGGTTTGCATCTCCCTGGGAGTCGATCACCGCATCCACATTGGACTGAACCAAATTTGCGCCGTCAGGAATCGTGTCAATGTCAGCACCTGCATCCGTCATTCGGACGCCGTTGAACACCACAGTGGCATTTGAGTAGAGGCTGGCGGCATTGGCGGCGTAGGCGTCGTTGTAGAAGGCGTCATTAAACGCCAGGGTGGCGCTGTCCTGCACCTCAAGATTGGAAGCTGCGTACTTGCGCTGCATCCCTTCGCCGCTATTGGTGCCCTCCTCATTCAGCCCGATCGTGAAAACCTGATCGGTCAGGGTCGTCAGCTTGGCCGCGCCATTCACCGTGAGCTTGCCGCCAAGAGTCAACTGGTTCGCTGTGGCCTCACCCGCGTTCAAATTCAGTGCACCGCCCTGGGCAACCTCAACATTGCCTGTAATGCTTGTTCCCGAGAAGTTGACGGTTCCGCCGTTGCCGACCTTGACTGCCAGAGCCTGGCCTTGATCAGCTGTCGCATTGATCGTAGATCCAGCTCCGAAGGTGGCCGTGCCGGAATCAACCTGCACGCCAACTGCATTGCCGCCGCTGCTGGATGCCTTGACAGATGCACCGCCGTTGAACGAAGCCGTACCGCCCTTCACGAGAACGCCCTGCGCATTGCCCTTCTGCTTGGCCTGAGCTGTTGCCTGAACTGAACCGGATGCGTTGAAAGATCCGTTCGTGTTGACGTACAGTGCGACCGCTGATGCATCACCAACTCCTGAATTCGTCGACGCATCGAGCTTCAGGCTGGTTCCGGAATCCGTGCTGACGGTCACGGCACCATTCTTCAGACCTTCGTCCCACGGGGTGTTCACAGCCAGAGCGATCGCCCCTGCTCCAAGAGGCAGGAGACTCGGATTGATTCCAGAAGAATTCCCTAAGACAGCATTGGACGAAGCCGTCAAAGAATGCTCTCCGGCCGCAAACGAAACGGTGTAGTCGTGTTCGGACGTTCCGGCAACCATGCCAAAGGCAGTATTGGTCTGGGATGTTGCTGTCAGATTCGAATCGGCATTCAAGACAAGACCGGCCGCAAGGTCAGCCGCTGCCGCATAACCGCCTTTGGCCGTTGCTGTTGCCGTCAAGGCTGCATTAAGCGTTAGTGGGTCAGATTCATAATTGTCGTAAAGCAGAGAAATTGCATCGGCGGCTCCGACACCTGCCCCCTTCGACTCAGCATTCAAAGAGAGTTTCGTGCCTTCCGTTGTTTCGAACTTCGCTTCCGCACTATCGAAAGCAAGAGCTACTGCACCAATGTCACCATCGCCAAAGACACCGGTTTGAACCTGAGAAGAAGTTGCGTTGACCGTCAGCGTTCCGGAATTGAGTGAAACCTTGCCTATGCGGTCAATCCGGATGCCGGTGGCATCGCCACCTTTTCCCGCAGTAGCAGTAGCAGTAGCCGTGACCGTTGCCGTCGGAGTGTTAAAGACCACCTCACCATACTCAACAAACACGCCCGTGGCTTCACGACCTATGGCACTCACGTCCGACTTCTCGGTATTCGCGAACGTTGTCGTAATTTTTTCTGTTGCGCCATTACTTTCCTGCTGTAGCCAAACGCCAATCGCTCCAGAATTAGCCGAAGACGCTTGGACGGTGGCCTTCGCTCCACTGAAGGTTATGGAATGGGTTATGGAATCAGCAGCATATGTTGCTAGCTGACTGAGTGCGACGGCACCAACACCCTCAGACTCGCGCGCTCCCGTATTAGTAGCCGTGATCGTCGTTGTCGTTGCGTTAAAGCTGGTCGAGCTGTTTGAAGGCGTGTTGTTAATGCCGTCATTCGCCTGCTCAAACCCGACAGCGATATTGATATTATCAACCTGTGGATTTTCCGGTCCGCTGAAGGTAACCGATCCCGCAATCGTAGTCGTCCCGCCGTCCAGAGTCAGTTCTCCCCCGCCTTGCTCTGCGCCATAGGTATAAGCCCATGATGCCGTGTTCTGCGCACCCCTAAAATCGGCATTCGTCCATGTAAATTGTCCAGGAATTCCTAAGGAAGCCCCGGCAATAAACGTATCAGTCTCATAGTTGTGCTGCGGGTCGAGCTGATTTCCAAAATTCTCTAATCCGGGGACAGACCGAATCGCTGCCAGCTTCGCATCATCAAGTATGGCAGAGGCTGGCCCGCTGGCCGACGAACCAGAATTTTGGTCGAGCGTCACACCCTCAAAGTAATACTCCCCGTCATCTTCAGCATAAGCACGGGAACCGTCAGGAAAATCTATGGCCATAGCCGGCGCAGACAGCAAAACAGCCGCAGCAGCAGCCGCGGCCGTCTTGACAGATCGGGAAGATTTCACATGCGAGCGATGATGTTCATCACTGACGACAAATGCATGACGCGCCCATGACCATACAGTTTTATAAACTTTGTTCATAAGGGAACTCCTGGTATACCCAAATCGGAATTAGAACAAAGTGTTTGTACCAATCTCGCATGTTTTTGTCAATTTTTTATGTTTCAGTTATACTTGATCGATATTGCATTACGATTTCGCAATCTAGCTATTGAACAAAACTAAGTAGCGATATATCAACTCCGCATACGATTCAAGGAGGACTGTCGCTTTTTTCATACACTCATCCCTCTCCTACCGTCCGCATGCTCTCGTCATCCATCTGATTCGAAGGTTCACAGAACCCATTGGCTGGAAAAACACTTCGGGGCGCCTGCCCGTGAATCATTGCCGAATCACGGGAAAGCGCCCCGGGCTTGTGTGGGGAGCTGTGCGCCTGACTACTTGCGGTCAAGGCCGAACGCGTCGTGCAGAGCGCGCACGGCGAGTTCCATGTACTTGTCCTCGATCACGAGCGAGACCTTGATCTCGGAGGTGCCGATCATGAGGATGTTGATGCCCTCGCGGGAGAGCGCCTCGAACATCTTGCTGGCGACGCCCGCGTGGGTGCGCATGCCGATGCCGACCACGGAGACCTTGGCGATCGAGGTGGAGCTGATGACTCCCTTGGCGCCGGTTGCCGGAACGACCTGGGTGTTGAGCACTTCAAGGGCCTTGGGCAGATCGCCCTTCGGGCAGGTGAACGTGAAGTCGGTCGTCTCGTCGCCGACGTTCTGCACGATCATGTCCACATCGACGTTGGCCGCGGCGATCGGGCCGAGGATCTTGTAGGCGACGCCCGGGGTGTTGGGGATCTGAAGGAGCGTAATTTTGGCCTCGTCGCGGGTGAAGGCGATGCCGGAAACAAGGGCTTTTTCCATATTGGGATCTTCCTCAAACGAAATCAATGTACCGGAAACCGCTTCCTCATCCACGGGAATGTCCGGATCAGTCAGGCTGGAGAGCACGCGCAGGGGCACGTGGTACTTGCCGGCAAATTCAACGCTGCGGATCTGCAGAACCTTCGAGCCGAGGCTCGCGAGTTCAAGCATTTCCTCAAAGCTGATGGCCTCGAGCTTGCGGGCCTTGGGTTCAACGCGCGGATCGGTCGTGTAGACGCCGTCGACGTCGGTGAAGATCAGGCACTCCTCGGCCTTGAGAGCTGCGGCAAGCGCCACCGCGGACGTATCAGAGCCGCCGCGGCCGAGCGTGGTCACGTTGCCCTCGGGATCGCGTCCCTGGAAGCCGGCTACGATCACGACACGGCCCTTGTTGAGTTCCGCGAGCATCTTCTCGTTGTCGATGCGCTGGATTCTGGCCTTGGTGAAGGCCGAGTCGGTATGCACGGCGACCTGCGAGCCATTGAAGCTCACGGCGTCCACGCCGATGTCCTTCAGGGCCATGGCGAGCAGACCGATGCTCACCTGCTCGCCCGTGCTGGCGATGACGTCAAGCTCCCGGGGATCGGGATTGACCTGAATCTCCTTGGCAAGGGCAATCAGACGGTTGGTTTCGCCGCTCATGGCGGACACGACAACGACCATCTGCTTGCCGGCACGATGCCACTTGGCAACACGGCGCGCAACGTTCTTGATGCGCTCGGGGCTGCCCATGGAAGTGCCGCCATACTTATGAACGATAATCGACATTTGCTGGAACTCTCTCCGTCAAAAATCCGGTTTTGGGGTTTGCGGCCGATCCGGCCGATTCTGCCATTGCTTTTTACATCAAATGCCGTCGCTTTGGGAATCTCCCCTCTCCCGCCGTTGACTGCACCGGCCGGCACATGCGGAAAATGATCTAAGACAATTCGCCCATAACCGGCTGGCAGGCCTGCACGGACGGATTCTTCTCGTTTTTTCCGAAAAATTGTTGTAAGCAACAATTTTCAGAATATATGGTCAGCAGCGCCGCTCGAAGCGAGGAGCCAGGGCAAAGAGCGTGACTCCGAGAATGATGAATCCGAGCGCGATCGCCTCGCAGACCCCGATCGCCTCGCCCATGATCAGGCACCCCACGGAAATGGTGAGGAGCGGATTCAGGTACTGGATGACGCCAAGGACATTGAGCGGAAGGCGCTGCGCGGCGAACGAGTACGCCACCATGGGGACGGAGGTCACGATTCCGGTGCCGAAAAGAAGAACCCAGAGCCCAGGGGTGCCGCCCGAGAGGAAATGTCCCTCGCCCGCGGCGGTAAGCCAGATGAGGAAGGCGGCGGCAAAGGGCAGCATCAGCGCATGTTCAATCCCCGTGCTCAGCATGGCGTCCACGCGGATCGACTTCTTCACGGCGCTGTAGGCGGCCCAGGTCGAGGAGACGCCGATCGCGATGAGGGGGAGCCGGCCGAGGCTCGCCACCATGACCGCGAGCCCGCAGGCAGCAAGACCAACCGCGGCGCAGCGCAGCAGGCTCATCCGCTCGCGGTAGAAGATCGCCCCGAAAAGCACCGTCATGAGCGGCGTCAAGAACATCCCGATTCCCAGCTCCACCACGCGCTCCAGGTGCGAGCCGAGGATATTGACGAGCCAGTTGAGGCTTGCAAAAACCGCTGCCGAAAAAATGAGCGCGCTCTGGCGGGGGTCCCGCCTCATGACCGCAAGCGCCCCGCGCACTTCGCCGATCCGCCCGCTCGCAAGGAGCGCAAGAGCGATGCACGCAACGGCCCAGACGATCCTGTGGCTGAGCACTTCAAGCGGAAGCGCCCCAGCCGTGCGGCTCCAGTAGAGCGGCATCATGCCCCAGATGGCGTACGAGACAAGCGCGGCCGTGAGCCCCGCCCTCTGTCCCGCACCGGTTTCACTGACTGACTGCATGTCCCTTCCTTTGCCGCCTGACGGCCGTTCGCGGCCGTTTTCTGAAGCGCTCCCAATCATACAGAGAGTATGTTTTGCAGTCGCGCTTGCGAATGATTCTCATTTACTGTATACTGCGCATAACTGGGAAACAGCTGACAGCATACTCAAGGCGTCAAATGGGGTCGGCGCCGCTGTCTCGAACAGCCTCTCTCCAGCCGTCTTTCTCCTGCGGCCAGGGCTGGTTTCTCGGGGTTCTCTGTGAGCGGCGGCGGGCGCAACACCCGCTGCCGCTTTTTCCTGACCAAGAAAAATCAGACCACTAGGCAGGCCGCCACGCAGCCGGCCCGACATATCCGCGCACTTCGCGGCGAAACCGCTACAATGCGGCCTGACTCAATACTAAATGGGGTATACCGTGATCATCAGACTGACAACCAACCGGGGCGTCATCGATATTGAACTCAATGAAACCGCAGCACCCAAAACCTGCGCGAACTTCGTCAAGTACGTTCGCGACGGTTTTTATAACGGCACGATCTTTCACCGCGTCATCCGCGGGTTCATGATCCAGGGCGGCGGCATGGAGCCTGGTCTGGTGCAGAAGCAGACGCGTGCTCCGATCGAAAACGAAGCCACCAACGGTCTGAAGAACAAGAAGTACACCGTCGCCATGGCCCGCACGAATGAACCTCATTCGGCAACGAGCCAGTTCTTCATCAACGTGGCCGACAACGCGTTCCTCAACCACACGGCACCCTCCGGCCAGGGCTGGGGCTATGCCGTGTTCGGCGAAGTGGTCGAAGGCAAGGACGTCGTTGACGCGATCAGCACCGTTCCCACGGGCAACCGCAATTTCTACGGCGACGTGCCCGTCGACGACATCGTGATTGAAAAAGCCGAGGTGCTGCCCGCCGCAGCGTAAGGCAATACGTTCGCCATGTACGAACAGGGTCCTCTTCGTCTCGAGCCGCCTGCGCTCGCCGGTGTCGACAAGATTCCGACGGTCAGGCGGCCGATTTTCATTTCCGACCTGCACCTGTCCGGGCGCAACTGGAAGACGCTCGCGGCGTTCCTGTGGTTTCTGCGCACCCGGGCCTCGCGCTACCGCGAGCTTTTCATTCTCGGGGACCTGTTCGAGTACTGGATCGGAGATGACGCAGCCAGGCCCGCCAAGATCATCATCAACGAGCTCGCCCGGTATGCCGGGCGCGGCCACCTGCTCTACATCATGCAGGGCAACCGGGACTTCATGATGGGCGAGGATCTTGCGCGCATGTGCGGCGCAACGCTCCTCAAGACCCAGGTCGCCATCACTACGGAAAAGGGCACGAGAATCCTGCTTGCGCACGGCGACGAATGGTGCACGCTCGATGAGAGCTACCAGGAGTTCCGCGCCGAAGTCCGCAGCCTACCGTTCCAGAAAAAGCTTCTTGGAATGACTGTAAAAGAACGCATTGACTTTGCAAAATCACTGCGAAATCAATCTATAGCGAAAAAGCAAGAAAAGACTCAGGAAATGATGGACGTGGTGACTGGATCTGTGCGCGCGGATCTCGAGCGCCTCAACTGCACCTCGGTCATCCACGGCCACACGCACCGGCCCGCCCTGCACCGGGAGGACGGATTCCTGCGCGCCGTTCTCCCTGACTGGGATCTTGACAAGGCCCGCCCCCTGCGCCGCGGCTGGGCCGTTCTGAACGAGGCGGGCGAGCCCCAGGTCGTCATCTCCCGCTCCGGCTGGTTCTGAACGCACCGGGCCGGCCGTCCCCACCCGCCCTCCCCCTGGTCCGGCAAACGGATTACTGGATAATCCAGAGAGTTCCTAATCTCGCCGATTCGCGTCTAGAATGAGCGTGATTACGATGTTGCGGCCTCCCGCCCGGCCCATCCCCGCCGAAAGCCGTTTTTCCATAGGAGTTCTCTTATGCCTCCCGAAGGTATTGATCCCTCCGCGCTCAGCAAATTTCAAAACCTCAATTTTGGCAATGACGACAGCATCGCCCATCTGAGCGGGGACGAAAACGAGATTACCTCCTCCGGCACGCACCACAAGCTCGGAAATGTCTTCCGCGACGATGATGACAAGGCCGAGAACAACAGGATACGCACGGAACTGCTGAAGTCGCTCGGCCAGGCCCTCGGCCTCTCGGGCGTCTCTGAAAAAGACGGAGTAGTCACGTTCTCCAGTGATTTCATGGACAAGCTCGAAGAGCTTCTTGGCAAGGACGTTCTCCATCGGGACTCCTTCGGCATCGATGGTGAACTGGGAACAGTCACTTCCGGCAAGCCGCTCACCCAGCGGCGCCTCACGGCCATCATCGACAAGACCAAGCTCTACACCGAGGCCGATGACAATCAGGGGTTCTACCGTCAGAAGCTCGACATCATCCGCGGTGAACTCGATGCCAAGGTCAAGGCCATCAAGCTTGAATCGATCAACCAAGCGATAGAAGAGTTCGTCATCGTTGAGAAATGCATCGATTTCCTCGACAAGGAAAACGAAACCGTCGCTCCGGACAAGTCGCTGGAGCAAAAGGAACAGGAAGCGCAGAAGGTTTCCCGGAAAAACATGAAGCTCGGCCAGGGCGCGGGCCGCTCCGCAGCCGGTGCCGGCAGCGCCTCGCAGTCCCCGCTTCTTGAGTCGCTGAGGCAGTACACTGGCCTCACCTTCTCAAAGCAAACCTCCGCCACCCTCGCCAGCCTCGAAGGCAGGGCTCTCCAGAAGCACATCCAGCATGCCCTTCTGGCCTATGTCAGGCTCTCCTGCAACGCATACTCCTCGGCGCTCCGCCACGGCTGCCTCGAGCAGCTCACGGACCGCATGCGCAAGACCGGCCACGACATCGACCTGCGCATGAGAAAACTGATCGAGTTCGAGGCTGAGCTGAGAAGCCGCTAGCAGCCTTGCCTGCGGACGGGCTCGGCGCCCGCCCGCGAGGCTTTCCGCAACAGGGCGTCCTCCCGCTCGGGGTGGCGCCCTGAATGCACTTTGCGCGGCCGATTTTCTCACCATCCGTTGCTCTAAAATTCGCCTTTGTCCGTGCGCCGAAGTGCGCACCCGCTGATTTTTCGAAACGCAAGAGATTCATGACCAGAAAAGCCTTTTACGACACCCGCGCCGAATATGACGAAGAGGACGAGGACCTCGATCTCGGCCCCTCCAAGTCCGAGCTCAAGCGGCAGAGCGAAGCCATGCAGAAGCTCGGCGAAGAGCTCACCCGGATGCCGGCCGACCAGTTCGCCCGCATCGACATTCCAGATGACATCCGGGACGCGATCAATGACTACGGCCGGATGAAGTCCTTCGGGGCCAGGCGCCGCCAGCTGCAGCTGATCGGCAAGCTGATGCGCAGGCTTGACGGCGCCGCCGTGCGCGAGGCGATCGACCGGGTGACGGGCGAATCCCACGCGGCGGTCGCCGCAATGCACCGCGCGGAGAAACTGCGCGAGGCGATGCTCGCAGGGGACGAGGCCGTCACGAGCTTTGCCGGACTCCACCCGCAGGCCGACATCCAGCGCATCCGCCAGCTCGTGCGCGCCGCCCGCAAGGAGGCTGCCGAGAGCAAGCCTCCGAAGAGCGCACGCCTGCTCTACAAGGCGCTCTACGAGCTCGAGCTTCCCGCCCTGAATCTCGAGAAAGCCTCCGAGTCCACCAGCCAGGAGGACGAATAAAGCCATGCGCGCAGTCCGCAACACCCCCGATGAACTCATCCTCGGCCTGGTCTCGATTTCCGACCGGGCGAGCCGCGGCGAATACCGCGATGAAGGCATTCCCGCCCTTGAGGCCTGGTGCCGGGACGCAATCACCACGCCGGTGCAGATTCACACCCGTCTCATTCCCGATGAGCGCTACCTCATTGAAGACACGCTGCGCGAGCTCGTCGACAACGTCGGCTGCGACCTCGTGTTCACCACGGGCGGAACCGGCCCGGCGCGGCGTGACGTGACTCCCGAGGCGACGCTTGCCGTCGCAACGCGCGAGATGCCGGGCTTTGCCGAGCAGATGCGCCGCATCTCGCTGCGGTTCGTGCCGACCGCGATTCTCTCGCGGCAGGTTGCGGTGCTTCGCGAGAGCCCCGACCACAGCGCCCTCATCGTGAACCTCCCGGGGCGCCCCAAGTCGATTTCCGAGACCCTGGGGGGCCTCAGAAGCGAATCGGGCGAGGTGATCGAGGCCGGACTCTTTGCCTCGATCCCCTACTGCATCGATCTCATCGGCGGCCCCTACATCGAGACTGATCCGGACATCATCGAGGCCTTCCGCCCGAAGAGCGCGAAAAAGCCCGCCCCTGCGCCAAAACCCGTTCCGCCCGAGTACGAGCAGGCCGCAAGGGCCGCCGAGCGGCAGATCGCAGAGCGCAAGGCCGCCTCTGCCGTTCCCGGCTTTTCCGCAGAATCTCTCCGTCCCCCCGTGCATGAAGCGCCGGCGGCCGCACCGGTGACGCCCGCCCGAGAGCCCGTGCGTCCCGCCCTGGACGCCGCCCCGTCTGAGAGAATCATCCATGCGAAACCCCAGGAGCGGGGCGTCCCCCTCTATGCCTCCAATCCCAGCTCGCGCCTTGATCCCCTGGACGTGCTCGTGAAGGATCCCGTGAACGGGGGCGATCCGGCCTGCACGGTGATCTGGCTGCACGGCATGGGCGCTACGCCCGAGGACTTCGCGCCGCTCGCGCAGGAGCTATTTGATTTCGGAGGCCCCGCCGCCCGGTTCATCCTGCCCTACGCACCTGAGATCCCCGTCGACTGGGTCGACCGGCAGATCCTGCCCGCCTGGTTCAATGTTCCGAAGAACGTCACCGGAAACGACGAGGACGCAAAGGGGCTCGCCGCGATGCACCTTCGCATCTCCCAGGTCATCAATGAGGTGATCTCCACGGGAACGCCCGCCGAGCAGATCTTCCTCGGGGGCTTCAGCCAGGGTGCGGCGATGGCGCTTTACAGCGGACTGCGCCAGGCGCGCACGCTCGCAGGCATCATCTGCCTTTCAGGCTATCTGCCAGCGGCTTCAAGCCTGGAGCGCGACATCTCCCAGGCGGCCCGCTCGACTCCGGTCTTCATGGCGCACGGCGCCTTTGACAGCATCCTGCCGCTGCCGCTGGCGCGGCTCGGAGCGAAATGCGCCTCGCAGTACGCGCGCACCGTCATCTGGCGCGAATACGACATGGACCATGAGCTCGTCAACAGCGAGATGAGCGATCTCGTGAAATTCATGAATGCGGCGCTTGAGCCGTAGGCGGACGCACGACACGGAGGAACCACCCCATGCGCATCGAAAAGGTTGTCATCATTGGACGCGGAGCACTCGGCATCATGTATGGCGAAGCGCTTGCGCGAGAGATCGGCTTTCGCGAGGTGGCGTTCCTCGCCGATGAGGAGCGCGTCCATCTGTACCGCAGCCAGCAGGTGCTCTCAAACGGGAGAACCTGCCCCTTCCGCTACGAAACTCCGGACTCCTACCGGGACACGGCCGACCTCGTCATCTTTGCCGTGAAGTGCACGCAGCTCAATGAGGCGATCGAGCTTGCCCGCCCCGTCACGGGCTCCGAGACCGTCATCGTCTCGGTCCTGAACGGCATTGTGAGCGAGGAGATGATCGAGGAGCGCCTCGGCAAGGGACGCGTCGTCTGGTCCGTCGCCCAGGGCATGGACGCCTTGAAGCGCGGCACGACGCTCGTCTACTCGCACCTCGGGGAGCTCTGCCTTGGCGTGCCCGCCGGGCGTGAAGAGAACCGCCCCGCCCTTCTTGCTCTGGAGGAGTTCTTCACCCGCGTGAAGCTCCCGTTCGTGCACGAAGAGGACATCATGCGCCGCATGTGGGCCAAGTGGATGCTCAATGTCGGCGCCAACCAGACGGTGATGGTGGCCCGGGGCGATTTCTCCACCGTTCAGAAGCCCGGCCCCGTGCGCGACCGGATGATCGGCGCCATGCGCGAGGTGCAGGCCCTTGCGGCCGCCAGCGGCATCAGCATCACCGAGGACGATGTGAAGCTCTATGTCGGCTTCATCGACACCTTCCTGCCGAACGGCATGCCCTCCATGCGCCAGGACGGTCTTGCAAAGCGAAAGAGTGAAGTCGAGTTCTTCGCCGGCACCGTGATCGAGAGGGCCAGGAAGCTCGGCGTCCCCGTCCCCATCAACGAGGCGCTCTACCGCGAAGTGAAGGCGATCGAGGCCACATATTAAGCAGTTCTCAACGGGGAAGTCCAAAGGCTTCCCCGTTTTCTTTCCCTTTCCGCCCCCCCTCCTTTTTCCCGTCTCCGCATCTCCAAATTGCCTCAGTTTCGGCGGCTTCCATCCATGGAAGTACCCATGGAAGTCCATGGAAATTTTCATAGAAATTTATGGAAGTTACATGGAAGTTTTTAACAAAGTCCGTAGAAGTTTTTGCCTTTTCTCTTTTATAATCAGGCTCAAACGGAGATGAGCAATGTTCATAGAAGAACTTCTTCCAAGTATCCCGCTGGAAAACCGCGAAGCCGAGTTCGTTGGGATGATCGAACAAGGTCAAGACTCAACCGGCAATTCAAGAAAACTCGGATGGCTGGAGACAATCGCTGCATTTTCCAACACAGCGGGCGGAACGCTTTATGTCGGCGTTGACAATCGCACGCACGAACTTCTGCCCCTCCCCCGCTCCGAGGCCGACAAGACAATTCTTCTGGTGCAGCAGCAGATTCGCGAACGCATCGTTCCTGCCATCAGCTGCGACATCCGGGCACTGGCCGTCCCGGAAACAAAGCCCGCGCAGTGCATCCTTGCAATCCGTGTGCGGAAAAACCGGGAGATCCCGGTCGCCGTCCGCGAAAGCGGCCTGTTTGGCATCTATGTCAGGAACTTCGGACAGACTGTCCTTGCAACCTCCGATCAGATCCGGGATCTGATTCTCTTGAGCGACGGCCAGCCGTATGACGCCATGCCAAGCGAAGAAATATTTGCCGAGGAACACTTCAGCAAACTCTTTTCCGCCTGTTCCGAACGCGGCGTCCGTCTCACGGAAAAGGCGCTCATGGCAAAGGGCTTCATGGATCCGGAGTTTCGCCTGTCCAAGGGGGCGCTCCTTTTTGCCGATGCGTGCCGCGACATCCAGCGCACCAGAATCGTCGCCACGCTCTGGCCAGGAATTGACAAGGGGAGCTCCACCATCCTCTCCTCCGACGAATATTCCGGAAACCTTCTGGGCGCAATCGACTTCTGCCTGAACTTTGTCCAGACCCGGTCCGTCAACGGATTCAGAAAGACCGCGGGCGGCCGGGAGCCCCTCGTCGCCTATCCGGCACGGTCTGTTCTGGAAGGCGTTGTGAACGCCATCGCCCACCGCAACTACTTCATCCAGGGCGCCCAAATCGAGCTCAACCTCTTTTCCGACAGACTGGAAATCACCTCGCCCGGCGCCCTGCTCGGCGTGCGGGAGCTGAGAAGGGAAACCAACATCGCCGCCATCCTCCCGAGACGGCGCAACGAGGTCATCTGCGCAATTCTGGAAATGTGCCGGTACCTGGATGACAAGGGCCCGGGCCTTGACAAGATCGAGGATGACTACCGCCCGTACGGAGAAGACATGCGTCCGTACGTCACTGCGGACAGCTCGGGCTTCACGCTGGCGCTTCCCAATCTCACCGCAAGGAACAGCCCGATTGCGATCGGTGCGGCCGAGGCGCCTGCGCCCGTCATCGCAGACGGCATGCTCTCAGGCAAGCACGACAAGGCCATCCTTTCGTATTGCATGGCCGAGCCCAGAGAGGTCAAGGAGATTGCCGGTCATCTGGGACTGCGCGTTTCGACCTATCTGAGAAACACGATGCTGCAGCTGCTTGTCGACAAGGGACTCCTCATCAAATCCACACGGGCAGGAGTCAGTGTCTACACAACCAACCGGGAGAAGATCCAGCTCTCAGACTGCGAGCTGAGCACCAAACTGCGTCCGGCAGGAAGGCCGGGAAAGAGGAGTTGCCGCAAATAGGCCTGATCCAGCAGTCATGGTGCGCGTTTCTTCAGACGGAAACAAAAAGACCTCCCGGCGTTTGCTGCCGGGAGGCCCCTTCTCCTGCAAATCAGAAACAGTCAGTCAGAACTATTCCTTCCAGTTGATGCCATGTGCATCAAACACGCGCTCCAGGCGACGCGTAGTTGTGCATTGTCATGAGAAATCTTCCTTATTTCTTCGAAAACATCAGTCCCGCTCGTCGAGCCAGGCCTGCAGGATCGCCTCAAGCCTCGGCTCGTTGCTTGCCATCGGATCATCGGCAAAGTCTTCAAGCGCAAGCACCATGTCGCGCAGCTCCGAGAGCCTGAGCGTCACGGGATCGAGTTCGGGATTCTCATCATAGAGCTCTTCGGCAATCGCCTGAGCGTCGGTCCACTTGAGCGTCATCCTGCGGCTCCCTACTCGTTTTCATGAACGAGATTGCGATTCAGGCGCGGAATCTCGATCGTGATGTCCTCGTCTCCCATGCGCGCCTGGCAGGAAAGGCGCGAGAGCGGCGTCGCGGCAAACGCCTGGTCGAGCTGGTCGAGTTCGTTGTCGTCGGCTTCCGGCAGGGAGTCAAAGCCCTCGCGCACGATCACGTGGCAGGTCGCGCAGGCGCAGTTGTACTCGCAGGCGTGCGGAATCCTGATTCCGGCCCTGTTGAGGGCCTGGGCGAGCTTCTGCCCGGCGGGCACCTCGATTCTTGCGCCCTGCGGGCAAATGGTCTCATGGGGAAGAATGGTCACAAAAGGCATTTCTCTCTCCTAAATCTGAATGTCGCCCACCGACTGTCCGGCAAGGGCCTCTCGGATCGAGCGGTCCATGCGGCGGGCGGCAAAGTCGCCCGTAGCCGCTGCAAGCGCCTCGATCGCCTGCTTGATCGCTCCGGCGTCACTCTCCGCGGCCTTCTTCTGAAGATCCTCGATGGCGCTGTCGATGACGCTTCGCTCGGATTCGCTCAGAAGATCGGCATCCGCTTCAAGCGCCGAATGCGTCGACTCGATGATGCGGGAGGCCTCGACCCGCTGCTCGCGCAGCTCCCTTTCGAGCATGTCGCTTTTCGCCGACTCGTTTCCCTCGCGAAGCATCCGCACGATGTCCTCGTCCGAAAGCCCGTAGCTCGGCTTCACGCGCACGGAGCTCTCCACCCCCGTGCGGGTTTCCCGGGCGGAGACCGAAAGCAGTCCGTCGGCATCAATCTGGAACGTGACGCGGATCCGCGCGCCGCCGGCCGCCATCGGCGGAATGCCCCGCAGCTCAAACCGTGCAAGCGAGCGGCAGGCGTCAACCATCTCGCGCTCGCCCTGCACGACATGGATCGCCATGGCCGTCTGGCCGTCCTTGAACGTGGTGAAGTCCTGCGCCATGGCAACCGGAATCGCGGTGTTCCTCGGAATCACCTTCTCAACGAGCCCGCCCATGGTCTCAAGGCCAAGCGAGAGCGGCGTCACGTCAAGGAGCAGCCAGTCGTCGCCCGCATTGTTTCCCGCAAGCTTGTTCGCCTGCATGGCGGCGCCCACGGCAACCACCTCGTCGGGGTTGATGTCGCAGAAGGGCGCAGTGCCGAAGAACTCCGTCACGGCCTCGCGCACGCAGGGCATGCGCGTCGCGCCGCCCACGAGCACGACGCCCTGCAGATCGGCTGCGCCGCTCCCGGCGTCGCTCAGCACGCTCTTCACGGAGCCGAGCGTCTTGTTGACGAGATTGCAGGTGATGCGGGCAAACTCCTCGCGGGTGATCTCGCGGTCGATCGAGCGGCCGCCGGAGAGCTCCACGGCAAGCCGGGTGCTCGTCTTTTCCGTGAGCTCCTCCTTCGCCCTTCTCGCGGCAACGGTGAGACGCCGCTTGTCCTGTGCATCGAGAATCGCGTCGGCCCCGAGCCCCTCAAGCGCCCAGCACACGAGCCTGTGGTCAAAATCATCGCCACCGAGCGCCGAATTGCCGCCCGTTGCCAGCACTTCGAACACGCCCTTCGTGAGCTTGAGCAGCGAGACGTCAAACGTGCCGCCGCCCAGGTCATAAATGAGATACAGCCCCTCGGCTCCGGAATCGAGGCCATAGGCCAGGGCCGCCGCCGTGGGCTCGTTCAGCAGGCGCAGCACGTTGATGCCGGCAAGCTTCGCGGCATCCTTCGTCGCCTGCCGCTGGGCGTCGTCAAAATACGCCGGAACCGTGATCACGGCGCCGACGAGCTCGCCCCCCAGACGCTCCTCGGCCCGGGTGCGAAGCGTTGAAAGCACCTGGGCGGACACCTCCACGGGGCTCTTCACGCCGGCCCGCGTCCTGATTCTCACCATGCCGGCCGCGTCCTCGAACTGGTACGGGAAGATGATGTTGCCGTCGAGGTCGCTTCTGCCGCGGCCGATGAGGCGCTTTGCCGAACTCACCGTGTTCAGCGGATCGCTCTCCTGGGCGGCGAGCGCTTCGTACCCCACCTGCAGGCTTCCGTCGGGGCAATAGCGCACGACCGAGGGAAGGAGCGCGCGCCCCTTTTCGTCGCGAATCACTTCGGGCGCACCGTTTGCCACGGTGGCAACGAGCGAATTCGTGGTTCCCAGGTCAATGCCTACGGCAAGCCGCTCCTCGTGGGGAGCGGCTGACATGCCCGGCTCGGCGATCTGCATCAAACCGATCATGAGTGTTCCTTATTGCTGTGCGCCGCGCAGGATGTCGCGGCGGATTTTTTCGACGAACATGAGACGCCGGACGGCTTCTCGTGCGCGGGTGGTGTCGGGACTGGCGTCAAGCGATTCCTCGAGAGCGGCGATGAGCCTGCCCCGCTCGTCGCCGATCCTTGCAAGGAGCGGCTCAAGGGACGCACCCGACGCGCGAAGGCTTTCAGCCTCCTCGCGCCAGAGCATCTGCTGCATGAGAAACGCCCCGTCCATGCGGGTGTCGGTTTCGCTGCCGGTGTCGGCGCCGCGAAGCCGCAGGAGCGCCGAGGCGCGGCGCACGGGATCGGTGAGCTCGTCGCGGGCCTCATTGATGCGCCCGGCCCACTGCTCGGCCACGCGCCGCTCGGCGGCGGGCCGGCCGGCGAACCGGTCCGGATGCACGCGCGCAATGGCGTTCATCCAGCCCTTCTGCACCAGCTCTTCGCTCAGCGCAAACCGCTCGGGCAGTCCCAGCAGGGCAAACGGCGTCAGATCGGCCATGCAAGCCCCCTTCTAGACATGGAAGGATTTGCCGCAGCCGCAGCGCTCCTTCTCCTGCGGGTTGTTGTACTTGAAACCCTCCTGCAGACCCTGCTTGACATAGTCGAGCTCGGTGCCGTCGATGTAGGGAAGGCTCTTGGCGTCCACGAGCACCTTGACGCCAAAGCTCTCGGTCACCTGGTCGTCGGGATTCACGACATCGGCGAACTCAAGCTTGTAGGCCATGCCCGAGCAGCCGCTCGTCTTCACGCCGAGCCTCAGGCCAATGCCCTTGCCGCGCTTTGCGAGAAAAGCGGCGACGTGCTTGGCGGCCGCTTCCGTAAGTGTCACTGCCATCGTCGTCCCCCCGGGTTACTTGTCGGATTTCTTCTGCTTGGCGCGATAGTCGTCGATGGCGGCCTTCACGGCATCCTCGGCAAGGATCGAGCAGTGGATCTTCACGGGCGGCAGCGCCAGCTCCTCGGCGATCTCGGCGTTCGTGATCCTGGCGGCATCCTCAACGGACTTGCCCTTCACCCACTCGGTGACAAGCGAGCTCGATGCGATGGCCGAGCCGCAGCCGTAGGTCTTGAATTTGGCGTCCTCGATCACGCCCTCCTTGTTGACCTTGATCTGCAGGCGCATCACGTCGCCGCAGGCCGGAGCGCCCACCATGCCGGTGCCGACGCTCTCGTCGCTCTGGTCCAGGGTGCCGACGTTGCGGGGGTTCTCATAATGATCGATCAGTTTGTCGCTGTAAGGCATTTCGTTTTTCCTGTGTCAGGCTTTGTGTACTGGTTCTTGCGGGGTCCGATGGCCCCTTCCCTATTTATTAATTAGTGGGCGGACCACTTGATCTTCGAGAGGTCCATGCCCTGCTGGTGCATTTCCCAAAGGGGAGACATCTCGCGCAGCTTGGCGACCTTCTCGGCAAGAAGCTTCACGGCAAAGTCGATCTCCTCCTCGGTCGTAAAGCGCCCGAAGGTGAAGCGGATCGAGCTGTGGGCGAGCTCGTCGCTGCGGCCCAGGGCGCGCAGCACGTAGCTGGGCTCGAGGGAGGCCGAGGTGCAGGCCGAGCCCGAGCTCACCGCCAGATCCTTCACGGCCATCATGAGGCTTTCGCCCTCGATGTACTCGAAGGAGACATTGAGGTTCGTGCAGACGCGGTGCTCGAGCGAGCCGTTGATCACGATGTCGGGGATGCTGGCCTGAAGGCCGTCGAGGAAGCGCTTCTGCAGCGCGGTGAGGCGCTTCACTTCCTCAGCCTGCTCAAGGCGCGCCAGGCGATAGGCTTCGCCCATGCCGACGATCTGGTGGGCGGCAAGCGTGCCCGAGCGCATGCCGCGCTCGTGTCCGCCGCCGTGGATCTGGGGCTCGATGCGGATGCGCGGCTTGCGGCGCACGTAGAGTGCGCCGATGCCCTTGGGCCCGTAGACCTTGTGCGAGGACAGGCTCATGAGGTCGATCTTCATGGTCTGCATGTCAAGCGTCATCTTGCCCGGAGCCTGGGTGGCGTCGCAGTGGAACACCACGCCGTGCCTGCGGCACATCTCGCCGATGGCGGCGATGTCCTGGATGACGCCGATCTCGTTGTTGACGGCCATGACGGAGACGAGAATCGTGTCGGGACGGATCGCGGCCTCAAGCGCGGCGAGATCCAGCAGGCCATCCTCGCCCACGTCCATGTAGGTGACTTCGTACCCTTCGGTCTCAAGGTGGCGCATGGAGTCGAGCACGGCCTTGTGCTCGGTCTTCACGGTGATGAGGTGCCTGCCCTTGTCCTTGTAGAAATGGGCTGCGCCCTTGATGGCGAGGTTGTCGGATTCGGTTGCGCCCGAGGTCCAGACGATTTCGCGCGGATCGGCGTTGATGTAGGCCGCGACTTCCTTTCTGGCCTCCTCGACAGCCTTCTCGGCCTCCCAGCCGTAGCTGTGGGAGCGGCTCGCCGGATTGCCGAACTGCTCGCAAAGGAAGGGGATCATCTTCTGGGCAACGCGCGGATCAACCGGGGTTGTGGCCGAATAGTCGAGATAAACGGGAAGTTTCATTTTTGCATCCTGACGTTTGAAAGTTTCTTAGCTTGCCTGATGTCTGCCGGCATGGGCGGGAAGAATCGAAGACACCGGCACCCGGGCTTCCGAGCCGTGCCTGGCGGCGTAGCGCTCAACGATGTCCGCAAGCGTCCTGGCATTCAGGAACTCGGCCATCGTGTGATTGAGTTCAGACCACAGGCCGTGCGCAAGGCACTCGGCCCCGCCCCTGCAGGTCGCGTCGCCCTGGCACTGCGTGGCGTCAACTCGGCCTTCGACGGCCGAGACGATTTCACCGGCGCTGATCTGATCGAGTGCGCGCGCGAGACGGTATCCGCCTCCCGGCCCCCGGGAGCTCACGACAAGGTGAGCCCTGCGCAGCTTGCAGAAGATCTGTTCGAGATACGTCACGGAAATCTGCTGGCGCTTTGCAATATCGGAGAGCCGGACCGGATCCTTGGCTCCATAAAGAGCCAGATCGATCATGCTGGTCACGGCAAAGCGGCCGCGCGTTGTGAGCTTCATGGTTTGCGAATTGCTGGGGTCTGAAGGGCCGGCGGGGAAATACCCTACCGAATTGGTCGGGAATTCTACACATTACCCGACAAAATTTGTCAACTTTTTGTTCCCTCCAAGTTGTCTTGTGTTTTTTGGAGGACGCAATCCTCCGCCGTCCCAGCTTCTGCTGCAGATTCCTTGCGCGCTCGATCCCGCATTGCGCTCAACGGCGTCCCCGATGGCATATCATTACCTGCATTGCAACACTAAGGAGCCTTGCCGCAGGGCTGCCGGACTTCGTGTCCGTACGGCCGGCCCGAGGGCAAAGAAATCGCCATGAACCTCTGGAACATGCTTGAGAGCTGGAAGCGCGAGTGCCGCTGGGTCGAACTCAGCCGTGCCGTCAGCCCCGAAACCGTCCACTGGGCGGGATTCCCGACCATGCAGGAAAAGCAGATCTTTGATGTCGTCAAGGACGGCTTCACCGTGCACGAGTACCAGATCGTCGGCCAGTACGGCACCCATGCCGACGCGCCCAGCCACTTCGTCGCGGGCGGCCGCACGATCGACACATTCGGCATCAAGGACATGGTGCTGCCGCTGTGTGTCGTGAGCGCCTGCGAGCAGTGCGCGGCCAATCCCGACTACGCCCTCTCCGTCGAGGACATCCTTGCCTGGGAGAAGCGCAACGGCCGGATCCCCGAGGGCGCGTTCGTCGCGTTCCGCTCGGACTGGAGCAAGAAGGGCGGCATGAAGGAAATGCAAAATGCCGACGCAAACGGCCAGAACCACTATCCCGGCTGGTCGGTTGATGCGATCCGGTTCCTTGTCGAGGAGCGCAGCGTGGCGAGCATCGGCCACGAGTCAAGCGACACCGATCCAGCGGTGATCGCCGCCGCCCAGGGGTTCCCTGGCGAGCTCTACATCCTGCAGCAGGACCGCTTCCAGATCGAGCTCATGGTGAACCTTGACCAGGTGCCCGAGACCGGAGCCGTCATTTTCTGCACGTTCCCCAGGGTGACGGGCGGCGCAGGCTTCACTGCGCGCTGCTTTGCCCTCTGCCCGGCCTGATTTCCAGCCGCGAGTCCTGTCCGCTCCGATGAAAGACGCCGCGGACAGGCACGGCACGCCATCCCCGAACAAGCTCTTGATTTCAAACGTTTTGCGCGCCGCCCTTTGAACATTTTCCGAGGAACTTTTGAACATTTTTCGAGGAATTCTTGAGGATTTTGCACCCTCGATTCCCGCCGGGTCCCTTCCTCATGCCGCAGACTGCCTAAACAATCGCCCCTAGGCGGCAAATCGCATCGCAAAAGCGAGGCTCTTCGCCTGTCGTCATCCACCGCGTTTAGCCTAGAATGCGACGGTCTAATTCCTTTATTTCCTTCCAAGCGAGGAGTGACATTCATGTCTGGTCTAATGAATACCTCGATCAAGAGCCTGCCCTGCGTCTATCGCGGCAAAGTGCGCGAGTGCTACGCCGTGGGCGATGACAAGCTGCTCATGATCGCCACGGATCGAATCAGCGCCTTTGACGTCATCCTGAGCGTGCCCATCCCCAACAAGGGCAAGGTGCTCACGGGTCTGACCCAGTTCTGGTTCGACAAGCTCTCTGCCGATCTGCCCACGCAGCTCACCGGCATCGATCCCGCAACCGTCGTCGCCCCCGACGAGGTTGATCAGGTCGTCGGCCGCGCCATGGTCGTCAAGCGCCTGAAGCCGATTCTCATCGAGTGCGTGGCCCGCGGCTACATCATCGGCGGCGGCTGGAAGGACTATCAGGCCACCGGCAGCGTCTGCGGCGTGAAGCTCCCCGCCGGCCTCAGGATGGCTGAAAAGCTTCCCGAGCCCATCTTCACTCCGGCTGCCAAGGCTGAAGTCGGCACCCACGACGAAAACATCTCCTACGAGAAGGTGGTCGAGCTCTACGGCGAGAAGATCGCCTCGCGCATCCGCGAGCTCACGCTCACGCTCTACAAGCGCGCCGCCGACTACGCCGCCACCAAGGGCATCATCATCGCCGACACGAAGTTCGAGTTTGGCCTGGATGAAAACGGCGAAGTGTGCCTGATGGACGAAGTGCTCACGCCCGACAGCTCCCGCTTCTGGCCTGCCGACCAGTACGACGTCGGCATCTCGCCCCCGAGCTACGACAAGCAGTTCATCCGCGACTGGCTCGAAACCCAGGTCTGGGACAAGACGCCGCCCGCTCCGGTTCCGCCCGCCGAAATCATCGAAAAGACCGCCATGAAGTACCGCGAGGCCCTGGTGCGTCTGTCCGGCAAGGATGTTGAATAGCGGCTAAAATCCCACGCACCCGCGGGATTCGCAGCTTTCACGGAAAGCGCGCGTGAGCCCTTAGGCTCTCGTGCGCTTTTTGCTTGCCGGCCCCCGTGTTTTCCATTTCCTCATTTTGGACCCGTACAAATGAACGAACAAAAGCCCCTCGTCGGCATTGTCATGGGATCGACCTCCGACTGGCCCCTGATGCAGAACACCGCAAAGACCCTGGAATCCTTCGGGGTTCCCTATGAAGTGCGCGTTCTGAGCGCCCACCGCACTCCGGACGAAGCCCTTGAGTATTCCGCAACGGCCGCCGAAAGAGGCCTTGCCTGCATCATCGCCGGTGCGGGCGGCGCCGCCCACCTTGCGGGCGTGCTCGCAGCCAAGTGCACCATCCCCGTGCTCGGCGTGCCGGTTCCCTCCAAGTACCTTTCGGGTCAGGACAGCCTCTACTCCATCGTGCAGATGCCCAAGGGCATTCCGGTGGCCACGTTCGCCATCGGAGAGGCCGGCGCCGGCAACGCGGCGCTCTTTGCCGTCTCGATCCTCGCCCTCTCGGACAAGACTCTTGCCGACAAGCTCACCGCCTTCCGCGCCGCGCAGCGCGAGAAGGTTCTCTCGGCCAAGATTCCGCTCGAAGGCTAAGAGCGCATGTATCCCGCGATCGACGAAAGAGCGGTCCGTGAGGCGGCCCGGGTTCTGCTAGCCGGCGGGCTCGTGGCCATCCCCACCGAAACGGTCTACGGGCTTGCCGCCGACGCGGACAACCGCGAGGCGGTGCTTGCCACGTTCGCCGTGAAGGGCCGGCCCACGAACCATCCGCTCATCGTGCATGTGAAGAGCGCCGAGGCCCTGCCCTTCTGGGCCAGGGACATTCCCGACGCCGCATGGCTTCTGGCGAAGAAATTCTGGCCGGGCCCCCTCACCATGGTGCTTCCCCGGGGGGAGCGCTGCGGCACGTTCGTCACGGGAGGCCAGGACACGGTCGCCATCCGCTGCCCGTCGCACCCATGGGTTCAGGCTCTGCTCTCGGAAATCAGCGGCAGCACCATGAAGGGCTTCACCGCCCCGAGCTGCAACACGTTCGGGCGCATCTCGCCCACGAGCGCCCGCCACGTGCTCGCCGACCTGGGCGTGAAGCCCGAGGGCAAGCTTGACTACGTGCTCGACGGCGGTCGCTGCGAAGTGGGCGTCGAGTCGACGATCCTCGATCTCTCGGGCGATCATCCCCAGATCCTGCGCCACGGCGCCGTCACCCGGGCGATGCTCGAGGAGGCGCTCGGCGTGCCCGTGCCTGATGCGGGCTCGGCCGCCCCGAGGGTTCCCGGAACGCTCAAGAGCCACTACGCCCCGGCAACCCGGCTCGAGCTCGTTCCTCGGGAGGAGTTTGCAAGGCGCATCGGCGAACTCTCCGGCATGAAGCTTGCCGTCATGGCCTCGGAGGAGCTCCTTCACGGGCTCTCCGGCAATGTCGTTCTCGCCCTCACAGCCCCCGCCGGCGCCGCTCCCTACGCGAGCTTCCTTTACGAGGCTCTGCACGAGCTCGATCAGGCGGGAGCCGAACGGATCCTCATCGAGCAGCCGCCCCGGGATCCCGCCTGGGCCGCCGTCAACGATCGTCTGGGACGGGCTTCAGCCTGACGCGCCATGACCCAAGCAAAGCGCCTTGCGCCAGTCGGCGTGCTGGATTCCGGACTTGGCGGCCTGTCCATCATGAGAGCCCTCAGGGCGCGGCTGCCGCATGAGAACTTTCTTTTTGCCGGAGACTGCGGCCACGCCCCCTGGGGCGACCGCGACTATGCCTTCATTCAGGACCGCTGCCACTCGATCTGCAGTTTTTTGCTCGAACAGGGAGCAAAAGCGATCGTGCTGGCCTGCAATACGGCCACCGCCGAAGCAGCCGACTATCTGAGAAGCTTCATTCCCGTGCCGGTCATCGGAGTCGAGCCCGCCGTCAAGCCCGCCGCCCGCACCTCGAGCACCCGGCGGGTCGGCGTACTGGCCACCACCCGGACCATCACGAGCCGCCGGTACCGCCTGCTTCTCGAACGCTTTGCCGAGGGCGCGGTCGTCATCTCCCAGGGCGCTCCGGGACTCATGGAATGCGTCGAGCGCGGAGAATTCACCTCGCCCGAAACCAAGGCTCTCATCGCCCTGTACCTGAAGCCCATGCTCGAACAGGGCATCGACACGCTGGTGCTCGGCTGCACGCACTACCCGTTTTTGACGGAGGCGATCCGCGAGGTGGCGGACGGCCGCCCGCTCACGATCATTGAGCCGGGGCCGGCGGTTGCTGCGGTTCTGGAAACGCGGCTCAGGCAAGCAGACGCCCTCAGCCCCTCAGCCGAGCCCGGCTGGGAGCGCTTCTTCATTGCTGATGCGAAGAATCACGAGAAGGTGCTGAAGACGCTCTGGCAGGGCGCCTCTACGCCCGAAGAGCTAGTGGCTTAGCGTCCTCGTCAGCGACATAGGGCAGCATCTTCTCGCGCAGATGATCGGGAATGGGATGGGCATGAAGCTCGCCCTCTCCGCTTGCGCACACCATCGTCTCGGCCATCTTGAGCCGCAGCTGGCCGCTGCATTCAAGCGTCATCGCCAGCCGGATGGAGCTGCTCCCGAGCCGCTCGATCCAGAGCCTGGCGATGCACTCGTCGCCCGGCCTTGAGGGACTGACGAAATCGCACCGGATTCCCACCACGGGCAGCCCCACTCCGTGCCGGAAGAGCTCCATGAACGGAATGTTGACCACCTGGCGGAAGAAGTCCTCCACGACGCCGTTGAAGATCGTGAAGTACTGCGGATGGAAGACGATTCCTGCCGGGTCGCAGTGGGCAAAGCGGATGAGAACGGGGGTTTCGAAGATCTTGTGCATGGGAAAACATTCCTTTTCGCGCATTATCGGCTAGTTTTGCGCCGAGCGCGAACCCGGCATCTCTGCACGATCCGGGACCCGCAGGCGCACACGGACGGAGATTGCGCTATTCTTCCCGCGAATAACCGTTTGGAGAAATTCCGATGACCGATGCCAATCCCGTGCTTCGCGCCCTGCTCACCCGCCGCAGTCTGAAACCCAAGCTCCTGCGCGACCCGGCGCCCGATCTTGAAACGCTTCAGGCATGCGCCCAGGCGGCGCTTCGCGCCCCCAACCGCGACGGTCTCCCCGTCTGCCGCTTCATCCTGATTCAAGAGCAGGCCAGGGACAAGCTCTCGGAGCTTTTTCGCGAGGCGAGCCTCAGAAAGGGAGCCGGCCAGGAGAAGGCCGACCGCAGGGCAGGCAAGGCCAGGAAGGGTCCGATGCTCGTTGCCTGCGTAACCAGGGTTGACGCGAACGCCGAAGCCACTGCCGATGAGCAGCTCATCGCGGCCGGCGCCGCACTGGAGAACTTCCTTCTTGCCCTGGGATCCTTCGGGTTCGGCGCGATCGTGCTCTCGGACAGCAACCGGGACGACCCGCAGTTCAAGGCGGCCCTGGGGCTGGATGAGACGGAAACGCTTGCCGGCTGGATCACCATCGGCACGCCGGTGGAAAACGACCCGGAGCCCGAAAGCCGAGACGGGGCGATTTCAGTCTGGAGTTGAACTGATGATCGGCGCATTCCCCATGCGTGAGCGTGGGGTCAAGCCGATCCAGCCCGGAGGGCTGATATACTGTTCGCACTAAATTGCGAACTGGTCATGAGAATTACGTCCACCTATTCGGTCAAGCTGCAGACTGAGCAAAAAAGCGTTCTTGAGACGACCGCGGTGCTCTATCGCCGCGCGGTGGACTATTTCATCGGCATCATTCAGGATCGCTGGGACAGCCACTTCTGCG
>Ga0310786_10002435_pt1 | contig 28429 bp, 33 predicted proteins | sample AusTroGonzalo_MG_FD_203881 | JGI IMG/M metagenome (GOLD analysis project Ga0310786, IMG submission 203881) | Bovine rumen microbial communities from tropical cattle in Woodstock, Queensland, Australia - Gonzalo_03 (v2) (version 2) | ecosystem: Host-associated > Mammals > Digestive system >...
GCCTGCAAAATGAGCTATTGAGCAATTTCAATCGTCGATTTATGCCTGAAGGTAGCTTGAACTCTTGAAACACCTGTGTTCATCGTACTTTGGGCGAGGTTTCAGCCTGCAAAATGAGCTATTGGTCTAAAAATCATTGCTTTTTTCATCTTGCTATTCAAAATTTTGCTGCGAAGTTAGTGATAATGCCCACATTGGCAAAATATATTCTATGAAACGGCCATTTCGCTAAGTAAAATCCTGTCCGCTGTCAAAAGATCTTCTGTTTTTATGCTAAAATCGTTAAATCACGCATATTTCTGCCAAATAATGAGTACTTTTGCAATCCGATTATAGTAATACGCAACAATAAATATAGAAGATAGATGAAACAACAATATGCAAGGGTAACACTGGAAATGCCCGAAAACAAAGATAAGAAATCCCTCCATCAGGAGCTGACATACGAGATTGAGAACCGCGACATTAACGACGAATACACTGTGAAATTCTAATCGCGCGGCAATGATAGAGGACGAAAGCAAGAAGATACGGGTAGAACTTGACCACGAACTAAAGGTTCTTCGCCTTGGCTGTTGGTTCTATGACCTCAAAGGGGTTCTGATAGCAGAAGCCACAGATGAGGACAAGGAGAAATACCGCTGTGGTAAGTTTATGACCTATCCCATTGTCGATGACGATTGGGAGGTCCGTGAAGACGATTGCATAAAGGATGGCATCGGTGATCTTGTTGTTGGCAAGAAGGGAGATACCATCCCTTTGATAGAGCTTCGCGATGTCCTTAACCTTAATGCAGAAGAGCGTAGTGGTGACTACTCAGACATCCTTATTGATGTTGAGCGCCACGAGATTACTGTTTCCAACCGCATGGAGAACAATCCCCAGGAAGAACTCCCTGAAACGATAACCCTCGAAATACACAGAATCAGGAATACAGATACATTCAGTATCTATTGTGATGAAAAGGGATATTATATTCCTCGCAGAGAGTCCCATGTCGGCAAAGACGGCATCCTGTATCAGGGTTTAGAGGTAAAGGAGAGTGAAGGTGGACAATATCAGCAGATTGTTTATCAGATTGCAGATGATGTCAACTGTCTATGCTGGTTTTTCAATAAGCATAATCTGAGAGTTCGTTGCCAAAGAGCCCGCTATTTGGGTGATTCTGAATCCGAAGATTACCGCATACCCGATGACTGGCATCAGTCCTTAAAGACGCTGGAAGATGATATTAACAGCGAAATTGCAAGTAGGCAGGAAGAATACCCTGACGACTATAATCATTTCAAACGTCCTATCTTGTAAGTATGGCAGAGACTAAGGAAATTGCAAACTTTCTCCAGTTGGCTCACGATGCAGTAAGCGAGAAGGACTATGATGTAGCCACCGACCATCTGATTTCTGTCCTTCAGATTGATAGCCGGAACAGTGAGGCAATCGGTCTGATGGGCGACGTGGCATTCTACAGGAAAGACCTCGACACCGCCGAAGGTTATTATCTTCGAAGGGTTGAGCTTTCTCCTGAGAGCTACGAGGCTCACAAGGACTTGGGACGTTTATACATGGAACGTTGTGAATACGAAAATGCCACAAAAGAGTTTGAGACCGCTTTGAAATACGATAACGACCATAGCGATCCCTATCTGTATCTGGCATCCATGTATTATAATCAGGGGAAATACGACGAAGCCTACGATTGGCTATACCGGCTTGTCTTTGAAGTCAAGACCGAACAGTCCCAGTCCGACAGGGATCTGTATAACCAGGCATACTATGGCGTTTCCTATACCATCAGTCAGAACAAGTCTGTCAGCGAACTCGACGATCTCATTGAACAGTTGGAAGCCAAATACAATGTCAGTATCACAACACATCTCGTTGTTAATCCCGATGCTCCATTGATGCCCTTCCGTAAGACGGATGAGCGAAGTTATGAAATCGACTACGACCTCGATTCTGGCGATAAGTTCTACGAGGTGCTTACCTCATTGATATTGTTGGACAACTACCTTGGCGGAGAGCATTTCGATTTCCATCATTTCCTTGTGCCTACCGATGAAGGGAAAGAGCAGTTTGCTGCGATTACTCGTAATACGATGGTCTCAAGCTCCACCCTGTCTATGGCCGATTTACTCGACTATATGGTGCTCGACGTAAGAACTTCACTGATTCGCCTTTATACGGACGAGGTTATGCACAATACGCCTGAGTTCAAGAAATACCGCCCCGTGCAATGGCTAGGAATGGCCAACTCCATCTCCCAATCATACAATTACATCAGGAAACTGGAACGGATACAGGCTCCGCGTATGGTCATTTATGTCCATAAGGTGCTGTTATATATGAAGTCCGTACACCTCTTCGACTATTTCAAGGCCAGCGACAAGCGGGTTGATTTCCTGTCCAAACTCAATGAACACAAGATGGGATGCGTCGTCTATAACGACCACATGAACATGAAAGATCCTACCAAGCGCAGGGACTGGTCTGCATGCTACCGTTCATTTGTCAATCAGATCTGTCCTCCCCTCAGATATTACGTGAAACTGGAAGAGATTTAAAACGCTGAAAAAATCATAATAGTCTCTCCAATGCGACTGCATCCAACCGATACACCGTCCACTCTTTCATTGGCACGGCACCAAGAGAGAGGTAGAAGTCGATGCTTGGCTGGTTCCAGTTCAGACACGACCACTCCATGCGCCCACAGTGGTGCTCTCGTGCTATCTTGACAAGATGCAACAGCAATGCCTTCCCATAGCCTTTGCCTCGCTCTTCCGGCCAAACGAACAAGTCTTCAAGATACAATCCTGAATGCCCGATGAACGTTGAGAAGTTATAGAAGTAGAGCGCGAAGCCTACCTCACGCCCATCCACTACGGCAAAAACGGCTTCTGCCCTGTGCTCATCAAACATCTCCCGTTCCAGCACATCCGCAGAGGCAATTACTTCGTTCTCCATCTTCTCATATCGGGCTATGCCCTTTATAAACTCCAGCAACAACGGCACATCCTGCCGCTCAGCCTTGCGTATTTCTACATTTCTCTTCATATTATTCAATCTTTCCTGCCAACCACATGCGAGTTGCTACTGGTGTCGGCATGGCGGTGATGGTGGCGGTATTGACCGTTTGCTGATCTCCGTCGATGTTAAACTGCAGAGTGGCTCCATCTGTGCGCACGTCGATGGTGACGGGAGCACCCATCACCAATGGCAGGTTGACGTCGCCGTGACCAGTGGGAAATCCACAGAGCACAGGAATGTGATACTCAGCCAACAAGTCATGGAGCATGGCTTCAATGCTTATGACCTCGCCGTTTTCGTCTGTGAACTCAGTGCCGCAGCTGATGAACTCACCGAGGATGATGCCTTTGCAACGGTCGAGCACACCGTTCATCTTCAACAACCGCATCTGGCGGTCGATGTTTCGCATATTCTCACCAATTTCTTCCACGAAGAGAATCAAGTCTTTGCCCTTAGTGGCATCGGCCCGAGAGCCGACGTTAGGTGCAAACGTGCAGAGGTTGCCGCCTACGAGCACACCGCTGGCCTGGCCCAGGATGTTCTGCTGATGTGCAGGAACCTCATAGCGGGGAACTTTGCCCAATAACAGGTCGCGCATCATCGTACAAGTCTTGTCGGTACCGCCCTTGGCCAGAGTGGTGCTCATGGTGCCGAGGATGCTCATCACACCGGCACGACTCCAGAACCCATGAAGGGTGGAGATGTCGCTATAGCCGACAATCCACTTCCGGGCAGCCTTCACTTCGTCGAATGGGAGCTGGTCTATGAGTTGGATAGTGCCGTAGCCGCCACGATTGCAGAGGATGGCCTTGATACTTGGGTCACTCAACGCCCAGCGTATATCGCTCACACGCTCTTCTACCGTTCCGCCTATTTTACCGTCCAGCACCTTGTCAACATTGGGACCGATGACGGGTTCAAAGCCCCATGAGCGAACCACGTTGGCTGCTTTCTCAATGGTTTCCATCGGCGTGAAGTACGAGGGCGAAATCATTGCTACCCTGTCGCCCGCCTTCAGATAGTCGGGCTTTGCGCAGTTCAGCACCACCTGCTCTTCAGGAGTCGGCACTACTACAATGTCATCGTCATCCTTATTGCACGATGTCAACGTCATGGTAGCCATTATGGCGGCTACTGCCAATGCTATTAGTTTCTTCATCTTGCACCGAAATAGCTGTAGTGGTTATTGTCGGGATTGACGACGATTTGCTCGACGACGATTTCAGGGTCTATCATGATAAGTTTCAGTATGTGCTTGCCTGGTTGAGTGTCAAACTTTGCATCAAGCCAACGGAGGTTGTCAAACACTTCGTCTCGACGCGGCAGCTGCCTGCCGTTTACATATCCGCTGAGTGCAAGACGACTGCGCTGTGGCAGGGGCTTCAGGACTTTCGACACCGCTAGGTTTTGAGGCGTGTATTCAGAGAAGGTGTCCACCAGTCCGCGACGGGCATCAATCACCTGCATTGGTAGGTCGTCGATCTGTATGCCGAGCCGCAGTCCTCGTGCTGGCAGGATGTCTTGGGTCGGAAGGATGCCAATGGCCACGCATCCTTCGTCGGTCAGGTCTATCTCATATTCCAGAGCGGGGCCGTCACCATTGGGATATTCCTTCACCACGTCCTTGGCTCCCATACAGCCTTTTCCACGTCCCAGGTCTGGCAGGAAAATCCAACCGTCCGACTTCTCTGCGTACTGCCAGGAGGGGATGGAATATTCCTTCGTCTCCTTCAAGGCCGCCAGATTGTGGTTGACTTGATAGCCGAGGGTCATCGGGTGATAGTTCTTGTCGGGGATGCTCCACTTGGTATATCCGATGTGGTTGTCGAGCATCATGCCGTCCCACTTGCCACCGGCCATCACCTTATTGTAATAATCGGTGAGTCGCTGGTCTTTCGCCATCAGGTCGCAGATGGCGAGGCTGTCACCCACGGTGGCAGCATTGTAGATGTGAGCTACACCTGCACTGGCCACGGTCGGATAATAGACCAACTGATAGAAAGCATCCTGCGCCTCGGCGGGTATCTGCTCCTTCAGGGCTTCGCACCTCGCTACCAGTGACTGCCAGAGATGGCTGACGTGCAGCATCTCCTCATAGTTATAGATGCCTGGCACCTGTGCCTCGGCCTTGCGCCAGAGGTTATACTTCGAGTATTTGGCCATGATGTCGGCAGTTTCCTTGGCAAACGCATCACCGAAGATGCTACGTGTAAAACCTTCAAGCCAAGCCTGCTCATCGCCGGGCTGGATGGCGTCAGGGTTCCATGCGTAGTGCATGATGAAGTCGATGGGCATCTCCTTCGGCTTCAGGTCGCCCACGTTGATGATCCAGATGCGGTCGATACCACTCTTATAGGCGAGGTTCAACTGTTCGCGCAGTTTCGGCACTGTGGTGGTGTTTACCCAACGGTCGTTCCACGGGCCTCCGTTCATGTCGATATGGTAGTACAGCCCCAGACCGCCCTTGCGCTTACGTTCGAAATCGCGTCCCTTGCGGCGGATATAGCCCCAGTTGTTGTCGCAAAGCAATAGCGTCACGTCATCTGGTACAGTAAAACCAGCATCGTAGTAGCGCTGCACCTCCGTGAAGATAGCCCATAGCTGCGGCACGGCATCTGCTTTGCCATAGATGTCCTTGATAATCTGTCGCTGACCCTCAATCACTTTGCCCAGCGTCTTCATGTTCTCAGCGTCATCGCCCTTGCCCATGGCTACGTCGCCGTCACCGCGCATACCAATGGTCACGAGGTTGTCGTAAGCCTTGTTGCGCTCCATACCCTCACGGAAGAACTGGTCCACGCGCTTGCTGTTCGATGCATAGTCCCACGGCCCTACCTGCTCCTTGCGATGCAGGTACTCCTGATGCGAGCGCATCATCGGCTCATGGTGACTGGTGCCCATCACGATGCCCATCTCGTCGGCCAGTCGCGGACTCTCTGGATCGTCCTCGTTGAAGGCCGTCGCCCACATGGCCGGCCAGAAGTAGTTGGCCTTCAGGCGCAGCAGCAGTTCGAAGATGTGCTCGTAGGCCTTGCTGTTCACGCCGCCGAACTGGTTGGTACACCATGTGCCGAACGAGGGCCACTCATCGTTGATGAAGATACCGCGATATTTCACCTTGGGCGAAGGCTGGACTATCCTACCGCCATCATACCAAACCTCTTCTTGATGCTTCACAGGAGCATCGGCCATCCAATACCAAGGAGACACACCGATGCGCTGTGATATTTCGTAGATGCCATAAATGGTGCCGCGTTTATCACTGCCCGCGATGACGAGATTACCATCCACCACATCGATGAGGTATGACTCCCACTGTCCTTTCACCTGCCGCACATCAATCTTCTTTTGCTTGACCATCTGGTCGATGATACGGCTCTTGCCGATAGTGCCGACAAGGATGCTCGACCGCAGGTTCTTACGCTCATGTGGCAACAGTCCCGCAGAGTTCTCCGTCTGCAAGTCCACCTGTGCTGCTGTGCCTGTCACTTTCCTCACGTCGTCGGCGAGGTCGCGTGCAGCCCTGACAACTCCCTTCCAGTCATCAGCATCCACGATAATCGATGCGGTCTTTCCCTCTTGGGCAATGCAAAACTGCTCTGCCTGAGCCATCGTGACTGTCCAGGCGCAGACGAACAACAAAAAAGATACTAATCTCTTCATACGCAATATTCTTTTTTCATTTTGGTTGCATAAATACGATAATAACCTAGTCTTGTCCAATGGATTTGAGTCGTAGGATGTTCACGGAGTTGGGAGCCATCGGGTAGTCGAACGAGGGGGAAACTCCTGTCAGTTCAGCTTCCTTTGGGTAAATCCTGAAAGGACGGTCGTAGCTGTTCTCGTCCTGTTTGCTGTCGGCTTTCAGGATGATAGCTTGGCCTATGGAGGCCACATTGCCGTTAGTGATGTTGACATGCATCTTGCATGGCTCGTCTGAGGCGTTCACAGCCTTGATGATGACTTCCTGACGGGTCTTGTCGAATCCTGCAACGGCAAAACGACGGTTGACGAGTGGTGTCTGATAGTGCCATACTTCGCTGCCGTCAATGCTGCAGACGATACCGTCGCGCAGTATCTCCAGCCGATACTGATGTGTCGTGGAATCTGATGGCACATCAATGGGCTGACTGACGTATGGGTAGGCATTGTTCCAATAGACGCGGTCAATGGAGAGCGCGCCAGTCTTCTTGCCGATGTTCAGTGCTAGGGCCTTTTCGAGGTTCTGCTTGGTCTTGCCCCAATAGAAGGTGTAAGCCTCGTTGCCTCGCGCCTTAAACTCCACGATGGTGCCTGGCCCGTACTTCATGTCTTCAGCCATCTGCCAGTCAGCCGGACGTGGCTCGATACTGATATAGCCGTCGTAATCGGTCAGAGCTTCATGCTCCGTCTCTGGACGGATGCTGATGTCTGTCTTCAGGTTATAGTCTGGCACGTTATTGGCAAACATCTTCTGCACGTAATACGACGAACGGCCTACAACCTGTTCGTTGGATATCCAGATGAGATTGACGGGCCACGCACGATCGCCCTTGCGCTCAAACAGCGGGGCATAGGAGGTCATGCGCACCACGTCGCTATTGCGCTCGATACCTGTGAGAAATGCCGCCTCGCTCAGAGCCGCCAGCATATTGCCCGTTCCCACGCCATCGTTGCAGGCATATTCGCCCACATAGACCTCATACTTATTCTTCTTGCGGTCGAACGAGTCGAAGAGATAGGCATCGCGGAAGAACCGTTCCGGCTCCACATACCAGTGGGGATCCACCATGTCGAGATGCTCGGCGGTATGATTGCCTTCAAGGCCATAGTCAGAGATGAGCGTCAGCTGGGGATAGCGAGCCTTGATGGCCTGATAGAACTGATTGTAGCGACGCTCGTAGATGGGGCCGAAGTTCTCGTTGCCTATCTCGACATATTCCAACGGATATGGCTGGGGATGGCCTGCTTTGCAGCGTACGGATCCCCAGACGGTGGTAGGGTCGCCGATAGCATATTCGATGGCATCGAGCGCGTCCTGAATATACGTTTCCACTTCTTCCTCCTTGCATACCTCACCCGTACGTCCTGTGCAGGCCATACCTACGTTGCAGACGTACATCGCCTTGGCACCCAGGTCTTCGCAGAAATCGAGAAATTCCTTGTAGCCGAAACCGTAGCTGTTACGATAACCCCACGAGTCGTACTCGCCAGGCCGCGAAGCAGGGTCGCCCAGGGTCTTTTTCCACTCAAAACGGTTGTTGAGCGTGATACCCTCCACCACACAGCCGCCCGGCCAGCGCACGAACTTGGGATGCAGGCTGTCTATCATCAATGCCACATCGCGACGCATGCCGTTCTCCCGCTGTTTGTAGGTGTCAACGGGGAAGAGCGAGACGTAGTCGAAGTCGTAGTTTCCTGCCTCAGGAAATTCGATGACAAAGCGGGCATGGCTACATGCATCGTCGGCTTTGATGGTCAGCACCTCATCTTGCCATTTTCCATTGGCCTTCAGCTTCAGGCTTGTGCTGCCGATTCTCTTGCCATCAGCATCTTCAAGTGATATCACGAGTGGTTTCTTGCTGGTGGTCTTCAATATCATGCGAAGCCTGTAACTGGCTTGAGCCTCCAGTCGGATGCCCATGCCCCAGAAACCAGCATTCGTCAGACTCACACCCTTACCCGTTTTCTCAACTCTCACTTTCAATGTGGTGGGAGCTGTGGAAAAATGCGGCTCATTTGTTGTGGTATGCATCGTGGCTTTGGCTTCACCCCCTATATTGAGTATCCAGTCAGGAATCTCAGCTTTGGGCCAGGGGAAATTGCACTCGCTCTGCTTACCCGTACCATAGTTCGTATGTACTGGCGGGATAATCCTGTCGCCCTCTACGCGGTACCCTTCTGGCATCTGCTTATCCTCAAAGCTTCGGTTGCCAAGCAGTTCTCCATAGAGACCTCCCTCGCCTGCATGGTTGATCTCCTCAAAAAACACGCCATAGAGCATAGACGATACGTCTGCCTCATGCGAAGACAGATCAATGCTCATCATCATGTCATAACCATCATTTGCATTTTGTGCGGAGATGGTAAGCACGCCCACCATTGCCATGAGGCAGAAATAAGTTCTTTGAAACATTATCTTCTATCATTTCTTTGAATGTACTCATACGTGGTGCAAAAATACGCAAAAAAAAACAAAGTGATGCTTTATCGCCTTGGGATTTATAGATTATTTGGAAAATTACAAAATGAACAGAATTTCAGAAGAGGGATGTTACCAATGAATACAGGTAGCTGCCGAAACTGACGAGTGCCCATATCATCAGGGCTATTAGGAGCAGAAGGACAATGAGGACGATGGCTGACTGCCAGGCTCGTTGGTTCACCTGCTTGATGATGGTCTCGTCGCCGTCAACGAAGCCCTGAATCATCTGCATGTTCTGGATGTTGGCACGATGAAAGAAGTCGATAACGTCGCCAACGAAGAACGGTATCATACCCATCAGTACGTCTCGAAGGGCATTATTCAGGACGGCCAGTGTTAGGGGAATGCTCTTGATGACCCTCGACGAGAAATAGATGAATGGTACGACGCTGAGCAAGGCAATGGCATCACCCCAGCCAGGAATGATGCCAATAAGTGCATCGAGATAGTATCGATCCATGTAGCGCGTCAAGCCGTTCATCGTCTGATAGACTTTGTTCTCCATCAGCCGCTTGCGCCGTAATTCTCGCTTCTCGTCTTTGTTCATTACTTAATGCTTCAAAGTCATAATCTTCGTGGGACAGGCCAGAGTACACTTGCCACACTTCAGGCAGTCAGGATGCAGATAACCAATGGCTTCGCCGCGAGAGTCGTAAGGCGTGAGCTGCATCGGGCAGACTCGGGCACACTGCTTGCACTTCATCTGGCAGGTACTCGATACGTGGATATTCGTGAATGCCTTGGGCAGTGGAGCCTTTTGGGGAGCTACCCAGTTGGAGATGGTTCCCATCGGGCAGAACGAGCACCATGTACGAGGCGCATAGATGAACGAGAGTGTGACACCAACGATGGTAGTCATGACGATAATCGTCCAGAACACTTTACCTATACCAGCCCACATGGGAAGTCCACCCTCGCTCCAAGGCACAAAGCTCAGCTGGATACCAAACATAGTGAAGATGAAGAACACCATAAACAGGCGGAAACCGAAGGTACGTACAAACTTGGGAATCGGACGGTGTGGCGAGTACTTTGACAGCAATCGGTCGTACATATTGCCGCGAGGACACACATGTCCGCACCACCAGTGGCCTTTAAAGATGCTCGTCACCACGGGGCCGATCATACAGATGATGGCCAACAGGCCAATCACTGGGAAGAACCAGCCGAGGATGATGTAGGCAATGATGATCCAGTAGAGCGGCAGCCCTGGAGTCTCAAAATGTGTATGAAAGCTGCGATTAAGCGAGCGCAATGCAGGCTTGTCTGCAGATTGCCGAGCGTGAGCAGGTTCTTCAAATCGTTTTTGTGCCATAACTTATTTCTCCTTATTCTTTAATGTTTCAATGATTGTGTCGAGTTCACTGGCAAACTTGGCATAGTCGTCCAGTTGGAAGGGACATGCTTTAAGCTCTTTGCCCATACCTGCAGGGATGATGGTGTATGCCTGTTCCTCCATCGCCTTGCCTTTTGCCGTCAGCGATACTATCTGCTGGCACTTGTCCTTCTTGCCACGCTTGCGAACTACGATACCCAGCTTTTCCATACGCTGTAGATAACGACAGAGGCAATCCGTATGGAGTCCCATCTGGTTTTGTCATGCTAACTGTAACGTATGGAGCCTTATCCAGCACCTCCAATGCGAAGGCTGCATCCATCTCTCTGCTTGCTTTTCTCATATTTCTTTCATTCTCTTTTCAAACTTGAACAGACCGTCCTCCTGGTCAAACTGCTCAGGCATGTGCGGGTCTGGATGATGTTCGTTAAAGAACTCGACAGCATGGAATCCTAAACGGTTGATGTAGTAGTGGATGTTTCGACGATCAAAATACGGTGTACAGGTTTCCCACACCTCAGTCTCTGGATGAAGTGCTTCGATGGCTTTCCAAATCGCCTGTCCGATGCCCTTACTCTGAATGCCAACCTTCACATAGAGGAATGCCAATTCGCCATGATGATTGGGTGCATCAATGGCTATGATAGCACCGCCTACACGTTGACCATCTTCACCGATAGCTTCGTAGGCTTCTGCGCCCTCTGTTTCTAAAGACTGATAAAAGTCCTTGTCTGGCAGCACTTGCCACTGATTGTCGTCTTTATAATACGACTCAAAGCCATGCTGGAATGACTCTTGCATTTCTTCCTTCATAGCGATGGTCTGTGCCTCCCTGAGTTTTATTAATTGTATCTTCATATTTCTTACGAATCCAGCCAGCGTTTTACGGTGGCAACTTTATCCTTGCTGATGATGATTTCTACATCGGGGAAGGCGGTGACGTGGATGCGCATCTTGCCGAGAAAATAGGTGGAGAGTTTGCTGACGGCGGCGGCGCTGACGATAAACTGTCGGTTCACACGCATAAAGCGCTGTGGGTCGAGTTGGCTCTCGGCTTCTTCAAGGGTCATGTTCAGGGCGTGAGTTTTGCCGTCGAGAGTGCATAGGCGTACAACGCCGTCGCGGATGGTGATGTGGCTCACGTCGCTGACGGGGACGACGAGATATTCGTCGGCACGATGAGGAATCAAAAAACGCTCGCGATAGCGGATGGTCTGACTCTTCACGGAAGCCAGCAATTGAGCGATGGCATCGGTAGTTGAGACAGGCTTTACCTTCGCCAAAGCCGCCAGCAGTTCCTCGCTGTCGATGGGCTTCAGCAGATAGTCGAGACTGTTGAACTGAAAGGCCTGCACGGCATACTGGTCGTAAGCGGTGGTGAAAATGACGGGGATAGCCGTCGGCACCGTCTTCAGCGACTCGAAACTCAGGCCGTCGCCCAGTTGAATGTCGCTCAATATCAGGTCTAAGTCGGCATGAGTATCCTCAGCAAAGAATGCCTTCACCTCGGCATTGCTGGCACATACGCCCACTATCTCGTGCTCGCCCTCCAGCATCCTGCGCAGGCGGTCGGCACTACTCTGTTCATCTTCTATTATCAGTATCCTCATAGAGAAAAAACGTGTAATTCGAGAAATTCGTGGTCGTTAAATAATCAGCGGTATCGTCACGCAATAGTCGTCCGCCGTCTCGTGTATCTCCACCTTCTTATTCGTCAGCAGTCGATAGCGTTCGGCGATGTTATGCTGGCCTACGTGAGTGCTCTCGCCCGTTGTGATAGGCTGTTTGCGGTTACTCACGCTGATGCGCTGGCCGTCGGCCTTTACGTCGATGACAAGCGGACGGGCTGTAGTATGCTCGTTATGCTTGATGGCATTCTCTATCAGCATCTGCAGGGCGGCGGGCGGCAGCTGGCCTTCACAATGAATCACCTCGTCGGCTATCCTTACCTGTATGCCCTCGCCAAAGCGCTGCTGCAACAAAGCCAGATAGCGCATCAGGAATTCCAGCTCCTCTTGCAGTGTCACCGTGCTGTGGTCGAGGTGCGACAGCGTGTAGCGATATACCCTCGAGAGGTTCATCAGATAGCTGGATGCCCGCTTGGGGTCTACCTCGATGAGGTCGGCCAGGATGCTGAAGTTGTTGAACACGAAGTGCGGACTCAACTGGTTCTCCAGTGCCTGCAAACGGAACTTGTCGCGCTCGCGCTCCGCCTTCTCGCGACTCCGCCAGTAGTACAGCGTTACCACCGTGGTAAACAGGCAGCAGGCGGCATAGTCAACCAGTATCATGCCCGACGTCCAAGGCCAGCCGTATTTCAGCATTTCCCTGAACTCCTCGTCGGTAATCAGCCACATCAGGTAATAGAACAGCAGTCCCAGCAGCGACAGCCCCAGCACCAAGAATACTCCGTGTATGATTCGTCTCGTCTTCATTTTTCGGCAAAGATACAAATTAAAATGGTAATTACCACCAAAACCTGAACTTCTGACATATTAATTATTGTTTTTTAAGTTGTCGATAATCCTCGATTCTCTTCATTTCCTCGATGATTAGCGGGTCGTTGCTGGGCTGGAAGGTGATGGGCTTGAACCGTTCCTGTAGGGTCTGGAAGATGACGAAGAGGGCGGGGACGACGAAGAGGAGTCCCAAGGTGCCCAGCAGCATGCCGCCGACGGTGCCCACACCTACCGTGCGGCTGCCGTTGGCACCGGCGCCTGAGGCAAACATCAGGGGAAGCATGCCGAAGATCATGGTGAGCGAGGTCATGAGGATGGGACGCAGTCGCATGCGGGCGGCGAAGAAGGCGCTCTGCTTCAGCGTCATGCCGGCGTGGCGGCACTGCGTGGCGTACTCGGTCAGGAGGATGGCCGTCTTTGCGAGCAGACCTATGAGCATGATGAGACCGACCTGCAAGTAGATGTTGTTCTCGACGCCAAACAGCCAGGCGAAGAGGAACGACCCCATGAGGCCGAAGGGCACGCCGAGGATGACGGCCAGGGGGATGAAGAGGCTCTCGTAGAGGGCGACCATGATGAGATAGACGAAGAAGAGGCAGATGGCGAAGATGATGAGGACGCTTGAGCCCGCCGACTGGCTCTCCTCGCGGGTGATGCCGCCAAACTCGATGCCGTAGCCTACAGGTAATTCCTTCGAGGCCACCTCGCGGATGGCGCGGATGGCGTCGCCGGTGCTGCGACCCTTGGCCACCGAACCACTGAGGTCGATGCACGAGAGCATGTTGAAACGGCTGAGCGACTGTGGCATGTACTCCTTGGTGAGGGTGACAAACTGGCTGGCGGGCAGCATACGTCCGTCGCTGGAACGCACAAACAAGCGGTCGAGCGACTGCACATCGGCACGCTCCTCGGGGCGCAGCTGCATGGTGACCTGATAGACCTGATTGTACTTATTGAAATTGGACACGTAGCTGCTACCGAGGAAGGCGCTGAGTTCGCTGAGCACGGCCGAGGGGGACACGCCGAGCTTCTTGCAGCGCGAGGCATCGACATCGACGCGATACTGCGGGTAGTCGATGGCATAGCCCGTGTAGGCGTCGCTGATTTCAGGCCGTTGGTTCAGGGCCTCGGTGAAGCGCTGGCTCACGTCGAAGAAGGTGCGCAGGTCCTGGTCGTTCTTGTTGGTGATGCTCAGTTCGAAACCGCCGCCGCGCCCGTAGCCGTCGATCATGCCGGGCGAGTTGGCGAAGCTCTCGGCTTCGCGCTCATTGGCCAGGATGGCGTTGATGCGCTCGCTGACGGCCCACGATGTGTGGTCGCTGCTCTTGCGCTCAGCCCACGGTTTCAGCTGCACCTGGATCATGGCCTTGTTGGCACCGCCGAAGCCCACGACGCCGCCCACGCTCTCCACATCGGGCAACTGCTGTATCTGGTCGGTCAGCCGCACCATCACCTCCTCGGTCTTGGCCATCGTGTAGCCCGACGGCGTGCTCAGGTCAACCATCAGCGACCCCATATCCTCGTCGGGCACGAAACCCGTTGGCACCACGCGCATCAGCAGGGCCATCAGTGCCACGGCGGCAGCAATAGCACCCACGGCCAGCCGCTTCCTGCGGATGAGCACCATCGCCAGCTTGGTGTAGCGGCCCAGTAGGGCATTGAAGGTGGCGTTGTAGGCCGAGCGCACACGGGCAGAGAGGCCCTTGCCATCGTCAGCCGGCTTCAGGATGAGCGCGCAGAGGGCTGGCGCGAGCGTCATCGCCACCAGCAACGAGATACCCACGGCAACAGCCATCGTCAGGCCGAACTGCTTGTAGAAGATGCCGTTGGTACCGCCTACAAACGACACGGGGATGAAGATGACCATGAAGACGAGGGTGGTGGTGAAGAGGGCCGAGGTGAGTCCGCCCATCGCATCGACAGAGGCTTTATGCGCATTTGTGTAGCCGGCATCGAAACGAGCCTGTACCGCCTCGACCACCACGATGGAGTCGTCCACCACCGTACCAATGACCAGCACGAGGGCGAAGAGTGTGAGCATGTTGATGGAGAAACCCGCCATGGCCATGAAGGCGAAGGTGCCGATGAGCGACACGATGATGCCGAGGGCGGGGATGAGCGTGGCGCGCAGATCCTGCAGGAAGAGATAGACGATGAAGAGCACCAGCACGATGGCCAGCACCAGCGTAAAGACCACCTCGCGGATGGAGGCGAAGAGGAAGTCGTTGGTGTTGTCGAACGTCACGATGCGGATGTCTTTTGGCATCGTTTGCTCCACCTCTTTCAGCAGGCGGTCGATGTCCTGATTGATGCGCGTGGCGTTGGAGCCAGCCACCTGCGAGACGCTGCCCATCACGCCCGGATGACCGTTGATGCGATTGGAGTAGGCGTAGTCGCTCTGCCCCAGTTCCAGGTCGGCCACATCCTTCAGACGCAGCTCCTCGCCCGTGGTCTTCGAGGCCAACACGAGGTTCTCAAACTCGCTGACGTCCTGCTTGCGACCCGTATAGCGCAGGGTGTACTGGAACGTGCGTGGCGTGTTCTCGCCTAATGAGCCGATGCTCGCCTCCACGTTCTGCTCTTCGAGGAGCGTGGTAATGTCGCTGGGCACGATGCCGTGACGGGCCATCGCGTCGGGCTTCAACCAGATGCGCAGAGCGTACTGTCCGCCCCACACCTCGCACTTGCCCACGCCCTGGATGCGCAGGATGGCTGGACGCAGGTTGTTGTAGAAATAGTTGCTCAGGAAATTCTCGTCGTAGGTGCCGCCAGGGCTCTCCAGCGCGAGGATGCGCAACTGGCCCGGCTGCTGCTTCTCAACGTACACGCCCATCTTGGTAACCTCGGCGGGCAACTGTGCCTGCGCCTGTACCACGCGGTTCTGCACGTTCACCGCCGCCATGTCGGCATTGGTGCCCTGCTTGAAGAAGATGCTGATGGAGGCGGAGCCGTTCGAGGCCGACGACTTCATGTAGGTCATGTTGTCCACGCCGTTGATGGCCTGTTCCATCGGCGCCAGCACACTCTTCAGCACGGCCTCGGCACTGGCACCAGGATAGCTGGCCCACACATTCACCGTAGGCGGCGCTATATCGGGATACTTTTCTATCGGCAGTCGCGTCAGGGCAATGATGCCCACCGCCACCACCATCACGTTGATGACGATACTCAACAGCGGGCGGTCTATAAATGTCTTAATCTTCATAATGCTTGCCCCTCCTTTACATAGTTAGCACCTTTGGCCACGATGACATCGCCCACGCTGATGCCGCTGGTCACCACATAGTGCTGTCCGTCGTTCATAGGCAGTACGGTGATGATGGCCGACGATGCTTTGCCGTCAACCACCTTATATACATAAATCTTATCCTGAATTTCGTAGGTCGCCGTCTGGGGGATGACAATGACCTGTTTCATGGTATGAGGGATGACCAGTCGGCCTGTGCTGCCGCTTAGCAGCAATCCGTTGGCATTGGGAAATACAGCGCGGGCACTGACGGCACCCGTCTGACTCTCCACCACACCGCTAATACTTTCCACACGCCCCTTCGCGCTGCAGGTGTCGCCATTAGCCGTCAGCAGACTAACAGGTGGAAAAGCTGTCACGGCCTTGTCAAGCGATCCGTGCTCGGCCAGGCGACTCATTATGTCGCGCTCCGTCAGCGAGAAGTACACGTACATCTCCTGCGCATCGGCCACGGTGGTCAGTGAGCCCTGCATGGTGGGACTGACATAGTCGCCCACACGATACGGCAGGCTGCCCACCATGCCGTCCGACGGACTGCGTAGCACGGTGTACGACAGGTTGGTGCAAGCCGTCTCCAGTTGCGCCTGCGCCTGTTGCAACTGTGCCTTCGCCATTGCAAGGTTCGAGGCCGATGTGCGCAGTTCGTGGTCAGACACCACGTTGTGGGCGTGCAGGTTCTTGCTACCGTCGTAGCTCAATTGCTCCTTCGTAAGATTGGCCTTCGCCACCTCTGCATTAGCCGTAGCCGCCTTCACTTCGGCCTGATAACTCGCCTGGTCAATCACAAACAGCACCTGTCCTTTCATCACGTGCTGTCCCTCCTTGACCTTTATCTCGCGCAGATAGCCCTCCACACGAGGAATAATCTTCACGCTCTGCCGACCCTCAACGGATGCCGGATAACTCTGAGTCAACGTAATATCCTGCTTCGAAACCGTCATCGTCTCAAAGCTTTTCTGTTCGGCCATATCCTCGCCGCCCTTCTCTCGGCAGCCAGCCATTAACAGCCCCACCGCCAATAAAAAAACTACTTTCTTCTTCATATCGTCGTATTTTGGCTGCAAAATTACAACCCTTACGCGCGAAATAAAAGAAGAAAGTAGGTGAAATGGGAAAAATCGCCGGTGAAGTTTATGCAATAATCATATTATTCATCTGGTTGCTGACCACTGTGGGCCTGCCAGGCACACTCGGTAATCTTCATATTAGAAAAGACGGCGGTGAAGGATGATTCCTCTGGCGAACAGGCATAGATGCCGAACTGGATTTCCTCGGCAGCGGCATACATGTGGCAGATGCGCATCTGACTGAAGATCTCACCGTCCGTTGAACACTCGATGCAGTAGTCATCCTCACGACGAGAGAAGCGATACCACATCGTCTTGACATCAGCGGGGATAGCCGTAGTGGCCCAGTCAGAGTAGCCCTTGTTGGTGGCTACGCTACCTAAGTGTTGGAACTCGTTGTTCTCATATTCCACAGACCCTTTCAGCCAGTTCTCGCTATCGAGATACATTACGATGCCGCACTGGTCAAAGCGCTGGTGACTCTGCGTAAAGTCGGTCTTCACCACAAAACTGAAGAACTTTTCGCGGGTCTTCATCTGCAGCACGGGCGCATTGTCGTTCTGGAAGTGGTAGTACGTACGCTGCCACAGGTCGGTATGCGGAGCGGTAGTAATGGCGATGGTATCGCCCTTAACCTCGAATCCAGCAGGCTCCCTTGTCCATTGCAAAGCATTCAGGTCTATGCGCCCGCTATCGGCAAGTGCCACCTTCACATCATCCACAAACTCGGTTTTCTCTACCTTACTTTCCTTACTGCTGCAGCCCGTCAGAGCTGTCGTTGCTACTACTGCCATAAACATGATGTTTTTTATCTTCATAATCGAATTACCTTATATGTTAAGCTGTACATATGTTTTTAATAACCCCTCCTAGATTATAGATCCAGACTTACCAACGTGTATTTCTTGGAGCCAAGGCCAATCTGGGCTGCATGGTCGATAGTGTGTGTGCCATGCTGCATGTCGATGCGCTTCAGCAGGTCGGTGGGGTCGTTCTTGGCTGTTACCTTCTGTTGGTTGATAATGTCGATGCAAGCCTGGTCGAGGGCCACAGGATCGGTAGAGGCGAGGATGCCATAGTCCTCCAGCTTCACAGGTTCCGGATGATCCACGCAGTCGCAGTCTATCGACATGTTGTTCATCACGCTGATGTAGATGATGCCCTGCTTCTTGTTGAAGTAGTTCACCACGGCCTGAGCCGCTGCCGCCATCGATTCGAGGAAACCGTCCTGGTTGCCGATGAACTTCGGCGTCCACAATTTACCCATGTCGAGCTTCTCCATCTTGCCTGCCGAGTGAATATAGGCCTTGCCGTTCTGGCTGGCACAGCCAATGGAGAGGTTCTTCAGCGCACCGCCATAGCCGCCCATTGGGTGACCTTTGAAGTGGTTCAGTGCAATCATAAAATCGTAGTTGGCCATGTGTCCGCCAACGATGTCGTACTTGATGTGCGACTGATCCTTCACGGGGATGCGTATTTCATCGTACTCATCCATGATATCGACGGGGAAATACTTCAGGAACCCGTGGCGCTCAATCACCTTCCAGTGGTTGGCCGAAGAGTTGCGGTCATCCTGCTCGTTTCCTGCACCGCTGCTATAGGCGGTGTTACATTCTACAATGGTGCCGTCCACTTCCAATATCAGGTTCTTAACCAACTCTGGTTTCAGGTAGTTGGGATTGCTACCTTCGCCTGTTGACATCTTCACTGCCACACGACCCTTGGCTTCTACGCCCAGTGCCTTGTAGATTCTTACTAACGATTCTGGTGAAATCTCCCTTGTGAGATACACTTTTGATGCCTGCTGAGCCATCACCGCAGCTGACACCATTAACATGGCTGCTGCCAAAATAAAGCTTGCTTTTCTCATAAATACAATTAAATATGTGCACAAAGTTACCAATAAATGCCGAAATTTCGCTAACTTTGCAGAATGTTTTGAGAATTATTAGGATTTGCGATGGATGATGATGAAGAAAACCATATTTGTAGTTATGGCAATGCTATTTTCAGTTGCACTATCAGCACAAGATATACAAGGTTTTGTGACTAAGCAGATGCAGACTTATCCGAAATCGCGACTGCTCGACATCTACAAGTCGTGCTTTCAGAACTATATGGGAGCGGAGCATCTTGTATCAGACAGACAGCGTGTGAAGGCTTATCTCGATGAGGAGTTACAAACGACCAGTCTTGATGACCTGATGCCCTGGTATTATGAGCCTTGTGGAGTAAACGGCCAGTATATACGTGTCAGCATCAGAGCGATTAAAGAGAATCTGATAACGGAAGATGTGCTACTCGATGCTTTTATCCGTAGCGCAAACTCTGATAAGAGACCATCAGTAGAATCATGGCGCGACAGATGGCACAAGATTATTGGTACGATTGACCAAATGGGACTCAATCTGCCCAAGTATCAGCAAGACCGAGCGTTTATCGATAGCATACTCTCCGTCGGCAGATATGCCATCAGCCATTCTCCCGAATACCGTGAGGCATATCGCCCACACTACAGAATCGTTGAGAAAGGCATCTATGAAAATGAAATAAAACCAGTGATAGAATCAAAGACTATGGTAGTAAGAATAGCTGAAATCGAAGTCCATCCCCAGTATCTGAAGGAATATCTGGAGGCCGCAAGGAATGTCGGAGCGGAATCAGTGAAGAAAGAGCCTGGCGTTATCTGCATCTTTCCCAATCAGATAACGGAAGATGAGAATAAGATTCGTATCGTTGAGATTTACAGGAACAAGGAAGCATACGAGCATCACTTGAAAACCGAACATTTCCAGACTTACAAGCAGGGAACGCTCCACATGGTGAAATTACTCAATCTGGTTGATCTCAGCCCACTTGACAAAGAAGCGATGCCTTTTATATTCACAAAGATCCAGTAATGATTATGGCTTACATGAACAAATACCAATCAGATGACTATCGGCGTGAAGAGCTGATACGTATCATCGAGCACAGTGTGGAGAAACTGACTCTTGCCGAGTTGGAAGCCCTGTACTATGACATGTCTACCAAGTCGTATATTAACGACTGACCATCTTTTGGTAAGCTAATCTTTCGTCGACGGACAGGAGATAGATGATGCCGCAATAGGTGAAACCGTGCTTCAGGATGTTGTGTTGCATAATCTTATTGTCGCGATGGGTATCTATGCGGATGTTCGTGTCATGTGAGAAGCAGAATTCCATAATGCTTCTGAAGATGCCGTGAGCATCTGGATAACTGGCAATGCGATGGACTACATGATAAGGTAGCGTGTCATCAATCCACTCGCCTTCATAGATTTTGGAGTAAGTGGGTTCTGGGGATTGCAGAAAAGCAAAGTAGCCAACGATTTTGCCATCGTCCTCAATGACAAAGCCGCCATTTCGTTCCTTGTCAGCAATAATGACAGCCTCAGACGGATATCCTTCTCCCCATTGGTGCATATTTCCGGACTGCCGCATAATCCCTTTTGCAGCATCCATGACCTGCATTATTTCAGCTATGTCCGTCGGCTTTGCTTCCCTGATAATCCTGCTCATAATCTACAGCACAATGTAGTGTGGAATGATGTCCTCATAATGGCCGTCTTTCATCATGAAACCTCCCGGAATACGACCAAGTTGGGTGAATCCAAGTTTTTTGTACAGATGCAGAGCAATTTCGTTGGTGGCTACGACGGCATTGAACTGCAGAATGCGGAAACCGAGTTCCTTGCCGACTACCATTGAATCCTTTACCAACTGTTCTCCAATATGCTTTCCGCGAATACCTTCCTTCACGGCATAGCTTGTATTACAGATATGTCCGCAACGACCAACGTTGTTGGGGTGAAGAATGTAAAGTCCAACTATCTGGCTGGAGTCCTCATCCTCGGCTACACCTGTGTATGACTGGCTTTCAAAGAATTTCCTTGCTTCCTCCGTACTGAGCGTTTCCATCTGTGGAAAGGCGATGCCATCCTCAACGACTGTATTCCATATCTCAGCCGCATACTTTGCATCTTCTGTCTTGAATTGTCTTATAATCATATTCGTGTCTTATTTTATCGGGTCAGAACAATAATCCCTTCTGCCACATTCCTTGCAGAACTTGCCAATCCAGACATTATCGAACTGTTCGATGGCTGCATCAAGCATTTCGGGGTCATCGGTCAGAATTCCGGCTTCGAAGTTCCTTTTCTTGGGTGACTTCATGCCCATACCTGCGCCAGTTAGGTTTGCAGAGCCGACGTAGGCTATTGAACTGTCTATGATAATGAGCTTGAAATGGACTCGCGGACACAGCACACGCTCCATGCCGTCATAAAGAACAGGATGCTTCTCGTGATCTTCCCGCCAAGCTGTTCCTGGTTCCTTAGCATGAATCAGCCTGACCTCTACGCCTTTTTTGAGCAATGAGGCAATCAATGCGAGGAACGGTTTGTCATCGACGTACAGATCCTTAATGTCTGCCGTACCAATCCACACTGTCCGCTTTGCCTTTTCAACCAATGTAAGGACTTCCTTATAGTGGCTCTCGTCTGCTATATATCTGATGAAACTCATTTAGTTCATCTTCGTCATGTGATACCCCATTCGTTTCAACTGCATGGCAGCTCCAAACAGGTAGAGCTGGTGCAAGCAGGCAACGTAGCCGTTGAAGGCTTCCTTCGTGCCTGGTTCGAGACGTTGGTGCATCAGGGCATTATAGACCCGTGAGGCACACTCGCCAGTCACTTTTTCCAGAACGGTATAGTCTATGCCCTGCAACAGCAGCACTTCTTCGCGGATGTATTCGTCCATCGCGTCGTATCCCCGTTTGTCGCGTATATAGGCGTAGAGGTCTTCAATCTTAGAGTAGATTTCCCATTCCGTATCCCACATCTTCGCCACGGCCATGCCGATATACATCATCCAGCCAAGCGAGGCCGACGGGAAGTCCTGAAACTCGCGAATGCCATCTGGGATGTAGGCCTTGGCTATCTCCTCCCATTTCTCTTCTACGTCGGGACACTCTGGCATCCTTTCGTCCACCTCCTTCATGCTCAACAGAAACTGATGCAGGTCTTTACGTAATTGCTCTTCAAAGCTCTCCATTTCACAAATACTATTAAAACCGAGGGCAAAGGTACTCATTTTTACTTTATTATTCGTATCTTTGTGCCCAAGTTTACAATACTTTAAGAAGAATGATAGAAATAGGTCTTAAACATACAAGTGAATTGACGGTTACTGATACCGTTACCGCTATTAAGATGGGATCTGGAGACATGCCTGTATTGGCTACCCCTGCAATGATGGCATTGATGGAGAATGCTACCATGCTTGCTGTCGCTGACGAACTGCCTGAAGGTTGCACTACCGTTGGCGGTCATATCGAATCTTCGCATCTGAAGCCTTCAAAGATTGGTGACAAAGTATCAGCCACAGCCGAAGTGACCAAGGTTGAGGGTAAGAAGATAGAGTTTAAGGTATCAGCTTTCTCTAGCGACATTCTGCTTGGTGAAGGTACACATCTAAGATTCATTGTTGACAGGGAACGGTTTATGTCAAAACTTGGTTAACATGGAATACAAGACTTTGAACAACGGGCTGAAAATGCCGATGGTCGGACTTGGTGTCTACAACATTTCCGAAAGAGAGACACGTAGGGTTGTGGAAGATGCCATATCCATAGGCTACAGGAGCATAGACACGGCTGCCATGTACTACAACGAAAAGGCTGTTGGCGAAGCTGTCCGTGCTTCAGACGTTCCCCGCGAGGATTTGTTTATCACTACCAAGATTTGCGATTCCTGCTATTCGAGGGAAGAGACTCTGCACTCTGTTGACCATTCCATGAAGCTGCTAGGTCTGGACTATGTTGACTTGATGCTGATTCACTGGCCTGTAGGGAATCCGACTGTAATGTGGAGAACCTTAGAAGAACTTTACGAGCTGGGCATGTTCAAAGCCATTGGTGTATCGAACTTCTATCCCAATACTTTTCCTGAAATCGTTGATGGAGCTAAGGTAATGCCTGTTTTGAACCAGTGCGAAACCCATGTTCTCTATCAGCAGTGGAAGATGAAAGAATACTTGCAGCCATATAATGTGGCATTGGAAGCTTGGAGTCCGTTGGCAGAAGGCAGGCATGGTATCTTTAAGAATCCTACGCTTATCAGGATTGGTGGGAAATACGGAAAGACGGCAGCACAGGTGGCCTTGAAGTTCCTTCTCCAGAACGACGTTATCATCATCCCTAAGACTACCCATGTTGAGAGGATGAAGGAGAATATCGATCTGTTTGACTTCACTCTGAGTGATGATGAAATAAGTGAAATTCGCAAACTCGATACAGGCCGCAATGTGACAGGCTGGCCATCAGATGCTTTAAAATATAATCCCGATTCGATATAGAGATACAAAGGGCACTTGTCTTTGAAATTGAATTGTTTGGAATAGCATGAGTAAGTTTCGCGAAATGAGGCGCAAGCGCCAGCAGCTTTCCAATGAGGAGAGTATAGCGATTTTAGAGAAGGCAACGGCAGGTACACTGGCATTGCTTGGTGATGATGACTATCCTTATGCCGTTCCCATCAGCTATGTCTATCATGAAGGAAAACTGTACTTCCACAGTGCTCTAGCTGGCCATAAGGTGGATGCTATCCGCAGATGTGACATGGCTTCTTTCTGTGTTATTGAGCAGGATGATGTTCAGCCGAGGAAGTATACAACCTTTTTCCGCAGTGTGATAGCCTTTGGCAGAATCCACATCATCGAGGATGAACAGGAGAAGTTGGAAACAGCCCGTATGCTGGGTAACCGATACAACCCAAACGACGATGAGAGTCTGCAAAAGGAAATCGAGAGCGCTTTCTCCCGTATGCTGATGATTCGTTTTGACATCGAGTATCTGACAGGCAAGGAGGCCATTGAACTTGTAAGAATGCGTAGTGCTAATAGCAAAAGTAGTTGCTAGTCCGTCACTTGAACTTTATTCGAATTACGTTGTGACTCGGCATAGCTTAAGCAAGCTTAACTCTGCGCTCGCTACTCAGTTATTTCAATCTGGATTCCCTCTGGACCGAGGATACAACTCTCGTAGTAGCCGTCGCCAGTGGTTCGAGGACCGCTGACAACAGGATAGCCGTCATCTGCAAGGCGGCGGGTAAACAGGTCAACGCCGCACTTGCTTCCGACGGCAATGGAGATATGAATGTAGCCAATGGCTGCAACTGATGGATTGGCATCAACAACATCAGGACGCTGCATCAACTCCAAACGGGTGCTGCCCTCAGTAAATGAGAGTATATACGTCCGCAGTCCTGTACGTGGATTATGGTACTGCTCATTACTTACTGCCTCGAAGTAGTCGAGGAAGAACTGCCGCATCGCTTCAAGGTCGCGACAGAATAATGCTACGTGGTCGATTCTCATCTGGCTATTGATTTAGTGAAGAGTCTATTCTTCAGCCACTCACGAACAGGCAGGTCGTAGAGCTTCAGGGCTGCGTAGGCCAAACCGATGGCGAGGAAGAAGATGCAGACGGCAACGAAGATGTGCATACCGAGTGGCGCATCCTTGTGACTCTCTGCCCACGACATCTGCATGTAGATGAGGGGATAGTGAGTGATGTAGATGGGATAGGAAATATCGCCCAAGAACTTGTTAATGGCCTCGCTCTTACCGCCTTTTACTGAAGAACCAGCGCCAATGGCCACAATAATCGGGAAACACACGAGAATGCAGAAGGCCTCATAAAGTCCGTTCGTCCAGCGGCTGTCACCTTCTGTGCCGAGTCCGAGCCAAGGCATTCCCAACAGGATGACGATGAACAGCGAACACCACCAGAACCCTCCGCGTACCTTTATTAATTTACCCATGCGCGAGATGAGCAGGCCGCAGAAGAATGGATAGAGCAGACGGGTGAAGCCAATTTGCAACTGGTCCGGTGTGGTGCTCCAGCCTCCGATGACTGTATAGGCCGCATGGCTACGTTCGGCAAGGACGCCGAAAATGTCGATGTTCAAACAGAGGATAATCGTGAATACGGCAAAGATCGCCACGCAAATGCCAAGCAGCAGTTTCGAGAAACGACGGATGACGAGGGCATAGAGGATGTTCGCGAGATACTCCCATTGCAGCGACCACGCAGGGCCGTTCAACGGGTTGGTCTCGCCCCAGCCGCGAATATCCATCCCGCTGGGCAGTGGTATCATCGTGAAGCACCACAACATCACCAGCACCGTCATATACCAAGGCGTTTCGTTGATAAGTGGGAATGTGCTGCAACTGCCGAAGTAGAACATCATGGCTCCGAACAGCGTGCCGAAGATGACCATCGGGTGCAGACGGATGAGTCGGCGTTTGAAAAATCCCCAAGTGGTCATCTTACCCCAGCGGTCATCATACGCATAGCCGATGACGAAGCCCGACAATACAAAGAAGAAATCCACAGCCAGATAGCCGTGATTAATGGGCTGGTCAGGACTCCCTTCATAATACGTTTCAATCAGGTGATAGGCCACCACCAATACTGCCGCCACACCACGCAGTCCGTCAAGGATTTCATAGCGCGGTTTCGATGCAAGATAGATATCTTTTCTTTCCATATTTTTTTATTCATTATTTCCGGCTGCAAAGGTACAACGAATTTTTGTTCTATTATTGCGCGATTGTTTGAAATAATTGTTGTAAATTTGCACCCATGAAAGAATCTATCCATTTCGACCATGTGCGTTTGCACCCTTCGCAGCAAATCGGCTCTCATCAGCAGCCTACGTGGGAACTGTCGATGATTGTCGAAGGAAGTGGTATGCGGACTATCGGCAGCACGACGGAGCCATTTGAGAAGGGTGAGGTGGTACTGGTACCACCAGAAACCCCGCACCAGTGGCAATTTGATGCCAATGACGAATGGATAGAGAATATCACTATCACCTTCTCGCAGGAACTGATAGAGACGGTGGCCGCCACCTTTCCTGAACTCCGCACACTGTTTCTGCAACTGGCAGAAACAAGTGAAGCTATCAAGTTCTCAGGAAGCACACTGGCCGCTCTGAAGGACGGGTTGAAACAGATGTGCAGCCAGACAAAGGCAGAACGTATTGTAACGATGCTGCGGCTAATGGTTCTTATCGCCGAAAGCAAGGAAAGATACGCAATTGGCCGAAGAACATATGAGACGGAAGCCGAACAAAGACTGAAACAGATAGAGATATTTATCAGCTGCAACTACAAACGCGAGGTCAGCATTGCCGACATTGCGCAGCATGTGGGCATGAACCGCTCTTCACTCTGTACCTTCTATCATCGTCAGTCGGGCAATACCCTCGTCGCCGCACTTACTAAGCATCGTCTATCCGTGGCCCAGCATCTCCTCCGCCATTCTTCACTCACCATCCAACAGGTCTGTTACGAATGCGGCTTCAACGACGTTCCCCATTTCTGCCGCATGTTCAAGCGCATGTTTCAGGTGACTCCAAAAGAATTCAGAAAACAAGAATGATATGACAGAAAAAGAAAAAATGCTTGCAGGCGAGATATACTCCGCCGTTGACCCGCAACTGATTGAAGAACTGATGGCAGTCAAGGAAATTATACACGACTATAACCTGTTGCGTCCGTCGGAGATACAAAAGGGTAAGGAAATCTTGAAAGGGCTATTAGGACATATTGACGATGATGATTTCTTAATTGTTCAGCCATTCTACTGCGACTACGGCAAGCAGATAAGCTTGGGCAAGCGGTTCTTTGCGAACTTCAATTTTACGATACTCGACGAGGCTCCAGTCACAATTGGCGACGACTGCTTCATCGGCCCGAACGTCAGCATTTACACAGCCTGTCATAGTACAGACCCTGTGGAGCGCAACAGCCGTAGGGAGTGGGCAGAACCTGTCCGCATCGGAAACAATGTTTGGATTGGTGGCAGCGTCACCATCCTGCCAGGAGTTACCATTGGTGACAATGTGACCATCGGCGCAGGAAGCGTAGTGACGAAAGATATTCCTTCGAACTCCGTTGCAGTGGGTAATCCTTGCAAAGTTATAAAGACACTTTGATTCGAGATATGGAAATTACATACAAAGACATCCACGATTTCAAGAAAGAGGACTTGGAAGACTTGTTTCTTTCTGTTGAATGGTCATCTGGCCATTATCCAGACAAGCTGGTTGTGGCGATGCAGAGTTTCAAGACGGTGTATTCGGCTTGGGATGGTGACAAACTTGTCGGTATGGTCTGTGCGATGGACGATGGCATCATGACGGCCTATCTGCATTATATGTTGGTTCGGCCAGAATATCACAAGCAGGGCATCGGTCACAAACTGTTGGAACTGATGAAGGAGCATTATCAGGATTATCTGCGTATTGCCTTGATAGCCTACGATAAGGAATTGGCGTTCTATGAATCATGTGGTTTCAAGAAAGCCGATGATGCCAGCCCAATGTTCATTACGAGTCTTTGGACGTAAGCTGGATGGAACCCATGACTCTCCCAAAATTCATCATCACAATGGAAGGCAACTTTCGCCTTGGCATGGTCAACCAGCATAAGCATCTGCTGAAGCCGGGTGACCAGTGCATCGGCGGTGGGTACTATCACTTTGACTTTGTTTCCAACCGTATCCTCCTTGACAGGGAATCATACGATTTTGGCCGTCCCAAATGGCATCTGCTGGAAACATTGAAGGTTCCTTCTACCTATCGTGGCATGCAAATCGCCTATTCGTATGATGACGGTTTCCATGATGATTTCAATGTCAGCGAGGAACTGAATATTGAATATTATGACTGACTTCGATTCCATTTGGCGCACACAAGATGAAATCAGGACGGTAGTGAATGCCGTTCTGGGCGAGTGTATCTGGAATATCAGCTACAACGGGCGACGGATGGCTATTGAACAGGAGTTGACTGTTACGCATGAAGACGATGCTATCAGCAATCTATGCAGCCAGTTCCCTATCACTATAGATTATGATGACATCGGCACAAAAAAGCACAATATTTGTGATCCCCTAAGTTCAAGATAGAAGTGCAATTTTCAGGTAGAGGCGAAGCCAAGACTAATACCTGAAAAACACCGAGGGGTTTGGGGGCGAGCAGCCCCCGAGACAGGACAAGGAAGAGAAATTCAATCTGGC
>Ga0310786_10002437_pt1 | contig 28417 bp, 22 predicted proteins | sample AusTroGonzalo_MG_FD_203881 | JGI IMG/M metagenome (GOLD analysis project Ga0310786, IMG submission 203881) | Bovine rumen microbial communities from tropical cattle in Woodstock, Queensland, Australia - Gonzalo_03 (v2) (version 2) | ecosystem: Host-associated > Mammals > Digestive system >...
ATTAATAACTTTTAGATTTCCACAATCATCGTTTGCAAAAATCTCCTTTAGTTTAGAGCTCATCTGGGTGAAATGCAATTCACAACCCATGGGGGTTGTGGCAATCAATCTAGCTATTGTTTCTTTGTCAGGTAGATGATATCTATTAGCCCCATTGCCAGAGATAACATATTGGGGACAGATAATGTCTTTCAAAAAAACGAATGAGCTATTCCTACAGCTACCATGATGAGGAATATGCATAAGGTCAAACTTAAACTTCCCATCCTTCAACATATTTGCATTTTTCAAGCCATCTGACAAAAGAGAAGAACATGAATCTGCAGAAAATAACAGGTTATAACTATGATAGCTTAATACAAAAGCAATACTGCTATTATTTTTCACTTCATCGTCCTCATCATACTGATTCAGATTGAAGTCTTTGAATTTCTTATCATAGTCCCATTCTCCGCCTTTAATAAGGCCATTTGCTGTTTGTACGGCATCTTTGAATTCCTTATTATTCCACCATTCTATATAGCGGTTCATTGACCTCTCATTTGGTGCAACTACTGTTATTGTGGCATCAGATAAAGTAGCTGTATATCCTGCAAGGATGCTTTGCTTGACGCTTACATGTTTTTCATTAAGCAAATCGCGTAATTCTTTTCCACAATAATAGCCTATTGTTCCTGTTCGCTGAACTTCATAATCTCCTTTGCCACCATAGTTCATCCAGACCTCTTTTAACTGTCCATGGTGAGCATCAAAAAACTCAGTGTCGTTGATAAAATTATAAAGCCCTCCTATATGATCATTGTCAATATGAGTTATTACCCACAAGTCTATCGATTCCCCCATGCCGAATAAGAGTTCTAGTTCCTTTTTAAGTTTGTCAGTATAACAGAACTTTGGTGATTTAATATCGCCACCATCCACAAATATATTATGCACACTGCCATCTTCACCCGTAAAACGGATGATAATGGCATCATAATATTGCATGGGTATATATTTTACAGATATCATAACAATAAACTATCGTATTCAAATCCTCGTAGTTCCTTAATTCCCATATTATTCATCTAATTCCCCGTCTTCAAGAGGAAGATTGCCCAAATAACGGTCAAAGTCGCTTTGGAATAGGCGGTCTTGTATGATGCGGTACTTTTCAAATTCCGTTTCGGCATGTTCTTTTGCTTGCTCGGCTGTAACTTGTCCAGCAGTTTGTAAAACATCGTTACTACCAGCAGCCAAAATGGTGTCTATTTGTTTTGCCCAATCTTCCATTGTCATTGGAATATGACGTCTCGCCATTCTTTCTGCCAATTCAAGCACACCATTCACCAGCTGTCCCATATCGGCCAACTCCACCTCCTTCAAATAATTCTTAGCAATAGAAACATCCGTTTTTACGATTTTCCCGTCAGGAGCATTCTCCCATGAAGTCAGTCCCATGTGTTCCTGTTCTGCGTCAGCTCGTTCAATGATTAACTCCGCGGCAGTCCGCCCATGTACGGCATAGTGCATCTTGTTTTGCATCATCTTAAAGAAAAGTCGCGTGGTTGGCGCATCCCGATTGTAGTCAACAGCAGTAGCGTAAATGTCTGTCAACTTCTGGTAGAATCGTCGCTCAGAGAGACGTATCTCTCGTATCTCTGCTAACAAATGTTCATAATAATCTTCGTCAAGGAACGAACCATTCTCCATTCTCTTCTTATCCAAAACATATCCACGTATAGCGAACTCTCGCAATACGCTTGTTGCCCATTGACGGAACTGAGTTGCACGAATACTGTTCACACGATAACCTACGCTGATGACGGCATCGAGGTTGTAAAACTGAGTCATATAGTTTTTACCATCGGATGCAGTTGCCGAGATTTTCTCGGTAACTGAATTTTTTTCCAATTCACCAGAGGCGAAAATGTTTTTAAGATGAAGCCCTATGTTGTCCGTTGAACAGTCAAACAGCATACCCATTGCTTTTTGGGTACACCAAACAGTCTTATCCTTGTAATAGACTTCAACACCTTGTTCCTTCCCCTCTATCTGGAATATCAGGAACTCTGCAGTACTATTTCTTATTTCTCTCCGCTTTGCCATATATTTTCACAGATAACAGCTATTGTATTGTTGAATCTTTCTTGTAATGCAAGTACAATTTTCGAGCCAAATTTGAAGTCATGGCTCCAACTAGAAGTGTAAAAACTCCTACGATCCAAAGAGCACCGAGATGAAAGTCGTCGGGAAGGAACCGAAGACTTGCCCAACTTATGATGCACGCAATGACAGACATCAAAAATATAATGAAAACTTTTTTATTAATTCTTGATAATATGAGTATTTGATGTGTTAACAGATTCTGTCTCTTTCTCATTAAAGGGTCATTATGACCAGACTTCAAGGCTTCTGCACATAATTCTAGCTCCGAACGCTTACTATTAAGGAATGAATAGAGTAGAGTTATTAATGATACTAAAATACCACTGAGTGTTAAGTATATAGTAAATGCGTCTGACAACAAAGAATCACACATGTTATTCATAAGAACTGATATAATTAGATATTACATCCGACATTTTTTCAATCATAAATTTCTGGTCATGGATTTTCTCCTCAAGTTCTTGTTGGGTAACAGCAGATGTCGCATTAAAAATCTTTTCTGCAGTTTCTTTCAGCTCTTCTCCTGCTTCTGCTATGAGTTGCTTGGTAATTTTATATTCACGTCTTCCCCAACGTATCCAAGTTTCTTTTTTCTGATAATTACCATCTTCAGATGTGTCAGACATTAAATCACGCATAGTATCCGTTGGCATGTTCTTGAAATTGCGAGTCTCCTCTTTCTTTAGTTTTGTGCTATCCAGGTAGCTCGCATATTTTACATCCACGCCATTCTCTGCTTCTGTCAAGCTATAATATCTAACGCTCAACTCAGGGACTTCTTTGATAGCTTTAAGTTCCTCCAAAATCATTGACATTTTGATGTTTTGTACTGGAACATTGAGTATTTTGTTGGATACAATTTTGGCAATACGACTTACCTCACCAGAATCTTTGGTTGGATCTTCGTATACTAACATTAGAAAATAGCAAGTGTATGCCCCTTCCGAAAGACCTACAATTCTAGGATAAAACAATACATAGTTAGAATCGCTACCTATTTTGTTGTCACGTGTAAAGTTTATTTTCTCGCTTCCCTCAAAATACCCATCATACAAATTCGTATTGAAGGCATTTATTTGTAAAAGCAACGCCGGAACATCGCCAATTGTAACCTGGGTTGAATTAATCTTGCTAATAACAGTTTTCTTTGTCTTATTACGATTTTCAGTTGAAATAGGGGACGAGAATGAAGACAAACGATTCTTAAGAAAGGCCATCATCTCCTCATATGTTGCCTTTCCGAACATTCCTTCTTCCTTATCCATCGTGGATGTTGTATAAACAGGCATTTTTATGGAATAAACTTTTGGCTTTTCCTTTATGTTATTTGCCTTGCCCTTTTTCCTATTATTTCTTGACATAATTAGAATTATAGTATCGAACTTTCGTTTATATTAATGTAATTGTCATCTGTATACTCTGCTGCCATCAGTGGATCTTTTTTTGGAATCTCATCGCTCCGTTCCTGTGTTTAGAGTTTCTTTCGCAAAATGTATTTCCCATCGAAATATTCTATCTCAGGTATCGTCCACACGATTTCTTCCACATCATCTTCTTTGATAACTGACCTCCAAGCTGTTCTGCTGATGGCTCTGGCTATATCTCTGATACTGGCCGGCACCCTGAAATAGTCCATCGCACGGAGAACGGCTTGCCTTCTTACGGCATATAGTGGACTTTTCTTGATTTCAGATGTTTCTCGGTTCAGCCTCGTACGATTGTCCGTCTCGATGTCCTTCTTTGAAGTATCTGTGATCGAATTGCCATTATAGGTATACCAGACACCTTTGTATTTTAATTTACAATCTTCAAAAACTGGACTATCAACTATATCCTCCACCTCATCACAATAATCGTTGGCATCTATAATCATCTGGTATAATTCAGTTTGAGGATATGCAACGATTTTCTTTGTCCCTTTTATCCAAACTGAACCATTGAAAGACATTCCCTTTATCGTGAAGCACTCACGCTTTAGATTCAGCCGATACAGTTTATTACGCATATACTTCAACTTGCCATCCGTTATAAACATAGGCTTATCGTCTTGGTCCAAAATAATGGCTCTATCGGATAAGTTCTTGATGACAAAATCGCCTTCGTCAGTTTGACTCTTGGCACCTTGGGGTGCCTGAGTTGGAACGTCATTCTCCTCCCCATAAGTATAATCTATGAGTCCAAGCTTTGCAAGGCGTGATTTAATCGCTACCTCGGTACGGCCAATGAGAGACGCAATTGTGATGAAATCCTTACCTTGTTGGTAATACAGTTTTATTAAGTTTTCTTCATCTTCGGTCCAAGTCTTACCCCTTCGGCTTTCCGTTCCATTATCTTGCTTAGAAGCGGCTTCTGTTGCAGCCTCAATGTCCTTCTCACGCTCATCTAAATAGACATGCTCAACTTTCAAATCATCATAAGAAGTATCCGCATTTTCGGTAGGAGCTACTTCTGGCAGATTTTCTTCTTTGTCCTGAGAATTGTTACCGCGCAAGATTTCAATCGCTTCTCCTATCTTGTCAACAAGTTCTACAGAGCCATCTTCACTTAAAAGTGCCACTTTTACATCTAAAAGGAAATTCTCATAAACGAACGCAAACGATGGTGCTATTTCACCCTGCTTTATAGGATTGTTGACAATTTTGTCGAACAAATCATATACAGTTGGGCACACTTCCTTGAACATCTCCCTCTCGTTACGATGTTTCTTCAGAAATGTGAAATACACAATATTTAGTGCAAACTGAACATCCTCATTCAAACATTGGAATTGGCTTATGAGTTCATCATCGATTCTTGCCGACACCACACTCTTTTCGACTTCCTTCTTTGATAGAATCTTTTCATATTCAGAGAGAGCTGTAACTGAGTAGTCAATCACATTATCCTGACTTTCAGCCAACCTTTCAATCTGTTTGTTAGTAAGAGTCGTATAGGTTTCCAGCAAAGCTCTTTTTAGAGAAGAACGTCCAGACGGTAAAGTCATCAGAAAATACAAATCTTCATCGAGTTCCGCATATTTCACGGAATCGACAAGTTTTGCCTCTGAAGGCTTAATGTTGGTGTCGCGCATCAAGGAAAGAATATCTTCCTTCCCTCTGATGGGGACTATATGCCAGAAATTGTCACTCTGTAAATACCAAAATGGCAAATAGGCTTCAGGATGGAAGAGCGGTTCATCTGGTAATACCAAGTTCCAAATTTTCAAAAAAGTCGACTTCAAAGTTTCATCATAACGAATCTCATTATCAATCAAGATGTTCTTTTCATACAGCTCGATAACTGTTAACATAAGAACAGCCTTATGGGGAGATTTACGTCCCCACTTATTATTCGTTTTTAGATTTTTGACGGCTTCTATGTAGTCCATATGATAATGGTGTTACAAATCTTCTGGTTCTTCGTCTTCGGTGAAAATCTCTGATTGCTTGTTTGTTAGTTGCAGGAATATGTCAAGGAACGACCTGTGTGAGAAAAAATAGCTTGGGTCCGTTTTTAGCTTCTCTTCCATCACGGAGAATCCGTAATTGGCATATTCTTCCATGGTCTCAATCAGACTCGTCACGACAGTGCTGACCTTTATGTCACCCTTGTCAAGGGCAATCCAGTCGATGTCGGTTTTTGCTACTAAAGCGATGAAGATATAAGAACGAAGACCGGAATAAGCGTGTCTAAACTTCTTTGAATCAAGATTTCCCCATTTGTCAATGGGTTGGCCCAAGACTTTCAGGTCTTCACTTGACTCAGAGAGCTGTAACTTCTTATTAGAGTACAAGCCAATAAAGAATGCCATGATATAGGGCTCATAGCCTGCGCCTAGAACCTTACCCTTGGCACTGGTATTTTCAGAAGCGCCTACACCGTAATCTGAGATGACTCGTAATACACTTTGTTCGTACTTCTTCTCAAATCGAGGATTCCTGCGTCCCCAGATATCTATCAATTTCTCGTCCTTACCGACGAGTTCTTCTATATTGTTCAGTTCTGACATACTTACTTGATTTTTGAAATTACAGTTTGGATAGTACCGAGTTTCTTGTCATCGAACGGCTTTTTCTTCTCAATGCGGAAGACACTACCATTCACCTCGTCAACTTTGGCCTGGTCAAGAACGGCCTCACCATTCTTTTCCTTCAGGAAACTCTTCGTGACGATGATAACCTGTTTTTTCAGTTTACTTATCACATTGAAGAACTCGCTTTCCTTGGCATCGGTAAAGGAAGAAGTTGGTGCATCAAACAACAACGGAAACTCCGTCTTGTCTTTCTCACTCGATAATTTACCGATAGCGAAGAGTACAGACATCAGGTAGGTGGTGCGAAGTGCTGTGTTAGGTGTGAAGATCCTCGTGTTGTCGTTATTCATCAGCACGGCTTCGCCCTGACCGTTGGCTTTCTCTATAATCCGAATCGTACCCTTGAAGTCATTGGAGTTAAGCTTCTCCAAAAACTCGTTTGACTCATCCTCGATGGCATGGAGCAAACGCTTTTTGTTGGTTTCTTTAGCAGATTTAAAGGCTTCTGAAATCTGGCGAATAATCAGCGCTGTCTTGGCGTAGATAGCAGCAGAAGTGCCTTCGGCTAGTTTGCTGAGAGCGTCTTGCGCTTCGTCAAGGGCAGCACGATGCTGCGCCCTCTGCCTTTTCAGGAAGTCAATCCTATTTTCAGCCTTGTTTTTCTGCTCAACCCAATTTGAGATATTTTCATAGTTGGCAAGCAGTTGCTCTTCAGTAAGGCCGTCTGTCTGGGCGAGTATGCGCTTCTTCTGCTCAAACTCCACATTCAGGTTCGCATCAATCTTCTTAACCTCATCATGCATTCGATTGTTGAAAGCGATAGCTTCCTGAATCTTATGACGGAGTCTGGTAATCTCCGAAAGATTATCATTGAGTGTAGTGTCACGCTTCTGGAGCTCGACAATATAATTGTTCATATAGAATGGTGCTATCTCCTCGTCTTCTGGAACCTTTAAGGATTCCATGTATTCTTCAAGGCGATGAAGCATAAACTCCCATGCCTCGGAATGCTTCTTAGCGGGACGACCGCAGATTTTACAGACTTCCTCATCCAACATTTCCTGCATGACCTTCTGACCGGGAATATGGACTGGTAGCGGAACAAAATTCGTCTGCATCTTCTTAATGGCTTTTTCTTGTCCTGCCGTGAAGAGATAATTCTGCTCCAACTTCCGTCGCTTTTTATCTACCTCACTGACTTTGCTGGAATACTCTTCAGCAATATCGGCAAAACCCATTAGGATCCACATATCATCAAGGAGGTTGATAGTATAGTTCTCGTCAATGCGAGCCTGCATCTGAGAACGTTTCTGTGAAAGTGTTTCTATTCTGCGATTGACGGCAATCAGAAGTTTTGATGCCTCTTTGCTTTGCTCAATGCTTTTCAGAAGACTATCAAAGTTTACCGCCTCGTTTTCCTTGTTCTTTATCTCTCGTTCAATATCGGAAAGAGTGCCTGTCTCGAACTCAATGGCTCTGTTGAGTTGCTTAATCCTGTCTGTATTCTTCTTATCCAGTTTCTGGGCATTGTCACGAGCTTGGTCGGCCTTCTTTGTTGCATACTCCATGAAAGCAAAGTAAGCTTCAAAATCCTTCACGTCACTGAAGGTTTCGACAAGCATTTTCAATGCGTTGGAGTTTTGGAACACGTCAAGGTCGCTCTCTCCTTTAAACATCGTGTATTTCCGAATCTCAGAAGGCAGGTCATAGTCGAAACGAATACCGTCTTTCACAATACGCTCCACACCGACATTTTCAATAAGAGAGAAAGAATAGTTGGAGGTGCTAACTTCCCCATCGAATGACTTGGTAAAGTGGAACATCTTTTCAAGGATTTTCGTTTTTCCCTTATGCTCGTAGGTCATGGCAACCCTCACATCATCAGACTCATTAGCAAAAAGTTCCTCTATGCGTTTCTTGGAAATGAATTTGGTGTCCATCTTGTTGGTGCCGTCAGTACGGAACAACCATTCAAGGGCCTCGTAGAACGTAGTCTTACCATCACCATTAGATCCGATGATAAGATTGAGTCCGTTGGTCAGTTCGAAGGTATTCTGTTTATAATAGCTTCGAAAGTTCTCTATTTCAATCTTTAGTATAATCATAGGAGATAGTTCTCGTTGATGTAGTTAAATACTGTCATGTAAACTTTCTTTTGATCGCTCTCGTCGGTCGAGCCATCTAGGTATTTGATGATTCGGGCGACAGCAGCCACAATGACATTTTCCGAGTTAAGGGCTTGATACAAGTCCTCATACTCTGACTTGTCATAATCGTAGAGTTCTTGCAACTTAGGGTCATCAAGAACCATGTGCAACATTCTTTCCTTATTACTCATAAATGATTGTTGTTATAAAGATTCAAACCGTAATGATTCATCACATCTCTTAGTTCCATTTCTGAATACGATGGGTTCTCAGAGAGAAGTGCAAAATTGTTTACTCGCATTAGTTCGCCACGGAGAAGAGACTGCTCCATTCTGAAACTGTTACTATTAGGGTTAAGTTCAGGCACGACTACAAGGTCATGCAGTTCTGCCATCTTCTTGTCGGGATGTGTTCTTAAAACACGGCCACGGCGCTGAATGAACTGGCGAGGATTACCTGTGCTGGAACAGAAGATAGCCAGCTCACTGCGAGGTACATCGACACCTTCATCAAGGCATTTCATAGATGTGAGAACCTGTAGCCTTCCGTCTGCAAAGTCGGACAGGATTTCTTCTCTGTCCTTCTGCCCTGAGACGAACTTTCTTACTGTTATATGGTCATCGACTTCCGTAACCACTTGGGTGTATTGGTTGATTAGGTGCTCAGCATCGCTGTCATCGCTGATGTCTTCTGATCTATCAAAATCGTCATTGCCTCCAACATAGTCTGGCATGTTTCCTTCTGGAACATAGACTAAAGTGTATTTCAGATTTCCTTTCTTCTGATAGCGCTTTTCGATAATATCTTTGAAGGCTTCGAGTTTTCTTTCTGCCTTATGGACAATCCGTTTACGAGCCAGCAGAAGCATTTTTAGTTTTTCGTCGATATCATCAAAAAATCCTTTGTCGAAATTGAAATACTTGGCAATCCTATCGGATAGCTCCACGTATGCATCCATCTCTTCTTGGGTTAGCTGAACCAAGTGGGGATAGTACATATACTTACAAAGTACACCCTTATTGATGGCTTCCTCCATACTATACTCATAGGTATAGCTCTTCTCGGAACCAAAGAACTTCCTTAGTTTCTCGTTGCCCTCATCATCGAACTGACGTTCTGGGGTAGCAGACAGGCCGATGCGCCTAAGATATGGAATGTCTTTCAGTCGCTTGACCAAGGAACCAGAACCCATATTGTGGCACTCATCGGCTATCAGCAGTAAACGCTTCTTGTCAAAGCCATTCAGGACGTTGAAAACCTTCTCCCTAGCATATGAGGCATAGGTGGAGATGATAATATATGAGACCTCAGGCTCTTTATCTGTCTTATATTTCTCGTTGAAGAGAATACGTTCTACTTCATCTCGCCATGTAAGGTTCTTAGAATAGACCTTGGTGATATTAGAGAAACGGAATTTTCTACATTCCTGCTCCCATTGATTGACAAGAGTGATAGTAGGAACGAGGATAATGGCCTTATAGTAGCCCTTACGCTGATAAATCTCGAAAAGGCAATTCAAAGAGGTAATAGTCTTACCTGTACCTGTAGCCATGGCAAACAACCCTTTTTGCTTGTTGTTCTTCCAATTCTCAAATGCAGTCTTTTGGTATTCACGAGGACCTTGCGGGTATGGGAAAGATGGGGTTATATCATGAACTTCACAGACAACATTTTTGCTCTGTTGCCTTTCACGAATGGCTCTCTCCTGCTTAATCTTACGAAGCTTAGCCTCGACATCAAGCAGCTCCTCAATGTCTTTATCACCATAATTGGTCATGATAGCAGAAACCAGATTCTCTGGAGAGAGATATTCCACGTTTTTCTTCTTTCCATTCATAATGGTGTCAAATTCATCACGTTGGCTTGTAATGCGTTTTTGCACCATCATGTCAATGGAATCACTACGGTCAATCTTTATTTCTTCGAGATTGTTGAATAATCCGCTAATGGTAAAGTTGGCAGAGCCTGTAAAGGAAGTGATGCTATCACCATCCCTGAACTGGCCAGATTTTGTGTGACTGATTCCTTTCTTATTTCTTGGCTTGATGATACGTATGTCAATACGTTTGTTATAGATAAGGAATGCTAAACACTCAAAGAATTGTTGTTGATATTCATCGAAGGTCTGGCGTAAACTCTCGAAATTAGTCAAATCAAAACAGTCTATAATACCTCCATGCACTCCCTTATTGATAGCATCTTTATCCTCTTCTGATACGATGTGGTTAATGACCAACCGCATTTTCCCGCCATTCGATATAAACGAGGCAAAGCCATCAGCAAGAACACTGATGGTTGCGGAACTGAAATAACCTAGTTGCAGGTCAAACTCCTTACTGTTTTCCAAACAATCGTTGAAAAACTTTTCTGGAGAATTGAACTCTCCAGGTCTATATGTCCCATCTTCTGCCCAATCTACTTCGTATAGCATACACCTTAATTATATAAAACAGTTTGTACACATAATGTCATCCCCAAGAATTTCAGCAAGAGTTGTCCCCTTGTTGTTGGCCTTACTTTCTTTTTGACGGCGGATGATGTCAAGTTTAATTTGGCGGATGCGCTCTGGCTTGATGAGGTCTGCAAGACTCTCATTCTGATTCCACGTATAGCCATCTTTCTCAAACTCCATCGCTTTCTCAAAGAGATCAGGATGCTGCTCGTAGAGCCATATCCATTCTATCTTTTGCTGAAAAAAACAGAAGTAGCAACCAGAACGGCTACGACAATAGGTGCCCGTCTCGCCATCCACCTCGAAAGGAATCTCCTCGTAGTAGGCAGGCACGCCGACGCCGCTTTCCCTCAGCAGACGGAAAATGTCGTCCTTCACCAATATGTCCGTATTGTCAAGCAGAGGGAAGTCTTCGAGTTTACCTACTGGATAGTCTGTCGTCTTCAGGAACTCGAACACGGCATGATTGAACAACTTAATGTCGTAGTCCAGTAGCGCATTCATCTTCTTCGAGTAGTAGAATGTCTTTGTTATAGGCTTTCTAACTGTTTCTAAAATCTCATCGCGAAGGAACCCCTCAGGACATAGCCGCTCGTAGATTTCCACTATCTGATCCAAGTTCTCATTGTGAAGGAACTTGTTAATTACATCGATACTCCAGATATTTTTGCGGAATGGGAATATGGCCTGTATATTAGGCTTCGAAGAGATATAACCGTCTCTGTCCTCATCGCCACGAATGCCAACATATGATACAGCATAGTCGCCGCCCACATATTCCTCGAACTTGTCAAGCTTCATCTTCTTGGTACACCAGCGGGCCTGTGGTGAAGGAAGAAAACCGCCCATCGCTTTCAGGAAGTGATGGAAAGGTGTCGGCTCAGGGCTACCTTCAGCGGCTCTAAGTCGTTCTATCTTTCCCAAATAGGCTTCCAAGCGATTGATTAGGGTTTCCGTTTCAGCCAGTTCACAACCTGTATCTGAATTGTAGTACTCTATCTTCAATGATGGGTACGTTTGCTTCAGATAGATTGCGAGTGCTGCGCTATCCTTACCGCCTGATATGCCTAATATATGTCTTACTTTTATCATTTACTTATTTTCTTGTTAAGTATCGACAGCAGAGCGCAAACGTCGATATTGTTGTCACCAGAAAGCAGTTTGTTGATTTTATGTTCCAGGTCATCAGCTTTTGACTTATCCTTTTCTGGCAGAACGTATGTCTGAGTTCTTACGTTTGTTCCCCTATTGGTTACCATATCGAAAGAGTATGCTTCATTCTTCTCCGAATCGCCAATCTTCTGCGAGATGTCTGAATATTTCTCGCACTCTCGGAACAGATATACCAGGTCGTCAGCCAACTTATCTTCCTGCTCGTCTCTCAAAGCATCCAGTCGCTTCTCAAGAATGGTGTAGCAGATTGACTGGTACCATTGTGTACGATTCTCGTATTCTGTCATTACATGATGATAGAACTCACGTTGTTTGTCTGTCAACAGATAGGCCTTTACATGGGCCAGTCGTTCGCGCACTTCGTAGATGTATTCAGAATAGTCATAGCTCTGCAAGCCAAACTCTTCAACCAAACGAGCTTCGATGCGGTCTATCAGCTGGGTGTAGCAAGAACGCAGTTCCTTGATGGCCTGCTGAATGATTCTGCCATATTCGTTGATGAACTCTTCCTGTTTCAGCTTTTCTTGTGTGAAGCCAAGAGCCTCTGGCAAGTCTTCTAAGAAAGCCTTCTCTGGGTCTTTTGCCTTAGCCAGCACGTCGCGGAATCTCATCGTTGACTCATGGTCGAACTTACGGGTGTGCTTGGTGTACTCATCCAGCCTGACATAGAAACTGAGGAAGGGTTTGATGGTCTCGATGAAACTGGCATTTGTTATGGAGAACTCATCGCCCAGGTTGACGAAACGGCGATACTGGTTGAAGAAGCCCAACTTCACGCCATCAACAGCAAACTTCTTGATTTCAAAATCGCCTGGATGCTTCTGGAGCAAGTCGAAGAACTCCATATTCACGTTTGGCATGAATGCACCTTTCGAAGCATCATATAGCGCAAAATCCTGACGCTTGATGAAGAGATAAGTAGGAATCCAGAACTCCAAGAATCCTTGCTTTATCTTATAGGGCTGGGCAGATAGTATCTTTATCAGCTCTGAAATCTTTCTTGCCTTGTTCTCTGAACTCTTCAGGAATTCTTCACAAGCATCCCACAACGGCATAAAGCCTTTGTTGGTAGGTTTGTCGTTAAAATCTCCGTTCTGATGCAGGCCAGTATTCAACAGCAGAGAGGAATAGATGGTTTTCTCTGGAGGGAACTTGTCTTCAGGGAAGCCCATTCCGTTTTCGGAGTAGTGCTCTGTCAGATAGGTAAGATAACTTTTACGAGCAGCAGTTATCGTTCCGCTGAGCTTATGCTTGTTGAATAGTTCGTTGTTCATCACAGGTGTCTTGCTGTAAACCTCGTTACATACCTTTGACAACAACTGATTGAAGTCACGATGTGACTCTACTTTCCTTTCTTTGCCGCCAAATATCCAAACGACTCTTTTCTTGTAGGAGAATAGGTTGTCGCTAATAGCCTTGTTGAGCAAGGTTTCCTCGTACTCCTTCAGCTTCTGGATTTCTGTCACAGCCACCCTGTCGTTCTTGTCGAGCACACGCTCCAACAGGTACATGTACTTCTTGATGTTGTAGAGATGGTCGATGATGTCCTCCGTATTGGTGAAGTAGGCAAATATCAGGGCATGGTCGGTCTCAGAACTGAACTTCTTTATCTCTTCCAAAGCTTTCTTGTGGGTAGAGAATATCAGTTCTATGTAGCCATCCGTATCACCAGTAGGCACAATATCGATGGGCTCTTCACGAATCATGTAATCAAAGAAACGTGGCGTGCCTTTCTGATAGAAGTGTGCCTTGACGGGAGAGATTCTGCGGTTGAAGAACACATTCAATTCATCTACGAAGGTGACAGGACGCGAAACCATCATTCCAGCCTCACGTATTTCTGCTTCAAGGTCAACGTCAGTTCCCTCGAAAAGCATCAAACGCTCTTTGTAGGCTGCAAAACGGATGATTTTCTTTGCAGACAGCTTTTGAATTATCTCTTTGGCATTTGTGATTGCCATCGCCTCACGCGCATAGTCCGCAAGATTCCGTTCTGTCAGTTTAAAGCCGGCTGTCCCGAAGAGATTCAGCAGCCCAATGGCTTTTACGAGTTTTACGGCTTGCAGCATCTCCTCTTCGTCAGCCCAATCCTGACCTTCCACACGCTCGATAGAAACCTGGATGGTACTCCAGCTCATGGAGTCGGCATTTGCATCTTTCAGGTAGGAATAGAAGTTGTAGAGAATGTAGTCGTAAACCTTTTGCAGATTGTATGTTTGATGCTCGGCAGGCTCGAACTCGGAAATGGAATTGGTGCCTTTTGCCGCCAAGAAAGTAAAGAGCGAACGCTCGTTCTGACCATATCGCTGAATAGCGGTAGTGATGGTATAAGCAGAGAAAAGGTCTAACGGAAATAGCTGTATTGCCGTTTCCAAGGGGAAATCTTTGGATACATATCTCGTCTCTTTCGCCAGCTCGAAAAGGGACTTGGCATTCTCTGCGTCAGATATTGTTCTTTCCTCTTGCAATTGTGCTGATGCCAAATAAAGCAACTGCTCAACAGGCTCCACAAAGGTGATTTCCTTGAAGCGTCCTTTCACCTTGGTCCATTCGTTTGCCTGGGCTTCCGTCAAACCTTTGGCGTATGCACCAAAGTTCTGATGGAGCGTGGTCAGCAGCATCATCTTTCGAGCAGGAACATTTACCAGTTCCGACAACTTCTGCAAGAAATACAACTCCTTCTCAGGATTGTTCTTGGCTGCATGCTCCAGAACCTTACCAAACTCATCTACTACGATTAGCAGGAACTTGTCTTTCTTCTGGCATTGGGCATAGTAGTTTTTGAGGCTGTCAAGGATGCTGGTGGTATTACCTTCCACATTCAGGGCCTTGCTCAGCAGGGTTGACATCTCAGCATAATCGCCCACGATGTTCATAATCTCAAACGACTTGGCGTCTGAGAGATTCTGGGCATCCAGAAGGTATTTCTGCTTGCCAGTCTTCTGCAAATCCGATTCTAATGCCAGCAGGAAACTTGACTTACCTGTTCCGTATGAACCAATAATCGTAAAAGAATGGATACCGGAACGGAAGTCGTTCACTATGTTGTGAATGGCATTCTGAGCATTTGGCGTTACCAAGTATTGCATTCCTTCGGCAAAGCCGTTCTCTATATTTGCGGATAAACTAAATGTCTTTGCCATAATAATTGTCTAATACTTGAAATGCGTCCAAATCCTTTGTGAATTGAATCTGTTTGATGCCAGCAACATCGCTATATGTGAAGTACTGGCTATATTCGCTTGACAAATCTTTCAACATCTCTATTGTCTCAAAGTCCTGCATACAGAACACGAGTCCAACATTCTCCTGTATGGTATCGAAGGCGATAGTGTTATCACCTTCCTGGGCTTTCAGCTTCAACAGACCGTAAAGGAAGATTTCTTTCGTAACCTTACGCTTACCATCGACATTAAAGTAGTAGCCTTTTCCTTCTGAACTCTGGCGAATTAGGTCAAGGTCAATCAGCAGCGACGAAAAATCCTCATTGGATTGTGGCTTGCGGGGAAGACAGTAATTTTGCAGGAGTACACCAATATCTTTCTTCACGGTATTGGCATTAAATAATGTCATCTTGCCAGCTTCCACCATCCTCAGTTTTACGTAGGTAAGCACCTGCTCACGTTCAAAGTTGGTACGTTCTTTCTGTACGCCACAAAAGAACATTTTATATAATGTTGCCTCTTCTGAGAACACCAAGTTGAAGTGAAGCAACCATAATGTTGCGATGTCTTCAAGATATTTGTCCTTGCCCTTGCTCTCATCAAAAAGATAATCGCCAAGCTTTGTCTTTTTGTCGTTCTCTGTAACACCAAAAGCCCTGAGCCAAAAACGGATTGATGCAACCATGTTTTTGCCTACACCAAGGGTTATTACAGCATCAGGGCTATTGAAGTCGTTCTTATTGGCAACAAAGTCATAGCCCTTCTTAAGCCAAAGCGACTTGCAGGGGAACGACTCATGTCCTGAGAATTTATATGTTATAGCCATATTAAACTACAAATTAGAATTCATCAAAGTACGGACGTCCACATTCAGGACGTTAGCAATCTCATTCAATTGTGCCACAGAAGGCTGTGACTTGTTGTGACACCACCGAGAAATAGTATGCTCAGTCTTGCCAAGTTTCTCTGCCAGCCAGCGATTGGTCTTTTCTTGTTCTGCAAGGACAACTCGAATACGATTTAATGTCCCTGTTTTTTCATTATTTGCCATAAATTGTTCAATTATTGATGGCAAATTTACAAGAAAAAACTGAGATAAAAGAAAGATTTAACCTTTTTCAATATAAAACGGTTGATTTTACATTAAGATTGAACATATATAAGAGAAAAGCGCGAGATAAAACATCAACATTGGCAGATATTTGATGAGGGAGAGGGATTACTTGTCAATACAAGTAATATGTTGGGCAATAAGTCATGTTTTATAGACTTATAGCTCAGATTTCATCAATATGAGCAAGACACCCTTAAAAAGACAAATAATCCAAAAGGTGTCGTAAAAGACGTCGTAAAAGATGTCGTAAAAGGTGATACAAAAGATGACCTATAAGAAGAACTAAAGGAAGTGACTGAACAACAGCAAATTATCTTGCTACTCACAAAGCCCAATGACCCAATAGATGGCGTAAAAGGTGGCGTAAAAGGTGGCGTAAAAGGTGGCGTAAAAGAAATACCAGAGCGTCAGAGAATTATCCTTGAATTGATTATTGCTGATCTATTCTTATCCGCAAAGGCCACTTCGGAAAAGACTTCGGAAAAGGTTAAAATAACAAATAGAACAATAGAAAGTGATTGGGCTTAAATTAAGAAGATGAGTATTCTTTCTCGTGAAGGTGGTCGAATAAGAAGGTATATGGGTTATAAAGGATTAGGTGCATGGCAAAATTGAGCTATAACTCAATTATTTTTGGACTTATAGCACAATCTTACATATGTGATAGCAAGCCAAAATTTGCGCTAGTTTATTAAAAAATCGCCATAATTGGCAGATTTTTAATGTAAACTTTGTACAATAGGATTTAAATCATTACCTTTGCACTGTAAAAAGTTGCCAATACTGGCAAAAATATAATGCAAATGATGGAGATAAAAAGAGACAGGTATCTAAAGCAGTTGATAGAAAGCCGTCAGAATGGCTTTATCAAAGTGGTAACAGGAATCCGCAGATGTGGCAAGTCTTATCTGCTGAACGTCTTGTTCTATCACTACCTATTAGATAATGGAGTGGCTGATGACCACATCATCCGCATTGACCTTGAAGACCGCATGAACAAGGAACTGAGAAATCCGGACACTATGCTTCACTATGTTCATGACAGAATCAAGGACAAAGAACTGTATTACATCATTATTGATGAAGTGCAATTGATGGATGAGTTTGTTGATGTGTTGAACAGCTTCCGGCATATTGATAATGCTGACACATACGTGACAGGCAGTAACTCTCACTTCCTATCATCAGACATTCCTACGGAATTTCGTGGTCGAGGAGAGACTATTCATGTTAACCCATTGTCTTTTGCGGAGTTTTATTCTGCCGTTGGCGGTGACAAGCAGGATGCATGGCGTGAATATTACACCTATGGAGGTTTGCCACTTATACAGTCTTTTGAGACCGAAGAAAAGAAAATCAACTATCTGAAGGACTTGTTTGAAACTGTATATTTGGCAGACATTATTGAGAGACACAAAATCAAGAATGATAATGAACTCCGTGAGTTGGTGCTTATTTTGGCATCATCTATAGGTGCTCCATGCAATCCGACTAAATTGTCGAATACTTTCAAAAGTGTTAAGAATGTAAGCATAGGCAGTCAGACGATTTCCAATTACCTCACCTTCCTGTCCGAATCGTTCCTGCTGAACAAAGCTATACGTTACGATATAAAAGGTAAGAAATACATCAACACACTATCCAAATACTATTTCTCTGATATAGGTTTGAGAAATGCCATCTTAGATATGCGTCAACAAGAGGAAACGCACATCATGGAGAATATCATCTACAATGAATTACTTGTACGTGGTTACAGTGTTGATGTCGGAATGGTTGAAATAAAGAAGCAGGACAAGGATGGCAAGTGGGTTCGTATTCAACTTGAAGTGGACTTTATTGCCAGCCTCGGCAGCAAGAAATATTATGTGCAGTCAGCCTTGTCCATCCCTGACAGGGAGAAAGAGATACAGGAATCTCGCCCACTTACAAATATTAATGATTCTTTCAAGAAGGTGATTATTGTGAAAGACCACATTATGCCTCGTCGAAACGAGGAGGGAATACTCACAATCGGTCTTTTCGACTTCTTACTCAAAGAGGACAGCTTGGACTTATAATCATTCTTGTATAGCGCATAAATTATGGTGAAGTTTTTCAAAATAATAGAGAAGATAGTTTGGATTATTGCAGCATTGACAATAGCTGCTGTCCTGGCAATGGTCTTCATTGGTGCTTTTGCTAATCTCAACAAAGCCCAGTTTGACTGGTCTTCTTATATTCCGTATTTCTATGGTGCAGCGGCTGTGGTTGTTCTCTATAAGATTGTTGTTTTGTACTACACATCCTTCTATCAGACAGAGATAGATGAGAAGACTGGAATGTTAGTCTCTTTGGACGATGAGATGAAAAGGTTTCGTGCCAATTCGCAGGAGGGTTCCCTTCCTGATGCCAAATTTGAGGCTATCATGGAAGCGGTGAAACAAATTCCACAAACTGATACAAATGCTATTTTGACAGTTCTTCAAGAGCGAATTCCTGCGGTTGTACAGACATTGGTTGACCAACAGGTTGCAGAGATTAAACGGAACCTAATGCTCGAAAACGAGAAACGGATGCGTGAAATCAATATTCTGTCTGCAAATGTATCGGACGTGCTGAAAAGACGGGATCATCTGCTCAACCTTGAAGCAGAAATCAAGCGATGTCAGGAAGAAGAACGAAAGAGGCGACTGACCAATACAGAAGAGTACACTATGCTTGTATTCTCACTTGCTGGTACTCCTGTAGAAGATGTAGAAAAAGTATGCGACGTTGTCAAACTGTTTATTGAAACTGGCCAGGTTTCAGCCAACAAGGATTTGTGCATTCCTTTGAACAAGAAACTGCGCAATGCGGAAGTGAAGCAGTTCGTCTATAATATAATAAGGTATAACGGGAAAGAGAATCTCGATGCCGAGTCATTCCTCCAAACAGCATTCTGCGAATGGTTCAGCGGCAAAAAAGAAAACATAGCCAAGAACTACTCCGTGTTGCCCAAAGACTCGTTGGTGTCAAAGGATGGTGTGGAAGCGGATTTGGGAAGGTTGCGAAAAGAGGTACAAGTTCAATCTTAAAAGAATGAAGACAAAGTTAAAGAAACTCATAATCATTTAGAAGGGTGTCTGTCATTTCTTGATTAAATGCTGCTTCTGTTGCATAGGCAAAAGGGGAAGTTGGTCGTCATTATCTATTAGCAGATTGAAACCAATTTAGGCAGAAAATATATTGAAACATTTCTCAATGAATTAAAGAACTCAGTGTAAAACGAATTAGGGAGGTTTTGATATGGTTGAAGAATAAAAGGCCATTGGGTCAGTTTTCCTAAATGCAATCCCGTCGAAGTTAAATATCACTGTTTAGAAAATAAAAATTATTGGAGTATGAAGCATATAACTGAGGATATTTTTAAGAGGCAAGATAAAGCAAAGAGACATAAGCCCATAGAGTTTGATCTTTATAGGCTATCTGAAGAACTATTCAATGAATTTGATCGTATAGGTATGATTAATAGACTCAAGTTAGTTCCTCAGTTGGGCTCTATAGCTGTTAATCATTATTTGTTAAAAAACAGATATGATTATGTGCTTTTACAAATATGGTTGCATAAAAAAGCTCATGACTTAGTTAATGAGACCTTAGAGTTTTCATATGCTTCCACTATGCATAAGGAAGATTTTTCACCCATATACACATTCCCACCTGATTATAGAAACACTACTATTGAAGAATTTCTTCAAACATTTACGTTAGTATATAACGTGGGGCACTGCTCTAATACTTTCACATCTTCTCGTGCGATGATATATGCATTAAAGCAATCCCGTGTGACATATTGTGCTTTTAAGTCTCAGTTTAAGGATACCAGGGCTTCCAATTTGCTAAATGCAATAATTGAAAAAGAAGATTACCATCATTTTCATTTGGTCAACTCAATATTGGTTCTAGAGCAGTGTAATGATGCTTTGTTTTCCGTTCAAATTGCAAAAGAGTTGATATTCGCATATTTGGGAATCAATGATTGCTCAAATAAAATGCATTATGTTTTTAATCTATTTCGGAGAATGAGAAACCTGGCAATTACAACGTTTGACTTGCAACTAGATCACACACCCTTTCGTATCCGAGTTACTAACGATAATTCACTCAAACATTTCTTAAAGGAATATTTAGCGAGATATAATGACAATGGAAAAGCTATTCAGATAGTAAACTCTTTAACAAAATTACTTTCCACATTCATATATGACGAAGAAAAAAGGGTTATAAAATCTTTTTATATTGCCAAAGGAATAGGGCGCAAGATTATTGATCACGGTGTGGATGATTACTACAACCAATTATTTCTAAACGTAGGCAGTCCAATTAATAAGAAAACGTCTTCTTCTTTACGTATAGATTCGAATTGTTTGAAATTAACATTTGATATAAATGAATATTCTATAGCAATAAATCTATTGGAGAAATTAGATCATATGAATCATGTTAGAGCGGCTATCTATAATCGGCATGATGGTCATTCTACATTGGTAGTTTCTGTTAACAAAGATCAGCAATTAAATATATCTTTACAACTACGAATTCTCAAGACCGTAGTTTCTTCATTAAGAAAGATTGATAATATACAGACTTGTGATATTCGTTATCTTATTGTAGCTAAATATTTCCTCTCTCATTTTTTGAGTAATCGTATCATAAGGATTAATCCAACAGGTGATAATAATGATGTATGCGCATACTGTCTTAAAGGTTTTGTAAATAAAAGAAATACATTAGATCAGCATGTTAAAAAATATAGTGACCATGGAGAAAAACATGAAGTAGAAAATATGAGAAGCTGCCTTCAAGAAGATACAAAAAAAGATGTTAGCATATTAATTCCTGCAAGTATCATTGTGTTTGATGCCAATGGAGCTAAAACAGATGTTGAATTTGATGGTTTTATAATCCATCCATATAGAAAAACACAACAAGTTGTGTTTTTAGAAGCGAAAGTTTCGAGAGAAGCAGGACATGCAGAAAGCGAATTGAAACAAAAGCTGGTTAAACTAGGTTTTTCCGTCCCTAGTGATAGTATTATCCGTTCTGGGAATGATGCTCATTACATTCATAGTATATAAAACCACCACGATTCATAAGGCAGATATGCTTTTTCTGTGCTGTTAGAAAAGAACTTGCATCGGCTTACAATATCATAAGACAATATTTTGTTTCGATATTTTTGTTAACAGAGAAAAAAGTTATACCTTTGCACCAACAAAAGAAAGAAATACAGAGAAAAGGACAAAGAAGAATAGGAAGAGCATCGCACGGATGCTTATCGATAGTTATTGAGGGACAACATCCAAGATGCTTATGGTGTTCCATATTTGTACCAAGACTTTCATAAATCGCTGATTATCAGCATATGTTAGATTTGAGGAGGTGAAGTAATGAAGTAAGATTCGTGATGAAAATAGAAATCCGTGTGACTCAACGAGTTACACGGATTTTTGTTTTAAACACTTGGGCTCTATTTGTCAATCCTTCTCAATCTCTGTTTTTTACTTGTACCATATCTGTGTCGCGACAAAAAGTTGATAATGGACTTTCCTTCCGAAATAAGGATTAGAACTTTTTAACTTGATGTGGTCAAAAATGAGAATGTAGTTATTCTATATTACATCAATAATGTTCGTTTTTTACCCTTGTGGATAAAAAATGCAAAAAGGAACACGTCTAAAGGAGTATCAGATATTCGATATCGGAAATAAATGTCTATCTTTGCGTATCGAAAAGATACTTTGAACATCGCATTGTCGAAGCAAAGACCTAACAGATAATCTACGAGACGGAGTACCTCCGTGTCATTGACCTTTTGGAATAAACTTATTATATATATGAAGAACTGGTTTGATAATATCCGAATCTATCATCTGCTGATTGACAGATTCAATGGTAGTTGGCAGGTGCTGCCAAAGAGTGAGAACGTCTTTTGCGGGGGAAACTTGCAGGGCGTCATTAGTAAACTTGATTACATCAAGGAACTGGGCTTTACGGCCATTATGCTTTCGCCCATCTTCAAGTCTGCCAACTATCACGGCTATCACACTCTGAATTTCGAAGAGGTTGATCCGCATTTCGGTACATGGGAGGACTATCAGCAGCTGCTTGATGAGGCGCATGAGAGAGGGCTGAAGATTATCTGCGACTTTGTGCCCAACCATTGCTGGTACGAGGCGCCGATTTTTGCGGAGTCGCTTCTGAAGAATGGTGGCAAGCACCGCGATTGGTTCTTCTATCCTAAAGAGGGTAGCGATGAATTCGTTTCGTTCTTGGGTTTCGGCGACCTGCCGAAGTTCAACCTGACGAATCCCGAGGTGGTTAGCTTCATGATAGACAAGGCCGAGAAGCTTGCCCGTATGGGGGTGGATGCTTTCCGCATTGACCATGCGCTGGGGCAGCCGCATAGTTTCCTGAAGGAATTGCGCGAAAAGTTGGAGCAGATTAGCAGCGACATCGTCGTGTTTGGCGAGGTGTGGGCGTTTGGTATTGGCCCGCAGCTGACCGGCCAGTTGTATTTCAAAACTGATGCCCGATTGCAGGAGTTTATGGCGCAGGACACCAAGCCCTTCAGTCAGGATAATCTGCAGGCCGACTACGTGGATACGCTAGATGGTGTGCTGGACTTTGCCTATCGCGACATCCTCCTCGAAGAAGTTCATGCCGGCCGGGGTATCAAGGGAAACGAGACCTTGCGCAGCAAGATTGCCGACCACTTCGCCAAGTATCCTAAAGATTTCAAGCTGGTGCTGTTCTTGGATAACCACGACACTGACCGCTTCATGTTCGATTGTCACGACGACATGAACCTGCTACAGGAAGCCATCGACCTGACGATGTCGCTGCCTCACCCGTTCTCCTTCCTCTATGGCACGGAGCAATTGATGACCAACAATCCCACCATCTTCAATGCCGAGCCTTACGCTGACCTCCGTGTGCGTAACTGCATGGATTGGACGGTGGTTCCACAGATAGCATTGAAGAAATAAAGAATTGAAATTGTAAGCCGATAGTATGAATATGGAAAGTTACAAAGTGGGTGAAAGGCTGGACTCTTTCAACTACCAGCAGGTACAGGACGACGTTCAGGCCATTTTGGAGAAAGGTAGTAGCGTGTTGCTCGACATGACCGCCTGTCATTATGTTTCCAGTACGGGTCTGCGTGTGTTGCTCTATTCCAAGAAGATGGCAGCCGCGAAAGGGTTGAAGATTTGCCTGTCAGGAATCAGCGATGAGGTAAAGGACGTCATGGATGTCACAGGTTTCAGTAATTTCTTCGATTATGCATAGAATAGACCTGTTTCCCACCCATGAGTACCAGGGACTGAAGTTGCGTCCGGGCAGACCTTATCCGTTCGGTGCGATGGTCTTTGGCAATATGGTCAACTTCTCGGTGTATTCCCGCTATGCCACCGACTGCACGTTGGTGCTCTTCCACAATCGCGAGGAGCAGCCGTTTGTCGAGATTCCTTTCTTCAAGGAGTTTCGATTGGGCAATGTGTTCTCGATGATTATCTTCGATTTAGATTATGAGAACATCGAGTACGGCTTCCGCATGGACGGACCCTTCCAGCCAGAAGAGGGCCATCGCTTCGATAAGTCGAAAATACTGCTCGACCCGTATGCGAAGCTCATCGTCGGGCGCGACGTGTGGGGAAAGGAGCCCAATTGGGACAGCCTTTACCAGTATCGTGCTCGTGTCGTGTTCGATGATTTCGACTGGGAAGACGACCTGCCGTTGGAAACGCCCATCAACGACCTCATCGTTTATGAGATGCACGTGCGCAATTTCACGTGCGGCGCTGCCTCTGGCGTGAAGCATCGTGGAACGTTTGCCAGCATCATCGAAAAGATTCCTTATCTGAAGGATTTGGGCGTGAACTGCGTGGAGCTGATGCCCATCCATGAGTTTGACGAGTTTGAACACCATCGAATTTCACCCGTTGACGGACGTGAACTCTATAACCTCTGGGGCTACAGCAATGTGGGATTTTTCGCCCCTAAAGCTGCCTACGCCTCAACGGGTAGATTTGCCATGCAGGTGGATGAGCTGAAGAATATGGTGAAGCAGTTGCACAAGAACGGCATTGAGGTGATACTCGACGTGGTGTTTAACCATACTGCCGAAGGCAACGAGCAAGGACCTTACATCTCCTATCGCGGCATCGACAACAAGACCTATTACATGTTGACGCCTGAGGGATATTACTATAACTTTAGCGGTTGCGGCAATACGCTGAACTGCAACAATCCCAATGTGCGCGACATGATTGTCGAGAGCCTGCGCTATTGGGTGACCGACTACCATATCGACGGTTTCCGCTTCGACTTGGCCGCCATCCTCGGACGCGACCAGAACGGCAATCCCATGTCGAACCCGCCACTGCTTGAATCGCTGGCGCATGATCCCATTCTCGGCAAGACAAAACTCATCGCTGAGGCTTGGGATGCGGGTGGACTTTATCAGGTAGGCTCATTTCCTTCATGGGGACGCTGGGCCGAGTGGAACGGAAAGTTTCGCGACAGCATGCGCCGCTTCCTGAAGAGCGACGAACAGGTGCTTGCCGACGTGAAGGAGCGCATTATTGGCTCTCCCGACCTCTATGCCTCACAAGGGCGCGGCATCAAGGCCAGCGTCAACTTCATCACGGCACATGATGGTTTTACGATGATGGACCTCGTGTCGTATAACAGCAAGCACAACGAAGCCAACGGCGAAGACAACCGCGACGGCGAGAACGACAACAACAGCTGGAACTGCGGCTGCGAGGGAGAAACGGATGATCCCGACATCAATCGCTTGCGCCACCAGCAGGTGAAGAACGCCATCACGATGCTCATGGTGAGTCAGGGCATACCGATGGTGTTGTCGGGTGATGAGATGGGCAACTCGCAGCAAGGCAATAACAACGCCTACTGTCAGGACAACGAAATCGCCTGGCTCGATTGGAACAACTTGGAGAAGAACGCCGACCTCTTCCGCTACTTCAAGCAAATCATCAAATTCCGCCGTCAGCACAAAGTGCTTCGCTACGAAGAGCATCTCCGTCATCAGGATTATTTGGGTCTTGGCTACCCCGACTTCTCGTGGCATGGTGTGAAGGCCTGGCAACCTGAAAGTGGTCACAATAACCTCACGTTAGCGTTCATGCTGAATGGGCAATATGCCAACAGTGCAGCTGGCGGTTCTCCTGATGATTTCATCTATGTGGCCATGAACATGCATTGGGAGATGCACGGTTTCGAGCTACCTCAGCTTCCCGACGGTATGGCTTGGCACGTATTTGCCAATACTGGCATGCCCTCACCCGACGACATCTGCGAACCAGGCAAGGAACCTGTCATAGAGAATCAGCATGAGGTGCTTGTCGGTCCGCGCTCCATCATCATCCTTGTTGGGAAGAGTTGATATAGTATAATGTTTACAGTATGAGCACATTTCATTTCCAACTCATCAAGGGACAGGCCCAGCAGATACTCGAAGCCATCCTAAACTCGCCGGAGGTCTCTTCCTGCAATCAGAAAGAGGCTCTGACGCTGCAGTTGGCTTGCGAAGAAATCGTTATGAATGTGACGTCATACGCTTATCCAGAAGGTTCCGATGGCTTTTTGGATGTGGAAATCCAGAAGACTGACCGCATCACGATTCGTTTCGAAGATGGCGGCGTGCCTTTCAATCCGTTGGAGCAAGAAATGCCCGACACCCAATTGTCGTGGAATCAACGTCGTATCGGTGGACTTGGCATCTTTCTCCTCCAACGCAAGATGGATAATATGCACTATGCATACAAGAACAATAAGAATATATTGACTATTGAAAAAGTGGTATGAAACAGGAAGTAGTCAAGAAGAAAACAGCCAAGTTGTCGCGTCGCATCACATGGTGGGTCATTGGAATCATGGTGTTCTTCAATGTGCTGATCATTGGGGTCATCCTCGGATTTGTCTTTAAGATCTCGCTCATAAACAGCAACATGCGCGGGCAATATGTCGTTGATGGGATAGAAGGCAAGATTGAGTCGATGCTATGGGCGGTGCATATAGGGGCTTCCCACAACCGTGACGAGATAGAGAGAAACATGGAAAGCCCAGAGCAAGTATTTGATGCTTTGGAGCGTGAAATGCAGGTGAACCAATGCATTGGCAGCTTTGCTGCCTTCGAGCCTGACTACTTCAAGGGAGAGGGCCGTTGGTTTGAGGCCTACGTTTATCATGCTGACTCGAGTCGCATTGAACGCCAGCAGATTGGCTCGCCCAACCACGATTACTTCAATGGTGTTTGGTATAAGAAAGGATTTAGTCGGGACAGGCAGGACATGGGCTACCTGACAGCTCTCTACTTCGACAATTCTGTTGACAGTGCGATGTACTGCAGCTATGTACTACCCATCGTTGACCATCAGGGGCGCAAGGTGGGCGTGTGTGGCGTTGACTTGGATTATCGATGGCTCAACAGTGTTATTGGCGAAGTTGGGGAAATTGTGAAGCGAGAATTTTTCGATAATGATGAAAGCCTGCAGGATCGTGAAGGTAACATCAATTTCTCTGTCCAGATCATCGACAACAAGGGCAACAGAATCTTTGGTTCTGACTCCCTTGATATCAATATTCTTCAAGCTGAGCAGGAGGAAGTCTTTGGTCACCTCGGAATGAAGGATTTGAAGGGCACGCCTTATTATGTTAATTTCAAATCCTTACCCTCTACCGATTGGACAATCGCCGTCATACAGCATCGAGATCTCGTGTTTGCGTGGGGGCAACTGCTTGCTCTGATCATCCTTCTCTGCATGGGTGTTGGCTGCCTCGTCATCTTTTTCTTCACGAGCAGGGGCATCCGCAGTGCCACGAAGCCGTTGGGATTCCTGTCCGAGGCGGCTCAAGAGGTGGCTAAAGGAAACTTCGATGCAGCACTGCCTACGTTCAAGCATAACGACGAGGTGGCACAGTTGCGCGACTCGTTCGGTACCATGCAACAATCGCTGAAGCAGTATGTGGAGGAACTGAAGGTGTCGACTGCCGCCAAGGCTTCCATCGAGAGTGAGCTGAATGTGGCGCACAACATCCAGATGTCCATGATACCTAAGACGTTCCCCGCCTTTTCCAATCGTAAAGACATCGATCTCTATGCTTCACTTTCACCTGCCAAAGCTGTCGGTGGTGACCTCTATGACTTTTTCATTCGCGATGAGAAACTGTTCTTCTGCATTGGCGACGTGTCGGGCAAAGGCGTACCTGCCTCGCTGGTGATGGCTGTTAGCCGAACGCTTTTCCGCAATATCGCTGCCCACACCGATGAACCGAAGCATATCGTGGAGACGATGAACGAGAACATCGCCGAGGGCAACGAAAACTGCATGTTCGTCACGCTATTTGTTGGTGTGCTCGATTTGGAGACGGGTCGGCTGCGCTATTGCAACGCGGGGCATGAGGCACCGTTTCTTCAGGACAAGCAACTTCCGTACGAATCCAATCTGCCTATCGGTGTTATGCCGAATAGGAACTACACAGAGCAAGCAACAGACATGGTGCCTGGAACGACCCTTTTCCTTTATACTGATGGTCTGACAGAGGCAGAAAACGCGAAGCGTGAGCAGTTTGGAAGACAGCGCATCGGCAATGTCATCACGAAGTTTACGGGTTCCTCCCAGCAACTTGTCGAGACCATGATAGCCGCCGTCCACCAGTTTGTTGGTGACACAGAGCAGAGTGATGACCTCACCTTGCTTGCCTTCAAATATAACAAGAGTTCCGTTCCTACGGACTTACCGTTGGAAATAAGTTAAACACATAAAAAACATAGAAAAATGAAACAATTTATCCTGATTTTGATGGCTTTGACAGTAGGACTGTCAGCCGCTGCACAACAAAGCAAACGTGAAGTGGTGCGCCAACGTGTAGACAGCGTGTTGCGTAAGAACTATGAGAAGGGTTCCTATGACACCCTCTACATGAAACGCCCTGACAGCAAGCTGACGCTGAAAATGAGGGCCAACATCTCTGGCTACTACCAGCATTCCAAGTTCAACGAGAATGGCAACCGCTACAACGCTAAACTCAACACCGACACTCGTGGAACCGTCAGCGTGGCTGCCACCTATTATGGAATAACGGCTGGCGTGGCGCTCAATCCTGCCCGTTTGTCTGGCAAGAACAAGGACATGGAGTTCAACATCAACGCCTATGGAA
>Ga0310786_10002438_pt1 | contig 28415 bp, 37 predicted proteins | sample AusTroGonzalo_MG_FD_203881 | JGI IMG/M metagenome (GOLD analysis project Ga0310786, IMG submission 203881) | Bovine rumen microbial communities from tropical cattle in Woodstock, Queensland, Australia - Gonzalo_03 (v2) (version 2) | ecosystem: Host-associated > Mammals > Digestive system >...
AAGAGAAGCTGTCGATACTCCGTGAGATCCTCGTGAGCCCCGACTTCACCAAGGTTGCGCACAACGCGGCCTTCGAGAGATATGCACTTGGTAGGTACTTCCATGTGTACCTGCCGCCTAAGCAGTGGCTGGACACCATGGTGCTCGCCGCCAACTGCGGTCTGCCCCTGTCCCTGGGGCAGGTGAGCGAAGCCCTCAACTTCCCAAGTGACAAAGCCAAGGACAAGCGCGGGCGCGACCTCATCCGTATGTTCTGCAACCCGAAGAAGAACGGCAACTACACACTCCCGACAGACAAGCCTGAGGAGTGGGCCGAGTTCATCGAGTACAACAGGCAGGACGTTGTGGCTGAGCGGGAGATATACAACCAGCTCAAGGCATGGATACCGGACGAGACAGAGCATAAGCTCTGGTGTCTGGACGCACGGATCAATGAGAAGGGCGTACGCATCGACAGGGAGTTCGCAAAGGAAGCAGCCGAGATAGGCACACGCTTCAAGGACGAGCTCACGGAGCGGGCTCTTACGATCACAGGGCTGGACAATCCGAACAGCGTAAGTCAGGTGAAGACGTGGCTGGCTGAGCAGGAGGGTCTCGAAGTACCGAGCCTGAACAAGAAGGTCGTAGCTGATGTGGTAGCACAGCTGCAGACAGACGAAGCCAAGGAGTTCCTCGAACTCCGTTCGATGATGGCAAAGACCAGCGTCAGCAAGTACGACGCAATGCTCCGTTGCACAACGGAGGAAGAGCCCCATGCCCGTGGGTGCTTCCAGTTCTTCGGGAGCCACACAGGGAGATGGGCAGGGAGACTGATACAGTTTCAGAACCTCCCACAGAACCACATGGCAGACTTAGCGGAGGCCCGGGAACTGGTCAAGGCCGGTGACTACGACACGGTAAAGGCACTGTATGACAACGTCCCCGGAACCCTGTCCGAACTTATTCGCACCGCCCTCGTACCTGAACCGGGCCACCGCTTTGTCGTTGCAGACTTCTCAGCCATCGAGGCCCGTGTGACTGCGTGGCTGGCAGGGGAGCAGTGGAGACTCGATGCCTTCAACGAGGGACAGGACATCTACTGCGCCTCTGCCTCGCAGATGTTCAAGGTACCTGTGGAGAAGCACGGTATCAACGGGCACCTGCGGCAGAGAGGAAAGGTCGCCGAGCTGGCCCTCGGATACGGCGGGGGAGTGAACGCACTCCTCGCCTTCGGGGCCGACAAGCTGGGCATGACCGATGAGGAGATGGGCGAGACCGTGGGGATGTGGCGAGAGTCCTCCCCGAAGATAGTAAAGCTCTGGAAGAAACTTGAACGCGCCGCCATAGCCTGTGCCTCCCGACACTCAGAGCAGGACAGCGGAGTACCGGGCGTGACGTTCCAGTGGGAGCGGGGGATCATGTGGATGACCCTGCCGAGCGGCAGACGGATGGCGTACTTCAACCCGGAGTACACAGAGTTCGCACGTAAGGTAGGGAGCGGCAAGTGCCTGACCTACATGGTGCTCAACCAGACCACACGTAAGTGGCAGAGGGTGGAGACATGGGGCGGCAAGCTGACCGAGAACCTCGTGCAGGCAGTGGCGCGTGACTGCCTGAAGGAAGCGTTGCTGAACCTTGACAAAGAAGGCTGGGACATCCGTGCCCACGTACACGACGAGATCATCTGCGCCGAACCGGTGCTCGGACGTACATGGCAGGACATGGCTGCGCTGATGACCAAGCATGCGCCGTGGAACGAGGGACTGCCCCTGGCCGCAGACGGATACGACTGTGAGTTTTACAGGAAGGACTGACCATGAAAGCAACACCAGTACTATACGATATCGACAACAAAGAAGACATAGAGAGATGCCTCAACTGCGACAAGGTGAAGTGCGACAACTGCCTCGCGTTCGGATACAAGAAAGGAAAGAAGCATGTCTTCATCCTCGACGTGGGGAAGTTCACCGAGATGTACAACGGGGGCTACACCTACCGGTACATGTCCAAGAAGCTCGGGTGCCACCACGACACACTGAGCAAGTGGATGGTGGAGTTCGGCATCTTCGCCCAGTCACCCAGGCCCAAGCTTACGAGAAAAACCTTTGAGGCGCTCCCGTCCGAGAAGCGCCAGTACCTGACATGGAAAGGAGAAGCGATATGACCGAACTGACTCACGTAATCAACGCCGAGATAACCATCATCGACAAAACCAACGACCTCGACAAAACGCTGGAGATGCTCGAAACGGGGAACGCGGAGAGGAACATAGCCGCCGCACTGTGGGCTGACGACGTGCATGTCACCAGCCACAAGGTGTTCATCAGCAAGGAGGATGTGGAATGAAGATAGGGAACAAACTGATGCGGAAGCTCGGCTATGTTCCCTACGCCGAGTATGAGATCGTGAAGAAGCAGGGGGACAAAGACTCCGAACTGTGCGCCAGTCTCGTGGAGGAGTGCCAGCTCCAGGCCACCACCATCGACCAGCTCACCGAAGAGCGGGAGCAGTTGAAGATGAACCACGAGGTCGAGAAAGATATCCTGCGCAGAAAACTCGTGGAGGCGGGTAAGACCATCAGCCTCATACTCGCAGACCTATGAGGTATGAACCGAGAGAGCATCAGAAGATAGCGGCTCAGTTTCTCCAGACCCATAAACGCGCCGGGCTATTCCTCGACATGGGACTCGGCAAGACGGTGGTCACCTTGACACATGTCAAGGAGCTGATAGACAACTTCGCCGTGGACAAGGTGCTGGTCATCGCACCTCTCCGTGTAGCCCAGGACACGTGGAGCAGGGAGTCAATGAAGTGGGATCATCTTCACGAACTCGCTGTCTCCCGTGTCCTCGGGACTGCGGCACAGAGGAAGGCGGCGCTGGAAACCAAGGCCGATGTGTACGTCATCAACCGTGAAAACGTGCAGTGGCTGGTGGAGTTCCTCGGCAAGAGCTGGCCCTTCGACATGGTAGTCATCGACGAGCTGTCGTCATTCAAGAGCTCAGGCTCAAAGAGATGGAGGTGCTTAAAGCGTGTTATCAAACTATGCAGGTATGTCATCGGCCTCACTGGTACTCCAGCTCCTAACGGATACATCGACCTCTGGCCAGAGATATACATGCTGGATGGTGGTGAGAGACTTGGACGGACGCTCGGTGAGTTCCGCACCCGTTATTTTTCCCCCGGTGCCCATAAGGGTCACATCGTGTACGAGTGGAAGCTCAAGCCCGGAGCCAAGGGGGAGATAGACAGGAAGCTGTCCGATCTGTGCCTAAGCATGAGCAAGGATGACTGGCTGCAGCTCCCGCCCGTACTGGTCAACATAGTCATTGTTCGCATGAATGACCAAGAAAGAAGGAATTATGACCATCTTAAAGCTGATAAGGTTCTGCCCCTTCTGGCCGGAAGAGTGTCTGACCTGCGGGATTTCGACAGCGCAGTGGTTGGCACCACGGCAGCCACCCTGTCTGGTAAGCTACTCCAGCTTGCCAATGGGGCTGCCTATGACGATAACGGTTCCGTCTTCCGAGTTCATGACAGAAAGTTAGACGCGCTGGAGGATATCCGCGCCGAGGCACATGGCCAGCCGCTGCTCGTGTTCTACTCCTACAAGCACGACAAGGACAGGATACTCGAACGATTCCCCGATGCCGTGGTGATGGAGGGCAGTGGCACGATAGACAGGTGGAACGCAGGGGAGATACCCATGCTCCTGTGCCACCCGGCAAGCTGCTCGTTTGGACTTAACCTTCAGGAAGGCGGGCACATCGTTGTGTGGTTCGGTCTAACGTGGAGCCTTGAGCTATATACCCAGGCAAACGCACGACTTCACAGACTCGGACAGGGCGAGTCCGTTATCATACACCACATCATCTGTGAAGGGACCTTGGACGAAAAGGTTATGACTGCTTTACAGAGGAAAGACGCAACCCAGCGTGGACTGCTGGACGCGCTGAAGGAATACATTCAGGAGGTGGGAGCGTGAGCTACACAGTTTACAAGCACACGAGTCCTTCCGGGAAAGTGTACATAGGTATAACGAAGAGGAGGCCCTCGAAAAGATACGACTCGGGTAGGGGGTATAGCCACTGCCCACATATGAAAGCAGCCATAACAAAATATGGATGGGCCAACTTCACTCATGAAATACTCGCCGATGGACTAACACAACTGGAAGCCGAGATAGAGGAAGTATCCTACATCGGCGCATATCACAGCAATCTCCCCGAGTACGGGTATAACGTGACCTCTGGTGGTGAACATGCCACAGAGATGACAGATGCTGGGAGACAGCGCTTACAGGAACGTATGCTCGGTGACAACAATCCGAGCCGAAAGTATGGTTCGCCTATGCTGGGTAAGAAACATACGAACGAGTCTAAAGCCAAGATGTCTAAGTCCGCCTCCAAGCGCCACACACCGATGACTGAGCAGACAAGGCTGGCGATAAGAGCTGGGCATGCTTTTGAGATGAAGCCAGTGGTGTGCGTAGAAACTGGGAAGGTGTTCGGTGGGATACACGAAGCCGCTGAAGTACTGGGCCTTAAGGCTACTCGTATATGCGCAGTGTGTAAGGGCCGCCGCAAAACAACAGGTGGATATCACTGGCGGTATGCCACACCGGAGGAAGCCGATGAAGCAGAAAGATGAATGCCGCCTGTGGCTGGAGTCGTACCGGGAGCTGAAAACTGAAGAGTATCGGCACTGGCAGAGACAGCAGAGGCTCATGGCACAGGCGCTGCGAGTTACGACACAACTGAGGGACGTGCCTGTCGGTGGCGGGGGAGACAAGGAACAGCTCCTCGCCGCCCTCGCAGACGAGGGTAATGAGGCTCTGGAACTGCACTACAAAGCACAGGACAGACGGCGGGAGATAGAGGAGTTCATCGACACCCTGCCATCACAGAACAGCCGCATCATCCTCCGCTACAGGTACGTGGAACTCATGCCGTGGGAGAAGCTGATGATGGCTCTGCAGAAGAGCGGCATCTGGTACGAGCGCTCCCATATATTCCGACTCCACGGCATCGCGCTCAAGGAAGCACGGAGCGCATGGAGACACAGAAAGGAAGCCGAACATGAATAATTATACAGAGCTCATCAAGGCTATGGCCGAGGCATTCATGACCGCTGTCCGTGTACTGGAGACAGACAACGAGCGGCTCAAGGGCGAGAACGAACTGCTCCGTCTGGAGATACGTGAGATGCAGGAGAGGACCGACGTATACTGGGACCCGAAAGAAGGGTGGGACGTATGAGCGGCAAGAGCAGATATAAGAAGCGCACGGTCAGTGTGACTGAGGCTGTGCGGACTGCGCTGAGCATGTTCCTCTGGGCCTACTGCAACGTGTATGACCCCGACGAGGCTGACATGGAGAACATGTCCAAGGAGATTCAGAACGTACAGGAAAGCGTGACTACCGGGCGGCTGAAGATCCGTGAGATAGAGCAGGCCCTCGAAGATGAGTATGGGTGGAAGGTGATTAGGTGATCATAGCTGTAGGTAAATCTCGCCGGGACACCAAGTGGCGCAACGTGGATATGTCGTGGGACGACATCGTCCACCGACTCAGTGAACCTCTCCGTACCCATGAGACCATGCGTGAGTACCGTGCCATGAGCAAGGACGAGCAGGGTGTGGTCAAGGACATCGGCGGGTTCGTAGGCGGACAGCTTGATGGCGGTCGGCGTACCAACGGAGCTATCGTGAACAGGAGACTCGTGACCCTGGACGCGGACAACTCCACGCCTGACTCCTATGAGGATGCCATGCTGACATGGGACTGGGAGATGGCATGCTACTCCACCCACTCACACACACCGGAACACCCAAGGCTTAGGTATGTGATACCCCTTACCCGCGCCGTGACACCCGAGGAGTACCCCGCCATCGCACGAAAGCTGGCGGCCAAGCTGGACATCGAGACCATGGATGCCTCGACCTACGAACCGGCTCGGCTCATGTACTGGCCCTCGTGTTCGGCTGATGCTGAGCCCTTCTTCTCCCACGTGGAGGGGGAGTGGGTAGACCCGGACAAGATACTCGCTGAGTACGGACTGAGTGATGCGTGGAGGGACACGACTCTCTGGCCCATAGCCAAGGGAGAGCAGGAGATACGTGTACGTGAGCAGAAGGTGCAGGGTGACCCGACAGAGAAGCCCGGTATCATAGGTCTGTTCTGCAGGACATACGGGATAGAGGAGGCCATAGATGAATTCCTGCCGGATGTATACGGATACGTTGGTGGTGGAAGATATACATATCTCGCAGGTAGTACTGCGGGGGGAGCGTTGGTCTACGACGACAAGTTCCTTTACAGTCACCACGGTACGGACCCCTGTGGAGGACAGCTCGTCAACGCCTTCGACCTCGTGCGGATCCACAAGTTCGGAGACAAAGACGCAGGTCAGGAGAATCAGGAGATAACTCGCAGGCCCAGCTATAAGGCCATGTGTGAGTTCGCCGCAGGACTGGACAAGGTAAAGCTTCAGCGCTCGTCCGAATTGGGTGAGATGCTGGACGATATATCCGAGGCACCGGACGATAACGACTGGACTACCCAGCTTGAGCTGAACAACAAGACTGGCAGGGTGGAACCCACGCTCGGGAACATACAGCTCATCATGAACAACGACCCTGCCCTCAACGGTGTGGCGGCGTACAACCTGCTCAAGGGCAGACCTGTACTGCTGAAGAGAGCACCGTGGGACTGGCGCACAGGAGCTGTACCCGAGGACGGGGAACCCTGGGCAGACGCAGACAACGCAGGACTGAGGCTGTACTTCGAGAGGAAGTGGGGCATCGTAGGCAAGGACAAGATACAGGACGCACTGGATCTGACTCGTGAGCGCAACGCCTTCGACCCTGTGAAAGACTATCTGACAGGACTCGTGTGGGACGGAGTGGAAAGACTCGACACCATGCTGGTCAGGTGGATGGGGGCAGAGGACAACAAGTACGTCCGAGCCGCCACCCGTAAGTGGATGTGCGCCGCAGTAGCCCGAGCCATGCACCCCGGGTGTAAGTTCGACAACATGCTCATCCTCGTAGGGAGACAGGGCATAGGCAAGAGCAACCTCGCCCGTGCTCTGAGTCGTGGCTGGTTCACTGACTCGCTGGGTCGGATGGACAGCAACAAGGATTCTTATGAGCGGCTGTCGGGTGTGTGGATAGCAGAGATAGCCGAGCTCGCAGCAGCCAAGAAGGCTGAGGTGGAGGACATCAAGAACTTCATAAGCAAGCAGGAGGATACGTTCCGCCGTGCGTACGCTCGGGAGACCGGCACTTATCCGCGCCGCTGTGTGTTCTACGGTACGACCAATGACCCTGAGTTCCTGCGTGACAGGACAGGCGGGCGGAGGTTCTGGCCTATCGAGGTCAAGGGATTCGACAACGGTGTACTGCGTGGGCTGGAGGATGAGGTGGATCAGCTGTGGGCTGAGGCAGTGGAGCGCTGGCGTGAAGGTGAGGTGCTGTGGCTGGACGACAGTGAGACGGCAGACCTCGCACGACTGGCGCAGGAATCCCACACGGCTGTGGATGACTGGACCTACGACATCATGACCTACCTCGACACTCTCCTGCCCAGTGACTGGGACGGACGAGACGTACTGCAGAGGAGAGCTTACTTCGACTGGGACTCGACACACTCAGTGGGTGACCTCGGCGGCAGTGCCGAGGGAACCATGCGGAGGACGAGAGTGAGTGGGGCAGAGATAAGGTGGGAGTGCTTCGGCATCCGCACCGGCAACACGAATGACATGTCAGCCCGCAGGATCGCCAACATCATGAACAACCTGCCGGGCTGGACGAGAGTGCGCAAGCCGTACAGAGAAAAGGGGTACGGCATCGTACGTGGATGGGAACGAGAGGAGGATGACTGATGAACGTGAGAACTGTCATGTGCATCCTGTTCGCCGCAGCCCTTGTGCTGATGTGCTGGATAGGAGTGTGCAGGTGATGGGCTGGATAAGAGCTGCACTCATCGTGTCCGTCATGATGTGGTGCATGGCATGGAGGGAGAGTCGGAATGGTTGGTGAGTTCGTAGTAGTGGTGAGGTGCAGGGACTGCATCCACCGACCCGTAGAGGTGAGGCCGTACTGGTATCTCCCGCCGAAGAAGGAGTGGGGCGGCAAGCTGTACGATGACCTGACCTGCCCGTACGTGGACACGATGAGCGAAGACCACGAGTACACGGACATGCCCGAGGACGAGTGGTTCTGTTCACACGGAGAGAAGAGGAAGGATGACTGACAAGACTCTTGAGTGGAACGTGTACGTGTGCGACTTCAACTCGGGTAAGATCGAGCGGCACAACGTCTTCGACCACACCGGGGTGATGGACGACCTGCGCAAGGCCGCCCGCAAGTACCGTGACTCCGAGCGTGAGCTGTTCGACGAGGACATGCGCCGCACCATGCTGTACTATTACTGGTCCAAGTGCGAGTGGGAAGTAGTCATCGACCACTGGCCCACACCGACGAGCGAGAAGGCACGGGCCAAGTACAGGCCCGAGAAGGTAGACGTGTACGAGCAGGTCATGATGAACTGGCACGTGTTCGAGGCGTACGTGTGGAGCAAGAGGTCGGTGCTTCGGCGGCGGGAGAAGGATAATCGCGCCGATTCACCTGAGCAGATACCTACCGTATGAGTGGGGGAATGACCCTGCGAATCTGGTGGGGGGCCGTTCTTACACGGCGGATACGTGTAACAGGTATGTAACAGATAATGTAACGTGGGAAAGCATTGGTATTACTGGGTTGTTACCATGTTACATTAGTTACAATGATTTGTAAGAAAACATATACCCCCATAAAAGTAAATTTACGAAAACGTTTCGATGAAAAAATATAGGGGGGTGGGTTATATAGAAAACACAGTAACATCTGTAACACTGTAACAGGAGGTATCGCATGGATCTCGAGCGAGATGTAGAGCAGAGACTCGTGACGCTCGTCGAACAGGCGGGCGGTATATGCCTGAAGCACGGACAGGACGGGTGGCCTGACAGGATAGTCATGCTCCCCCATGGTGTGCTCGTGTGGGCAGAACTGAAGAGACCCAAGGGAACACAGGCAGGACTGCAGAAGTACCGTGCGTCACAGTTGCGCATGGCAGGACAGAACGTGGTGCTTCTGAGGTCGGTGGCTGAGGTGAATGAGTTCATGTCCGAACTCACGGACGCTGGGTAAAAAGAAAAGGGGCAGAGCGCACAGCTCTGCCCCTTGTGCGATGGCGTGTTCAAGTGCGATGCCTGTGTGTGTTGTTCGTTGTCCCGTGCAGAAGGTGAGGAGTTTCATTTGGCCTTCACCTTCTTACGTATCGGGGCGTGGTTGGCACATGGCTGTCGTCTGTCCTTGTGGCCACACAGGATAGCGTAGACACAGTTGCGGCATGGGTACTCCTGTCTCTCCATGTGTCACGCCCCCTTTCGTACAGCCGTGACTGTGAATTCGTACAGGTCAGTGGTGTTGATGCGCAGTGCTCCGGACGCAACTACGCTGAGGATGTCTTCGGCCTTGCCTGTGAATCGCAGGCTGACCTCGTCATAGGTGAACCTGGGTCGCACGGGTTCGGGATAAGGTACTGGCTCGGGTTCAGGCGTGGCCTCGGGTACCACGACCTTGGGTTCTTCAGGTGCGAGGGTGAGCATGGGTTCCTCCTCGTTGATGAACCTGCTCCATGCGAGCGCCTGCTCGGCGGTCTGATGTGCGCCGCCCCTGCCACGGGTGATGCCGAAGTGGGTGGGCAGAGTGCCGTGCAGGTTGGTCGGCCCGCAGTTGAGCATGAGTGCGAGGTCTCTGTTGGACGGATTATACTTGTTGAGCAGCTCGTCCATGTAGATGTGGCGCAGGTCTTCAGGCCACAGCTTCAGCTCACGAAGGGTGTGCGGTTTGTACAGGTCGTAGGTTTGCACAGGTCCATTCCTCCTTCTCTTCTGTGCGGGTGTGAGGTAGTCGGATGGGAGCGTACACTTTTTCGAGCGGCTCCCGTTGCGCTTGTACTTGGCGTTGCGGGCGATGGTCTTGCGTTCCCTGTTGGTCTGTTGCAGGGTGTACTCAGCGTCGTTCATGTGTGTACCTCCTCACATCTCCATGTATGTGCTGATGCATTCGTACACGGCTTCGATCAAGTCCTGCTTGCTGTTGATGTCGAACTTCTCACGCAGGTATTCGAGTTCATCTGCGGTGAAGGTCAGCTGGATGGTCATCTCTTCCATGTGCGTACCTCCTTATGTGTAGTACCTGCCGTCGACCACGATGTAGTACTCTCCGTCGAATCTCTCCTGTGCTATACGCACGGCCTCGTCCGCATCCCTTGCGAACACGGGGTATCCACTCGTGAACTCCACGAGGAACGACTCCACGTATGGGAGCTTGGGTGTGAACCCGTGGGCTTTGGCGTAGGCATACAGTTCGTTCGTGCTGTCTGCCGTGTAGCATGCGGAAACCCAGTCGTCGAAGTCCACCGAGCCTTCGTCACCCACGCAGTGCTCCGTGTAGTAGTTGAGCACGATGCCGTAGGGGAAGTCGAGGTCGATGAGGTTTTCCCCACCGTGTTCGAGTACATCGTCCACGTACCCGTTCGGGAAGTCCGTCACCGTGTCTAAGTAAACGGTCATCGTCAGGGTGTCAGGCATTCTTGCGCACCTCCTTACGTGCGATCGGGTCGAAGAGTCTGCATGCTTCGCTGTATATGTTGTCCCACTCGCAGTTGTACAGGTCTTCCGCAAGCTCGTCGAGGTTGGAGTACTTTATGCGGCGGGTGAAGTCGGCGTAGTATTCATCCCGTGCTGTGTATTCGTATACGAGCCCGGGGTACTCGAGGTCGGCGTACACCTGTACGTCGTACGCCTCCTCGAAGAATCCGTTGCGCATGGGATCGAGTTCGTAGTCGTCAAGCGTGGTGTACAGCAGACCGATGCGGTTGCCCTCCCGCTCGAGTTCCTCACGGGTAAGCCTGTCATCATAGAATGACTCACGGTAGTATTGCAGGATGGCATCGTATATATCAGGCATGTGTATCACTCCTTTCACTCAAGTGAGGCGTAGTGGCAGAGCTCGAGCACACGAAGCTTGGTCAGCTTGTACTCCGCTTCCGTGAGGTAGGAGTACGAGGCGAGGAACTCTTTCTTGCTCAGCTCGCAGAAGTCGAACATCTTGTCGGGGTCATCTGTGAAGTCATGCAGCTCAGGTGTATCAGGCATGTGTATCACTCCTTCCTTTCATACTCATCCATGAAGTCATCGAGCAGGTTCTTGAGCAGCTGGTGTATGCTTATCTCCTCCGCCTCCGTGATTGCACGGAGGCGGTCGTAGTATTCAGTGCGAACACGGCAGGAGATGGTGCGCATGTTCTCCTTGTCCCACTGCGAGCGTGTCCTCGCCATCAGAAATCACCATCCTTGTACGGGAAGTACAGCAGTCCTTCCTCGTAGTCGTAGCAGTCCGTGAACTCTGCGAGTTCTTCCTGAAACCTGAGTCGCATGCCGGTGCTGTCGTACACTCCCATGATCGTGTCGTCTTTGTAGGCCACGCCTACTTCCCAGTCCATCGTCCACGCACGACCCTTCTTGTCGATGAACACCTCGTAGTTCGTGTCCTCGTACAGCTGCCCATCCAGCCCTGCGTAGTACGAGCCATCCACATCCATGATGGGCATGAGGTAGTGGGGGGATACATGATCGCCGTACATATCGTAGAACTCATCCTCGTTTGCCACCATCGCAGTCGGGTGCTTGGTAGTGTACGTATCCTTTGACCACTTCTTCCCGTCGAACTCCCATCCGTAGTACGACGTGTGCTTGAAGGATACCCAGTAGTCCTCGTATGTACGGTTGGAGTAGAGCATGCCATCGTGCTCCACGAAATCCCCGATGGTGTGTATACCACCGGCGCTGTCGAGGAACGCCATCTTGCTGTCGATTGCGTTCTTCACGAGGAGCATTGCGTTCTTGTTCTCCCAAAACCGTGGGAGCGCAGCCTTGAGAGGGGCGAGCTGTGATGCGATGTACTCCATCGTGTCGGAGATGTCCTTGCTCCGTGGTGTGTTGTGTATGATGCCGTTGTGTGCCACGCCGACATCGGTCTTCATGACCAGCTTCTTGAGTGCAGGGATACTTGCGCTGATGGGGAAGGGATGGGTATTCTCAGGCGATGTCCCTCCGTGTGTGGTGATGCGGAAGTGCATGACCACCCCACAGTTCGCGAGGTCTACGTTCCTGTTGATGCGTTCGATTGCGGCGAGGAACTTGTCGAGAGACATGAAGCCCTTCTCGATATGCACGGATCCTTTGTATGCGTACATGATTCCTGCGCCATCGGGGTTGTTGTACCACATGCTCGTGATGGTATCTTCATCGGGCATTTGCAGGCCGATAGGTTTACAAGCGATAATGCACATAGCAATTCCTTTCTGCCATCGTATCCTCCGTGGCGGGTATCATATGTGTATGTGTGAGCAGCTGCTTATTATACGAGAGTCACATCTCCGATTGCGAAGTTCCAGCCAGAGTTCCTGTACGGTGTGCGACGGAGGTATTCATCGGGCCCGTTGTGCCCATTTTCATATGAAGGCCATGCGATGTTGGCGACAGGAAGGTACCCACGTTCGACGCCGTACAGAATGCCGAATCCGTAGCCCCACCCTGATACACGCACGAGGTCACCGGGTACGAATCCATATTCTACGGCTGCTTTGTATACCGTGATGTTGGCAGGCTCTGTTCCATTGCGCAGAGTCCTGATGACCGCCAGGTTCGAGCGGGCCACGCAGTAGCATCTTTCAGCATAGCCCCGGCCATCGTCATGCAGGTTACGGGTACCGGCAGGGAGATTCCACATTATCGTGGGGCACAGGGTATCGTGGTCATCCACGCACACCCCTATGCTACCGACTCTCGGACCGCTCTCCCCCAGTTCGGGGCCGTCGTATACCACGATGTCCCCGAGCCGCAGTGGCACAGCGTACGTAGTGCAATCGCCAGACCAGAGGATGTCGGCACCCTCGCTCACGAGTTTGCACCGAGCCTCGTATCCGAGCAGGTCGTCGTTGTCTATCGTGGACGTATCGGCAATCTTAGCCACACGGAATGTGGTGGTGGGACGGGACTCGGCGTACCATGTACTGAACCTCTCACGTACGTAGTCGAGCAGGCAGCCGTGTACCTGGTAGTTCACGACCTGTTCCCACGTGGCATCGAGGCACTCGTCCATCGTGTGATCCTTTGCGAACAGGGCAAGGTTGCTCGCCAACTGCAGGCTTGCGAGAATGGTGCTGACCTTGAGAGTGCCACGGTTGAACCGCAGCTCCACGGTGTTGCTGTTCTGCGTATTTACTGCGAGGTATCTGCCCTTGTAATACGAGTTCCTTACCACGATATGTGCGGCATCCGTCTCGCTGAGGGGGCCGCTGTCCTCGAGAGCCCGCATGCCATCGTTGCGGTTAGCCCACCGAGACTCTCCCTTACGACGGGAGAATCGTACGATCTCGGGCCACAGGTTATCCACGAGCAGGATGAGGTTGGCCACCGCATGTTCCTGCTCGGCAGGGGAGGAACCGAGCTGAGCCCGTCCGATGTGGATGTGCAGACCACAGGTTCCGGCATCGTGTGAGGTGAAGCCGTAAGCCTTGGCGATGTCCGTGATGTCAGCCCAAGGGAATCTCTTCATGTGCCAGGCGAGTGTGCCGGGCATGGTCACGATCTCGTAGCCGTGGTCGAGGGAGCCGTCGTGCTTGCAGTACACACGATCGGTGCAGTCCTGAGTAGCCTCAGCCGCATCCGAGGGGTTCTCACCTTTGTCGCACTCGAGCTCGACCCCGAAGGTCAGTTCGCTGCCCTCGTACCACCACGCGCCATCACTGGAATCAGTCGTGCCGAAGATGGGGTCAGGCTTATACCCGTAGTCGTGAATGGCACGGCGGCAGTTGCTGTCGTAGTTGCAGTAGCAGGAGTAGCACCGAGGGGTGTCCTCGTCCTCCTCGTGCCAGTAGACATCATCGCAAAAGATGATCGAGCCGCAGTCCGCGCAGATGTAGTAGTTGTCCGAGCATCCATCGCAGATGTGGGTGCCGTTGCAGTCCTGCGCCCAGATGTGGTTCTCCGTGTAGTACTCGTCGCACGAGTCGCAGCGCTCGTACTCATCGAGGCAGTCGACACACACGTGGCGCTCGTCACGGCAACCCCGGTTGACTGTGTACATATCGCCCTTGAGATACCACTTGCCGCAGTCATCGCACTGGGTGTAATCACGCTCGAGGCAGGTGGGGCAGATGAGGTCGGCGTTGTAAACCTCGGTCATCTCCGCACGGTGGTGGACGGAACCGCAGTAATCGCACTCGATGAACAGGTCATCGAAGCAGTCGTGGCAGTAGGCTTGCCCGTCAATCACGAACTCCTCGCCTTCGGGAATCTCGCAGCCACAGATGGAACACAGCTTGCTCATAGTCATGCATCCTTTCCGCCCTTGCGCCGGGCCAGCGATTCTCGGAGAGTCGGGCCGAGACCTTTGAGCCGTTGCTGTCGGAGCCCCTTGGTCTATCTCCCCCGTATCTCTCTCTTCACTTCGTTAAGAGAGAGATACGGGGGAGATAGACCAACCTTTGCGCGTCATGCGCAGGTGTCGATGCGCGTATGCATTTCGTGTGATCGTGCGAAACATGGGACGCAATGAGACTTTGTTCTGTGTTAATGTGTAAGCTGAAGACAAGCGGCAAAGGAGGTGTTGCATATGCCGCAGGAAGGATACCCCAACCTCATCCACCCAGGCGTGGATAGGACACACGAAGAGGCTGTCGCCAACGGGGCAAAGGGCGGCGTGAAGTCAGGCGAGAGTCGTAGAAAACGCAAGGCTTTCCGTGAATCGCTGCTCGCAATACTGTCCATGCCAGTCGATGACCCCGAAACGTACGAAGCTCTGAGCAAGCTCGGCCTTGACGGGACGTTCCAATCCGCCATCGACCTCGCGCAAGTACGCAACGCGCAGAAGGGTGACACCGATGCTGCGCGATTCATTCGTGATACAGTGGGCGAGAAGCCACGTGAAGGACTGGAGATTGGCAACCTTGCAGACAGACCCTTCGAGACCGTGGATCTCACGCAATTAACGGACGATCAGCTGCGTGAATTGGCAGCTGCGAAACGTGATTCACACGAGTGATTGTTGCAAAGCTGTTGCAAATCACATAGCCCGCAAGGAAAAAACCCAGTAGCTTCAAGGCTTTGCGGATTTGTATTGCAAATATGTCTGCTATATGCAAGGCAAAAAACACAGAGGCTCTGCCCTCACCACACGTGCTGGCCGATAGCTCGCACGGTATGGACCACACGATACGCACACGCGCGATCACCGAGCGGCAGTCCACACGACGCGCTACGTGACGGGCGTTTCGTACGCGCACGATGCTGGCCGATAGCCCGCCGGGAAAAACCAGGCCCTGCCAGCGCGCAGGGGTGCGGCATCGGGCGACGGCGGCAGGGGGTCACCCCGTGGGTACGATCAGCGTTGCGGCGGTGCGCACGTGGGGCAGGGGCCCCACGATTCAAATACGGCGAAGCCGCAACCATCTGTGGGCTACGCCCGTGTATAGACACAGCATAAAAAAAAGCCACACCCGTGAGGGTGTGGCTTTTTGGGCGGATCACTTGAGGGCAGCGACGAGCCCGGCAGCGAGCGTACGCTTCTGATCGGCGGTCAGCTCGTCCTGCAGGAACGAGGAGAGGTAGTCGATGATGCCGACGGACTGCGGATCGTCGACCTCAACCTCGTGAAGGATGACCTTGCCGTCCGCCGTCTCCGGGGCCGACTTCGGTGCAGCCTTCTTGGTGGTCGCCTTGGCCTTTACCGAGACCTTCGCTTTGGTCTTCGCTTTGGTCTTCGGCTTAGCCTCGGCCTTCGGAGCGGCGGGCTTCAGCGCGTCCCGCTGCTCCTTCGTGCCGCGATACCAGAGGCGGAGGAAGTACCGCTCCAGCTGGTACGCGGTGAAGGCGTTCTGCTGATCGTCGGAGCCGAGCTTGGCCGATTTCAGCAGAGCCTTGAGGGAAGCGATGAGCTCCTCGGTGTCGGCCTTGGAGCCCCAGCCGCCGTTGTCGTAGGCGGCTTCCACGTCCGCGACGCGCTTGGTCAGCGTCTTGATCGCGGTGTTGCAGACGGCCTTGGTCTGCGGTTGCGCCCAGTCCGCCGAGAACTTGTAGTACGCCTGGTCGCAGGCGCGCAGGTTTGCGTAGCGGGAAGCGGTCCAGTTTTTAATTTCGAGAGCCTTCATTGTCGAGGCCTCCTTTCGTTTAGTAACCAGCTGTATATTCAACTGGTTCCACTTGAACAAAGGCGAAGCCAAACTCCCGCCGCCGCAGCGGCGTAGGGGTGGGTGGGGTTTTCCCCCCTCCCCCTCCCCCCGGGGGCAGTGCTTTCTTTTTTGCAGGTACCTCAACCCCACCCACCCCTATGTGAGTTGAGTGGGAGTACCCACGGGGTGGCCCCCTGCCGCCGTCGGGCGGTGGTGCGCTGGCAGGGCCTATATAGTCACGAATATGAGCATACCAATTCCCCTAATCCCCTTGTTTACATAACACCTATACCCCCACGGGGTTACCCCAACCCCTTATTCGCGCCGAAACATCCACAAAGGAGGACCCGGCGTTTACTATTATGAATTTTCCGAATCGAGGTGAACACTGATGCGAAGAGGCTCTACACCGAAGAACACATTTAAGGTTGACCTCGACCTCACCGAAGCAGTGGTTTTCGTATCATATGAACAGGACGGTCAGGTGATTGTTGAGAAGACCGGAGAAGACCTGACCATAACACCGAATGAGATAACCTGCATCCTGACCCAGGAAGACACGCTCGCCTTTCGCCCCGGTGAGGTGAATATCCAGCTCAGGTATGTAATGACTGATGGAACGGCAGACGCGAGCAACATCATCCGGGCGCAGGTTGAGAGTATAATCAAGGACGGGGTGATCCCGTGAGCTTCCGAGTTACGTTCTCCACGCCCCCTTCTTTTTCGGCATCATTCTCCGGGGGCAAAGGTCCGAAGGCAGACTTCGAGACCCATCTCGCGGCACCTGAAAAAGACTACTTCGATGGGTCATACACATACACACCCACACAGGAGACGCAGACGATCCCCATCAGCGGTAAAACGGCGCGATCCAACATCACTATTAATCCTATCCCCAGTAACTACGGACTCATCACATGGAATGGATCAGTCCTGACTGTAACATAACGGAGGAATAAATCATGGCACATCCGAACATAGTAATAAACGGCATCCAGTACGCAGCCGTTCCGGAGGTAGACATCCCCAAGCAGGGCGGCGGCACGGCCAAGTTCTACGACTCGTCTGAGTGTGACATTACCGCCGGCGATCTCCTGAGCGGCAAAAAGGGCATCGGCCCGAACGGCGAGGTCACAGGCAATATCGCGAGCAAAGCGGCTGCTACCTACACACCGAGCGGGACGGCGCAGACCATCGCTGCCCAGCAGTATCTTTCCGGCGCTCAGACCATCGAGGCTGTTGTGTGCGCGAACCTCAGCGCGAGCAACATCAAAAGCGGCGTGACCGTTAAAGTCGGCACCGCAAGCGACGACGACAGTGTCACGTCCGTCCTTGGCACTCTCGCCATGCCCAGTATCTCGCAGGACTCTACGACCAAGATCCTCAGTATCAGCTGATAGGGAGGTGCTCTTATGGCAGCTCCGAACATCACACTGCTCAACGCAACCTACAGCGGTGTCGCCGGTGTGACGCTCCCTAAACAGGGCGGCGGCACGGCAACCTTTCCCTGGGTGGAGGGCAGCCAGAACATCACCCAGAACAATACATACGATGTCACCAACCTCGCCGAAGTTGTGGTCAACGTATCGGGCGGAGGCGGCGGTCTCACGGAACATACTATCCACCTCGATTTTACCGACAGCACAGACGAAGATGTCTCTGTTGATTACGATGACTCGTGGATCGCAAGTCTTATAGCTACGTCAACGCCTCCCAATTATGGAGCGAAAATAGTAGATGCCGCGTATCTTGACGGTGTGCAGTGGTACATCCGAGAAACATGGGAACTTGTTTGGGAAGGGAACGCTCGCGCAAACGGGGATACGCCTTATAACTATTTTTGGATTTCCGCACTTTCTGATGTTTATCCCACGATGGGGTCTGTATGGCGCATTACCGCAGACGGCGTAGAATACAGATGCACAACGAGTGCATACGGTGGGAATATATGTATCGGCAACACTAAATACAACGGCGGGCCTGATACCGGGTCTGACGCTCCATTCTCTTTCTATAACGCAGGATGGGGTGCTATGGTCGGAGACACAGAGCTTGCTGGTGAAGTAGACCATACACTGAAGTTTGAACGTCTTGTGACGTAAGGATAATACAAGGAGGATAAACAAATGGAAGATAAATACGCAGCCTTCCTCGCCGCACTTGCCGGACTGGCGGACGCACCCACACCGTCCACCCGCGATGAGGCGCTGCTGAAGGCTATCATTGACCGAAACAATAAGAACGCCTGCTTTGAGTCCGGCGAAGGAACCGGAAGCATTCAGTCCCTTATACCAGGCGCGCAGCCGACAGCAAGCGGAAACTATTCGTTTGCTGTTGGAGAAGAGACGACCGCATCCGGGGCAATTTCGTTTGCTGCAGGATCTAACACAGTAGCATCGGGTGAAAACTCAATTGCTATTGGACGTTCTACTATCGCGAGCGGGAAATCCAGTGTTGCAATAGGGTCGTATGCTTCGGACACTCCACAAACGACAGCAAGCGGACAGGGGGCGCTTGCTGTTGGATATGGTGCGACAGCTTCTGGGGCATTGTCCGCCGCAATAGGCTATGGAACGACAGCAAATGCTCTTCACTCAATGGCAACGGGGCGGTTTACAACAGCAACGGGTCGTTCCGCAACCGTTATCGGACAGTATAACGTTCCCGATGATAACGAGGTCGATACATCTCATGGCTCCGGTGCAAGAAAGTATCTGTTTACTATTGGCAACGGAACGGCTGACAATGACCGCTCTAACGCACTGACGGTAGACTGGAGCGGCAACCTTGTTACGTCCGGCACACTGACTATCGGAAGCACCACGATCACCGAGGCACAGCTGATCAGCCTGCTTGCGTCACTGAACTGATCTAAGGAGGTAACATCTAATGGCATACCAGAGATTATACGATCGGTGGGCCCCCGAGTGGAGGTTCTTCGCCGATTCCGTTTCCGATGTCTCTGACATCGAGGAAAACGAACCCGACGCTCCTGTGGGGAGCACGATCCTCGCAGCCGGTTCCGACGCGCCCCCGACCGAGTACGTGAAGTTCCCGAGCGGATGGGCGCAGACCGGGGGTTTTCAGTCCACGTCTGAAGCCCGGTAGGAATACCAATGGAGTGTGAGTAAGAAACTGCGGCGGCCCAGTTCCAAACCGCCAATGCCTGCATTGGTGATAGTTTTACAACCGCCGATTAACAGGCCACTCCCATAATGGCCTCCCACGATTCGGGATGTGCAGAACGGTTTGGCCTCAAGGGTGTAAACTGCGGCGGCTCAGTTATATCGGGCATCAGAGGCCGACCCCTTTGGAGTCGAGTGCGCACGAAGCCTCACGATGACCGTAGTTACAACCGCCACCTTAAAAGCTTATGGATACACTACAGTCCGAACTGAATATCCTGAACGCCGAGCTGGCTCTTCGTGAGTTGGCCCGGCGATCTTTTCGAGATTATTTGGCCTATACCACGCCGGGGTGGATACCGACGCGGATGTCAGACTTCCTCGCCGAAACGGTGCAGACCTTCGTCACCACATCGACGGGAAATGCGTATGACATTCTCGTAGTCGAGTGTCCGCCCCAGCACGGTAAGTCGATGACCATCACCGAGGCGCTTCCGGCCTGGTACCTGGGCCGCAACCCCACGGCGCGCATCATCGAGGCCAGCTACAACGAAGAGACTGCCGAGAGATTCTCACGGCGGAACAAGGAGAAGATTCAGCAGTTCGGCGCGAATTTGTTCCAGCACACGATCGGCGACATAAACCGTGCCACTGAGTTCGAGCTGGACAACCATCAGGGGCGCATGATCTCGAGGGGCATCATGTCCGGCATCACGGGCAACCCGGCGAACCTGATGATCATCGACGACCCGATAAAAAACCGGGTCGAGGCTGACAGTGACACGCTCCGGGGCAGGGTCTGGGACGAGTGGCAGAACTCACTCAAGTCCCGTCTCGCCGCTGGGGCGAAGGTCGTACTGATCATGACACCATGGCACGAGGACGACCTGGCTGCCCGTATCCTCCGAACCGAGCATAACGTGACTCTGCTTCGACTCCCCGTCGAGGCTGAGCCCGAGGATCCCATGGGCCGGGAGATAGGCGAGCCCCTGTGTCCCGAGCTGGGGAAGGACGCGGCGTGGCTGAAGGACTTCAAGGCCGCGTACCTCCGGGACCCGGACGGCGGCGCTCGTGCGTGGGCGGCTCTGTACCAGTGCGCACCCCGTGTGGAGGAGGGCAACCTCATCAAGCGGAACTGGTGGAAATGGTACGACCCCAACGAGATAAAGACGTTCGGCACGGAGCTCATCTCCGTGGACGCTACGTTCAAAGATAAAGACGATAATGACTTTGTGGCGATTTCTGTGTGGGGAAAACGCAAGAACGACTACTTTTGTGAGTTTATGATGAACCGCCACCTCAATTTCCTCGCCACACTGCAGGCGATACGTACGGTCAAGCAGATGTTCCCCCACGCCATGCAGGTGCTTATCGAGGACAAGGCGAACGGATCGGCGGTCATCAGCGTACTCCAGCAGGAGATGTTCTGCATACCCGTCAACCCGAGAGGCGGCAAGGTGGCGCGGGTGAATGCCGTGTCAGCGGCCATCGAGTCCGGACATGTGTTCCTGCCAAAGGGTGCGCCCTGGACGGCAGACTTCATCGACCAGGCCAGCGCCTTCCCCAACGCCGCGCACGACGACATGGTGGACAGCGCGTCTCAGGCCCTGTCCTACCTTATATACTCAAGCGGCGCGTACGAGGTCCCAGAACTCCCCGAAGAGGAGAAGTACGTGGTCAGGGAAGAGAAAGCGTTCCTCGACAACGACGTACTGTTCGACCCGTACGAGAACGAAGGACCGCTGCAGAGATTGGAGGCTCATATCGAATGAGTGTTCTCGAAGACATAGCAAACCTGTTCGAGAGGCAGGTGGGCGTTAAGGAAACGCCGACCAACAACGTAATCTACAATACCGACTACTACGGCACACCGGTGAACGGGTCCCAGTACCCCTGGTGCGCCGCTTTTATTTGGGACGTGTTCCGCATGGCGGGGCACTCCGACCTGTTCCTCAACGGGGAGAAGAGCGCCTTCTGCCCGTACATCGAGGGCTGGGCGAAACAACACAGCCGGTGGGTGACCGACGGCTACGTACGCGGCGACCTGCTGCTGTACGACTGGGACGGCGACGCTGTGCCCGACCACATCGGGTTCTGCCTGACGTGGAACGGGGACTCCGGTGTGGCCATTGAGGGGAACTGCAGTGACGCTGTCATGCGTATGACCCGTCGCAAGTCGCAGGTGATAGGGGCTTACAGGCCCGCGTACCCCGACGGCTCATCTCCCTCAAAGCCTTCGACCACACCCTCGACTCCCGCGGCTCCCTCGACCAACAACCCCAGCGTGTACATCGTCCAGGACGGGGACAGCCTGTGGAGCATCGCCGCCCGGTTCCTCGGAAACGGCGTGAAGTATCAGGCGATCATGGACGCGAACGGGCTGAAGAGTTCGATGATCTACCCGGGTCAGGTGCTGAAGCTACCCGGCGCGAGTGACCGGAGAGCTTTCACGGTGACCGTCTCCCCGGATACGTACCGGTTCCTGTTCGATGCCGCCGCAGCCGAAGAGGTGGACGTGGGCGTGATCCTCGACCGTATCGTGGAGGGCAGGTTATGACAGCATTTTTCATTGGCGTACTCGGAGCGTTGACCGTTCTCGCGCCTCTGTGTATCGGCGCGTTTATGGGCTGGAAAGCCCATGCCGCATACACCGCACATCTCGAGGCACTGCAGCCGCCGCCCGAACACGAGCCTCCCTCCGCAGAGCAGATGCGGAGGTTCAAGGAGGACCAGGAGGCGTTCGAGGCTATGCTGCACTACAGCCCGGAGATGGCGTACGGCGTAACGGGAGACCCGCTCCGGGACCTCGCCGGGAAGGAGTGATGAAGCTTGGACCGTAAGAACGTAGGCAAGACCAAGGTATGGCAGTACTACGAGTCGGGCCGGGCGTACAACAACGGACTGGTGCCGAACCAGTACCGCACGGTGAATACGAACATCGAGTTCTTCTCCGGGAACCAGTGGGTACACATACCCGAGACCCCGGCGATGTCGAGGATTCCCAAGCCCGTGTTCAACATCATCAAGCGGGTACTGAGCCTGTTCGTGGCCAGCCTGACATCCAGCGCCACCACGATATCGTTCGAGCCGCTGGCGTACTACGACGGGAACAACATCGCCGACCCGGACAGTGATGCCGCCTCGTTCGCTACGTACGAGGTGCAGAACCTGCTCGAGAAGTTCAAGATGGACTACCGCATCCGGGACGCTCTGTTCGACGGGGGCACGACCGGAGACTACTGCGCGCATTTCTACTGGGACCCCAACGCACTGCCCTACGGCGGCGCGTACGGACCGTACCGCGGCGAGATCAAGATGGAGCTGGTGGACGGGCTGAACGTGATGTTCGGCAACCCCAACACCCCCGAGGTGGAGGAGCAGCCGTACATCCTGCTCATTGGGCGCGACACTGTGGAGAACCTGCGCGAGGAAGCCAAGCGGAACAAGAAGTTCAGGCCCGAGAACGAGGGCGACTTCTCCGACTTCGAGATCCAGCCGGACTACGACACCCAGTGGCAGGCGGCTATCGGTGGACAGCATGAGCTCATTCCCGATGATGACGGGAACGGCAAGGCGCTGTACGCCTACATGTACTTCAAGGTCACCGAGGAAAAGGACGTTATCGACCCGAAGACCGGCGAACCCATGATGGAGGTCGTGACGGATTCCAAGGGCGAGCCCGTCATCGCCAAGGATGAAGAGGGCAAACCCATCATCGACATGGACGGTACGCCCAAGTACAAGATGAAGCCGATGCGCCAGCTCCAGACCTCGGTGCATGTAACGAAGGCCACCAAGTCCACGACCATCTTCGAGGACGTGGACACCGGGCTGACCCGCTACCCGATAGCGTGGGGCAACTGGGAGAGGCAGAAGAACCAGTACCACGGACGGGCGCTGGTCACCGGCATGGTGCCGAACCAGATATTTATCAACAGTATGTTCGCCATGGTCATGCGGCACCAGCAGCTGCTGGGATTCCCGAAGACCATCTACAACGCGGACATCATTTCACAGTGGACGAACGAGATCGGACAGGCCATCGGTGTGCGCGGTCTCCGTCCCGACCAGAACATCAACCAGGTCGCGTACAACCTGCAGCCCGCGGACATGTCGAACCAGATCATGCTGGCCATCGACAAGGCCGTGACGATGACGAAGGACTGCCTCGGCGCGACCGACGCTCAGCTGGGCAACGTAAACCCGGACAACACTTCCGCGCTGATGGTGCTGCAGAGCGCAGCCGAGATCCCGCTGGAGAACATCCGGGCCAACCTCCACGAGTGGATGGAGGACATCGGGGAGATTCTCCTCGACATGATGGGCACGTATTACGGTGAGAGACCCGTGCTCCGCGAACGTGAGTTAGAGGAACCTGTGGTGGCTTCCGAAGGAGCGATCCCGCAGATCGACCCGTTTACCGGTCTGCTCAAGACCGACAAGGTCATCCGGAAGGTAGTGGAGACTTTCGACTTCTCGACGTTCAAGCACCTGTGGCTGAATGTGCGGGTGAACGTCGGCGCGACCACGTACTTCTCCGAGATCGCCATGGTACAGACTCTGGACAACCTGAGACGTGACGGTGTCATCGACATGATCCAGTACCTGGAGCGCGTACCTGACCGGCTCATCCCGCAGAGGGACAAGCTCATAGAGGACCTGAAGACCAGGGCCATGCAGGAAGAGCAGGAGCTCGCCGCGCAGCAGCAGATGCAGATGGACAGCGGCATCATCCCCGGCTCCGACGGCCAGGCCATCGGGTCTATGACGGAAGGTCAGGAGGCGGCGTTCGGAGCTGCCGAGGGCCTGCCGAAGAAGCTCCCGCCCAGCGGCACGAATCCCACAGTGGGAGGGGCTTTAGATGATGCGAAGGCATTCGCGGGGCTCCCGCCCGGAATGCAGGCAAGATTTGAAGAGATACCCAGCGCCCGTGCCAAGAACAATGTACTGGCACACGGAAGGCTGCTGGCTAAAGGAGGAGCATAAACATGGCAAAGAATCGCCCCACCGGGCATAACAAAGTAGTCGGAGAAGGATCCGTAAAAGTAGGGAAGACTGATAAAGCTATTGATGGGCACTCCGTATCTCCGTATGAGGATGGCGGTGTCCCTGAGGTATGGAAAAAGACGGGGACAGACGCGTACGGGCACGAACAGTACACATCGACCAATCTGATCCTGGCCGAACCGAACAAGCCGCACTATGAGAATCCGAGCAGTCTTCGTACGGATGACCGTCCTCACGGTCACAAGAAGAAAGTCGGCAAGGGTACCGTTAAGGTCAGGAAGACCCAGAAGCTTTACGACGATTTCCCTGTCAGCCCCGAGGCGGACTGGTCTATCCGTCCGTCTGACCTCAAGAACGAGAACATGGTACACAGCGGCATGCTCGGCGCGTCCGCCAGCGAGGGTAGGGCGAAGAGCAAGCGCGACAAAATGAAAGCTCATACGAAATAGGAGGAAATGAAAATGGCTATTTCCAGTAAAGCAAGCGCCCGTGGCGGATCTGGACTCGTAAGCAATAATCCCAAGCCCGCCCCAAAGCCCAGCAATTCAACGAAGAACGTCGGGCATAACGCAGCAGAATCCGCTACCCAGGGTTTTGGGATGGGCGAGAGAGCGGCCTCGAAGAAGCCTGTTAAGATCGCTGCTCCTACCGCGTCCATGTCCATAGCCTACGCGAAGGGCAAGAGCGGCTCCGTCAACAAGAGCAAGAGCGGCTCTACTTTCAAATCCGCCGGTAAGAGCGGCTCTATTAAGAAAAAGCCCGCTACTGATAATCATGCCAAGCCCAAGGTAGGGCCCACGACGAGTAAAACCAAATCCACTGCCGGTACGTTCGGCATGGCCGGTGCCTCCGCCAGCGCGGGGCGCAGCCAGTCCATCAGTAACACCAAGCCCGTAGCACAGAGCAAGAAGAACACCGGCAAGTAAGGAGAAGCAATATGGATGAATTCAATCTCGCGTCCAGGTTCGCGGAAGACGAGGACGAAGTCCCCCGTCGTGGCCGCGGCAAGATCAAGCGCCTCCGCAAGAGAGGCGTAGGGCTGGAGAAGCCCGAAGACGTTGAAGTCCCCGAAGAAGAGGATCTCGACATGGAAGACGAGGAACTGCCTGATCTGCCTATGGACGAGGGCGGTTTCCCCGGATTCGGACCGGACGAGGACATGGAAGAGGATGAAGCTTTCACCGACCTCGTCGATAGGCTGGAAGGCGCAAGCGCAAGCATGGGCCGCCGCCGTGCAAAAATGAAGGGCCGTCGCCCCGCGCCCCGTGGGCGTGAAGACGAAGAAGAATAAATAACTTTCTCACCATGAAAGGAGCAACCCCATGAGCGAATATGAAAACACGGTCGAGACCCCGGAAGACACTGAAGACGAATTCCTGCCGGAAGGCTGGAGCGGCAGTGAGGACGAGAACTTCTTTGACCCCTCAACCTGGGGCAGCGTAGACACCGATGCGGACGCGCAGGAGGACTACGAAGAACAGGACGAGGGCTACTCCGAGGAAGACGAAGACGACCAGACCCGCACCACAGGGGAGGACGACGAGTCAGAGACCGAACCCTCCGACGACCTTGATGACCCCACCACGGTCCTCGTGGACGAGGAGCGCAACATGCTTCGATTCCGGGCGAACATCGATCACGTTCCGCAGGACATCGAGCTTGACCCCGCAGACCTGCCGACCGTCTACCAGAAATCCCTTGTACTGGACCGGTACCAGAAGCGTGTGTCCGAACAGGACAGTGAGCTGTCCAAGTGGGACAGTCTCGCAGCCGGGCTGAAGTACGCCAACCGAGACGAACTGTTTGAAGGCCTCTTTGAGGGAGCAGTTCAGGACTTTATCGCGGAGCATCCTTCGATTCCTGAAGAGATGGCCCGCGATTATATTACCCGCCAGTTCAACGTTGCACCGGCTCCCCAGCAGGAGGCGGCGCAGGACGACGACGGCGGAAGGGATTTCAAGACAGAGGTGGCAGACCTGTTCCGAGCCTATCCCAATTCACGTAACGAGCGCATCCCGGACGAGGTAACCAACGATGCGCTGGCCTCGGGCAAACCTCTTGTCCAGGCCTACGCGGAATGGAAAGCCCGGACCGCTTCAGCCGAAGCCACCCGCGCGAAGCGGGAAAACAAAATCCTAAAACAGAACCAAGCTGCCGCAGCCAGAGCGCCTGTGTCCAGAGTCACGGGTGGAGGTAAGACCGACACCCACCCGGTGGATGATTTCCTTCAGGGATTCATGGACGACAACGCATGGTAAATCCATACGGCAGCCGCGTAGCCATACGAAAGGAATGATATATCATGGCTGCTGGAATCAATCTTGCTTCCAAATATTCCACTAATGTGGACGAGAGATTCTATAAGGAATCTCAGGCCGCTATGGCCCTCAACAATGATTACGAGTTCACCGGCGTTCAGACTGTAAAGGTCTACAGCATCCCTGTTGCGGTGATGACGGACTATTCCAAGTCCGGCCTGTCCCGCTACGGTACGCCCGATGACCTGACCCGCAACGTCCAGACCCTGACCCTGACCAAGGATCGTGCGTTTACCTTCATCATCGACAAGGGCGACAAGCTCATGTCCCAGATGGTCAGTGACGCAGGCAAGGCCCTGAGCCGCCAGATCCGTGAGGTCATCGTACCTGAGTACGACACCTATGTGTTCCAGACTCTGGCCTCCGCTGCCACCGCCGCGGGCAACTTTGCTACCGCCGCCATCCCCACCGACATCGGCCCGTACGAAGCTTTCCTGAACGCTCAGGAGAAGCTGGGCAACGCCAACATCCCCGATCAGGGCCGTGTGTGCTTCTGCTCCTACCGCTACGCCAACCTGCTGAAGCTGGATCCTGCCTTCATGCAGTACGGCGACAAGGCACACGAGATGACCCAGAAGGGTGTCATCGGCGAAGTTGACGGCTGCAAGATCGTCAAGGTCCCCGCCACCCGTCTGCCTCTGGGCTGCTCCTTCATCCTGACGCACCCCATCGCCGCCACCGGCCCCAAGGTGCTTGAGGACTATAAGATCCACGACAATCCTCCGGGAATCTCCGGTTGGCTCGTCGAGGGGCGCGAGATCTATGACTGCTTCGTGCTGAACGAGAAGCGCAACGCCATTTTCTACCATGGCTCTCAGGCCATCCTGGGCGTGCTGGATGTCCGCACCTTCGCGTCTGACACCGGCAAGACCACCATCATGGTGAACCAGGAGCTGCCCAGCGGCTATGAGTTCTCCTACTACACCGGCACGTCCATCCCGTCCGTGTCCTACGAGGATGTCATCCAGGGCGGTACGACCTCCGGCTGGACCAAGATGGTGGACGGCTCCAGCAACGCTTCCAACATCATGGAGATCACCCCGTCCGCCGGTCACACCACGGCGACCGTGGTCATGGTGGATACGACTGCGCATAAGACCTACGCTGTCGGCTCCGCTATCATCAACGTCGGCTGATAAACCAACACACTCCCCCGGGAAACCGGGGGAGACGTTTTAATGGACATTGTGGGAACGACGAAGCTTATAGAGGCAAGTGGGTGGGTGCCTGCTTTGTCAGCAAAGGAGTGAACTGATATGACGTATGGCGAGTGCCGGGACCTCAGCCTGCATCTGATCCATCAGGAATCGATCGCAGGTACGACCATTCCCGGAGCCTATAACAATCAGCAGGATTACCTGGACAAAATCCCCGGACTCATCAACGCCGCGCAGATGGACATCGCCACCACGACGAAGCCCATTCCCGAGGAGATAACCCTTGGTGAGATATACAGGGAAGAGTCCCACGGGAACTACATATATACGCTCCCTGAAGATATGTGGCAGCGCCGGGGCTCAGGTCTGCTGGTACCCGTACCGCGCAGAGCAGCCTATGAGGGGCTGCAGTACCAGCGGTACAACCGCATGCGGATCGTGGGTACCGACAGGCTCATCCTCAGCGAGCGCCTTCCGGATGACACTATCCTCGAATATTACCGCTATCCCAGTGAGCTCCCCGCTCAGCCCGATGACAACTACC
>Ga0310786_10002439_pt1 | contig 28412 bp, 16 predicted proteins | sample AusTroGonzalo_MG_FD_203881 | JGI IMG/M metagenome (GOLD analysis project Ga0310786, IMG submission 203881) | Bovine rumen microbial communities from tropical cattle in Woodstock, Queensland, Australia - Gonzalo_03 (v2) (version 2) | ecosystem: Host-associated > Mammals > Digestive system >...
CCTTGTGTTGTGTTGTGATTGTGGATTGTTGCTTGGGGGTTGTCAAACGGGGTCGGCGTGCTTGTCCGCGTAGTACTGGCGGCGGATGTCGTCCAGCCACCAACGCCCGTTGCCCTTTTCGGGTTTGGGCGCGGTGGCCGCTTCGATACGGTCGGCCAGGGCGCGGAGTTCCGCCTGCGCCTTGTGGAGGGTTCCGATTGCACCGTCCCCGCTCACGAATCGCACGCCGGCCATCTCGTCGCGCATTTCCGCGAGGATGTCAGAGAGAGTTTCCGGTTTGGCATTCTTGGCTTTCATCGTCCGTTCCTCCGTGAGGCGCTTGCACGCGGTCAAGATTTCGTCGCGTGGGTTGGTTTCGGTTGTCATGGTTTATCTCCTTGGGGCTATGGATTGTCGAACAGCGGCGCGACTCCATCGAGTTCGGTATTCGCGATTTCCGCGCACGCGCAAATTGCATCCGATCCGGTTTCCGCGTCGCAGCGGAACATTTCCCGCGCGGCTTCCTCGGCTTCTGCGGCGTGCGTAGCTGGCACGGTGTCAAAAATTTCTCCGGTGTAGGTCACTCGTACGGTGTAGCGTTTCATTTGTTGTATCTCCTTGGGTTATGGGGGGCGGTTGCCCGCCCCCGGTGTCTGTCCTACGCGTTCGCCGCAATATCCGCCAGCAGGCCGAACAGGGCGGGAGGTTCCGTCATGCGGTTCCGATCGCAAGTGATGCTCCCCCCGGCAACCGTGTAATCGCGGTCTTTAAGCGCATCCATCATAGTCTCGTGGCAACGCTTCGGGTCCGACGCCCACGTCCCTCCGTGCGTGTAGTTATTGCCGTAGTTACCCTTGCTGTAGAGGTTGACCCAGCCGCGCCCCTCGCTCCAACTCAAGAGCGGGCCGTGCCACTTGCTCCCGACGTAGATGCGCACAATCTCGCCAGCCCGGTCGCCGCTGGCAACGGTCTCGTAGGCGATCCCGATTGGGCCGGTCCCGTCCACGGCCTCGCGCAACGCAAAGCGCGAGTAGCCCGTTGCGCCCTCGCGCTTGATGACGAGGTAGTCGCTGACGAGCGGCGCGCGGTGGATTTTGATGGTCGCTCCCGTGGCGGCTTCCAGCAGGGGGAGCAAGTCCCGGTGCGCGAGTGCGGACTTGATGACCTCGGCGTGTTTCGTTTCGTTGGTGGTTTGTGTCATGGTTTTTGTCCTCTGTCTTTGGCTTCCGGCAACCGCGCCGGGCTCGCCTCAACTGTCCATATCCTAAAGCCGCTTTAGGTATTTGTCAAGAGGGGTTGCAAAATTTTTTTTCGCACCCCGAAAACACGCAAAAACACTAGGAAAAACCGCATGAAACACGAAAAGACTTGACGAGAAAACATGTCAAGCAAAAAAGATTTTTTCGGACAAAAGCAAGGTCGGAATGATCGCCCGGAACTGCCCCGAAAATGCCCCCGATTGACCGCCGGAAACCATCCCCGAAAGAGGCCGGCGAGAGGCAACCGGCAAGCCGTCGCGGGTCCAGGGCAACGGGCAGAGAGGCCGGGAGGATGGCCGGGGCAACCGGGGCAAGGGGCACAAGCTGCCCCCGCTGCCAACCATCCCCGCCCGCCTCACGCGTACGCGCTACGCGCACACAGGCGCGGAGGAACATAGGGGAACATAGAGAGGAATAGAGAGAGGGTTAACAGAGAGAGTTAACAAGAGAGGGTTAAAGGGGGTTGTAGGGGGGCCGGGGGTGCGGCAAGCCTCCCCCGTCTGGATCGCCACGGGAGAGGGAGAGAGGGAGGGCGGGGAGAGAGGCGGGGACCATAAGAGGGAGAGACACAGAGAGAGAGTTAAGGGGAGAGGAGTAAGGGGCAAGGGAGGATGAGAGGGCAGAGGGCAAGGGCATTTCCTCCACGCGTGAGAGAGGGCAAGCAACCGGAAAGGGGAGGAGAGGCAAGCGCACCCTGTAGCAGATGGAGAGAGGCAACCCGCAACCGTCAGAGGGTCAAAGCCTCTCGCACTGTCTGTCTGCCTGTCCGTGCCTCTCAAGCCGTTTCCCTGTCCTCTCCGGTGTCATGGAGCGGGAGAGGGTGAGAGAGAGAGGAGAGAGGGCGGGAGAGTCGCGCGTGCCGCCGTCAGTCTTTGGGCGCGGGAGCGCAAAATGATTATGCGACATTTGCGGAGTTTCCTAGGGTTTGAGAGGGGCAGGGCGATTCCTGCCAATAATGGCGCGGCTTTCCGGCGGGGCGGGAGGGTGCCCGGCAACGTCGCATAACAACAATTATGTTGCTTCCGGCCATTTCCGCCCGTGATTCCTCCGCGACGAATGCAAAATGCGGGGGATTGCCGGGGCGGATTGCCCGATGGCCCAAGGGGAGGCGGGGAGAGCCCGAGAGAGGCCCGCGCACGCCGCGACACCCCACCCCCCTGGCGCGCACGCAGACCTCCGCCACCCCCCCCGCCATTGCGCGCCCCGCCCCCCTACCCCCTTCTGGGATAAAACCATGAAAACGGCTACCGGGCGCATGGGAGGATGGAGAAGTAGCGTTGGGCGTCGGCGATACGGACGGGGCGTTTGTAGTGTGCTTCGAGGACGGAGGAGCGGAAGGAGTGGCCCATGATGGCTTCGAGGAGTGGTCGGTTTTTGTGGAGGGCGAAGTGGTGGGAAGCGAAGGAGTGGCGGGCGAAGTCCTGGGGCCAGGGGACGGAAGCGGAGGAGGAGACGAGGCGGCGGGAGCGGGTGTAGGCTTGTGGGTTGGGGACGACGCGGCCTTGTTTGGGAGGGCCGTAGGTGTCGAGCCATGCGCGGAGCTGGGGGGTGAGGGGGATTTGGCGGGAGTTGCCGTCCTTGGTGGCGGAGAGGAAGATTTCGCCGTCGATGTCGATGGAGTCCCAGAAGAGGCCGCCGGAGATGCCGGAGCCGTCGATGTTGTACTGGCCGGTGAGTTCGGAGGGGCGGATGCCGGCGAAGAAGAGGAGGGCGAGGGCGGGGGTGAAGGAAGGGGCGACGGATTCGGCGGTGCGGAAGAGTTTTTCGACCTGATCGACGGGGAGGAAGTCCACTTTGCGGGGAGGGACGGGTTTCTTGCGGGCGCCGGAGAGTGGGTTGAAGGGGAGGCGGTATTGGGAGACGGCGAAGTTGAAGAAGCCGGAGAAGGTGGTGAGCCAGGCGTTCCACGTCGAGTTGGCGAAGGAGTCGGGGGAAGCGGAGGCGCGTTCGGCGAGGAAGGCTTCGATGGCTGTGGGGGAGAGGGAGAGGACGGAGGAGGAAGGGCCGAAGGAGTCGAGGAGGGATTGGAGGCGGGTGGAGACGGTGCGCTGGTAGCCGGGGGAGCGGATGCGGAGGGAGGAGAGGTAGGCGGTGGCGGCCTGTTGGAGGGAAGCTGGGGTGTGGGGCGGGTTGCGTTCGAGCCAGAAGGAAGCGGCGGAGGAGAGGGAGGTGCGGCCGGCGAGGAGGGAGGTGGCCTTGTGGTAGTCGGCGACGGACTCGTGGGGGGAGGAAGAGTCGGGGGGGAGGAGGCGGGATAGGAGGCGCACGGAGGATTCGAGGGTTTCGCCGGGAGGGAGGAGGCGGATGGCGGCGAGGGCGTCGCGGCGCTGGTCGGGGGAGAGCTGGGCGGCGGATGGGGATTCGGAAGAGAGGTCGGATAGTTTGGCCTGGACCTTTTGGAGGAGCTGGTCCTTGACGAGGGAAGCGAACTTCCATTCGCGGCCTGCGCGGCGGATGGTGGCGCGGAAGAGGGAGCGGGAAGGGTCTCGGTGGTAGGGGATGGCGAAGTAGGAGACGATGGAGCCGGAAGCGGCATGGCGCTTGGAGGAGGGGAAGTCCGTCATGGGGCAGGGAAGGGAGGGGCGTGGAAACTTTGTGCGTGACACAGAATGCCACGTAATGCCATCATGTGACAAGCTGGTAAATTTGGGAGGGAATGGAGGTGGACCGGACACCGACCGGACACCGGGGAGTGGTGGAACGGAAAAGGCAGGAAAAACGTGATAATCGGGGTTTTTGTAATCACCAGGGCGCCAGTTCGAGTCTGGCAGCCGGCTTTCAAAAAAGGCAATGAAAATGCGGTTGAAGTGGAGATTCCGGGGGTCGGGAACGGGAAGAGGGCCAAGTGCCAAAAAAGGCCAGAAAATGCCATGAAATGCCGTTTTGACCGGACACCAACCGGACACCGCGGTTTCGGTCAATGTTCATGCGGTTCAAGTGGCATTTTCGGCCAATCACATGGTTTTTTGGGGTGGTCTGGGTTGGAGGGGGTGTAATGCGGGTTTGGTGTCCGGCGGTGTCCGGCCACCAGCGGACACCGGGACCGCGCGGGCGCGAAAGGGGTTGACAAGGGACATTTGCGGCGCACTCCGGTCGCCATGATGAATGAAATCCCAAGCGACCTTTCCGGCGGGCAGAGCGTCGTCGTGTACGAAGAGACGGTGGCGGAAGCGCTGCCGCTGGAAGAGGTTCTGACGTCGCTGGACAACGACATCGGCAGGCGGTTCACCGCGGCGAAGGAAGCGCGCAAGCTGATAGAGCGCGAGATGATCGGGGACATGTTCCGCCGCGACGGGAAGTATCCGCCGGACGTGCTGGCGAGCCTGACGAAGGCCGGGGGGAGCAGGGCGTTCGACAACATCACCGAGGCCAAATGCTCCGCGGCGGAAGCGATTCTGACGGAAATGCTCCTTTGCTCCAAGGAGCGGGTATGGGGGCTGGAACCGACGCCGATTCCCGAACTCTCCCGGCGGGCGCACGAAGAAGCGGTGGACCGGGTTGCGGCGGAAGACATGGACCGGGGGATGAATCCGGCGGAGGACGAGGGGTTCATGGAGCGGGCGGACCGACTGGCGGCCCGCATCGAGCAGGAAGAGAAGCAGGAGGCGAAGGAGCGTGCGGAACGGATGACGGCGCTCATCGAGGACGCCTTGGCGGAAGGGGGGTTCCGGCGGGAGCTGAAGCGCGTGCTGTACGATTTCGTGACGCACCGGGTGGCAGGGTTCCTCGGTCCCATGCCGCGGGTCAAGAAAGTCACGACCTACGTCCGCGGCGGGCAGGTGGCCTTCGAGGACAAGCTGGTGCTGGAAGTCGAGCGGATTTCCCCGTTCGAGATTTACCCGGCGGCGCTTTCGAGTTCGGCGGAACACGGGGACTTCTTCCTCCGCAAGCTGATTTCCGACGACGACGCGGCGAAGTTCGGGCTGATGAAGAACCTCCTGCCGGGGCGGTACGAGCTTGCGATGAAGCGCAAGGGAAACAAGGTGTACGCCGACGACGAGCTGGACCGGATTCTGGCGCGGATGCAGAAGAAGCAGGAGGGGAACGAAGAGGAGCACACGCCGGACGGCATCCACGAACTGATTTACTTCTGGCACGACATGACCTTGCGGGAAATCGCGGAGGGGCGGCGCGAGGAGTACGACGAAACGGACGTGGCGAGCCTGGAACGCATCCCCATGATGGGCCTGATGTTGAACGGCGTCGTCATCACGCTGGAACCCAACTGGGACGCGACGGGCAAGCCGCAGGTCCATCTTTGCAGCTTCAACGAGAACCCGGATTCGGTGTTCGGAATCAGCATCGCGGGGCTCATGAAGGACAAGCAGAGCTTCACGAACATCATGGCGCGGAGCTGTTTGCAGAATGCGGTGATGAGCGCGCAGCAGAGCTACGTCGCCAACGCGGACCGTTTCGACGACTTCGGCGACCTGTTCCTGCAACACCCCGGCAAGGTGTACGCGGCGCGGAGTCCGACCATGCCGGACGACAAGACGCCGCCGTTGGAGGCGCTTCCGACGGCGAACTACACGCCGATGTTCCTGCAAGCGCGGGAGAAGATGGCGGCGTTCGCGGACGAGGCGACGGGGCTCTACCCGCAAAGCTACGGCTCCCCGTTGCAGAAGGGGCCGGCGGAGACGGCGAGCGGCTACCGCCTGCTTCTGAAGGCGCAGACGGGCAAGATGAAGCTCGCGGTGGTGAACCTGTCGCAGGCGCTCGAAAGCCTGATTTACCACTACTGGCTCTGGTTCATGCTCAACGAAGGCCACGAGGACTGCAAGGGGGACATGAAGGTGGTGACGAGCGGGGCGATCCGCCTGTTCATCGAGGAGGAGGATTCCTCCGTCCTCATGGAAATCCTGAACCTCTTCATGTCGAACGATAGGCTGTTCGCGCTCATGGCCCCGGAAGGGCTGGCGCGGATGGCGCGGCGGCTCATCGCCCTCCGCCACGAGAACCCGGCGGACTACGTGCTGGACGATGCGGCGGTGCGGGCGGAAATCGCGCGGGAGAAGCAGATGCAGGAAGAGGCAAGGATGCAACAAGTTCTTGCCGAGCAGCAGCAGGCGCAGAACCGGGAGAATCCGGGGCAGAACGAGCACAACATGCAGATGGCGGCCATCGCGCAGGAAGGCCAGCGCCAGAAGCTCGAAATCGAGCGGATGAAGGCGCAGGCGCAAATCGAGAAGGACATGGCGGAACTCGACATCAAGCGGGCGAAGGCCATGTCGGAAATCCAGGCCGCGCAGGCGAAGCAGGCGGCGCAGACCATCCAAGCGGCGCCGGCGGCCCCGCAGCCGGTCATCTAGGGAGGACGGAGGATGAACCGCTACCTCGAAACGCACAAGGAACTCAAGAAGGCCGTCCAGACGCTGGTGCACGGGCATTGCGCGGAAGCGACGGAAATCCTCCGCGGCCACCTTGCGGACATGGCGGAGCGCGCCACGGAGCAGGGGCTTTCCGCGGAAGGGGAGTTCGGGATGCGGGCGCGCGGCGGGGCGAAGGCGTTCCGGTTCCTGTGCCGGTTGTTCGAGGATTGCGACGAGCCGGACCAGGAAGTCATGCCGCAGGCGGAGCCGAAGGAAGCGCGGGACCCGTTCCCGGACGACTAGGATTTGAACCAACCCACAACCGGAGACCGAATCATGGCCAAAGAACCCTACGAAGACGAAGAAATCATGGCGGAAGAGGACCTGCCCGTGCCCGACGACCCGACCGGGGCCATCCGCGACGCCATCGCCAACAAGCTCGCGCAGATGCTGCCGGAAGGGGTGGACCCCGACCAAATGGCGGACGAACTGCTGGCGGACCCGGCGGTGCAGGACATTCTGGGCCTGCCGACGGCGGACGAGGCCATCGCGGAGGACGACGTTCTCGCGGAAGCGGACGAGATGGGCGCGGAAGGCGCGGCCCCGCCGCCGGCGGAGGAAGTGGCCGTGGCGGAAGAGGAAGTCGTTCCGGCTGGCGCGCCCGTGACGCCGCAGCGCGGGGAAAGCAATTCCATCCGCGCCATGCGCGAGAAGTTCGCGAAGAAGTAGCGGCTTACGCCAGCACGACGAGACTGTCGCCCGCGAGGTCTATCCTGCGGGCGACTTTCCGTGTCGCGGAATAGCCGTCGTGGCCGAATCCGTAGATGACGGAGACGGGGCGGCCTGCCGAGACGGAGGGGTTCCAGCGGCGGGGGAGGCGCACGACGGGGAGGATGCGGAAGCGGGAGAGGGCCTTGTGGTCGAGGCGGATGCAGGGGACGGAGGGGGCGAACTGCGCCTTGAGCCGTTCCTTGGCGGCGGCGACGGCCTTGGCGGCTTCGGCCTTGGTCTTGGCCGTGCCGTGGTCGAAGAGGTCGCCCCACGAGTAGGCGCGCCACGCCCACTTGTCTCCGCGTTTCTCGATGTCCTTGGCGAAGCGGAGTCCCGCGTTCCCGCCGTAGTTCCTTCCCATGTTTACCTGCCCTTCGCGTTGGTGGATTTCTTCTTGGGCGCGCCGACGGTGGCGCGCGAGGTGATGGGGAGCAGGGCCCTCTGGCCGGGGGTGAGCCCTTCGTCGGTGGCGGCGTGCCAGAGGCCCGTCGCGTTCTTCCACATGCCCTTGACGGGCTGGCCGGTGATTTGGCCGCCGGCGCCGAGAACGTCGCCGACGATCTGCTCCCAGTCGAGGGACGCCCTGTCGGCGGCGGAGAACACCTTGTAGATGTCGCCGAACACGTCGGCGAAGGTCTCGAAGGTGTCGGTCCACGCCATCGTGTTGTTGGCCCACCCGCCGCGCTGGGCGTTTCCCATCGCGCGGTCGGCGTAGTAGTCGAGGGTGGAGACGACGGGGATGGCGGCGACGATGGGTGTGGTGAGGAAGGTCTTGACCTGGTTGACCTTGCGCTGGCGGGACTTGTCTTCGTCGTCGCCGACGGCGAACCCGTCGCGGGCGGCTTGGTAGAGCATCTGGGAAAGCCAGATGGTGGCGAGCGCGAAGGCGGATTCCTTGCGGTCCACGCCGTTCAGGATGTTGCGGACGTTGTTCTCGAAGTAGCGGCCTACTGCCATCGGAGCGGTCGAGAAGTTGTAGAGGAGGCCGGAGACGGGACCGGCCTGCGCGTCGGACACGTCTTCGATGGCGCCGGACTGCTGCGAGAGGACGATTTGGCGGCGGACAAAGTCATTGCACTTCTTGAGTATTATGCGACGTTCCTCCGCGTTGGGTAGTCGATTTTCCTTCCGTTGGAACTCGCGGATTTCCCGTTCCATCATGAGCTGCCGGGTCGCTTCGCCGACGTGGGTGAACGCGCCGGAGTCGCCGAACTCGACTACCTTCGCCATGATGTTGGCGGGGGAGAAGCGGGAGCGGGTGGCGCGCTTCATCGGGTCGTTGCCGAGCGCGAGGGCGAGGTCGAAGGAGATGCGGCCCTGCTTGCGGAAGTCGTAGTACGGGAACTTGTTCTCGCCGTTGCGCCACTCGCGGCGGATTTTGACGCCGAAGGGGTCGGAAACCATGAGCGCAAGGGTGCGGGCGAGGATTTCGCGCTTGGTGACGCCGGCGGGCGGGTGGGAGAGCATCATGGGGGCCGACATGAGCTGCTTCATCATGACGGAGGTGGTGAGGACGTTCGCGGTCGTCATCAGGCGGCGGGCCTTCCAGATGAGGGAGTCGTTCATGCCGGAGATGCCGCCGTGGGCGATGCGGAGGGCCCAGTTCTTGACGCGTTCGTTGACGCCGGGGAGGTGGTAGTCGATGGCCTGCTGGACGCGGGGGTCGAGGATGGTGTGGCGCATCAGGTCGATGGAGTCGGTGTACGCCTGCACCTGCCGGACGGACTGCATGTGGCGGAGCGCGGTCTCGAAGGCGTTCTGCGGGGAGAAGTCCCACGTGTTGCTGGTGCGGGGCTTCATGAAGGAGCGGAGGGCGGAAACCACGGAGCGGTTGTCGAATCCGTTCTTGGAGTTGGAGAAGTACTCGCGGGCGGAGGGGAAATAGCCTTCGTGCGTGACGAGTTCCCGCCCGTACTCGCGGTAGTAGGTCTCCTTCGCGATGGGTGTTCCGACGCGCCCGATGTAGTCCACGAGCCGCAACCCGGCGCGCTTCAGTTCGGCGGGGAGGGCCTTCTCCAAGTCCTGGAAGAGTTCCTGCGTGTAGCCCTGTTGGACCAGCTGGCGCATGAGGGAAACGTCGTGGTTGCCGTCGTTCTTCGGGGTGTTGGTGAAGTCCTGCCCCGCGAGGATGGACGCCTCGCGCATGTGCAGCCACACCGAGAGGAGGTCGGTGAGCGGGCGGTTGGCGTCGCCGACGCGCTCGACCACGTACCCCTTCTTGACCTTGGGACGGCCCTGCGCGTTGAAGGCGGGAAGGTCGTATTCGTCCAAAACGGGCACGTCCGTCTGGCGGACGCGGTACACGCCGACGGACTTCTCCTTGGGCGGGACGCCGTAGCGGCGGTGGAACTCCGCGATGGTCTTGGTGGTGGGGAGTCCGCGCGCGTCTGTTTCGCCGCCGGGGACGGAATCGGCCATGATGCGGGCGATGGCTTCGGCGTCCGCGGTGTTGTTGGCGGCATAGTCCATCCCGGCGTCGGCCACCCGCTCGTACACGGTTTGCGCCGCGCCGGAGAGGGGAGCGGTCTTGCCGTCTTCGGCCCCGCGGCGGTCGAGGAGGTCCATGAGGGTCGCGCCGGAGTTGATGAAGGAACGGAGCGAGTTGAAGGAGCGGCGGAGCCATCCGCCGGAGGCGTCGCGGACGGCGCGCCCGCCTTCCTGCGAAGCGGTCTCGCCCAAGGTGACCTGGTCCTGCACCTTCTGCCGGATTTCGTCGTCGGAGGCGCGGCGGGCGGCGTCCTGCCGTTCCCACGCGTCGCGTTCGCCCTTGGCGATGGCCTGGAGCATGGAGAGGGCGTCGCGCAGGTCTTCGTAGCTGCGCGGTTCGTACTTGCCGTCCTCCAGGTGCATGAGGCCGCCCAGGAGCGCGATGCGGCGGGCGCGGACCTTGAGCGCGTCGAAGTCTGAAGAAAGTTCCGCTTCGGTCTTCGCGTCCCCGCCGAAGTCGATTCCGTCCAAGCGGTCCTGCACGGCCTTGGTTTCCTGCGCCACCTTCTCCGCGTCCCACCCGACCATTTCGCGGTACTCCTGCGGGAGCGCCTGCATCCCGGCCTTGGAGATGTTCTCTTCGCCGGGGGTGGGCTTGAAATCGAGGAAGCGCTTGATGGCCTTGCGCTTGCGCTTGGCGGCTTCGGACTTGATGGCGTCGAGCATGGCGTCGCGCACGCCGCCGGCCACGGTTTCGGCGGAGGCGAAGTCGCTGTCCGCCTGCAAGCGTTGCATCCGGGCGCGGAAGCGGTCCACGAGGTCCGGGGCGGTGATGCCGAGGTCCTTCAGGGCGGCCAGCCCTTCCTGCGTCTTCTCCGCGATGGAGCGCTGGGAGTCGATGATGCCGCGGATGTGTTCCCCGCGGGCGGCGATGCGTTGGAGGGTGCGTTCTTCGTCCACTTCGCCGTTGCGCTTGCGGACGAGGGTGAGGTCGCCAAGGAGGATGTTGAGGTTCTTGGTGAACGCCTGCTTGTCGGATTCGTCGCGGAGTTCCGCGCGGGCGATGCGGCGTGCGGCGACGCGTTGGGCCTGCTCCTTGGTCTCGAAGGTGCGCTTCGTCATCTGGCCGCCGGAGAGGAAGCGGGGCTGGAATCGCCCGTCTTCGGTCTGGCGGATTTCGGCGAAGGCGGAAACGATTTGGTCGCGCAGGCGGTCGAGGTCTTCGTTGGAGAGGATTTCATGCCGAACGTCTTTCCGCGAGGAGAACGTCCCGACGTTTTCGGTGGCGGATTTGATTTGGCTCGGATCGAAAACCGCATATGACTTTCCGTTTCCCTCGTATGCGTTTTCGTAGATGATTCCGTCGTATCCCTTTGCCCGGAGATAATCCACAACGAAAGAATTGCCTGCCTCTTGGCGATACGTTCCAATGATGGATGAATCAACTGGCCTCTGGCCGCGCTGGTACCGAATTTCATTGATGGCGTCGATGAGCTCTCCGTTGTTTCGGAATGCCCTTGGATTCAACCCGTAATCGCGCTTGATGAACTCAAGCGCTCGCTCTGTAATTTTCGGCGTAGTGTCGGAGAGAAAACGCGATGCCTCTTCGTTCGTCATGCCGATGGCTTTCAGGAAATCCCGGTTTAGTGGACCGTTCATCCCCTGGTCTTTGATGGTGATTGGATTCCGAATGTTCAAGAAGTACGGGTTGACTATCGTTTTTGACGGGTCTCCTCCTTCTCTTGTTTCTTCGATTGCCGCGGCTTGTTCTCGCGAACCGAAATGAATCCCGACGTCAACCCCCATGCCCTGTCGGAAAACACCGTATCCTTCCGGCTCCGCGAGTGGATTCCACCGGCTCCCGTGCCAAACAACCAGCGGCTCTCCGTTTTCGTCAATGACTTTCGTTGCACTTGTGTTGTTGACGCGGGCGAAGAACTCTGCCAAGCTGTGCGTAGGATTTTGAGAATCCCCGGTAGACCCCGGATTTGGGTTTCGGTAAGTCGGGCCGGGGATTTTCTCTATACTGGTAGCATCGCCATCATAGAAAAAGTCGCCGTTCTTGTGCTCGCGAATGACAATGCGGGCGAGCATTGGGCCATCACCCAAATCAACACGTCTGGCATACAGATGGTAAGCCTTGATATTCCTTTCTGCATCGCCCTTCTTCAAATCGCCTTCGCCGAAGTAGCGCATTGTGCGGATGATGTCCGGCAAAACGCCAACAAGCGCCAGAGTATGAGGGTCAGCGGAATGATGCTTCAATTCCCTTAAGCCAACGCCACCGAACTGTATTTTTCTGCCGTCTTGCGTGAAAATTGGGTTCTTTTGGCTGTTTTCCTTGATGATTTTGTAAAGGCGCCTCGCTTCGATGCGCTGTGCTGCCGGGTCCATTTTCAAGAGCTTGCCATCCGACTTGATTTCTTTGTCGCCCATGATGGCCTTGGCGGCTGCGATTGCTTCCCAGTCTCCGGCAAATCCTTTGAAATTCGCCGTTCTGACTTTTGTCCATTCCTCGTTGCCGAGAGCCGATTCACGTCCGTTCGGGGCGAGACCGAATCCGCTGCGCCTCTTTCCTTCGCTGTCGCGGTGAAACTCTTCAACCGCCCTCCGCTGGCGCTCCGCTTCGTCCAGTTCTTCTTTCGACGGAACGTCTTCTCCGCGCTCGTATCGAACCTGCGCCTCTCCCTGCCCTTGGACGCGGCCGCTTTCGGCGAAGTCGGCGTCCGCGAGTTCCCGGCGGAGGGCGAAGGCGTTCTTGTTCGGGTCCATGCCGCGGCGTCGGGCCGCTTCCTGCAACTCGCGGTACGGCATGTCCGCGTACGCATCGCGGGCGATGCGGATTTCCCCGCCCTGCTCGATGGCGTCCCAGACGGCGTTGGCGAGGTCTTCGAGGGTGGCGTAGCGGTCGCGGAGGAGGTCGCGGGCGGTGACGGACGCGGGGCCGGTGTACGCGGAAAGGCCCTTGGCCGCGAAGTACCGCGCGACGGCCTCGTTGGCCCCGCGGAGGACGTTGCGGGCGGCGAGGTTCACGTCGCGGAACCACGCGGAGGGGGAGAGGCTTTCGACGTAGCGGCGGGCGCGGGCGTCGGAGAGGAGGCCGACCATGAAGGCGGCGCGCTCTTCGGCGAAGGCTTCGGGCGGGAGGTCCTTGTACCGCTCGCGGATGATGGCGTCGATGGCGTCCTTGACGGCCTTGGGCGCGCGTTCGGAGAGTTCCGTCAGATTGCGGGAGACGGCGGGATTGGCGCGGGAGGCGATGTCCTTGAGCGCGTGGAAGATTTCGTGGCCGGGGGTGGAGGGGCGCGCGTCTTCGGAAAGGTACAGCTCGCGCCCGTTGGCGTCGTAGGCGCCGCCGAGGTTCCTGCCTTCGCGGGCCTTGTCGGCGCGGACGGCGGGGGTTTCGGCTTCGCCGCCGACGGTGACGCGCATCCTCGAATCGCTCGCGGAGAGGGCGCCCAAAATGTCCTGCTGCAACTGCCGCGCCGCCGGCGTCACGCCGTTGGGGAACAACCGGGATCCGTTGCCCGCCGCTTCGTTCCGCTCGAAAAGCGTCCCCTGCGAAAGGTCGCTCCCGGTGATGGAGTCCAGCCACTTGCCGTGCGACTCCGCCCACTCCTTCGATTTCGTCGCATCCCACGACTCGCGCACCTTGGCGAAGGCGTCGCGGAGGACTTCCAGCTTCCCGCGGTCCGACACGCCTTCCGTCCCGCCGAATAGGTTGCCCGTGTTCATGTCGGGGAGCGAGTCGATGTACGACCGGAGGAAAAGGAGGTTGTCCGCCTTGCTCGTCGCCGTGTTCCCCGTCACGACGCCGTTGGCGTTCTTCCGCTCCATCCCGCCGAACCATTCCACGAGCGTCCGCACGATGCCGTCGGTCTCGCGGTAGTCCTTCACGCCTTCCCCTTCGTTGAACATGCGGCTTTCCCGCTTCCAGTCGGCGACGGGGATGCCTTCGTTGTGGAGCTGTTCGAGGATGAGGAGGGATTCCGCGACCTGCGGGAGGATGTCCACGTTGCGGTAGTTCGCGTTGCCGGAGATTTGGAGAAGCCCCGGCGCGGTGTCCACCAGCGCGTTCACCGCGCTCTTGACGCCTTCGCCGTCGCTTTCGACGAGGCCCTGTATCGTCCGCCACATGCCTTCGTTCCCGCCGCGGTCGTTCAGCATCGAGACGAGAAGCGAGCGCTGGATGCGCTTCATGAAGTCCGGCGTGATTTGGCCGTTGGCGACCACTTCGCCGTTGTAGCCGATGGCGCGGGCGAACTTCTGCGCCCATTCCGGCGTGATGAACGAGGAAAGCGACACGTTGCCCCCGCGCTCGAACGGCGGGACGAGGCCCTTCGTCTCGCGGAGGGTGCGGGCGTCCGCGAAGGCGCTTTCGCTGGAAGTCTGCACGTTGCCCTGCGCGGCGTTGGAGGCGGTGGCGAGGTCGCGCCACGAAAGCCTGCCCTTGTCCGACACCACGCGGACAAGGACGGGGTTTTCGATGCCCGCGATGTCGACGCCGTTCTCCGCGGCCCAGCGTTCCAGCGCGGCCTTGTACGCCCCGGCCTTCCCGTTTTCGTAGGCCGTGCGGATGGCGATGGCGCGCCCGTTGCCGCCCCAAACCTCCCCGCCGGGGGTGGCGATGGGAGCGCCGTTCTGCGCGTTGCTCGCTTCGGAAACCTGGTCGAAGTTCAAGTTGTCCGCGATCCGGTTCACCTGCACCGCGCTCGCGGCGTTGATGGCTTCGTCGCGGGGTTGGAGGTATCCGCGCTTGCGGGAGGCGATGAGGCTTTCCAGCGGAACGACGTGGTACTCCACGCCGATTTCCTCCTGTCCGTTCTGCCCGCGGTCGAGGAAGAGGCGCGCGGCCTTGCCGTTGCGGCCCAGCGTGACGACGGGCGCTTCCGCGTTTCGGCGCTCCACGGCTCCCTCGCTGGTGCTGCGGCCTTCCGCGTCGGAAGGGATGGGGGTGCCGGAAAGCTCCGTCTTGGGGCGCGGAGCGGGTTCCGGTTCCGGTTGCGGCGCGGGTTCCGCCGGCGGAGGGGGAGGAGCGGGTTCGGGGGCCGCTTCCGGTTCCTTCGGCGTCTCCGGGGCCGTTTCGGAAGTCGGAAGGCGAACGACGGGCTTCCGTACGGCTTCCTTCACTTCTTCGATGGCGTTGGACGGGATGCGGGCGCGGTCGATGTCGGAGAGAATCTGTTCGACGGCGGGCGAGCGGTACTTGGCGCGCAAGGGTTCCAGAAGCGGGCGCAAGTCGTTCGCGGTCACGTTGCGGTAGATTTCGCCGGAAGCGTTTGGCCGTCCGCGGGTCAGGCGCGCGTAGGCCGTGAGGGTCAGTCGGCGGGCGAGTTCCGGGGCGAGCCGCGCGTCGCTCTTCCGCAGGATGCGGAGAAGCACGTCCGGCGTGGCGTTCGGGTTCCGCACGAGACGGCCCGCGTATCCGTTGAAGGCGTGGTCGAGAAGTGCGTGCATCTGGACGGGCGAATCCGTTTCCGCCGCGAGCCGGACGCGCTCCTTCTGCGTCATGCGCGTCACTTGCCGGAGGGCTTCCGAGCGGTCCGCGGGGACGGGCTTCGGTTGCGGGGGCGTGCGCGGTGCCGACGGCTCCTTCGGGGCTTCCGCGGGTTGCGGTTCCGGGGCCGGAGGAGGGGGAGGCGCTTCCGGCTGCGGAGTCGGTTCCGCCACGGGTTGCGCCGGAGGGGTTTCCGGCTTCGGCGCTTCCGCTTCCGGTTTCGGCGCTTCCTTCGCGGGCCGGTTCCAGTCCACGGTTCCCGCTTCCGTCGCCGGGGAAACCATCCGCACCACACGCACGTCCTCCCGCTCGTTCCCCCGACGGACCAGCTTCTCCGCCGTCTCCGCCGACACTTCCTGCCCGTCCGCGAACCCGTTCGCCCCGATGCCGTAGCAAAGGTACGTCCCTTCCCCCGTATCCACGAGGATGCCCGCGTCTTCCGGCTTGCCGACGCGGCGGGCGATTTCGTCCAGCGCCTTCGCCTTCGCCGCCTCCACGCGCGGGATGGCGTTGCGGTAGGGCCGGAAGGCTTCCGGGCCGTCCCGCATCCCCGCGTAGCGGTTCTTCCCGAGGCCGCCGACGTTCTGGATGTCCGCTTCGGGGAAGTGCCACTTCTCCATCGTCTTGCGGACTTCCGCGACGGTCGCCCCTTCCGGGTAGGCGTCGGTGGCGCGGCGCACGAAATCGAGGATGGCGCGCTCGCGGGGGTCCTCCACCTTGCCGTCGTTGATGGCCCGGTTCACGTCGGCAAGCGCCCGCGCGCTCTGCCGCACGTCCTCCTGCAACTGCTTCTTCGTGTCCTTGTCGAACAACCGCCCCATCTCTTCGATGTATTCGGCGTGGTCCTGCGCCTTCCAGTAGTTCTCCTCCGTGGCGACCGGCGCGCCCTCCCGCTCGCGGATTCCCTTGTAGTCCAGCCATTGCTGGTGCCGCGCTTCCGCCTCGTTCTTCCCCGCCTTGTACTGCCAGACCGCCGTGGGGATGCCGAAAAGCATCTTGTAGAAGGCGAACTGCGCCATCGTGTGCCACATGTCGTCCCAGCGCAATTCCGGCTCCTGGTCCGTGATGCCGACGGCCTGCGCGCTCTCCGCGACCATGTGGCCCATGAGCGACGCCACCGCCCCTTCCGGCGCGGCCCCGAGGACGCCCCACAAGTACCCCGTCGCGGGCTTTATCCACGCCTTCGCCCGCCGCTGGTTCGCCGCGTCGAGGAGGTTGAAGACTGGCGAGGAAGAAAGCTTCTCCATGACGCCGCGCCCGAAGGCGGATTCCGCGATGCGCCCGCCGACCCGTTCCACGCCGGAGCCGACCATCCCGAGGGCGATGCCGTCGAGGACGCCGCGCCCCGCCGAGGCAAGTCCGCTCGTCCAGAGGTCGCGGTCGAGGAGGCCGTCGCCCCGTTCCGCCGCCGCGGCCCCGGCGCCGCCGGCGTTGAAGGCGGCGAAGTTCGCGGCGCTGTTGGCGGTGCTCGTGAAGAGGTTCCCGCGGAGGGCGCGGGTGGCCTTGGCCGCGAGCTTTTCGGCGGCGGCGTAGGCGCGCTTGTCCGCCGCGACGCGGGCCTCCAACCCGGCGCGGGTGACGCCCTGCGGGAGCAGGCGCGCTTCCGCAATCTTCAGCTCCTCCCCGGAGAGTCCGGCGAGCTGGTCCAGGCGTTCCGCGTTGCGGAAGAGGCGGGCGCGGATGTTCATCATGCGGCTGTTGGCCTTGGCGGACTGCGCGACCGCTTCGTCGTATCCCTTCTTCCCCCAGCGCAGCTTGCCGCCCACGGTGTATCCGATGTGCGAGGCGAACTCCGGCGCGATGACCCCTTGGATGTCGCGGACCACCTGCCCCGCCTTCGCCCCCGTCCGCATGGCCGAGGCCGTCGCGGTCGAGGCGACTTCCGCGGCAAGCCGTTCCGTCCTCTCCGCGGCGATGCGCGTCGCCGCTTCCTTGATGGCGTCCCGCGCCGCCTTCCCCGCGAGCGACTTGCCCACTTCCTTCCGCGCGGCCTGCACCGCCGCGGAGCGGATTTTGCGCCCAGCGTACTTCGAGACGGCCTCTTTCGCCGCGCCCATCGCCGCCGCCTGCACGGTCTGCTCCGTCGCCGCGGCCCCCTTCGCCGCAGCGAACGCCGCCTTCCCGGTGGCCTTGGAGATGCTTCCCGCGATGCGCGTGCCGTTGACCGACGGCCCCAGCGGGACGAGGAACGAGGCGAGTTCCGGCGCGGTCTCCCCGAGCCAGGAGGTGACGGCGTGGTCCTCGCGGGCGAGTTGGAGGAGCGCGTCGCGCTTCTTCTTCGCCTCCGGGTCGGCGCGGTACCACCCCGCTTCCGCGAAGTCCTGCGTCTTCTGCCCGCCCCATCCGCCGAGGAGCATCCCGCCGATGCCGCCGATGATGGAACCCGCCGCGGCACCTACAGCCGTGCCCGGTCCGGGCATGATGGCGGTTCCGAGCGCGGCACCTGCCGCACCGAGGGTTTTCGCCCCGGCCAATCCGCCAAGCGCCATGCCCGCGCCCTTGCCGACGTTGTGGATGGCGTTCATGCCGAACGCGCCGCCCGCGCCGAGGCGTTCGTCCTCCCCGATTTCCGCGTAGGAGAGGTTGCCCTTCGCGTCCTGCGTCCAGACGCGCTCCTTGCCTTCCGCGTTGCGGGGCTTCGCGCCCATCTGCGCCATCGCCATGTCGCTTTCGTAGAGCGATTGGAGGCGGGCGTTTTCGTCCTGCGGTTGCGCGGCGGGGGCGGAAGCGAGCATCCGGCGGAGGGAGTCCACGGGCCGCTCGTTCGCGGCGGGGAGGGAGGCATCGGTGCGCGGGGAACCGCCTGCAAGGGCGGATTGCAGTTCGGGGGAGAGGGGCATGTTGGATTCCTTCCTGCTTCGGGTCCGAAGCGGTTGGGGTTGTTGTCAGCGGTTCGAGAGGGCGTTTTGCAAATCGCCGTAGAGTTGGCTGTCGGCCTTGAGGGGCGTGGCGCCGTCGAGCGCGCCGTCGCCGAAAATCCGCTCCATGTTCCGGGTGAAGGCTTCGTCCGGCGTGCGTTGGAGGATGACGACGGTTCCGTCCTTGAGTTGCGCGAAGTACGCGGAGCCTTGCGTCACGGCATCGAGGAACGAGACGAGACCGGGCCCGTTTCCGGCAAACTGGTTGTTGAGACCGGAGATGGCCTTGTCGAGCGCGTTGTTGCGGGCGTCCAGCGCATCCTGCTCCTTCTTCGGGAGGAGGGTCATGTTGCCGTTTTCGTCGGTGGTCCACCACTGGCCGAGAGGCCCGTAGCCCTTCACGGTCCTGCCGTTGTCGAAGGCGTTGGCGTAGCCGCGCTGGTTGGGTCCGAGGATGGCGAGGCGCTTGAACTGGTCCCGCTCCATTTCCGCCCGTCCGATGCGGTCGGCGTTCGCAAGCTCGCGCTCCTGCTGGGCGAGGCGGGCGGCGAGGTCCGTCACCTGCATCTGCATCTGGGCCGCGGTGGCCGCGAGCGAGGCGTCCTGCTGTGCCTGTTGCATCGCGAGTTGCGCCCGTTCGGCTTCGGTCTTGGCCGCAAGCTCCGTCTCCGCCAGCCGCAACTTGCGGTTTTCGCGGCGGGATGCCGCCATTGCCGCCTCGCGCTCGTTGTCAATCTGCTGGCGTTGGAGCGCTTCGTTCCGGCGCGCGGCGTTGCGGGCGTCGGCGAGCTGGCGGCGTTGCAGGTCGTATTGGAGGTTGGTCGCGCGGATGCCTTCCGCGAGCGCGGGGTTGGCGGGTTGGGTGCCAACCGCGGCCATTCGTTGCGCCATGATGTCGTTGTACCGCTGGTTGCGGTCGCGGACGCGCTGGGAGTAGGCGTTCCAGTAGGCGTCGATGCCGCCGGTGTCCTCGTTGGCGAAGTCGCTCGCGGGACGCGGGCCCATGACTTCCGTTCCGATGCCGCCGCCTTCGCGTTGCCGACGGTACGCTTCGGCCATGCGGTTGGCGTATTCAATCTGCGCCTCGTCAATGTCCGCTTGCGTCTGCATTCGGATTCCGCCTCTCCACGTGGCACCGTCTGGGTCAGCCTGCGTTTGCGCGAAGTCCCTTGCGGCGTTCGGGTCGTTGGCGAAATCGAACACGGCTCCCGGATTTTGCATTCCCGCCAAGTCGTTGTTCATGGTGTCGAACGTCGCATCGAAGCGCTCCGGCGGAAGCGGAGGAGCGGGAGGAGTCTGGGGAACGAGCGGAGCAATGCCGCCCGTGTCCGGCGCGGGAGCGGGCGCTTGGGCCGCGGGAGACGCCGCTTGCTGCCCGTACACGATTTCCCAAAGTTCAGCATTCTGCGGGAGTCCGGCGGGAAGAAGCGGAGTCTCCGGCGCGGGAGCGGGAGCAGGAGCGGAGGATGGAGCCGGTTGTGCGGGTTGCGGGTTGGACGTGGCCCAAAGCCCGTAATTCACCTGATTATCGACGGCCCGTTCAGCCTCCTTCTGCGTCTGTCCGCGCTTCTGCACCGTCTCGTTCTTGATTGTCGTGACATCGCCGACTTTCCGCACCTTGCGCTCCGAACCGTACTGGGGAGCCGTGTCGTAGTAGTACTCGATTCCTCCTGTGGCGGGGCTGTACCGGGTACGCATCACCGGAGCGTTCGGATCGTATTCCTGCGGAGTTCTTATTGCGCCGTTCGATGGAGCGAAGGCCCTCCTGCCCCAATTGGCAACCGGAGTGGCAATCGCATTCCAACCTCTCACGAATGGATTGTTGGCGACGGCTTCATTTCGCTTCTGGTTGAACTGGTATCCGAATGAATTTCGATTTGTTGCCATAGGAGCATCTTTCTTTGTTGCACCCCCACCCGTGCGCCGCAAACGCGCAATGTCAAGACGGATGAAAGAAAAGGGTTGACGGCGTTCAAACGCGGCGCACGCCACTCAACGTAGAGGCAATTCCATCGCGCCGATACCCAATGCCGTTGCTGGTCCCCGGCAATCACCTTGGACTCGTCATGGGGCAACCCGCCGCCGGCCGCAAGGCCCGCCGTGAGAGAAACAAAATGAGCGAAGAAAATCCGCAGACCGCAATCCCGACAGCCGACACCCAAGCGCACGCTTCCCTCGTCCCGCCCGACCCCATCGCCGCCGAAGAAGAAGACTTCGACGCGCAGGAGTTGCGCGAAATCGAGGCCATGCAGGCGCAAAACGGGTTCGGCCCCTCCTCCCCGGAACGGGAAACCCGGCAGGCGCAGGTGGAGCGTCCAACACAGACTCCCCCTCCTCCCCCGCCGGAAGCCCCCCGTCCCGACGCGGGACAGGCCGCCGCGGGCATCGAACCCGCCGCCGCCACCGAAACCCCGCAGAAGCCGCGCAAGGCCAGCGTCCTTCCCAAGGACGACGACCCCCGCGCGACCGTCCGCCGCCTCACGAACGAACTCCGTTCCCGCGACGGAAGGCACGGGAGGGAGCTGGAAGCCCTCAAGCGCCAGCTCGAAGAACGCGACGCGAAAATCCGCGAACTGGAATCTTCCTTCCAAAGCGCCAAGGCCGCGCAGGCGGACGAGGACGAAGGCAAGGAAGAGGAATGGACCGACGAAGACCTCAAAAAAATGTTCGGCGAAAAGGTCGAACTCAACGGGAGCGACTTCTACCGGGACGTCTTGCAGGCGGCGAAAATCATTTCCCGCCGCAACAAGGGCGTTTCGGACAAGAAGGTCCGCGAAATCGTTGATTCCGCCGTCCGCGAGAGCCGCGAGAAGTACCGCTACGAGACCGTCATGGACGAACTCGAACGGGAAATGCCCGGCTACCGCCAGCTGAACGAACAGGCCCGCGTCAACGGATTCGCGTCCTACCTCGACGGGAAGCACCCCGGAACCGAGTTCACCCGCCGCGAGGTCGCCGAACGCGCCCTCTCCGTCGTGATGAACACCGCGAAATCGGAAAAGGCACACGCCGACGCCGTTTCCACCATCGAGTCCGTCGTGCGCGGCTTCGCGAACCCCACTCCGCCCGCAAAACCCAAATCCGAATCCCCCGCTCCGCAGAACACCGGGCGTCCGCGCTTTGAAAAAGCCAAGTACGTGACACCACATCTCGACTCATCCACCCCTCCGCCCTCCGGCGACAACGGCGCCCAGCGCCTTTTCACCGAAGCGGAAGTCGGTGCCATGCGCGAGAAGGCCGTCGCGCAGGGCGAAGGCGCCTACGACCGCTTCGAAGCGTGGGAAATGGACCTCCGGCGGAACGGACGCGTCGTGCAGGGCTAGTCCCCGCCACGGCCTTCCTTGCCGCCCCAACGAACCAACCAACCCACCACCAACCAGCAAGGAACCACGACAATGGCAATCGAAGCCTATCTCAACTCCGGCACGATGGCGTCCCTCCACCAGGACTTCTCGCGCCGCGCCTCCACCGACGGGTACTACACGGGCGCACAGCCCGACCCGTTCCTCTCCGGCCTTTCGCCGATCCAGTTCGCCGAGCAGATGATGCGCCGCTTCTACGCGACCACCATCCTCGCGAAAACGACCACGGCGGGCCACTTCTCCCAGCTCAAGGGCGGCGGTCTCGGCACCACCATCGTCGTCCCGCGCGTCCCCGAGGTGAGCATCCGCCGCCTCGTCGTCGGCAAGCCCCGGCCGCTGGAAACCAAGAAGTCCAAGCCGACCACCCTCACCATCAAGTACGGCACGGAGTGGAACTACTTCGAGCCGGACGTGGACACGTACTTCTCGCAGGTCAAGAACAAGAGCCAGCAGCTCATCAAGGCCGCGACCGAGAAGAACGCCGCCGTCATCGAGCGCGACTGCTTCACGCTCTTCAGCGACTTCGTGCCCTCGTACAACACCGGCAACAACGCGGGCAAACTCGACGGCGGATACGTCCTCGGCACCGCCGCCCAGCCCGCCGTCATCAACAAGGCGAACGTGTTCGACTACCTCGCGCAGTACCTCTCCGTCATCGAAGAGACCGACGTGGGGATGGAAAGCGGGATGCTCACCATCGTCCTGCCGCCCAAGATGGCGTACATGCTCCGCACGTCCGACGATTCCCGCGACGCCGCGAAGTGGGGTTCCCCGTCTTCGCTCCGCACGCGCCAGATTCCGTCCATCCTCGGCTACAACCTGTTCTGCTCGAACCTGCTCCAGCACTCGACCGGCTACACCGACGTGTGGCCCGTCATCGCCTACACCAAGGAAGCGCTGGCGTTCGCGACCTGCATCAACCGGGTTGACACGAAGGAGCCGGACCGCGTGCGCGGCATCGAAATCTACGGCGAAAGCGTGTACGGCTTCGACTGCGAGCGCCCCGACGGCTGCTGCATCGGGTACGTCAAGCTCTCGAACACGTCCATCGACACGGGCACCGGAACCGCCGGCACCACCGTCCCCGACAAGTACGACTTCGACCCGGACGGCGTGACCTACGACGACTTCGTTCCCGTGACGCCCGCTGCCGACGCCAACCCGAAACAGCTCGGCCTGTACGTCTGGGACGGCTCCGACAGCGAGTTCAAGCTGACGACCGACGAAACCGTCTCCGCCGGCGTCCAGTACTACGAGGACCAGGACTAGTCCTCCCTTCCCTCCGCGCCGCGTTGTTCCCCATCCGCGGCGCGGGGGGGAACCCCTTTTGAAAGACCCCAACCCCAACGAAAGGACCGAAACCATGCCGAACATGCGATACCCGATGTTCATCCAGAAGCGCACGACCGGAGTCGTGACGCGATTCCACCCCGAACTGTGGGCATCCAAGGAATGGGTGCCGTTCGGGAAGGCCACCTTCCCCGCGGAGGACCTGGAAGCCATCGACGGCAGCGACTTCGACCGCGCCGCCGCTTCGCAGGAAACCGGATACGACGCCGCGCAGCGGAAGCGCGCCCGCCGCGAGAACACCATCGACGCGTACAAGACGCCCGCCGCCGTGGACTACCGCGCCGGGGCGACCCCCGTGCAGGAGGAGCGCGACAACGAGCCGGACAACCCCGCCGTGGAGTCCGCCCGCCCCGCGCCCCGCAAGCGCAAGATGCCGCGCGCCGGGTTGAAGGCGAAGACGGTCGCCGCCGCCAAGCGCGACGTGCCGCCGGTGTCCGCGACCGCGACGGAGTAGGGGAAAGACCATGCTCCCGCTGGACGGTTTCACGACGCGCCTGCAAAGCCGCCTCCGCGCGATGCCGGAGAACGTGGCGCGGCAATTCCTGCGGGAAGCCGCGAGAGACGTTTGCGAGCGCGCGCACTGCTGGAAGGAGGAGGTGCTTGCCTCCGTCCCCGCGGAGTGGAACCCCGGCGTCGAAGTGCCCCTCCCGGAGAAGGTGCCGTGGGACTACGCGCACGTTTTCCGCGAGGGGCCGCGGAGCCGCCCCGTGTTCGCGTGGACCGGACGCGGCTTCCGGTGCCATTGCCCGTTCTTCTTCCGCCCCGGCCAAAGGGTCCGCATCGAAGTGGAGCTTTCGCCGGGGACCAGCGATCTCGCGCTGGAAGAAATCCCGCCGCACGTCTGGGACATGGCGGGCAACGCCATCCTCGAAACCGCGGTCGCGAAGGCCGCGTCGCAGGTGGGCCGGCCGTGGGGCGACCCGACGGCGTACCAGACGGCCATCCGCGCCGCGGCGGACGAAATCAACCGCATCGTCAACACGTCGGTCCGCGCGGAGACGCGGATGCACATCTACCAGCTGCCGCCCATCGGAGAAACCGAATGAAACGAAGCGCCGTGAAGTCCGTCCTTTCCGCCGTGGCGGGAGCGCTGTGCGCCGCCGTGTGTGCCTTCGCGCTGGACACGGGCGGCCCCGTCTGGACCCTCGACCTCGCGGCCAAGACCATCAAAAGCCCGTCGCCCGTGGCGGTTTCGGAAAACGCGCGCATCACGGTGAAACCCATCGGTGAAAGCAGGCCGGAAGACCTGTACATCCTCTTTTCCGACCGGAAGGACGGGACGCCGCTCGCTTCGGCTGACGGGCTTTCGTTCTCCGCTTCCAGCGACTACCCCGACGGCGCGCAGTGCGTCGTCATGCTCAACACGGTCGAAATCCAGAAGCGGCTGGTTGACAAGCCGAAGTACGGGGAAATCGACGCCCTCGTCACGCTCTGGGACACGAACATGATGCGGATGCTCGCGCAGGACTTCGTTCCGGTGCTGAACAACCCCTTTGTCACGAACTGGACTTCGACGAACATCGTCTATCCGACGAACGAAACCGACTGGGCATCTGCGCTCCTTGCGTTGCAGCAGTCGTACACCAACCTTTCGGAGAATGTCCGCGACCGCGTTTGGCCCGCCATCGAAGACAACCATGCGTGGGCGACGAACGAGACCACGAGCCTCTGGATTGCGCTTGGCGAAGAAATCGAACGCGCGAACAGGCAGGAGGATGAGCTTACCAACTCGCTTTCCGCGGCGACCGGAGACATCGGCGTGCTTTCCAATGCATTTTGGGGGTTCGCCACGAACACCTACCCGGCGGACAAGGCGGCCGCGTCGGAAGCGCTTTCCAACGAGGTCGCGCGGCTGGATGCTGCGAACGCGGGGATTTCCTCGAACCTCGCGGGCGTGGCGGACGCGTTCAACGCCTTCACGAACGAAACATATCCGAGCGACATCGGCGCCATCAACGGCCGCCTCGATGCCATCACGAACCTCTCCGGCATCGACGACTTCATCGTGTTCTACGGCGACGAGACCGCGGAATACGCAAACTTCCCGCCGAGCAACGGCGTCATCCAAGTGACGAACGTCATGCCCGCGAGCCGTTCTGGCGACTTCGTTCTCCTATCCGCATACGGCGAGGACGCGGAAGGCATTTCCAACCGCTTCACAAGCGTCGGCAACAGCATCAACCGGATGCAAAGCGAACTTCTCGTGGTCGAAGGACTCATCACCGGCGACACGAACATTTCGACGCTCTCCAACTTCTTCTCGACGCTCTACTGGGCGAGCAACCAGGTTGTCAGCAACACGGCGGCGCTGCGCAACATCGCGTCCAACGAATACGTCAAAAGCACCGGCGACACCATGACCGGGCCGCTTGTTCTGAACTCCACGCTTGCGCTGGGAGGTGACGCCATTTCCAGCTGGGGCGACCTGACGAACTCGCTTGACGAGGCCGTGCAGGAGAACGCCGAGGCGCTCGAAGCGCTTGCCGAAGAGGTCGCGGCGCACCCCACCAACTCCTTCCGCCTCTCCGCGACGATGGAGGAGCAGACCTGCCTGATGGACCTCTTCGAAGTCACCTTCACCCCGCGGCTTTCGACGGTGGGAACGACGGGCGAAGTCGTGCAGGCGAAAAGCATCATGGCTTCCCCGGTCCTGTCCAGCAACTGGGCGGGGTACCTCCTCTCCGCGGACATCCAGGCGGCGAAAAGCGAGACGAACGAGGTCGTGTACCGCTCGCTCTTCAACGGGACGCTTTCGACCAACGACTTCGGGGAAGTGTTCTGGCACGTGGACGGCGGCGGGGCTTTCGGCAACCTGCGCGCCACCTTCGGGGAGGCGAGCCGCATGTACCTGAACGTTCCAGCGCTCACGAACGGGAGCGTGGAGCGCACCGGCTACGTGTACGCCGCCGACACCCCCGGCTCCCTCCGCGCCGGGTTCAACGCGATGACGAACGCCGTCGCGGAAGGCGCGGAACGCTGCTGGACGAACGGCGCCGGGACGAACTTCCTCTTCGGGATGAACTGGACGTTCGACTGCATCGGGCAGGGCTTGGGGGACCATCCCTTCCAAGCGACGTTGGTGACGCCGCGGCACGCCATCGTCGCAGGCCATTGCGCTCCGCCGGTCGGAACCGAGTTCCGCTGGACGTGGAACGACGGGGCCGCGACCAAGAAGGCAGCCGTCGAAAAGCGCCGCAGCGCGTCCGGCGACCGTTGCGTCGTGTTCCTCGACGATTACGTCGGAGCCCCGACGGCGCTCCTGCTGGACGGCCCGGCCGCGTCCTCGCTCAACATGCCGGTGCCCGAGGACGCAAGCGGCATCCCCGGCCTGTACGTTGCCTCGTTCCACAAGGGAGCTAACGCTTCCGTCTCCCGCATCGCGGCGGACCTTGGACGGGACGCGTCTTCCGTCGGATACCTCCCGGCGACCAACGCGCTTCCCTCCGAAGTCGCGGGCGTCCCGTACGTCGGAGGAGACAGTTCTTCGCCCGTGTTCCTCCTTCCGCCGGACACCAACCGGCCCGTGCTTGCCGGGTGCGCGTGGTACACGCTCGGCCCCGCGAACGGAGGAGGCGGTCCTAACTGGGCAAGCGCCGACAGTTGGCGGTTCCTGACGAACGCCATCGCGGAGATGGATCGCGAGTGGGGGCAGGCCACCTTCCTGCCGGAGCGCTACGGTCTCGCGGGGTGGCCGGAATACAGCGACGCGCCCACGCCCACGCCCGCACCGGAGGAGCCATGATGAACCGCATTTTCCAAGTCCTCGCGTTCCTTCCGTTCCTTTCACTCGCGGCCTCCGCGTCCGATACCGTCGCCGGATACCCCGACTTCCCCGGACAGACCGGCAAGGTTGCCGTGGTCGAAGGCCCGGTGATTCTGCGGAAGGCGGGCAACGCCGCGGTCCTCGATGCGTACAAGGGCGCTGCGGGAGAAGTGATGTGGTCCGCGGAGGAGCCGTACGACTGGCGGATGCACACCGGCGACGGCAAGCCGGGCGGGTGGAGCATCTGGCAGGACTACGTGCTGCCGCTCTGGCGCAACCGTTGGATTTCGTGGGATGCCAACGTGGCGGACGCCACCGGGGAGCTTCGCATGCACGGGCACCCCGTCGCGCTCAACGGGGCGTGGACGATGCACGCAACGGACATTCTCTCGTTCTCGTACGGGACCAACGTGGTCGCGTATCTCGGCCTCCCCTCCGGGTCCGCCGGAGGCGGGCGCATCCTCGACTACGGAATCGAGGGCGACGTGCACACGGTGACGTGCACGTACATCGAAGGCGACGCCGCGCGGCCCGTGCTCCAAACCACGACGGATCTCGCCGACGGCGCATGGGCCGCCGTGCCGGACGTGACGACCAACCGCATCGACCCAAGCACGGTCGCGCTGGTCCACACCAACGCCGGAAGCAACGCCTTCTTCCGCGTCCTCTGGACGGAAGGGATACCCTCCGGCCTCACCGTCCGCGGGAACGTCACGGCCAACTCGTACACGCTCGACGGCAGGGAAATCGACAGTTGGAGCGACCTTGAGCCCGACCTCTCTCCCTACGCCACGACAAACCAAGTGGCGGCAATCGAGGCCGCATTGCAGGCCCTCTCGCCCGTCATCCTGACCCCGGACGGAAAGAAGTGGACCGCGCAGGGGAGGTATGCGGGCGGTCAGGTCACGCACGTCTGGGTGCCGTGGGCGGGCGTGTATTCCGCCCCCATCCGCGTGCCCATGCCTGACGGAAGAATTTTCGAAATGTCCGGCCGCTACGCGGACGGCAACACCAACATCGTCACACATGCCTGGGAGGAGGTAGTCGAATGAACAAGGTCATGAAACGCGTTTGCCAATCTTTGGCAGCTGCCGTCGTTTTTTGCCAAGGATTGGCACTTGCCGAAACCGTCGGCGTCATGGCGGATGCTTCGACCGGCGCGCTCTATCCCGCGTCCGTGGATGCCCGCCTGACGGGACTTTCCATCGAAACCAACTTCGACGGCACCGGATCCGTTTCCGTCCCCGGCCTCGTCGATGCGGTCTGGTCCGACACGGAAGCCTTCAAGGCCACGACCGTCCGCTTCGACACGAACTTCCCGGAAGGACGCCTGACGTGGGAGGACTGGGGACGCGGCGCGCACGGGACCACGTACACCTCGAACAACATGCTTCTGGAAGGCGGCAGGCTCGACAAGCTTGCCGCGGGCGTCGCCATGTTCACCATCTCCAACGGCACCGTCTGGGTGGACAGCGTGAACGTGCACACCAACGACGGCCTTGTTGCCGCCTCCGTCGATTTCCACCCGGAACTCCCGGAAGGCCAAACCATCCGCTTCGACTCCATCCGCCCGGCGGTCCTCGACAACTACGGGTTGCACTACGGCACCGCAACCGGAGAAGCCGCCTCTTGGACGAAGCTCGACAACGCGCCTTACTTCAGCGCCCAAGTCGGCATTGCGACCTCGGACGGGGTGACGGCGTTCTTGGCGTTGGCCAACAACGGCGTGTGGAAAACCTCCGACGGCGGCGCCTCTTGGACGAAGCTCGACAACGCGCCGTACTTCAACAACGTCAGCGTCGGCATTGCGACCTCGGACGGGGTGACGGCGTTCTTG
>Ga0310786_10002440_pt1 | contig 28405 bp, 29 predicted proteins | sample AusTroGonzalo_MG_FD_203881 | JGI IMG/M metagenome (GOLD analysis project Ga0310786, IMG submission 203881) | Bovine rumen microbial communities from tropical cattle in Woodstock, Queensland, Australia - Gonzalo_03 (v2) (version 2) | ecosystem: Host-associated > Mammals > Digestive system >...
GCCTGCAGCGCTGCACGAAGCAGGATCTGGTGGGCGGGACTCCTGCGGAGAACGCGGAGATCACCAAAGCGATTCTTTCCGGCGAAAAGGGACCGAAGCGGGATGCGGTGCTGATGAACGCAGGCGCGGCCCTGTACATCGGCGGGAAGGCTGAAAGCCTGGCAGAGGGAATCAAGCTGGCGGCGGAAATTATTGACAGCGGAAAGGCTATGACGACACTGGAAAAGCTGATCAGCGTTTCCAACGAATAAATCAGGATCAGTGCCCTTCGGGCATAGTAAGGGATTCCTCCACTCCGCTGCGCTCCGGCCGGAATGACACTGTCGCTGCGGCGGGGAGATTCTTCCCTTCGTTCAGGATAACATTTGGAGGTTACGGATGACTATACTGGATAAGCTTGCCGATCTTTCACGGGAGCGGGCAAAGAGAGAACAGGAGAAAATACCGGAAGCGGAACTGCGGGAGCAGGCAAAAGCGCTGGGCAAGGGTAACGGGGAGGCTTTCCTCTCTGCACTGAAAAAGCCGGGGATTTCCTTTATCTGTGAGATCAAGAAGGCGTCTCCCTCCAAGGGACTGATTTCTCCGGATTTTCCTTACCTGAAGATCGCGGAAGCCTATGAACGGGGCGGGGCAGACTGCATCTCCTGCCTGACCGAGCCGGAGTACTTCCTGGGATCGGACGGGATCTTCCGGGAAGTGCGGGCAAAGGTGAGCCTGCCGATGCTGCGCAAGGACTTCACAGTCAGTGCCTACCAGCTGGATCAGGCCCGGGTGATGGGCGCGAACGCGGCCCTGCTCATCGTTTCCCTGTTGGACGAAAAGACGCTGGAAGCTTATCTGGAACGATGCGGGGAACTGGGAATCGCAGCGCTGGTGGAGACCCACGACGAAGAAGAGATCCGCAGGGCAGTATCCGCCGGGGCGAAGATCATCGGCGTGAACAACCGGAACCTGAAAGACTTTTCCGTGGACTTTGAGAATGCGGCAAGGCTGCGGGACCGGATCCCGGCTGATTGTGTTTATGTAGCGGAAAGCGGCGTCAAAACCCCGGAAGACGTGCAGCGGCTGAAGCAAATCGGCGCGGATGCCGCACTGATTGGTGAAACGCTGATGAGGGCGGAGGATCCGGGAGCCATGCTCCGGCTGCTGAAAGGAGAAACAGCATGACGCAGATCAAGATGTGCGGGCTGCGAAGGCCGGAGGACATTGAGGCGGTTAATGAGCTCAAGCCGGAATACATTGGGTTTGTGCTCTTTCCCGGAAGCAAGCGTTACGTGACGCCGGAGACGGCGAAGGCGCTGCGGGCAGGACTGGAACCGGGGATCAAGGCGGTGGGCGTCTTTGTGGACGAGGATCCGGAAACGGTCGCCCGGCTGCTGGAGGAGGGTGTGATCGACATTGCCCAGCTACACGGGCACGAGGATGAAACCTACCTGGCAGAACTGCGGAAGAAAACGGACAAGCCGCTGATCCGGGCCTTCCGGATCCGGAGCGCGGAAGACGCACAGCAAGCGCAGGCATCCACCGCGGAGCAGATCCTGCTGGATGCGGGAGCCGGGGACGGAAAGACCTTCGACTGGAGCTGGCTGAAAGAAGTGACAAGGCCCTATTTCCTGGCCGGCGGGCTGAACCCGGAAAATGCCGGTGAGGCGGTGAAGAAGCTGAAGCCTTACGCGGTGGACGTTTCATCCGGAATAGAGACTGAGGGATACAAGGATATCAACAAGATGCGCGCATTTGCGCGGGCAGTCAGGGAGGAGCAGGTATGAGCAATCAGAACGGACGCTTCGGTATCCACGGCGGACAGTATATTCCTGAAACGCTGATGAATGCCGTGATCGAGCTGGAGGAGGCCTACAATCACTATAAGGCGGACCCGGAGTTTAACAGGGAACTGACCGCCCTGCTGAACGATTATGCCGGACGGCCTTCCCGGCTGTATTATGCCGAAAAAATGACGAAGGACCTGGGCGGCGCGAAGATCTACCTGAAACGGGAAGACCTGAACCATACCGGCGCCCACAAAATCAACAACGTATTGGGCCAGGCACTGCTGGCGAAGAAAATGGGCAAAACCCGCCTGATTGCCGAGACCGGTGCCGGACAGCACGGCGTGGCTACCGCCACAGCCGCGGCCCTGATGGGTATGGAATGTGTGGTGTTCATGGGCGAGGAAGATACGATCCGACAAGCGCTGAACGTATACCGGATGCGGCTGCTGGGCGCGGAGGTAATCCCGGTGAAGACCGGCACCGCCACCCTGAAGGATGCCGTGAGCGAGGCCATGCGGGAGTGGACGCGCCGGATTGACGACACCCATTACTGCCTGGGCTCCGTGATGGGGCCGCATCCCTTCCCGACGATCGTGCGGGACTTCCAGGCGGTGATCTCCAAGGAAATCAAGGAACAGATCCTGGAAAAGGAAGGCCGGCTGCCGGACGCGGTGATCGCCTGCGTCGGCGGAGGCAGCAATGCCATCGGAAGCTTCTATCACTTTATTGAGGACAAGGACGTCCGGCTGATCGGCTGCGAAGCCGCAGGCCGGGGGATTGATACCTTTGAGACGGCGGCAACCATGAATACGGGCCGCCTGGGCATCTTCCACGGAATGAAGAGCTATTTCTGTCAGGATGAGTACGGCCAGATTGCGCCGGTGTATTCCATCTCCGCCGGGCTGGACTATCCGGGCGTGGGCCCGGAACATGCATGGCTGCATGATACCGGACGGGCTGAATATGTGCCGGTGACCGACGAAGAGGCTGTGTGCGCGTTTGAGTACCTGGCAAAGACGGAAGGTATCATCCCGGCGATTGAGTCCGCGCATGCGGTGGCGTATGCCCAGAAGATCGCGCCGGAAATGAAGCCAGAACAGATCATCGTGATTACCGTTTCGGGCCGGGGTGACAAGGACTGTGCCGCCATCGCCCGCTACAGAGGGGAGGATCTCCATGAGTAAGATCGCAAAGGCTTTTGACCATGGCAAGGCATTCATCGCCTTTATCACCTGCGGTGATCCGGATCTGGAAACGACAGGTAAAGCGGTACGGGCTGCCGTGGAGAACGGAGCGGACCTGATTGAACTGGGCATTCCCTTTTCCGACCCCACGGCAGAAGGACCGGTGATCCAGGAAGCCAACCTGCGGGCCCTGCAGGCGGGAACCACCACAGATAAGATTTTTGATTTTGTGAAAGACCTGCGCAAAGACGTGACCGTTCCCATGGTCTTTATGACCTATGCCAACGTAATCTTTTCCTACGGGGCGGAGAAGTTTATCTCTACCTGTGAGCAGATCGGCATTGACGGGCTGATCCTGCCGGATCTGCCATTCGAAGAGAAGGAAGAATTCCTGCCCCTGTGCAGGCAGTATCATGTGGACCTGGTTTCCCTGATTGCGCCGACATCCGAAAACCGGGTGGCGATGATTGCCCGGGAGTCTGAAGGATTCATCTACCTGGTGTCCAGCCTGGGCGTGACAGGCACCCGCAGCGAAATTACCACAGATCTGCAGCCCATTATCCGGACGATCCGGGAAAACGCGAAGGTGCCGGTGGCCATCGGCTTCGGCATTTCCAAGCCGGAGCAGGCGAAGGCTATGGCGGCCATTTCCGATGGCGCTATTGTGGGATCCGCGATTGAGAAGATCCTGGCACAGTATGGGAAAGAGGCACCGGAACACATTGGGGAATATGTGAAGGGCATGAAGGAAGCAATAAACTGAAAACTTAAAAATGAATAATGATAGTTTGTTATAACCAGATAGGTGCATTATTCATCAGGAGGAAATGCAATGATTCGGCAGTTGTCTATTTTCGCGGAAAACAAAAAGGGTGCCATGAACCGGATTACCCAGATCCTGGCGGACGCCGGGATCAATATGAATACCCTGATCACCAATGACAGCGCGGAATTCGGGATTATCCGCATGCTGGTATCCGATACGGAACAGGCCGCGCAGGAACTGCAGGCCGCCGGGTACATGTGCCATGCGGACTACGTGGCCGCGGTGGAGATCGGAGATGAGTGCGGCAGCCTGAACGATCTGCTCACGGTGATCAATGACGGCAACATCAACCTGGATTACCTCTATGTGACCTACAACACCCTCAGCCGCCTGCCGGTAGCGATCCTGCGGGCGACCGACCTGATGGAAGTGGAAGGTTTCCTGCAGGCCAGGGGTTACAAGACGCTGGAACGGATTGACTGAACAAAGCAAAACGAAGCCCTGACGGGGACAACCGTCAGGGCTTTGTTTTGCAGTACAAACAAGTTGAAAAATGCCCGTGTTTTTGGCATGATATAAAAGATATCAAATCAATAAAACCGGAATACGCGGAGGCAGAAGATGGAATACAGGATTGATGACAAGCAGCTTGACACAGGTGTGTTTATCGCATTTGTCAACAAAGTCTGGCCCGGAAAATATGATGAAGGCCGGACGGCAGAAGCGTTATCGAGGACACTGAATATTACTGCTTATGACGGCGAAACGCTGGTAGGCTGCCTGCGCATTCTGACAGACGGTTATTTCTTCGGCACGGATTACCGAAATGCTGGTGCTGCCGGAATATCAGAAACAGGGAATCGGCAGCAGGCTTCTTCAGCTGGCCAAAGAAAATACTCCGACGATGCTGTATTTCGGAGCGCAGCCGACGGCACAGAAATTCTATGAGAAGAATGGATGCCCGAAGGGCTTTCAATCGTACATGATCGAAAAGAAACGGCAGTAACCTGGTACATCAGATCAGATTATCGGACAAAAGGAATGAATATGGATAAGCTTTTATTAACACATTACTATTATCCGGGAACCGATCCATGGAAAAACATCATGAACCTGCCGGAACAGGAAGCTTTCAGGGTGGCTGCCGAACTTGCGGCTGCCCATCCCGAAACAACCAGTTTTTACCGGTTTGCGGATTTTAAGAATTACTATCCCCTGCGAAAAAGAGCAGATGAATATGTGCGGGAAGCGTTTATCCGGCTCGGAGGGAAACCAAGGTTGCCGCATCCTTACTCATTTGTGCTGGCGGAAAGTGACTACCTGAAAGCATGGTTTGACAGTGAAGACAAAATAGTGCTTGACCTTTCAGATATACCTGATGACCAGGTGAGTTTCACGCCCGGTGACAGCTGTGCACTACTCCAGCAGGGGATTGAGCCGGCTGTGCTGACAAAAGGGATGCTCCTGGACGGAATCAGGGACTGCGGCGGATCGGCGGAGGCTTTCCTTGAAAAGATACTGGAGGGAAGGCCTTATATTGAGGTCCAGCTTTGGGACCGGTTTTAATCCGTCCTGAAAGATCGTTATACAGGACAAAACGGAGCAAGCAAAAACAGGAAAACCGATGATACCGTCTCTATAATCGAACGTGAAAGGAGGGGTAACGATGGATTGGGTGAGAGCGATCAACCATGCGATAGAATACATGGAAGAACACCTGACAGATGACATCACGCTGGCGGATATCGCGAAGAGTGTGAATCTTTCCGCGTTCCATTTTCAGCGGGCGTTTTCATTGCTGACGGAAATGTCGCCCGCGGAATACCTGCGGAAAAGGCGCCTTTCGCAGGCCGGGGCGGAACTGACAGAAGGAAAGAACAAGGTCATCGACGTTGCGCTGAAGTATGGCTATGATTCTCCGGAAAGCTTCAGCAAAGCCTTTACGAGATTTCACGGCGTTTCACCGATGCAGGCGAAGAACGGGAGCTCCATTCGTTTCATGAATCGTTATACCGTCCGGATTATGATCGATGGAGGCTGTATCATGGAATACAAAATTGAAAAATGGGACGCGATGGATCTGATTGTGCATGCAGGCAGTTTTCACGCGGAAACCAGCGAGCAGGAAATCCCGGCATTCTGGGATGCGTATTATGCCGATGAGAAATTAAGAAAGATTCCGGGCTATCTCGGGGTGTGCGCACAGCAAAAGACAGACAGCGACGAATTCACCTATGGAATCGGATGCAAGGCCTCAGATGTGGCTGTCGTTCCGGATGGATTTGAAATCCTGCATATTCCGGAGCATACCTGGGCGGTTTTCAAGTGCGTAGGCCCCATGCCAAAGGCAATCCAGGACATGTGGGGCAAAATCTACCGGGAATGGCTGCCTGTGGCGGATTATGAGCTCATTCCTGACTATGATATTGAGAATTATCTGCCCGGAGACCCGTCATCAAAGAATTATGTGAGTGAAATCTGTTTCCCCGTCAAAAGAAAAGCATGAGCTGCGTAAAGCGGGAGGCGGAAAAGATGGATCATTCTATTCGGGAGTGGCTGCTGGAAGACGAAACGCCGGAGGTTAAACTCCGGATGCTGAAGGAGTATGAGAAACTGCCGGAAAATGACGAAAGAGTCATTGAGTGTAAAAGATGGCTGCTGCAAAGCAAGGTATACGAACGCGGACTGAAGAAGCTCCGGACAGACAAGCCATGGGCGAAGTATGACGCGATTCTGGCCTTTGCGGAGTGGGGACTGACACGGGAAGATATCGGCAGCGATATTGACAATGAGGTCTTTGCCCTAATCAAGAACACAGGTTTTAAGATGCTGTGCGGGGAACCGCTTTTGCTCAGGAATCTCGTGAAGCTGGGATACTATCAGGAAGAGATCGTGAAAAACGAAATTGACAGTATGCTCAAGCTGATCAAGGAAGACGGGGGCTTTGGATGCATCAGCACAAACAAAAAGACCAATGATCCAAGGAAACCTCATAAGAGCTGTGCGAGGCTGACGGTGGAATATCTTCTGCTGGCTGCGGAGCTGCACCTGGCGGGCAGCCGGATGGAATGTGAGAGTGCACTGGTGCATTATTTCACAAAACGAAACATCTTTTACAGAACCGATGATATGAAGACGCCCATGGTGGACGTGATGCTGGGGACGTTCTATCCGCCGGATCCGATCAAGATCGGCGCGCATCAGATTGTCTATGCTTTGAGAGCCCTGGGGTGCGAACCGGAATCTGAAGCGATGCAGGCCGGATACAAAGTATTGGACCAGCACCGGTTGGAAAACGGAAGGTATGTACTGACTGCGTCCAAAAGCGTACCGGCATTCAAGGCCGGCAATGTGGGCGAAGAAAACAAGTGGGTAACCCTTTACGCTTACATGGCGCGGTGAGACTGAATGGAGAATTTGAAATGAAACGGGAACTTGGAATTGCACGCTGCGGGATGGCCTGCTGCCTGTGCTGCGAAAACATCACCTGTAAAGGATGCAGAAAAGAGGGCTTTCTGGAACTTTCCTGGTGCAAAGACGCACAATGGTGCGAAAACCGCAACTGCGGGATTGCGAAGGGTATTAACGGCTGTTATGAATGCACTCCTGCTGACTGCCGCAAAGGACTCTATGCCGAGAAACTATCCGTTCGCGGGTTCGCGGAATTTGCCCGGAGATATGGCATTGAAGAACTCCTGGACTTCCTGGAACGGAACGAACAAGCCGGGATTGTTTATCACCGGGAAGACTTCACGGGAGACTATGACGGCTTTGATGATCTGGAGAAACTGATTGATTTCATCAGGACAGGGAAAAGATAATTTTCAGAAATTTTCTTACCTCGGAAAAAAAGAGAAAAAAATATCAAAAAGCCTATTGACCTGCCACCTGGTGGCAGGTTTATCATTTTCTCGCGGAGGTGACAGCAGGATGAAAATGAGTGAGTTTTCCAGAATAACCGGAATTAAGAGGACGGCATTACAGCTATATGAAAAGAAGGGACTGCTGAAACCTGCTTCCAGGACAGAGTCCGGTTACTGGGAATATGACGATGAAAGCCTGGGCCGTGCAAGCTTAATAACCATCCTGAAAGAATCCGGGTATACACTGGAAGAAATAAAGAAGATTCTTGACAGCGGCGATCAGTTTAGTATAACGGAAACCTATAGGGCTTGCGAAGAAAGGCTATGCCAGAAAGTCAAAAAACTCAACGGATATATCAGATACATCAAAAAGGCACAGCAGAGTGCTGAAGCAGGACGTCTGTCGGAGCTGGTATTCAAGAAACTGGGAATCGCGGCGATCCTGGAGAAAGCCGGCGGGATGAAAAATGAGATGGATCAGTACAATACGAAAATGGAAAAGGCGGAGGAAGTGCTGGGACCGATTGATGAACTGGATCCTGCAGTAGAAATAGAGCTTGGAGCGCTTTTCTATATTTCGCTTTTACAGGGAAAGGAACCGCCTGAAGGACCTACTGCCCAGGAAACGCTCCAAAGGATTTTTGCGCATGCGAATGCCCACGCGGATAAAAGCTTCCTGAAGGCGGAAACGGCCTCTGGATTTGCCCAAAACGCAAAGGAAGCGCTGGAAACCATGAATGAACAACACGTTGCTCTTATTGAAAAATCATGTGGGAAAGGCTGCGTAGAGTATGTCCTGAAGGCACTGGATGCATTCGGGAAGACAGAAAACAGCAGATGAAACGTGTCGGAGATAATAAATCGCTCTTTTATTTTGTGTTCAGGAGGGAAGCAAGATGGCGAACAATGCGGAAGAAATGATCCGGAAACTACAGATTTGCGCGCCTTACACGGATGAACCCTTTCCGTTCAAATCGAGAGTTCTGGTCGGGCCGACCCGTTCCGGGGAAATCCGCCGGTATTTCAGACGTAAGGCCAGGCTGAACCTGGACAAAATAGCAGACTCCAGGTTATCCACCTGGGAAAAGACGCTGACGATCAGCCAGTTTATCTCTGATCATATTCCGCATGACAATCAAAAGAAGCCAATTAAATGGCTCAATGCGATCCAACTCTGGGAATACGCACAGCGCGTTCCTACGGGTTTCAACTGCCGCTGGCATGCCATTCTGCTGAGTGAACTGCTGCTTTCCATTGACATCAAAAACCGTTTTGTTACCTGCATGCCTGAAGACAAGGATGACCAGGACTGCCATGTAGTTAACCTGGTATGGCTGCCGGAAATGAACAAATGGGCTATGATCGACTGTGACCAGCGGGAATATGTGACGGGTCCGGAAGGTGTTCCGCTGTCCCTGGAAGAAATGCGCACGGAACTTATTGCCGGGGGAGAACTGAATATCTGCCAGTATTCCGGACCGGACTGCCGGGAGTTCCTGCAGGGATACTGGGCAAAGAACCTTTACTGGTTCAGCGTTCATATGACCTATGGTTATGACCTGGAAGGGCTTCGCATCATCCCTGATACATATGTTCACCTTGTTCCGCCGGGGTATGATATTCCGGCAAGGCACAGGCGCTGGGGTGACAAAATAACCACCAATGCTGCTGCGTTCTGGCAAGGATAAAACCTTGCAACCTTGCCAACGGAGAGAAAAGGGTGTAAATTAACAGAGAATCAATCAGGATATCAGGTTCTTAACAGAACTGTTTGATACAACGGAGGATAAAACCGTGAAACACACCAGGTGGGGGATTTCGTTAGCCGCAGATGTTTCTGCTCCGCGCAAGGCCTGAGACAGGACGAGCCTGCACGGAGCGGTCGGAGCCATTCGTCCGATCAGGCTTTGCGCCGCATGGATTATAAATACATGTAAGGAGCAAAGCCATGAATAGACATTCTATCAAACAACTTCACAGTTTTCTTTTGCTATGGGGATCACAGACCGTATCCCAGCTCGGGACGGCTATGACGGATTATGCGATTATAATCTGGGTGTACAGCCAGAAAGGAACCGCGTCCAGTGTGACCCTGCTGACAGTATGCAGTTTTCTGCCTACAATCTTTCTGCGCTTCCTGGCGGGAAGCATGGTGGATCGGTGGAGTAAAAAGCGCATCATGCTGATTGCGGATCTGCTGGCAGCCTGCGGTACGCTGGCTGTGTTTGTGCTGCATTCCGCGGAGGCCCTGGAGATCTGGCATCTGTATGTGATCAACTTCCTGCTGAGCCTGATGAATGCTTTCCAGGAGCCGGCTTCCTTTGTTGCGGTCAGCATGCTGGTGCCGAAAGAACACTATGCCCGGGCCAGCGGCTTGCAGGGATTCGGCGGAGCTGCGATATCCATACTGGCGCCTGCGCTGGGGGCGCTGCTGCTGGCATACGGCGGGCTGGAACTGGTGCTGATCGTTGACCTTGCGACCTTTGCCATTGCTTTCCTGGTATTACTTTTCCTGATCCGGATTCCGGAGGTTGAAAAGACGGAAACGGAAGAGGAACCATTCTCCCAAACCTGCCTGGCCGGGATCCGGTATCTGCGGGAACACACCGCGATTCTCCGGATTACCCTGTTCCTGGCGGTGATCAACTTTTTGGCGAAGCTGGGTAACGACGGGATGCTCTCGCCCTTTATCCTAGGACGGACAGGAAATAACCAGCCGGTACTGGGCGCCGTGGAGAGCTTTACAGCCCTGGGTGTGCTGGCCGGAAGCCTGCTTGTGACCCTGATGAAACCGGCGAAGAAGCGGATTCCGCTGATTTTTATCACTACCGGCCTGATCTTTTTCGGGAACATTGTCCAGAGTATGACTTCCAGGCCCTTGCTCTGGTGCGTGGCGGCCTTTGGCAGTTATCTGTTTGCCGCGGTGATGAATGTAAATATGGATACACTGATGCGGGAAAAGGTTCCGCTGGAAATGCAGGGACGGGTGTTTTCCGCGAAGAGTACGCTTCAGAATTTCACGATTCCGATTGCACTCCTGCTGGGCGGCCTGCTGGCAGATACGGTATTTGAACCGTTTATGCTGGCGGATTCCCCGCTGCAGAGAATCCTGACCTGCTTGTTCGGTACAGGAAAAGGAACAGGAATCGGCCTGATGTTCTTTATCGTAGGAATTGCCGGGATGCTGATCAGCTTTACCCGGCTGCGCAAGCCGGTTTACAGGGAACTGGACCGGAAGGAAAACGAAACTATACAGACGAATGACTGATATGGAGGAAATATAGATGAACAGCAGTAAAGCAACCGGTTTTTTCAGCGGATTCCCGGACCGCCGGTTTACAGAAGAAATTGCCCGGCGGCTGGAAAAGGAACTGCCTGTGCGCAGAAGCATTGTGTTTATTACCGCCTGCCCTGTGGATTATCAGCAGAATGATGAAGATTCAGCCGGAATGCACGGGATGTTTGTGGAATACGGAATCGGCTTTGAACGGTTCTGTGTGGTGGATGCCAGAATGGATCCTGCCGACGCGCAGAAATGGGCCCGGGAGGCAGACTGCTTCTTCCTGATGGGCGGAGGAGTCTGCACCGAGCAGATGCAGCTGATGCGGGATAAAGGGATCTTTGATATTGTCCGGGATGGCCCGGGGATGGTTTTGGGCGTCAGCGCCGGATCCATGAACATGGGAAAAACGACGGTAGACTGGACGGGAGACTGGGAACCCCTTGAACCGTATGAAGGACTGGGCTTTGCCGATATTACCGTGATCAGTCATTTTGATTATGATGATACGGGACGGCTGCGGTTCATGAAGGCGGTTTCCATGGAGCGGCCTGTCTGTGCTATGGAGGATGAAAGCGCCATCTTTATCAGAAACGGCAAGGTGGACATCATCGGTACAATTCATCGGGTTGAGAAAGGTGAAATCAGCGAATTTACAGAAGAAGACGTCAGACTCTGAAAAGAATGCTGATGAACACCATTGTTTAATCCATGTATATCATGATGATCTGCATGAAAAAACAGACTGTATCTTTGTCTGTGTTTTCCCCTGACGGGTAAAACCGTCAGGGGTTTTCTGATGATGGAAAAGTTTCAGGAACGATTCGGTGAATTATATGGTATAATACAGACAAATCACCAATAATGGTTTGTTTAACATCGCGATACAAGGCATTTTGCCGGAAGAAACCGGCAGGGCACACCCGGAACGGGTTAAACATACGAGTGTTCAGGCGCCTGCGCTTACGCAGGGGTTTGGGATTATATCATGCCAGAAAGGGTTTGACGAATGACAGACATGAAAACGGATGAGCTGATTCTTCAGTTTTTCAAGGAGGATATCGGCGGCATCCTTATAACCGGTGAGAATGGAGAAATCCTCTACGAGGATGAAAAGACGACGTTTATCCGGACGGAGAAGACCAACTGGGAGGGAGCCTGCCCCGCGCCGTGGGACGGACAGAAGGGCGAACGCTGGGATCTGGTGCGCTCTGAGAACGGAAAGACCTATATGGTGACTACCTCAACCTTTACGGACGGAGACGGGCTGAAGCAAATCCACCATCTGGCGGACACCAGTGAATATACAGAACTGTACCGGAATATGAGCGACTATTCCCGGATGCTCCGCAATGAAAAGGAATATGACGGGCTGACCAGGCTGTATAACCGGGGCAAGTTTATGGAGATGAAGCGGACTTTGTTCCGGAACCAGGACGCAATTGCCATATTCAATATGGACGTGAACAACCTGAAACAGGTGAACGACACACTCGGCCATGAGGCGGGAGACCGGCTGATCCGGAAAGCGGCGGAGAGCCTGAAACGGATTGAAGCCCGGAATGTGATCCCCTTCCGTACAGGCGGGGATGAGTTTGTTTTAGCCGCGATTCATGTGGACAAGGCAGGTGCGGAAAAGATCCGGCAGGCCTGGGAGAAGGCACTGGCGGAGCTGAATGAGGCGGAGGATGGTGTTCCCTGCACGGTAGCGTGCGGATTTGCTTTCGGGGAAAAAGGATACGACCTGGAGGAGATCCTTGCCCGGGCAGATCAGGCTATGTATGAGGATAAGAAGAGAAAGAAAGGAATAAGCTGAGGAACTGAAACCAGAGGAGGGAATACAGAATGATCCGGACGACTCCCGGTATTGCCAGGGCGGATATGATCAGATGCGTATTGTGTAAAAACGCGCCCTGCGATGACGCATGCGGAAAACTGAAACCGGCGGAACTGCTGCGGAATATCTGGTTCGGAAATGAACAGACCGCGGCGCAGCACCTGCCGGAAGAAAACCCGTGCCTGACCTGCAAAGCTCCCTGTGAGCAGGCATGCGTGCGGCCGGGAGAGGTGCCGATCCGGGATCTGATGAACCGGCTGCATTATCAGGTGAAGCCGGAATGTGAGACGCCTCTTCCTGAAAACGAGAACCGGCTGAAGTGTGACCTGTGCGGGATTCCGCTGGAGAATCCTTTCCTGCTGTCTTCCTCCGTGGTGGCCAGCACATACGACATGTGTGCCCGGGCATTTGAGGCAGGATGGGCCGGAATCTGCTTCAAGACGATCTGCTCCCTGGATATTCATGAGGCGTCCCCGCGGTTTTCCGCAATCACAGGGAATGACGGAAGCATTATCGGTTTCAAAAATATCGAGCAGCTTTCTGACCACAGCGTGGCGGAAAACATGGAGATATTCCGCCGGCTGAAGGCGAAGTATCCCACCAAGTTCATCCTGGCATCCATTATGGGAAAAGATGAAGCGGAATGGGGCGAGCTTGCCCGGCTGTGCGAAGAGAACGGCGCGGATGCGGTGGAACTGAATTTCTCCTGCCCCAACATGGCGGAGGGCGGCCTGGGCAGCGATATCGGCCAGGTGCCGGAGCTGGTGGAGCGGTTTACACGGGCTGTGAAACAAGCCTGCCATATTCCCGTGCTGGCAAAGCTGACCCCGAATGTGGCGAACATGAGCCCGGCGGCGGAGGCCGCAAAGCGGGGCGGAGCGGACGGAATAGCGGCTATTAACACAATCAAATCGATAACCGGGGTGAACATGCACACTTATGTGGCCGCACCCTCCGTCCACGGACAGAGCGCAGTGGGCGGATACAGCGGCAATGCCGTGAAACCCATTGCCCTGCGGTTTATTGCGGAGCTGGGGCAGCATCCGGATCTGAAGGGAATACACCTGTCCGCCATGGGCGGTGTGGAAACCTGGCAGGACGCACTGGAGTTTATCCTGCTGGGCGGCGGTTCCATCCAGGTGACTACTGCCGTGATGCAGTACGGATACCGGATTGTGGAAGACCTGAAGTCAGGACTGAATCTGTATCTGGCAGAGAAGGGCTTTAGCAGTGTGAAGGAAGTCATCGGACTGGCGCTGGATACGCTAAGCCATACAACTGATACCCTGGAGAGGGATACGGTGCTGTTTCCCCGGTTTGTCCGCGAAAACTGCATCGGCTGCGGCCGGTGTCAGATTTCCTGTGATGACGGCGGACACCAGGCAATCCGGATGGATGAAGAGCGTCGCCCTGTGCTGAACGGGAAGAACTGTGTTGGCTGTCATCTGTGCGTACTGGTCTGCCCGCAGAAGGCCATTCTGCCGGGTGGTAAACGGATTACCCGAAACAAGTAAAAACAGAATATATACAAAATGCTGCCATGAGTTGTTCTGTTCCGTATATACATGCGGCCGGCAGAAAACAGCTGGGGGGGTTGAAGAACCGGTCCGCAAAGAGGAGGCTGAAGGAATGAAAAAAATACTGATTCCATTGCTGGTGCTGCTGCTCATCTGTACCGGATTGTCCGCAGGGGCAGAGGGAAACGAAGAGCTGCGGCTGGAAGTGAACACTGCGAAACTTCCGGTCTATGAAAGCAGCGATCCGTTCCTCAACGGACTGGTCAGCGAAAACACGGAGGAACTGCCCGTGCTGGTGATCCCGGTAAAGAAAACCTTCCGGATTCCGGTGTCCGTGATGCCGAAGAGTGTGAAAAACAAAAAGGTCACGCTGACAGCGGAGAATCCGGAGATCCTGAAAGTGAACAGCAACGGCGTTACCGGCCAGAAGAAGGGAGAAACCCTGCTGACCATCGCCAGTGCAGAGGATCCGGTTGTGATGATCCGGTACCGGGTGGCAGTGATCCAGCCGGTGACCCGCATCTCCGTAACTGCTTCCGAAAAGAGCGTGGCAGCGGGCGGAACGGTGACACTGACGGCCGCGTTTGCGCCGGAAGACGCTTCCATCCAGCGGGTGAGGTGGATATCCTCCAATGAAAAGGCGGCCACGGTGGACGAAAACGGAACCGTGACCGGTGTGGCCAGAGGAAACGCCCGCATCTCCGCGATTGCGGAGGATGGGAGCAACATCCGTGCCAACATCAGCATCCAGGTGATCCAGAACCCGGAAACAGTCCAGCTGGACAAGGCAGAAGTAACCGTGGATGTTGGGAAAACCGGAACCCTGAAGGCAACTGTGCTGCCAAAGACCGCCAATGACAAGAACGTGGTATGGACCTCCTCTGACGAGAGTGTTGCCACGGTGAACGCCAGCGGGCGGATAACCGGCCTGAAGCTGGGAGAGTGTGAAATCATCTGCACCAGCCGGGCAAACGGGGAAGCAGTGGCGAAGGCCACCGTGCATGTGCAGCAACCGGTGAAGAAAGTAACGTTCGGCGAGGCACCGACGGTCTATGTGAATGAGACCGGCAAACTGACCTGGAACACTGAACCGGCGGACGCCACCAATCCCGCGCTGACCTTCCGCTCCGCCAATGAGAAAGTGCTGACTGTCAGCGAAGACGGAACGGTGACAGGCGTGAAAGCCGGCGAGGCCACGGTGATTGCCATGACTACGGACGGCTCCAACCGGCAGGCAAGGATCAAGGTGAGGGTATACCAGCATGTGACCGGTGTGCACATGAAGCGAAAGACCGCTTACATTGACCTGGGAGCCACTTCCTCTGCAGGCGCTATCCTGGAACCCGCGAATGCCACGAACCACAACATGACCTGGGAGACCGCGGACGCTTCCATCGCGAAAGCGGAACCGGTGGCAAAACAGAAGAACCGGGTAAATATTACCGGCGTCAACGCGGGAGAAACCACGGTGACAGGCACGACAGAGGACGGCGGCTTCAAGGCCTCCATCCTGGTGAAAGTGGGCGATTGGGAAAAGGCACTGAAGATCACCGAGGCAAAGGTGCAGGGTGCGGATGCGCTTGTGACGCTGAAGAATACCAGCGAGCTGACGATCACTTCTGTGACAGTGGAGGTTTCTGTGCTCGACAATGAAGGAAAGCCGGTGCCCTGCAACAAGAAGGATAACAGCAATACCTTCCAGATGGTGTACAAAAAGACGCTGGAGCCCGGCGCCTCCACGAAGGAAAAAGAATGGAAAACTGTGAACTTCAAGCTGCCCGAATCCACGACGGTACATGAGTACGTGGTGAAAGTGACAGAGTTTGAGATAGATCACGACTGGATCAAACTGATCCGGAAGAAAAACCAGCCGACAAAGAAGTGCCCGGTGCACCTGTGAGCATAGAAGGAGGTCAGAATCATGAATAAACGGATTATGACGCTGATGGCAGCCCTGGTTATGGTGCTGCTGATGGTTTTCACCACGGCCCTGGCAGTAGATGATACACCCTCTGATTCCGCGGGATACTACTACGTCTATACTGAGAACGGAAAGGGCCTGAACGTTCGGGCCACACCCGGCGGTGAGGTGGTCGGGAGCCTGAAATACGGTACAAAGATTTACTGCTATTACCGGGACGGCGGCAACGGCTGGGCAATGATAGATTACACCTACAATATGCCCGGCGTTGGCAAAGGCACCTATGCCTGCTTTATCTCCAGCCGCTACCTGCGCAGCAGCAAGCCGCCGGCCAAACCCGACGGAGCAACACCGACTCCCGCAGCCCAGACGGATCCGGAAGCAGAGCTCAACGCTGAATTCCGGAGCGCCAGGAAGGTAGATCCTTTCGTGGTGACGGTACGCCCGTCCCGGGCCAGCGGCTGGGTGAATCTCCGCTGGGCACCGAGCAAACAGACAGAGGTTATGGCCACCTACAAGGCGAACGAGAAGCTGCTGGTGATTCAGGAACTGAAGAACTGGTACCAGGTGGAGGACCAGGATACAGGAAACGTAGGCTTCATCAGCAAGCGGTTTGTGGTGAAGTGAGCCGGACAGGCGGAGAAGGAGGAAACAAGCGATGAAAAAGATAATGGCAGTGATACTCAGCCTGGTCATGCTGGCGGGAATGGCTTCAGCCCTGGCAGAAGCCGGAGGGAAACCAACCATCGGTACGGTCAGCATCAACGGCGCTTTTACCCTGCAGTGCGGACTGCCGGAAGGATATCATCCGATTCCGCTTTCTGTGACACAGGATCAGGTGACAGCTGTGATTCGTTCAGATGATCCGACTGCGCCGGTGATGCAGCTGTCAGTGGCGTTTGACGAAAAATACTACGACGTGGACCGGATGAACGACCTGACGCCGGAGGAACTGAGCCAGCTGGAGGATACCTACATTGAGGAAGATCCGGAGGTGGAAATCACCTATGGCGAGACAGGTTACGGCACCCAGCTGCTGATTGCACGGCACGAGACGGAGGAGATGGATTATATCGCGTTCTTCTCCATCTACAAGGGCTACTGCGTGGAGTTTGTGCTGGTGCCCGCGGAGGAAGCGGAGGATAAGAACCTGACAGAGGATCAGCTGCAGCTGTGTGTTGATTTCCTGACGGATCTGGACTTCATTCCTGCCAATATGCCGGCAGATCCCAAAATGCTGGTGGCGGAAGGAAAGTATGTGACCAACTTCAGCGACTATGATCCGGAAACCAATACAGTGCGGATGGAAGTCAAGCACACGGTGGTGCTGGACAAGGAAGTTGCCGAAGGCCTGCGGGCGGGAGACACACTGATCATCGGCCAGTACAGTGAAAAGATTGAAACACTGGAACACGATGAAGACGGAACAATCCGGATCAATGAAGATATCACGCTGGAAAACTACGGCGGAGAATATCATGTATACATGCTTGATTATGAATACCTGGAAACCTACGTGATCCTGGAGGAGGAGATTCCGGAGGACCTGACCTTTGAGGACGGGATTGTACCGGAGACCGGTGATCCGCTGGACGAGCCGACGAAGCATACGGCACAGGAGTTCATCGACATGCTGACAGCCGGGACTTTCCCGGACTTTGCGTCAGACAACGTGTACGCATTCTTTGACGCGGACGGGAACCTGATTGCCGTAGAGCGCTACTACGCGCCCTGGCAGTAAGAAAAACAATCATTGCGGATGCGGATACGTTGCGGATGAGGCATACAATATAGTATAATCACAGTATACTCAGAGATCTGCATATACCGACCGATAAAGGAGGCAATGATATGACCATTACCAAGAACCTGAACGGAACAGCCCTGGAGATCGCCCTGGCGGGCCGGCTGGACACGATGACCGCTCCGGAACTGGAGGCGGAACTGAATAAAGATCTGGGCGGTGCCGACAGCCTGACGCTGGATTTCGGCAAGCTGGACTACATTTCTTCTGCCGGACTGCGGGTGCTTCTGACCGCGCATAAGGCCATGGCCGCAAAGGGCGGCATGAAGATCTGCAACGTCAACGAGGTTGTTCAGGAAGTATTTGAAGTGACAGGCTTCGCCGATATCCTGACGATTGAATGACAGACGGCGGATATTCCGGGTTGATCCGGAAAACCGCCGGGGCAGAATGCTGTTTGCGGGAGAGAACAAAGGATGAAAACAGATAAAATTACGGTTTCCAGCCAGGGAGCCCGGATGGGCGCTGCACTGGAACAGGCGGAAAAGGTAGCGGCTTACAAGGGCCTGAAAATGAAAGATGCCCTGCACCTGCGGCTGCTGACCGAAGAAATGATGGGCCTGATGCGCTCCATTACGGGAGAGCGGGAAGGTATCTTCTGGATTGAGGACGAAGATGGTGAATACCGGCTGCACCTGCAGGTGAGGACGCTGCTGAACAGCGAGGAACGTGAACAGCTGCTGGCAGTTTCCAGCTCGGGGAAAAACGAGTCCGCCAAGGGTATCATGGGCAGGATTCGGGATTTCTTTGACTGGGGTTCCGACGAGGATCTGGCCACCTATACCAGCCCACTGCTGCTGCCGGATGCTTTTGAATATACCAGTTCTCCTGCACTGGACTGGGAATGGTCCATGGCACGGTATGAAAACGCGCTGTCCTCCCGGCTGGAATTGGACGCCAAGGACGTCCGGGAAGCCTGGGATGAACTGGAAAAATCCGTGGTATCCCACGTGGCGGATGATATCAAGGTATCGATCCGCAGCGGAACCGTGGAAATGATCATCATCAAGAAGCTGGCCTGAAACCGGAGGAAGTCAGGACAGACCGGTGAAAGAACCGGTGGCAGGAACAGAACTGCCGCCGGTTTTGTATTGACCGGAAAGAGGTTTTGAGGTATTTTGACATGTACACATTCCGGGACTGATTATCCGGGGGAGGATGAGAACAGGTATGTCTTTCGGGAAGGAACTGAATGTTCTGCTCTATGTCCTGTTTGGTTCGTTTGATACGCTGTCAACAATTCTGTCGGTCCTTTATATGATTGGACTGTGGAGGTTGTTTGTGAAATGCGGCCTGAAGGGCTGGTGGGCGCTGGTGCCGATTGTAAAATATTACAAACTGGCACTGTGCGCAGACCGCGAGCAGGAAGGCCGGACAGTAACCTTACTTCATACTGTCGTTACGCTTGTATATATTGTAAATACATACATGGAGCCGGGAAGCGTTCCGTACTTTTTCTGCGCGATTGTGGACGCCGCGTGCCTGCCGGCTGTCCTGATCTATTCCGCCCGGATTTATTCGGGCTTGTGCCGGGTTTTTGAACGTAGAAGATGGTGGGTGCTGCTGTGGCTTGTGGCGGAGCTTTTTCCGGTTGCGCCGCTGCTGTGGGGGTTCCGGAAAAAGTACCAGCCGCTGTGGCTGGCGGAAGAGATCCGGGATGATGCGGATTATTATTTCTCCGGCAGGAAGGCCGCAATACTCGATCAGGGCCTGACTGTAAACCTTGAGGAGCGGACGGCAAGGGAATTCTTTAAAAAGAAATACCTGCTCAGGAACATCCATCTGAGTATTCAGCCCGGGCACATGGTGCTGCTGCTTGGTGGTTCCGGCGCAGGAAAAACCACTTTCCTGAACGCGGTGAACGGCTATGAGCCGGCAAAGGCAGAAGTGACCATCAACGGCCGGAATATGTACAAAAACTATAAGGAAATGCAATATGACATCGGCTTTGTGCCTCAGGCAGACCTGATCCGCGGATGTGATACGGTTTACCGTACCCTGATGGATACTGCCATGCTGCGGCTGCCAAACAGTTTTTCCCATGCGGAGCGGAATGACCGGGTAGAAGAAGTGATGGATATTTTCGGCCTGACCCCGGTAAAGGGGAACCTGGTGTCCAAGCTTTCCGGCGGACAGCGGAAGCGGTTGTCCATCGCCATGGAATTTATCTCCAACCCGACCCTGTTCATCCTGGATGAGCCGGACAGCGGCCTGGACGGAGTGATGGCCCGGGAACTGTTTACACAGCTGCGTAAAATCGCTGACCAGGGCAAGATAATCATTGTGATCACCCATACCCCAGACCGGGTCATCGATCTTTTCGATGACGTGATCGTTCTGGCGAAAGACGCGAAACGCACCGGGCGTCTGGCCTGGTTCGGCCCCATTGACGAGGCGCGTGCCTTCTTCGGCAAGGAAAAGATGGAGGAGATCGTGAAGTCTGTAAACCGAGAGGAAGAGGGCGGCGAAGGCCGGGCAGATGAGTTCATCCTCAAGTACGCGGAGGTGCAGCATGTCTGAAACGATCGTCAAAAAGGAAAGAACATTCCGGCACCGTGACAGGTTGAGCCAGGTGCCGATTTACCTGGGCAAGCAGTTTCGCTTTTTTATCAATGAAAGCGACTGGAAAGTGATCCCGATGGCCGCGGTGATTGCTATGCTGGTGTCGGTGGTGATCCGGAACCGGATCTTTGCCAACATGGAGGGTTGCGTAATCGGCTCTTTTGCGCTGACCTGCGTGGCACTGTGGAACGGATGCTTCAATTCCATTCAGGCCATCTGCCGGGAGAGGGCGATTATCAAGCGGGAACACCGCTCCGGCATGCATATTACCTCTTATATGTTTTCTCATATGGTCTACCAGTTTGTACTGTGCCTGGTTCAGACAATTGTCAGTCTGTATGTCATGCACGCGACCGGTGTTCCTTTTCCGGAGGAAGGCATCTTTCTGAAGAAGATGATGATAGTGGAATTCGGAATCACCATGTTGTTGATTTCCTATGCAGCGGACATGATGAGCCTGTTTATTTCCAGTATTGCGCATACCACGACGGCTGCCATGACTGTGATGCCTTTTGTGCTGATCTTCCAGCTGGTTTTCTCCGGCGGGGTGATCCCGCTGCCGGAAAGGATCCAGCCGCTGTCCAACTTTACGATATCCAACTATGGCATCAAGGCAATTGCCTCCCAATGCGGGTATAATGAGCTGCCGATGGCTGCCGGCTGGACCGCTTTGAACAGCATGCGGAACAGTGAAATCAACGAGACTATTACGGTAGGCCAGGTGCTGGATATCCTGAATAGCGATGCCCTGGCGAAGCACCGGGAGGATGTTGTAATCAGTCCAAAGACAGAAGCAGAGATGCTGGAGATTCTGGATCTCGGGATTACAGGAAACGCGGAGAAAATGGTCATCAAAGATCCTATTACTTTCGGTGAGCTGCTGGATTTTGCCAACAGCAGCGAACTGATCCAGAAACGGCGGGACAAGAGCTTCCCGGTTGATATCACTGTGGGGGATCTGATGGAGATCTTCGGGGAAGATAACGTGAAAAACTTCCTGCAGCAGAGAACAGCTGAGGCGGCTCAGAAAAAACAGTATGAAAAGTCTCGGGTCAATGTCCTGATCAACTGGTTCTTCCTGTGCGTGTTTATCCTGGGCTTTGCCTTGATGTCAACCGTTTCGCTGGAACTGATTGACAAGGACAAGAGATAATAAAAGAATGGAGATCCTGAAAACAGGATCTCCATTCTTTTTAATGAATACTGAAAACAATAACAGGTAGGAGGGAGAAAGTAGGAGGTAGGATGGAACGAAAGTGATGAGTGTATAGTGAAAAGTGATGAGTGTAGAGTGTAGAGTGTCTGCTGTGCGGATGCACAGCCGAAAAGAACCCCCGCCGGATGGCGGGGGCCTTTTCGGATAAGATTGGGGAAGAAATTATTCATCCGACTGGAGGGCGTCGTAGCCTTCCTCGCCGGTACGAACCCGGATAACATTTTCCACATCCTGGACGAAGATCTTACCATCGCCGATGTGACCGGTGTACAGGACGCCGCGGGCTGTTTCAACAACTTCGCTGACGGGGATCTTGCTGACGACGATATCAACCTGTACCTTGGGCAGCAGGGTAACTTCCACGGGAGTACCACGATAGTACTCGGGCTTGCCCTTCTGGGCGCCGTAACCCATAACATTGGTAACGGTCATACCGGTGATGCCGATGCCATTCATGGCCTTCTTCAGGCTCTCCAGGCTGGCAGGACGGCAGATGATCTGTACACGCGTGTAAACCGGTTCGCCTACAGGCTTTTCGGCCTTCTTCACAGCGACAGGCACAGCTTCCGCAACAGGAGCGGCTGCGGCAACGGGAGCCGGAGCGGCAGCGGGGGCGTCATAACCTTCCTCAGGCAGGATGGCAAATCCGGAATAAGCGGTGAGCAGGCCGTGCTCGCTGCGGTCGAGGCCCATGACCTCATCCGCGGCATCCGCCCGCAGGCCGATGGTCTTTTTGATGAGCAGGAAGACAACAGTGATGATTGTTGCAGTCCAGGCAATGGTGCACAGGACGCCCAGGGCCTGGATGCCGAAGAACTTGAATCCGCCGCCGTAGAAGACACCCTTCATGGTGGTGCCGCCGGTAGCGAACAGACCGGTCAGGATGGTACCGAGAGCGCCGCATACACCGTGAACGGAGATGGCGCCGACCGGGTCATCGATCTTCACAACCTTGTCGAAGAATTCAACTGCGAAGACGATCACGAAACCGCAGGCGAGACCGATGAGAGCTGCACCGAAGGGATCGACCGCGTCGCAGCCGGCAGTGATGCCGACCAGACCGGCCAGGGCAGCGTTGAAGGTCATGGAGACATCAGGCTTGCCGTAGCGGAGCCAGGTGAAGAGCATGGTGGTCAGAGTAGCCACAGCAGCGGCCAGGTTGGTGTTGAAGAAAACCAGGGAAGCGCTGCCGATCAGTTCGTCGCTGTCCATGCCCACGGTGGAAGCACCGTTGAAACCGAACCAGCAGAACCAGAGGATGAACACGCCCAGGGCTGCGATGGAAAGGTTGTGACCGAGGATGGCGCGGGGCTTTCCGTCCTTACCGTACTTGCCAACGCGGGGTCCAAGGATCTTAGCACCGATCAGGGCGCAAACGCCGCCGACCATGTGAACCGCGGTAGAACCGGCGAAATCATGGAAGCCCATTTCAGCGAGGAAACCGCCGCCCCAGATCCAGTGACCGGAGACCGGGTAGATGAACAGCGAGATCGCTGCGGAGTAGATGCAGTAAGCAGAGAATTTAGTCCGCTCAGCCATGGCACCGGAAACGATGGTGGCGGAGGTGGCACAGAAGACGGTCTGGAAGATGGCGTATGCCCAGAGCGGAACGCCCGCCGGAAGAATATGGCTGTAATCCTTCATGATAAAGGGATCGATCCAGCCGAAGAGTGCGGTGCCGGCGCCGAACATAATGCCGTAGCCGAACAGCCAGTACAACGGGGTACCGATACAGAAGTCCATCAGGTTCTTCATCAAAATGTTACCGGTATTTTTGGCGCGGGTGAAACCCGCTTCACACATGGCGAATCCCGCCTGCATGAAGAAGACCAGAGCTGCTCCTAGGAGCACCCATATTGTGTTGGCTGCCGAGAATGTCATACAGATCACTTCCGTTTCGTGTTTTTCCCAAAATACAAAGTGAGGCGCGAAGGTGTTCAGCACACCTTCGCGCCTCATTGGGATGCACGGATTTTATGCCTAATAAAATCTTTTGTCAAGAGTGTATACAACAAAAAACAGGAGCAATACAGAAATCTTTTTTTGGAAGATTGACTTAGAGTGAACTTGAAGAAGTAAAATACCCATGCGCAGGAGAACGAAAAGAACCGATCTTTTCGTTCTCAATTAATGAATACATAAAACTTGAAAATATATAATTGAGATTGACGGAGAGGATGAAACGTCCAGTATGAATGAGATAAACAATGCTTTTCGGATAAACCAGACGGGATATGCAGAAGGACTGCCGGTATACGCGGCCATGCTGACAAAGAATTCGGTGACGCTGAAGGATGACAATGGGAAGACTGTGCCCATGGAAGAGGCCGCTGCACCGAAACCGGATGAGGCATCCGGAGACGAAGTGGCACTGGTGAACCTGGGACAGTTGAAGGCCGGAACCTACACGCTGGAAAGCGTTGAGGGAAAACGAACCCTGACGGTGAGCGAAACACCCTGGAAAGCCGTGACAAATGCCCTGATCAAAGGCCTCTATTATCAGCGCTGCGGATGCGAACTGAAGTCGGAACACGCTGGAATTTACAGTCATCCGGCCTGTCATACGGCACCAGCAACGGACTGGGAAGACCGAAGCGTCCTGCGCAGGGTGACCGGCGGCTGGCATGACGCGGGAGACTATGGGAAGTATGTGGGTCCCGGCGCGGTGACGGTGGGGCACATGCTGTACACCTGGAAACTGTTCCCGGAAGGTTGCAGCGATGAACTGAATATTCCGGAAACCGGAAACGGGATGCCGGATATCCTGAACGAAGCCCGGTATGAACTGGAGTGGATGCTGCAGATGCAGCGGAGCGACGGAGCTTTTCATCACAAGCTGACAAAGGCCCGGTTTGCGCCGTTTATCATGCCGCAGGATGACAAGGAACCGGAATACCTGATGCCCGTGAGCCACTGTGCGACAGCGGCTGCCTGTGCCTGCCTGGCACTGTCATACAGGGTTTACAAGGCGTTTGACGAAGCCTTTGCCAACCGGATGCTGCTTTCCGCCCGGCGGGCCTGGGAATGGCTGATGAAGCATACCGATGATTATGTGCCTTTCCGGAATCCGGAGGGGGTTTTCACCGGCTGGTATGGAGAACGGACGGATAAGGACGACCGGTTCTGGGCTGCCTGTGAGATGTATGCCGCGACCGGGGAAAGGGAATTCCGGGCAGAGGCGGAGAGCCTGTATGCCGAGGGTCAGCAGCTGACAGCCTTTGGCTGGGCTGACGTGGGCGGAATGGGCGCACTGTGCTGCCTGTTTGACCTGGGAGAAAAGGCAGGGGAAGTGCTGTATAACCAGCTGAAGGATGATTTCCTCCGGCAGAGTGAGGAGGCACTGAAGCTGTCGCAGGGATCCGGCTACGGTACGGCGCTGGCGGCGGATCAATATGTGTGGGGAAGCATTCTGCCGATTATGAGCAATGCTATGGCGATGATCATGAATGCGCTGATTACGGGGCGGCAGGAGATGCGGAACGCGGCATTGCAGCAATGGAATTACGCGCTGGGAATGAACGCACTGGATATCTGCTTTGTGACCGGCTTTGGAGAGAGAAAGGTGATGCATCCCCATCACCGGCCTTCCGACGCGGACGGGATTGAGGAACCGGTGCCCGGACTGATTTCCGGCGGACCAAACAACCGGATGACTTTCCCGATGACAAAGGAGAAAATGGGAAACACACCGCCGGCGAAGTACTTTGTGGAGGAGACATTCTCCGCTGACACCAACGAGATTGCAATCTATTGGAACTCACCGGCAATATTTGTGGGAGCCTTCTTCAACAGCCTGAAAGGCTGCTGAAGTATTCGAAAACCATGAATGGTTTTCGAATAATGATATGTTTGTCTTCGACAAACGTGATATATTGGGCGGCACTGCCGCCCAATATGATATATCCTGCTGGCGCAGGATATGATATATTCGCCTCAAGAGGCGAATGTGTTATATGCTCCAGACCGCAAAAAAAGGACTGCTCTTATGAGGCAGTCCCTTTTTTATACGAAGATTTATTGCTCCCAGAAAAGGTCGTCCAGGGTTTTGTCCAGGGCTTTGCAGATGGCGATGCAGAGGTTGATGGTGGGATTATAATCGCCCTTCTCAATGGCATTGATGGTCTGGCGGGACACATTGCACAGCTGTGCAAGCTGGTCCTGGGACAGATCCTTGCCTGCACGGGCGGCTTTCAGCTTCAGGTTTTTCATTCCTCATCAGACTCCTTTTTATCGATCCGGCTTTTGATGAGCAGGGTGGCACAAACGACCAGTCCCAGTACACCGACGGCGACGGGCAGGACAATGTCATAAACGCTTTCAGCGGAGCCGCCAAAGGAATGACGGATTCCGTTGAAAACATTCGCAAGGGCTACCACGAGAAACAGGACGCTGAAGGGAACCTGCTTCTTCAGGCGGGTAAAGTAGGCATCGTGCAGGATGGCGTAAACCGCGAAGATGGTCAGGGAAATGACCATGGACAGAATCACGGCGATTGAAAGGTCAAACCAGGCAAGGTTCATGGTGTTGAGCAGGAGCACAACGAAGAGGCAGAGCAGCAGGGAAGCAAATGCAATCGTGACGGCCCGGCCGCGGTAGAGGAGCTGACGTTCATCAAAGTTTTTGACGGACTTACGGTCAGCGAAACACACGAGGGCAACACCGCCAAGGATGATAAGGCAAAGAATCAGTTTGGTGAAATCCATCTTTATTTCCTCCTTTTATCCGCGTTATTCTTCTACTTCTTTTTTGTCCTTCCTGATCTTCAGGATCAGGGTGATCAGCATGACCAGGAAACAGAGTCCTACCACTACGGCTGAACCAAAGGTGAAGTCCACTTTGCCGTCCACCATAACTTCACCGATGATGATATGACGGATCACATTGACAATTTCCACAAGCACGATGATGGAATAGAGGACAATCTGGCTTTTTCCGTCTCCGCGGATCGCCAGGAAGGCGTCATGGTTGATACAGTAGACCGCGAAGGCGGTGACACTGATCATCAGGGCGGTGAGCGCCGCGAGACCGGGCGTGATCACCGTGAGAAATTCTGTTTCAAACAGCAGGGCGAGAACGAAAAGCAGGATCAGCGCGGTAAAGAAACCAATCTGATATCCCCGGGCGCGGATTCTCAGCTGCCGCTCATCGTACTGCTCTGTGCAGCGCTTTTTCCGGAGCAAGACCCAGGCAGCGATCATGAGCAGTATCATCATTCCAAGAATGATCCATGCATTGTCAGTCATAATTCATTCCTCCGAATAATCTTTTATTGATCGTCTCCGGGGCCCGGCGGCCGATCCGGCTCCCTGAGTACAGCTGAATTGTATAACATACTTTTTAAGATGTCAAGTATAATTTACAAAAAGACTGAAAAAATTTTCAAAATGCCATAAAACATGCAGTGATGAAGGACTGCTGTAAGGCCGGGCACAGGATATGTTATAGTATTCATGAGGCTGTACGGATGGTATAATTTGGGAAATGAAGCAATAAGCAACAGGACACCGGAGGCAGAAGCAGTGGATTCCGAAGGAATAAAGGCTTTTCAGGAAATCATCGACCGGTCACGCCGGATTGTGTTTTTCGGCGGGGCAGGGGTATCCACGGCCAGCGGAATTCCGGACTTCCGATCCGCGAATGGACTGTACGCAGAGGAAGAGGATGGCCTTTCCCCGGAGATGATCCTGAGCAAATCTTTCTTTTACCTGCAGCCGGAAAAGTTCTTTGATTATTACCGAAAGCATATGCTGTATCCGGAAGCAAAGCCCAATGCCGCACACCGGAAGCTGTATGAGCTGGAACTGATGGATAAGCTGCGAGGCATTGTGACGCAGAATGTGGACGGTCTGCACAGGGCGGCCGGAAATATCCGGGTATATGAGATTCACGGCAGCGTACACGAAAATGAGTGTATGGACTGCGGGGCATACTATCCCATGGAGGAAATCCTGAAGGCAGACGGCATTCCCCGCTGTAAGGACTGCGGGGGTGTGATCAAGCCCAGTGTGGTGCTGTACGGAGAGTCCCTGCCGAAGTATGTATGTATCGGCGCAATCCGGGAGATTACCAACGCGGATACGCTGATTGTGGCGGGAACTTCCCTGGCGGTGGAGCCGGCAGCATCCTTCCTCAGCCATTTCCGAGGAAAGAACCTGGTGGTGATTAACCGGGAGCCGATTCCGGCGGAGGAGCAGGCAACACTTGTGCTGCATGGGGACGTGGCGGAGATCATGGGACAGCTGCGGAGCCCCTGAGGGAACGTCAGCATGGACAGCTTCGTTTTATTCAGTGAAATGATTCGTTAACCTGAATAAAGAATGGAGGAAGAAAATGAATAAGTTGATCCGAACCGGTCTCCTGATCCTGCTGGCGGTTTCCATGCTGTTGACAACAGCCACGGCGGGAGAAGTGATCATTTCAGAGAGAGAAAAAGCCTCACGTCTTGCAGACAAAGCAATGGAAGAGAAATACGGTATCACGCTGCTGACCCAGGAGTATTTCAACCGCAACACGGCAGATGAAGGAAACGGCCGCTTTGTGGTGCAATACTGGGGCATTGAGGACTGGGGTTTTGTGCTGGGGAACTACAAGGTGGTCGTGGACAACGGAAAGGTGACAGAAATTTCCTGGAGCCATGACGGTGAGGATACCAGCGGCGGGATGAATGCGGATGCCTGGGGCAA
>Ga0310786_10002441_pt1 | contig 28400 bp, 20 predicted proteins | sample AusTroGonzalo_MG_FD_203881 | JGI IMG/M metagenome (GOLD analysis project Ga0310786, IMG submission 203881) | Bovine rumen microbial communities from tropical cattle in Woodstock, Queensland, Australia - Gonzalo_03 (v2) (version 2) | ecosystem: Host-associated > Mammals > Digestive system >...
TGCTTGTTGTAGTTTTTGAGCGTATTGAACAGCTCAGGCTTAGAAGGACGAAATCTCTTCATGCTTACTTACTTTTACTTTTTAACTAATACTCTGAATATAAACCAAATGTGTTGTATGATGGTGGTCAAAAGCCCGTAGTGCTTTGCCATAATCCTGAATCTTTCCTTGAGGGAAGCCTTTTGATTGGCTGTGGTCATTCCTTCTGACAGATAGTCAGCCAGTGGCTCCCTGATGTAGAGGTTCTGCATGCCCTGCTTCTCCCCCTCCTTCATGCAGCGGATGCACCAGTCGAAATCGGCAGAGAACCGATAGGTAGTGTCGTAGGGAAGGGCAATCTGACGATTGATGTAGAATGCCTGATGACAGACAAGCATGCCCTGTTTGAAGCTTTTCCAAGTGAGGTGCTCTGGAGGGGTGAGACGACGGTTGCGGATAAAAGTGCCCTTATTATCTACTATGTGAGTGTCTCCATAGAGGACGGCAATCGCTGGATGAGTCGTATTCTCCTGAGCCTGTGCAATATGTGCCAATGTCTCTTTGCAGTGGAGCTTGTCTCCAGCGTTGAGAAAGCAGAGATAGTCACCAGTCGCCTTTTTGAGTCCTTTGTTCATCGCATCGTAGAGACCATGATCGGGTTCGCTGAATACGATGGCACGAGGATAGCGATGGGCTATTTCCAGCGTTCTGTCCTTGGAAGCTCCATCGATGATGAGGTGCTCAACGTCTGGATAAGTCTGTTGTGCCACACTTTCCAAGGTACGTTCGATGGTGGCTTCTGCATTGTATGTGACGGTGATGATGCTAATCCTCATAGACCTCGATGTATTTGCGTGCCACAGCGCTTTCACTATAGGTGATCATCACCTTGTTGCGTGCCTGTCGGCTCAGGGTTACACGGTCAGCGTCGAGTGTCCACAGGATGCCATCCGCAAAATCCTGTGCATCCTTGTAGGTTGCCACATAGCCTGTTTCCTTGTGGTCAATCATTTCTGAGATGCCACCCACCCTGAAACCTACACAAGGAGTGCCACATGCCATCGCCTCCATGATGGTGTTGGGCAGGTTGTCCTGAAGCGAAGAAGTGACATACACATCCACCGCATTGTACAGCTGCACCATACGTTTTGGGTCGCTGACATAATTGACAGGGATGATATCGAAAGGAACCTGGCTGCGCACATTCTCCGCCTCACCACCTACCACTACCACTTCTGTGGCTTGGGCAACATCGGGATGGGTTTTCTTGATGAGTTGCAAAGCCTCCACCAGCAACTTGAATCCCTTGCGCTCATCAGTGATACGTTGACAGCCGAAAAGCAACAGCTGCTTGTCTTTGGGCAGGTGAAAGGCTTCACGCGCCTCCATCTTGTCCATCGGGCAGAAACGCTCTGTGTTGATGGCGTTGGGGATGCTGATCACCTTCTGTCCCAGTGTCAGTTTCGACGTTTTTGCCAAATCTGCCATCCATTGGCTGCACCCTACAAAGGTCAGGGATGCATCGCCATATATCTTCTCTTTCTTCAAGAACACTTTCTTGGCAAGGTCGCCACAAAGCTTTCCATTCATCAATGGACAATCTTGGCATTGGCTCGTATATTTCTGACAATCACCTGAATAGTGGCAAATGCCTGTGAAATACCATTGGTCATGCATCGTGATGACCACTCGCTTGCCTGATCGGAAAATCTTGTCGATGTCGGACAGAGAGAGGAATCCCTGGTTGACCCAATGCAAGTGGATGACATCCGCTCTCTGGAACTCGGAAAGTTCCGTGACGTCAGTTCCCGTGTTGGCGATATCCACTTGGAAGAGGTTCTTACGGCTGAAGTTGTTGGAAATGAAGATGCACAGACGTTCCCAGATGAACTTGAACGGCTGCATCCAATTGCTTCCAACAGGAATCACCGTGAGGTGGTCGGTTTGCTTATCGCGCACAAGCATCTTGACCTTGACACCATTCTTTTTCAAGGCTTCCATAAGACGATTGGCAGCAATCGCTGCACCACCGACACGCTCAGATGTATTAATGATTAGGACTCTCATTCTGTAAATCGGGTGCAAAGGTACGGATTTTTCACTTTTCACTCTTCACTTTTCACTACTTTTTTTTATCTTTGCACCCAAATACAAACTTGCATGAAAGAATTTATCATATCTGAGACGAAAGTGGAGACTGCTGCCATCGTGGGTCTCATCACCCCTCAGCAAGACGAGCGGAAGACGACGGAATATCTGAATGAGCTGGAGTTTCTGGCAGATACGGCTGGTGCCAAGGTCATCCGACGATTCACACAACGGGTGAACGGTCCGAGCAGTGTCACCTATATCGGCAGTGGAAAGTTGGAGGAGATTGCGGCATTCATCAAGCAGAAGGAAGACGAGGAGGATCCTGTGGGCATGGTCATCTTCGATGATGAACTGTCAGCCAAGCAGATACGAAACATTGAGCAGGCGTTGAAGGTGAAAATACTCGACCGAACAAGCCTCATTCTCGACATCTTTGCCATGCGTGCCCAGACGGCTGCGGCAAAGACCCAGGTGGAGCTGGCGCAATATCGATATATGTTGCCACGACTGACTCGATTGTGGACACACTTGGAGCGTCAGCGAGGCGGTAGTGTGGGACTTCGTGGTCCTGGTGAGACGCAGCTGGAGATGGACCAACGTATCATCCGTCATCGTATCTCCCTGCTGAAACAGCGACTTGTGGAGATTGACCAGCAGAAGACCACCCAGCGGAAGAATCGTGGAAGACTGATCCGTGTGGCACTGGTGGGATATACGAATGTGGGCAAATCGACCTTGATGAACCTGCTTTCGAAGAGCGACATCTTTGCCGAGAACAAGCTTTTCGCCACCCTCGACACGACGGTTCGGAAGGTCATCATCGAGAATCTGCCTTTCCTCCTTTCCGACACGGTGGGTTTCATCCGCAAGTTGCCGACCGACTTGGTGGAGTCGTTCAAGAGCACCCTCGACGAGGTACGTGAAGCCGACCTCCTCTTGCATGTGGTGGATATCAGTCACCCCGACTTCGAGGAGCAGATACAGGTGGTGGACAAGACCTTGGGCGACCTCGGATGTGCAGACAAACCCCAGATGATTCTCTTCAACAAGATTGATGCCTACACATGGGTGGAGAAGGAGGCTGATGACCTGACGCCACGTACCAAGGAGAACATTCCTCTGGATGAGCTGATGAAGACGTGGATGGCGAAGTTGAACGACAACTGCTTTTTCATTTCAGCTAAGGAGCGTGAGCACATCGATGAACTGAGGGAACTGCTCTACAAGCGAGTGCGTGAGCTGCACGTGCAGAAATACCCTTACAACGACTTTTTGTATGATAACTATAACACAAACGGAGAAATAGAATGAGAGAACTAACTGTACAGGAAATCGCTCAGTTGGAAGAGCGTGGATGTTGGGCTGAAGATTGGTCGGACATCTTGGTGGATGAGGCTTTCGTGCCTTCACAAATGTCAAACGTGCTGCTTTATGGTCACGTGGAAATCGGAGGTCTCAGTGGCTCCGTCGAGGTGGAAGAGGGTTTCCGTCGCCGTTGTTGTGTGCGGAACGCCACCCTGCGGAATGTGACTATCGGCGATGATTGTCTGGTGGAGAATGTGCGTGGCTATATCTCCAACACCCAAATTGGCGACCGTTGCTACGTGGCGAACATTGGCATCATCACCAACCAGGAGGATAGCACCTTCGGCAACGGCACGGAGATTTCGGTGCTGAACGAGGGAGGTGATGCCAACATTGTCATCTTCGAAGGGTTGACTGCCCAGTTGGCTTGGCTGATGGTGAACTTCAGCAGTGCCAGGAAGTTGGCAAACGCTCAGCTCTCAGCTTTCAACGCTCAGAATTCCATTCCTCACATCGGTGCTGGTTCTCGTGTGGTGGATGTCAAGGAGATGAGCAATGTGCGCATCGGTGAAGGATGTGAGGTGCAAGGCAGTTGCAAGTTGAACAACTGCACTATTCTCAGCACCGACGATGCCAGCACGCTCATCGGTTCCGATGTCATCATCGAAGACAGCGTCGTGGCTGCCGGTGCCAGTGTCATTGATGGAGCCAAGGTGTATTGCAGCTTCGTGGGCGAGTCGGTGCATATCGGTAAGGGCTTCTCTTCTGAGGCGAGCGTCTTCTTTGCCAACAGCTACATGGACAATGGAGAATCTTGTGCCGCCTTTTGTGGACCTTTTGCCACGAGCCACCACAAGAGCACCCTCCTCATCGGTGGTGCCTTCTCATTCTACAATGCTGGTTCGGGCACCAATCAGAGCAACCACGCCTACAAGATGGGTCCCATCCATTGGGGCACACTCGATCGTGGCAGCAAGACCGCATCGGGCAGTCACATCCTCTGGCCAGCTCACGTCGGCAGCTTCTCGATGGTGATGGGCAAGGTGCAGAACCACCCGCAGGTGCAGAAACTCCCCTTCAGCTATGTCATTGCCGAAGGTCGTGAGACTAACCTCGTGCCGGGCATCAACATCCGCACCGTCGGCACCTGGCGCGATGTGGGCAAGTGGCCGAAACGTGACAAGCGTCCGCTCAGTTCTCGCAACGACATCATCAATTTCGCCTTCCCTAACCCTTACATCGTGCAGTCAGTCCTCGATGGCAAGAGCATCCTTGAAGACCTTCTGAAGAAGAACCCAGAGAACACGGAGGTGTTCACCTATCATGGCTGCAAAATCAAACGGGCAGCCTTGCTCAAGGGTATCCAGTATTATGACTTGGTGCTCAAGCTCTTCCTCTACCGCTGTTTCCAGAACAACACCACCGACACCAACGAGAGCAATGGCGGTCGTTGGGTGGACATGATGGGCTTGCTCGCGCCCAAGAGCGAACTCGATGGCGTGGTGCGCGACATCGAGAGCAATGCCATCAGCAGTCCTGAGGAACTAAAAGAGATTCTCCAGCAGATTCATCGCAGCTACCAGCAATACGAACAGGCATACGCCAACTTCATCATGCAGAACTGTGGCGACAGCCTCTTCATCGACCGCGACCACTGGATGCAGGAGGCCGAGGAAGCCTATGCCCTGTGGCTCAAGATGGTCAAGGACGATGCTGAGAAGGAGTATCAGATGGGTGATGTAGAATCCGACCAGCTCCGCGATTTCTTGGAGAGCATCAAGTAGCTACATTCTCAACAGTTTCATCAGTCCTTTCACTCCATACGAGCACACGATGCAAACGCCCACCAATGCCGCCAACATGACGACGGGGTAGTGGAGCGCTGTGATGAGTGTGCCCGTGAGGACTAAGATGTATTGGTGAATGAACCAGATGTTGGTGGAATGCTTGCCGATAAAAGCCAATGTGCTTGATAGCCATTGGGGACGCTGGATGCAGAGATACACGGGAATCATGGGCAGCAGGAACAGCGGGTCGATCAATGTGGAGGCTCCCACACAAATCCTGCCGAAGAAAAGCAACAGCAACAGCATGAGGCAAACGACCGAAGGGCTTACTTTCATTCGACGCACCACGAACGAACGCTCCACCCATCCCTGAATGGCAGCCACCACCTGTTCCATCAGCCCATCCCTCGCAAAGAGTGCACCCATGACAAACATGAAGAACAGCCCCATCGCTGCCAGCAGGTTCTGCCAGATCAGTCCCAGCCAACTGGTGTAAGTTGTCTCGTTCACATAGATGACCGCCTTCACGGCGAAAGCTGCTGCCAGAAAGAGCCAAAGCCACTTGCCTCGCAATCCCATCACCAACCGCATGATGGGAGCCGCCAACAAGGTCAGCAAGGCGTAAGGCAAGAGGAACCACAAGGTGTTGTTGTAGGAGCAGTTCAGCGCTGTCACATTCTCTATCAGCACCCGCCATCCCCCAGGATAGGTCTCAGGATGCAACCATGTGGCAACGCCTACAAACAGCAGCAACACCAGCCAGTAGTTCATCATCAACCGCCACACCCGACGGAGGTTCATGGAGAGTTGAAAGTTGACAGTTGAGAGTTGATAGTTATCCCTTTGCCACACCTTGCAAAGTCCGTAGCCCCCAAGGAATGTGTAGAACACCACGCACATGCGGGCAAATTTCCGCATGACATAGATCAGCGGGTCACCATTCCACAGATAGATGTACTTCTCGCATCCGTCCAGAATCTCCAGGTTCGTTCCAAACAGATGCAGCCACACCATCATCAGAATGGCGATGCCTTTCAGTTGTTGCGTCTCCTCTTTCGTCATATTTTTCCCGTTTCGGCTGCGAAGGTACGACTTTTTTCCCTTTGATGTTTCTTTTCCTAAAGAAAATGTTTCCTTGCAAGAAAGAAAATGGAGAAGAGAAAAGGATATGTTACATGAATGAAAACCAGAAATCAAAGAATGTCGTACCTTTGTCCCATCAAAAAAGAAACAGAAACACTCAAAACCTCTTTAGCATGAAGAAACTAATCTTTTTCCTGGCGATGATGATGCCAATAGGCATTGTCATGGCACAAGATGACAACACAGAGAAACTATGGTACGACACTCCTGCCAAGATATGGTTAGAGGCACTCCCAATTGGAAACTCCCATCTGGGTGCGATGGTGTATGGGGGTATTCAGGCAGATGAAATCCAACTGAATGAAGAGACCTTCTGGTCGGGTGGTCCCCACAACAACAACAGCAAGACCTCATTGAATTATCTGGATAAGGTCAGAGAGCTTATCTTCAGTGGAAAGGAGTCAGAAGCCGAAACCCTCATTAACAACCAGTTCGTGAAAGGTCCTCATGGTATGCGTTATCTGACATTGGGTAGTTTGAAGATTACCAACATGGGTTTTTCGGAGAAGAATGTAACGGATTATCGTCGTGAGTTGGATCTGAAGACAGCCTTGTCGAAAGTCACGTTTAAGGTGAAAGATGGGGATGACTCTTACAATTGTTCGCGAACCACTTTTGCCTCGATGGCGGATGGCGTGATTGTCATGCATCTGGAATCGGATCGGGACATGAGTTTCATGATTCAGCATTCATGTACATTCAACACTACCTACAAGAAGGATATGGGTGGTATTGTTGCCACGATTCAGGGTGTGGGTCATGAAGGAGTGGACAGCAAACTGAAAGCGCAGTGTGTTTTCAAGGTGGAGTGTGATGGCAAGGTGACGAACAATGGTTCTTCAGGAATCACCATGGTCAGGGAGGCCAAGAAGGCAACCCTTTACATTTCAGCAGCAACGAACTTTGTCAATTACAATGATGTGTCAGGCGATGCTACAGCCAAGAATAAGAAGTATTTGGAAGATGCTTCTCAGTATGATTATGAGACACTGCTGGCTCGTCATGTGGAAGCCTATCAGAAGCAATACAATCGTGTACATCTCTCCCTACCTTCCACCTCCAATAGCGACCTTCCCACCGACCAACGTCTGAATGCTTTTACGGGTAGTAAAGACTGGGGCATGGTGGCATTGCTCTTCAATTATGGAAGATACTTGCTCATCTCTTCCTCACAGCCTGGAGGACAGCCTGCCAATCTGCAAGGTGTTTGGAATGACAAGCGTGATGCCCCATGGGATTCGAAATACACTATCAATATCAATGCCGAGATGAACTATTGGCCCGCAGAGGTTTGCAATTTGTCGGAAACCTCAGAGCCTTTGTTCTCGATGATTAAGGATCTGAGCGAGACAGGAGCCGTCACCGCCAAGCAGATGTATGGATGTGATGGTTGGATGGCGCATCACAACACCGACATCTGGCGCATAGCCGGTCCTGTCGATGGTGCTTTCTGGGGAATGTATCCCAATGGTGGTGCTTGGCTTGCCACTCATCTTTGGCAACACTATCTCTACACCGGTGACAAAGAGTGGCTTCGGGAGTGGTATCCTGTCATCAAGGGTACAGCCGATTTCTACCTTGACTATATGCAACCCCATCCGGGTTACAACAATTGGTTGGTGGTTGTCCCTTCTGTGAGTCCAGAACAAGGTCCTTCTGGCAAGTCAACTCCCATCACGGCGGGTTGCACCATGGACACTCAGATTGCGTTTGATGCTCTTTCCAGCACCTTGAAGGCGGCTGAGATACTGGGCGAGGATGCCACCTATCAACAGACTTTGAAAGATGCACTTGCCCAGTTGCCTCCTATGCAGATTGGCAGTCGTAAGCAGTTGTTGGAATGGTTGGTCGATGCCGATGGCAGTGAGTTCCAGCATCGTCACATCTCTCACCTCTATGGTTTGTTCCCTTCCAACCAAATCAGTCCTTATTCTCATAACGAGCTGTTTGCAGCAGCTAAACAGACGCTCAAGGATCGTGGAGACGAGGCGACTGGTTGGAGTTTGGGATGGAAGATTTGTTTCTGGGCACGCATGCTGGATGGTGACCACGCACTCACCATCCTGAGTAACATGCTCAAACTGTTACCTTCTGAAGATAGTGAGGACACGAAGAAGTATCCGAATGGACGCACTTTCCCCAACCTGTTTGATGCGCATCCTCCTTTCCAGATTGATGGAAACTTCGGCGCTACGGCTGGTATTGCCGAGATGCTCTTGCAGAGTCACGACGGTGCCATCCATCTCTTGCCTTCTCTGCCTGCCAAGTGGACAAAAGGTTCGGTGTCTGGTTTGCGCGCCCGCGGTGGCTTCGAAGTCGGCATGGTTTGGGATGAAGGAAGTCTGCAAGTGGCAAACATCCATTCCACCATTGGTGGCGTGTTGCGACTGCGTTCCTATGTACCACTTGAAGGGGAAGGACTGACGGAAGCCAGTGGAGAGTGCCCTAATCCGCTCTATGCTCCAGCCGACATCAAAACTCCTAAGTTGGCAAAATCGTTGAGCATAGCCCCTCAACTCACTGTTAAGAAGGTGTATGAGTATGACTTGCCGACCGAGGCGGGCAAAGACTATCAAGTGGCACCAGTGGGTTCTGACATCAAGGAAATTCAGTCTGTTCAGTCCTCCTATCCCATTTCCTCTTACGATTTGAGCGGACGTCCCGCTACATCGGGGGGGAAAGGCATCTATGTGGAAAAAGAGATTAAGAACGGAATGGAAACCCATCGAAAAATACTGAGAAGATGAGAAAGACAGCATTGTGTGGACTCCTTATGATGGCGTCTGTGGTAGGAGCACAAAATCCTATTGTTTCCCATTGTTACACTGCCGATCCAGCTCCTGTCGTGTATGAGGGCAATGACAGTCTCTATGTCTATTGCGACGAGGATATGAATGTGCCAGGAGTCAATGACTTCTACTACATGGAGCGTTGGCGTGTTTATTCCACAGTGGATATGGTGAACTGGACAGATCACGGCATTGCGATGCCTCGCACCGCCTTCCAATGGGGGCGTGAGGGAACTTGTTGGGCGAGTCAGTGTGTCAAGCGAGGTGACTATTATTATTGGTATATGTGTCTGTCGAAACCCAACGATTGGCGCCATTATATTGGTGTGGGACGCAGCAAGAAACCTTCTGGTCCCTTTAAGGATGTACTTAGAAAGCCCCTTTTTGACACTGGTGAAGGGGGCGACATTGATCCCACGGTGTTCATCGACGACGATGGACAGGCTTATCTCTATTGGGGTAACAACAAGTTGCGCTATGCCAAGTTGGGAAGTGCCATGATTTACATCAACACCAACATCGGTAAGAACGGCATTGTTGAGGTGCCGTTGACCAAGGAAGCCTTCGGTGGTGTGAAGGTGGACAATAAACTGACGGGCAAGGATTGCTACGAAGAGGGACCTTGGCTCGACAAGCGTGGCGACAACTACTATCTGATGTATGCGGCAGGTGGTGTGCCTGAGCACATTTCTTACAGCATGAGCAAGAGTCCCATGGGACCTTGGGAATATAAAGGGGTGGTGATGAAGCAACAAGACACAGGTTCTTTCACCAATCACAGCGGCATGGTGCATTATAAAGGCAAAGACTACTTCTTCTACCATACAGGATGGGCGAAAGGAGGTGGTGGATACAACCGAAGTATGGCAGTAGAGGAGATGCATTTCAATGCCGATGGTACCATCCAACCCATCACATCCACCCGTAAAGGCGTGAAAGCACTGTGTACCATGAATCCTTATCTACAGCAGCAGGCAGAGACGCTGAACGCAGGATTGGGCATCAGTGTGGTGGGCAATGAATCCGATGGAGTGTATGTGACAGACATAAACGCTAGTGATTCCATGCGAGTGGCGAATCTTGATTTCGGTTCGGAAGGTGCCAAGTCTATCACGCTTCGTGTGGCATCAGCTAGTGGCAAAGGTACGCTCGTCATCCGTCAAGACCATGCCAGAGGAAAGATACTGGCAAAGATTCCTGTTGCTGCGACTGGAGGAGATGATGTGTGGGAAGAAAGGACTGTTGACTTGACCAGCACCCCCATAGGCGTCCATGCAGTGCATTTCGGTTTCACAGGCACATCCTCTCCAACCCTGTTTAACTGGGACTGGTGGAAGTTCAACGAGTTTACTTCCGAGATTGAGGCGGTGAGTGATTCTGCAGATGATTCCTCGGCTGTCTTCTACACCCTTCAGGGAGTACCCGTCACCAACCCGGGCAAGGGCATTTACCTCAAGGGAGGCAGGAAAGTGCTTTTGAGATAGAAATCGTATAATGATAAAAAAGAAGAGTCCTGTAAATCGTGATCTACAGGGCTCTTTTTCGTGCGCTTCAGGATGGGCTTGAACCAACGACCCCATGATTAACAGTCATGTGCTCTAACCAACTGAGCTACTGAAGCAGTGATTTCTAAATCTGTTGCAAAGGTAGTACAAATCGAGCGAAGAACAAAATAAAAAGAGAAAGTTTTTTCTTTTTCGTGTGAAAAAACTTTCTCTGTCTCGAAAAGATGGTTCTTGATTAGAGTTCCATGTTGGGTTTCATCACGTCATGACACTTCACCGTTTGCTGCTTGGGGAGGCTATAGGGGGCAGTGGCACGGATGTCCTCCACACTGGCTCCGAAGCTGATGGTGTATTTGCCAGCGGCTGTTTCCCAACTTTGTGTGGCTTCGTTGTATGAAGCGAGGTCATAGTGGGAGAGCTTCATGGTGAGCGTCTGGCTTTGCTTGGGCTGGAGTTCTTGCGTCTTGGCAAAGGACTTCAGTTCTCGGGCAGGTTTCTCAAGACCTCCAGAAGGGGCACTGACGTAGAGCTGTACAACTTCCTTGCCTGCAGTCGTACCAATGTTGGTCACAGTGATGGAGGCTGTGAGACCGTCCTTTGTGGCTTTGATGACAGGTTTGCTGTAAGAGAAAGTCGTATAGCTGAGACCGTATCCGAAGGGGTAGGATACAGACTTGCCGGAGGTGGTGAAATAGCGGTAACCCACATTGATGCCTTCCATGTGTTTGGTGTAGTCTTGGAACTCCACCTTGTTGTTTCCTCGCATGCGGTTCGCTGTCGTAGGACGCACATTGGGGAAATAGGCACTGGATGGGAGGTCGATGAGGCTGTTGGGCCACGTCATGGTGAGTTTGCCTGAAGGATATGCCTTGCCTGTCAGTACGTCGGCTACAGAATAGCCACCTTCTTGTCCAGGTTGCCAAGCGAGGAGAATCGCATCGGGCATTCCTTTCCACGAAGCCGTTTCGATGACATTGCCCATGTTGAGCACCACCACCACAGGTTTCTTGGCCAGGTGGAAGGCGTTGCACACATCGCTGATGAGTTGTCGCTCCACCTCGGTGAGGGTGAAATCTCCCTCTTCCTGACGGTCAGAGCCTTCACCAGCTTGTCTGCCAAGGGTGATGATGGCGAGGTCGGACTCTTGTGCCTGCACATTGACGACAGGGCGGCTGACAGGCATTTCTGGCAGGACGGCTTTGCCCCAGAACCATCCGCCACGAGCAGGAGAAGCAGCCGTGATGCTGTTCTGGTAGTTCTGATAGCTCTTGTAGAGGTCTGCCAGTTTCTTGTTGACGGTCAAGCCAGCCTCGTTGAGTCCCTGCATCAGGTCGATGGTGTATGCCTTGTTGACATCGCCTGAACCACTGCCACCTGCAATGAAGTCGTAGGAGGTGACACCAAAAACAGAGACGGTCTTGGTGTTCTTCATCGGGAGGGTGTTCCCTTCGTTCTTGAGCAGCACCATTCCCTCAGTGGCACTTCTGCGTGTGACGGCTGCATGTGCCTGCAGGTCGGGCTTGTTGGAGTACTTATAGGCTCGGAAGGCGGGTGTCTTGACGAGATACTGAAGAATGCGCTTCACACAGATGTCAAGGTCGGATTCTGCCAAGGCACCGCTCTTCACCTTGTCGATGATGTCTTTGATCTGGGAGTCGGCTCCTGGTTCCATGAGGTCGTTGCCAGCCTGAATCTGGGCGGCAGTGTTGCGCAGACCTGTCCAGTCGGTCATGACGATGCCGTCAAAGCCCCATTCCTCACGCAAGATGGTGGTGAGGAGCTCACGGTTCTCTTGAGTGAAAGGACCGTTGATGCGGTTGTAGGATGACATGATGGTCCAAGGGGCAGCTTCACGGACGGCAATCTCGAATCCTTTGAGATAGATTTCGCGGAGGGCGCGTTGCGACATGACTTCATCCACTCCCATGCGATTGGTCTCCTGTGAGTTGGCGGCAAAGTGCTTGATGGAAGTGCCCACCCCCTGACTCTGGATGCCTCGCACGTAGGCAGCGGCAATCTTGCCCGTCACGAAGGGGTCTTCGGAGTAGTATTCGAAGTTGCGCCCACAAAGCGGGGAACGGTGGATGTTCATGCCAGGGGCAAGCAACACGTCGCAGCCATATTCCAGCACTTCGTTGCCGATGCACTTGCCCACTTCCTCCACGAGTTGCACATTCCAGGTGCACGCGAGGGCTGTTCCCACAGGGAAGCCCGTGCAGAAATAGGTGTTGGTGTCGTTGTCGCGTCGTGGATTGATTCTCACGCCGGCAGGTCCGTCAGTGAGGACGGTGGAGGGGATGCCGAGGCGTGGAATTGCCTGCGTGGTGCCGGCAGCACCTGGCACACGTTGGGCGTGTCCTCCAATCATGCCGTTGTTGGTCTCTCCAATTTGTCGGTTGCCACCCACGACGAGCATGGCTTTTTCCTCAAGCGTCATGGCTTTGAGCACTTGGTCGATGTTGTTGGGTTGCAGTTGTACTTGTGCTGTGAGGGTGCTGATGCTTCCCATCACCGCCACAAAGGTTGTCAGGATTGTTTTCTTCATAAGGTAAATTGATTGTAAAGATTGTGTTTGTTATGTAGATGCGTGATGTGCTGGGTGGATTATTTGCATTGTTTGAGTTCCTCCTTCAGTTGCCCTCGGGGGATGCCGAGCTGGATGGCACGTTGGAAGTCTTGTTTGGCAAGGTGCTTGTGCCCTTCTTTCAGGTGGAGATAGGCACGGGTGAGGAGGATGTTCTTGTTTTCGGGTTCGAGGGTGATGGCTTTGTCCAGATCCATGAGGGCGAGTTCGGATTGGTGGGCTTCTGCCTCAATTTCGGCACGGACAGAGTAGAGTTCCGCCTTGTCAGGGTGTTGGTCGATGAGGAGGGTGAGTCGGCTGAGGGCTTCCTGTGGCTTGTTGGCATTCTGGAAGAGGAGGACCACACCGAGCAGGGCGGCGTAGTTGTCGGGTTCGAGGGTGAGGAGCCGTTCGTAGTCGGTCTTGGCGCCTTGGAAGTTGCGTTGTTGCTGGTGGATGTAGGCACGGGCGAGGAGTGCCTCGATGTTGTTGGGTGCCACGTCCAGTATCTTGGTGTAATTGAGCAGCGCCTTGTTCTGGTTGCCCAGAGAGAGGTAGAGCTCTGCCTGCGACTTGAGGATGGGCACGTTGAGGGGAGCGATGCCGAGTGCCAGGTCGTAGGTGTCGATGGCCTTCATCTTTTCGCCCTTGAGTTCCTGCAGGTGGGCGATGTTGGCGTAGGTGAGGGCATTGCGGATGTCGTCGGGTGCGAGTCGGAGTGCCTGACGGAATTGCTCGATGGCGTCGTCGTAGCGTTGTGCTTGCGCCGCAGCGAGTCCTTCCTCGATGTAGGATTCGTAGGTCTGTGCCGTTGCTCCCAGCGATGAAAGGACGAGGCTAATAAGCAGGACGATATTTGTCTTCGTTTTCATCTTCGAGCATGGAGAGATAGGAGTTGTAACGGCTTTCGGCGATGTCGTGATGTTCTACTGCCTCGCGCACGGCACAATGAGGTTCGTGGGTGTGGGTGCAGTTGTTGAAACGGCAGTCGGCAGAGATGCGGAAGATTTCCTTGAAATAGTGGCTCACCTCCTCCTTCTTCATGTCGAAGGTGCCAAAGCCCTTGATACCAGGGGTGTCGATGATGTAGCCGCCGTCTTCGGTCTCGTACATCTCGGAGAAGGTGGTGGTGTGCTTGCCTGTGCTGTAGGCATCGCTGATTTCGCTGGTGCGCAGGTTGAGGTGGGGGAAGAGGGCGTTGATGAGGGTGGATTTGCCCACACCGCTGTTGCCCGAGAGGAGGGTGATCTTTCCTTTCAGTTCCTCCCGCAGCGCTTCCACGCCTTCGCCTGTGGTGGCAGAGATGCGTCGGCAGGGATAGCCAACGGTCTCATAGAGGTTCACCACCCCGTCGAGGTAGTCCTTCCATTCCTCGTCGATGATGTCTATCTTGTTGAAGATGAGGGTGACGGGCACGCTGTATGCCTCGGCACTTGCCAGAAATCGGTCGATGAACTGGAGTGGGGTTTCGGGTTGCTGGATGGTGACGATGAGGAAGCACATATCCACGTTGGCGGCGATGATGTGCGACTGCTTGGAGAGGTTGGTGGACTTGCGGATGATGTAGTTCTTGCGGTCGTCCAGTTCGGTGATGAGCCCTTGCTTTGCTTGCTCAATGTCGCCTTCCACCTCTTGGGGCACGAACGTCACCTTGTCGCCAATCGCCACGGGATTGGTGGTGCGAATGCCACGAATGCGGAAGTTGCCTTTGACCTTGCATTCAAAGACCTCTCCCGCATCTGACTTGACAGTGTAGCTGTAGCCTGTGTTTCTGACGACCAGTCCGTGCATTCTGCTATGCAATCTTACACCGTCATGATTTCCTTGTTCTTGGCTTCGAGCATGTCGTCAATCTTCTTGACGTACTTGTCGTGCACCTTCTGCACCTTGTCCTCATAGTCCTTCTCCATATCTTCTGGAGTGCCGGTCTTGATGGACTTCTTCAGCTTGTCGATGGCATCGCGACGGGCATTGCGCACGCTCACCTTGGCGGTCTCTGCCTCTTTGGAGCACTGCTTGGTGAGTTCCTTACGACGTTCCTCGGTCAGGGCTGGGATGCCAAGACGGATGATCTCGCCGTTGTTCTCAGGCATGATGCCCACAGAGGAGTCGATGATGGCCTTCTCGATGACCTTGAGCATAGACTTCTCCCAAGGCTTGATGGCGATGCTGCGGGCATCGGGCGTGGTGAGCGATGCCACGTTGCTCAGTGGCACCATGCTGCCGTAGGAGTCAACACGGATTTCATCGAGGATGTGCACGTTGGCACGTCCTGCACGGATGCGGCTGAGGGCTTCTTCGAGGTGCATGGATGCAAATTCCATCTTCTCCTCAGCGTCTTCCAAATACTTCTTTACGTCTTCCATATATGTCTTTATTTAGTGGATTAGTTGTTTCGTCAGAAATTGATTTTCATCTGCGCATCTTCCGCCAGCTTGGTGCGGTCGAGGAAGAAGTGTCCGCGCTTGTTCTTCACATAGTGATAGGGCGAATCGGCTTTCTTGTCTTCCGCACGGAGGTACGCGTAGATTTCCTTCCACGCTTCCTCGTAGGAATGCCCCTCGCCAAAGAGCTGTGGCTCCATGTTGCAAATGTTGCGAACGATATGACTGATGCGCAGGCCTCCTTTTCCAGCCTCCATCAAGAGCTTTTGTAGATTCGGTTCAAACCAGCGCATCTGTCATTCCTTCCTATTTTCATTCCCTCATTCTCTCATTCTTTCATTTTTTTCAGAGAATGGTACAACCCTCGCAAGGCTTCAACTGCTTGAAGAAGTCGTTGCCCTTATCATCCACGAGGATGAAGGCTGGGAAGTCTTCCACGTCAATCTTCCAGATGGCTTCCATACCGAGTTCTGGATATTCCACACACTCGATGCTCTTGATGCTCGACTGTGAGAGCACTGCAGCCACGCCGCCGATGGTGCCGAGGTAGAAACCGCCATGCTTCTTGCAAGCGTCAGTCACCTGCTGGGTGCGGTTGCCCTTGGCAATCATCACGAGCGATGCGCCGTTTGCCTGGAACTCGTCCACGTATGGATCCATGCGGTTGGCGGTGGTTGGACCCATCGAACCACAAGGATAGCCCTCTGGGGTCTTGGCTGGTCCTGCATAGAGCACAGGATAGTCCTTGAAGTACTGTGGCATACCCTCACCGGCATCCAGACGTGCCTTCAGCTTCGCATGAGCGATGTCGCGAGCCACGATGATGGTGCCCTTCAGGTTCACACGGGTGGATACAGGATATTTGGTCAGTTCGGCACGCACGGCGTCGATACCCTTGTTGAGGTCGATTTCGATGCCCTTGCCGCCTTCGCCAGGACGACGAAGTTCTTCTGGGATGAGTTCTGCAGGATTGCTGTCCATCTTCTCCAACCAGATACCGTCCTTGTTGATCTTTGCCTTGATGTTGCGGTCGGCAGAGCAGGAAACGCCCATACCGATAGGACAGCTGGCACCATGACGGGGCAGACGAATCACGCGGATGTCGTGAGCCAGGTACTTGCCACCGAACTGTGCGCCCAAGCCAATCTTGTAGGCTTCCTTCAGGAGTTTCTGCTCCAGATCCACATCACGGAAAGCACGACCTGTCTCATCACCTGTGGTGGGCAGTGAGTCGTAGTACTTGATGCTTGCCAGCTTCACGGTGAGCAGGTTCTTTTCTGCCGAAGTGCCGCCGATGACGAATGCGATGTGGTAAGGAGGACAAGCCGCTGTGCCCAGATGCTTCATCTCCTCCACGAGGAAGGGCAGCAATGTGCCTTCGTTCTGGATAGTTGCCTTGGTCATGGGGTAGAAGTAGGTCTTGTTGGCAGAACCGCCACCCTTTGCCACCATCACGAAACGATACTCAGCACCTTCCGTTGCCTCGATGTCAATCTGTGCGGGGAGGTTGCACCTTGTGTTCACCTCGTCGTACATGTTCAGCGGAGCGTTCTGGGAATAGCGGAGGTTGTCCTGCGTGAAGGTGTTGAACACACCCTTCGACAGTGCCTCTTCATCCTCGAAGCCTGTCCAGATTTGCTGACCTTTCTCGCCGTGGATGATGGCTGTACCCGTGTCTTGGCAGAATGGTAGGATGCCCTTGGCAGCCGTCTCCGCATTGCGCAGGAACTGCAGAGCCACATACTTGTCATTCTCACTTGCCTCGGGGTCGCGCAAGATCTTTGCCACTTGCAGGTTGTGCTCACGGCGCAGCATGAACTCCACGTCATGGAATGCCTGTTGTGCCAACAAGGTGAGCGCCTCTGGAGAGACCTTCACGATTTCCTTTCCCTCAAACTCACTTACTGTCACGCCTTCCTTCGTCAGCAGGCGATATTCTGTCTCGTCCTTGCCCATTTGGAACATCGGAGCGTACTTAAATTCTGGTGCTTGAGCCATAAATGTTAGATTTTATTTGGATTTTTATTACGTTTCAACGGGCAAAGATAAGGCAAAAATTCCAAAATTCAATTTTTTTCGTGTTGTTTTTTGCTAAATCCACGAAAAACTCCCAACTCCTGACTCCCAACTCCCAACTTTTTCTATTGGCGCACATTTTTTTTCTATGAATAATAACCCCGACCTCCCCTTTTGGCTGAAGAAATCCGCGGGTTGGTTGAATATATTTGGTTGCATTCCCTGTTTTCGTTATCTTTGCAGCAAATTTCAAACAGGACATGGTATGAAAAAAATTGCTTTACTGATTTTGACTTTGGTGGGAACAATGCTGATGCAAGCAGAAGAAAAGTATTCCTACCTTACCTTTGAGATGACGGACGGCAAGAAAGTGTCTGTCAACGCTGAGTCGCTGAAACTGTCCGTCAATGGCAACACATTGACGGCAGGCGCTCAGTCGTTCACCCTTACGAACCTCAGCAAGATGTATTTCTCCACATCCGACGAATCCAACACCTCGGACATTGAGGAAGTGAGCAGCGCCACACTCGACGATGCCATCGAAATCTACGACCTGCAAGGACATCAAGTCAACAAGGCGCAGATGAGAAAGGGCGTGTATATTGTGAAAACGAAAGAGAAAACCTGTAAAATCGTGGTGAAATGAAGAAAGTAGTTGCATTCCTGACAGCTCTTGTGCTGACGATTTCAGCCACAGGGCAGACGCTGAACGTGAAGGTGGGCAGCGTGACTTATCAGTTTCCAGCCGCTCAGGCAGGCGAGATGTCCTATCAAGATGGGAAAACCCTGACCATTATGGGCAAGACGTTCACTTTGGCTGATATCGATGAAATGACGATTGACGACAGCAGTGTGAAGGACAACAACGTGGACATTGCCTACGATGGCTCCTCCGCACAGATCACGGTGGCTGGCAATGTGGCGCAGTATGTGGATGCCTCGGTCAACAAGGCACACGTCTCCATCAACCAGACGAACACCAGCGATGTGGATGATGAGGAAATCACCTATGTGATGAGCGGTTCATCATCTGATGGATCCTTCTCCCTCGACGGCAGCTACAAATGCACCCTCCAGTTGGCAGGATTGACCCTGACCAATCCCAGCGGTGCCGTGATTGACATCGCCAACAAGAAGCGCATCCAGCTCAGCGTGAAGAAAGAGACGGAGAATGTGCTGACCGATGGGGCAGGGGGCTCGCAGAAAGGTTGCATCTACAGCAAGGGACAGTTGCAGCTGCAAGGCAACGGCACGCTGACCGTCAAGGGAAAGACGGCGCATGCTGTGAAGAGTGGTGACTACATCACCGTGAAGAACTTGACGCTCAACATCCTGTCAGCGGTGAAGGACGGCATCTCCTGCAACAAGTATTTCCAGATGAAGAGTGGCAATGTCACCATCAGCGGTGTGAGCGACGAGGGCATCCAGGTGGAGCTTGAAGAGGATGATGCCAGCACGGGCGAGACCACGGATCATGAAGATGAGAACTCTGCCAACATCTATATCGAGGGCGGTAACCTGGTGGTCACGGCTTCCACAGAAGGCATCGAGGCAAAGGGCGCCCTGACGGTCACAGGCGGCAATGTCTATGCGGCTGGTGGCGATGACGGCATCAACAGCGGGGGCGATATGTATTTGAAGGGTGGCTATGTCTTTGGTCGCACCACAGGCACACGCACTGGAGCCGACGGCTTTGATGCCAATGGTAATCTGTACGTCCAAGGGGCAACCGTTTTCGGCATCTCTCACGGCAATCCCGATGTGGCTTTCGACGCCAACAGCGAGGGCAACAAGAAACTCTGTCTGGAAAGCGGCAATCTGGTCGCCATCGGTGGCGTGGAAAGTGGAGCCAGCCTCACCCAAACGTGCTCCTACACCTCCTCTTACTCCAAAGGCACTTGGTACGGATTGTATAGCGGAGGCACCTTGGTGCTTGCCTTCCAGATACCCAGTACTGGCACCATGGGGTCGAACCTCATCGTGTCCACAGCGGGTACCACTGAACTGAAGAAGGGCATCACTGTCAGCGATGGCACCTCCATCTGGAATGGATTGGGATATGTGGATGCCACTGTCAGCGGCGGTTCGTCTGTGAGCCTCTCCACCTACACCAGCAGTGGTGGTCAAGGCGGTGGTGGCGGCTTCCCTGGCGGAGGTGGCGGCGGTTTCCCAGGTGGTCGTTGGTGATCACTTGCCCAGATACCTCGAATTCAGATAGTTCTGGAATGTTTCCCTGTAGAGGTCGCCAATGGGCAGGTAAGTGTCGGCGTCCATGATGACGCGATTCTTGTTGACCTCTTGGATTTTATCAAGATGAATGATGTAGGAACGGTGGATGCGCATGAAGCAATCCGGAAGCCGTTCCTCCATTTTTTTCATGGACAGGAGGGTGATGATGGGTTTGGGTTCGTTGTCCACCCAGACCTTCAAGTACTCGCTCATGCCCTCGATGTAGCGGATATCAGAAAGCTTGACTTTCACGATGCGGTAGTCGGTCTTCAGGAAGATGGAGTCATCGCCCACCTCTGTCCGTTCACTTCCCCGTTCATTCCCCCGTTCGCTCAGTCTCTCCTTCACCCTCATGGCTGCCCTTTGGAAATCTTGCAATCCAAAGGGTTTCAGCAGGTAATCGACGGCATTCACCTTGAAGCCCTCGACGGCATATTCCGAATAGGCGGTGGTGAACACCACGAGTGGTGGAACGGTGAGCGACTTCACAAACTCCATGCCGTTGAGGTCGGGCATGTTGATGTCGCAGAAGAGCACATCGACAGTGTCGTGCTCCAAAAACGAACGAGCCTCCAACGCACTCTGACATTGGGCGGCAAGTTCCAGAAACGGAACCTTCTGGATGTAAGCAACCAGTTGCTGGAGAGCCAATGGCTCATCATCGATGGCAAGACAACGAATCATGATATCTCAATCTATAAACCCATTAACCTCTTAACCTATTAACCCACTAAGCTCCTTCCCAACGGTATCACCAGCTCCACAGAATACACATCGGGCGTGTCGTCAATCTGGAGCGAATATTGGTGTTCGAAGAGCAGGTTCAGCCGCTTACGCACATTGGCAAGACCCACCCCGCCTTTCTCCTGATTGGGCACGTCGGCTTTCGAGTTGCGACAAGTGAACTGCAAGCGGTCGTCCACCACCTTCATCTTCACCTCGATGAACGACTCTCGCTGATAGCTCACCCCATGCTTGAAGGCATTCTCGATGAACGTGATGAGAATCAGTGGAGGAAGCTGGCGGTCGGGTGTTTCCTGAGGCAGGTCGAGGGTGATTCTCACCTTCTCCGTATAGCGCAGTTGCATCAGCTTGATGTAGGTGCGGATGAACTCCATCTCCTTCGTCAGGGACACTCCTCGCTTGTCTCCCTCATACAACACGAAACGCATCATCTTCGACAACTCTAGGATGGTTTCCTGTGCCTTCGCTGGGTCGATGTCCACGAGGGCGTGGATGTTGTTGAGCGTGTTCATGAAGAAATGCGGATTGATCTGGTAGCGCAGATACTCCAGTTGCTGTTCCAGATTCTGCTTCTCCAAGGCTGCCAGTTGCTTGTGGTCATCCCGACTGCGGAAATAGCCTTTGATGCCCAGGTTGGCACCAAACATCAGGATGAGCACCACGATGGAGAGGATGTCGCGCTCTCCCACGATGGGAGGGGGCATGTTGGGTCGGTGTTGCCCGTGCGGACCATGTTCGTCGAAAGGAGGAACGGGTCTGTCCTTCTGCTCCACCGGGGGTCTGTGGTCTCGATGTCCCCTTTCTTGTGGTCGGCTGGTGCATTGGTACACTGTGAATGTTGCCAGCACAGCGATCACCAAGGTGAAGTAAGCCATCCGTTTGTGTCCATGCACCAACAAGGGAGCCAACAGGAAGTTGTGGATGAGGAAGAGCAGCAGATAGAGGGCAAACTCGCGCCACACCACGAACACCTCCGTCCAATCGAACGGAAAATCTGCATCGTTGAGGGTCCGTATATACATGCTCAGCGTGGGCGTCATGAAAAGCAAGCCCCACACTGCCAAGTAAATCAGGTTCTCCTGTCGTATCTGCTTCATCCAATAGTTTCTTCTCATCGATAATAACGAAAAAAACTGTTTTTTATTGTCATTCCGCCCTCCACGCAGTTGTGGAAGATTTCGTTACAAAATTACAATATTGGCATCAGACACGAAAATAGATTCAACAAACAGCGAAAAACTCTCAACGAAACATGCTAACCGCTGTAAATCAGAAAGCCACTTTTTTTACATGATATGTGCATTTTTAACATTTCGCTTGCAAAATTACGCATTTTTCATGAAGTGACAGCGGATAAGGTGTGGAAAAATGATTTCACTCATTCACCAGCACCTTCCCGTCTTCTGTCATTCCTTCCACACTGATGTACATCTCCTCGCAAGTTGAGTTGTTGAAGAACTCCACTTTGGCTTTGCCCTCAGCGTTGGTAGTGATGTTGGGTTGCCACCAGATGGTGCGTCGGAAATCTGCCATAGGGGGAATCACGCTGTAGTCCTCAGTCTTGAAGGTGGACGCTTGGTTGAAACCTTCAAAGTAGGTGCGGCGAAGTCCTTTGTTACCTGTCGAGTAGAACTTGATGTGTTCATAGAGATAGATATTGGCCCTGTTACCCATTTCGCGAGGATCAGCAGGCACAATATAGATGGATTTCACATCGTCCAGCCACATCTCTGCTGGATCGGGAGATGAGTTCCTTTCTCCATTGGACACAATCCAATTAATACCCCTTCCGTCATATCGAGGGAGCAACGTCATCTTCTCATTATACTCAAAGAGGGAATTCTTCTGTTTCAGGTAGCTGAACAGATATGGCACCTCTTCACCTCGGTCGAGGATGTTGTCCAATTCCCTGTCCGCATTGTAGTAGAGGGTTGCATACTGACGACCATACGCCTCGTTCTTCCATCTCCAGTCATCATTCGTGAAATATCGCTTCTTTGCCTTCACGGTCACGTTCTGCAATACGTGTTCCTTCTTGGTGATGGGGATGAAGACATCTTCCTCGTCCAGTTCCTCGAAGGGCTTTTTCACGAAGGTGTTGGGTGCCAGTGGATGCAGGATATCTGCTTCTGTCGGGGTGATGAACCTCGGCGTGGGTGAGAACTGCCTGTCAATACCTACATAGTAGGTCTTCAGCACATCCTTTTTCTTTTTCGCATCCCTTGCCGTATAGATGCACATTCTCCACTCTCCATCCAGAAACGGCATCTTGAAAGCGTAGTTGCCTAAGGAATCGGTCCTAGTATCGCCAATCAGACTCTGACCTTCTTTGTTATAGAGGATGGCTTGCAGATGAACGCCTCCCACGGGATTGTGCTTCCGATAGGCTCTCAGTTGTCCGTTCAAGTAGAAATGGTCCTCAATCGGTTGCGCCTTACGGAAGATGTAGGTCTCCGACATCAGTCGCCAGTCATAGCGTCGCCATCCCTGCGTCATCATCAGCAGATCGGCATTCTTCCGATGCTCTTCATCGTCCGCCTCGAAATAATACTCCACATTTGGGATAAAGCCCTTCACATCCGACGAGAGCATCATCCACGTCTTCATGTTGCCCTTCTTGCCGTTGGTCATTGTGTGGGCATCCATTGCCGAGAAGGACAGATTCGCATGGGGTTGTGTCTGCAGTTCCAGCTCCACCTTCCCACAGGGCTTCAGCTTGCTTGTCTTTGCCACAATGCGGATGCTGTCGGCATCATTCGGCTTCGGGCAACAGAAGAAGAGCCTTTCCGCTATGATGGCACCTTTGCTGTCGAAAACCGTCATCTGGCTCACCCCTTCTGGCATCATCTGCCTGTCCAGTTCCATCTCTATCAGGGGCGCAGCAGTCAGTGTGTCGCAACGCAGGATGTTTCCATTGTGCATGATGACATAGCCCAGCAGGTTGCCACAGATGCCGTCCGTGCATTGGAGGGTGGCAAGCATTTGCTCACTCACCACATCCATGTGGAGGGCACATCCCTCTTTTTTCACTTGAGGCATCGGGAAGAATTGCACTCCCTTTCGCTTCGGAATCCCTTTCCGATTGGCAGGTCTGAGGTTTTGCATCTGGAAGGTCAATCCACTCATGTCGGGCACCAACTCGAAAACACCCTTGCCCAGCGTGTCGGTCTCAACAGCAGCGAGAATGTCCCCTTTCCCATTCATCACGAAGCCGTCACTCTCGTAGGGATAGCCGTTGTCATCCACCGCCATCATCGCCACCCTGCATCGTTTTCCAGCAATCATGTCGCCTCCCTCAGGGTAGAACTGCACGCTGATGGTCTTCATCAGGTTGCGGATGTCAATGCCGTTGTCCATCGTGTTCACGTAGAGCGAGTCCCCTCTGTCTCGGTTGTTCGGCTCCCTGAATTTATAGAGACCGCTTTTGATGTTCAAGTCAGAGTAGTCACCCTCCGTCTTGGGTTTCTTGAACACAGGGAACACTCGTGAGAACACAGCGTTCGTACCCCAATTGGTCATATATCGGGTATATGCCCTCACCTCATAGAAGCCTGAGCCCAACAGGGAATCCAACTGCAGTTCCCCATGTGACACGCCTAAGGAATCAATGGGATACTTGCGTGTCCTGATGATGTCACCGCTCGGATTCAGCAACTCCACATACAGCACCTTGCTCAAGTCCGACAAATGCCCGTCATATGTCCTTGTCACATAAGCTTTGAACCAAAGGGTTTCATTCTCGAAGTACCCCATATTGTCGAAGTGCAAATAGACTTTTTCCTGAGGCACCACCTTGTTGAAGTTCATCGCCTTCTGGATATACGACAAAATACGGTTCGTCTCCTCGCTTTGTGCATGAAGGGGCAAAACGAAGAGAATCAAGAATACTATGTAAAGCAATCTATGCATGAGGTCGTTGTCCTTATCTATTGGCGCACAATTTTTTCAGGTTTGATGGTGTAGTGCTGGTAAGGCATGATCTCGTCTTCCTTGATGCCCGTCTTCACCCACTCACGATAAGGACGGGTGGTGAAATGATATCCCAGCCCGTGTCCGAACATTACTCCCTTGGGCTCTCCGTCATCTTCCCAGATTTCCACCTTGGCGGCATAGCCCCATTCCAGTTGCTCTTGGGTGTGGTCGTAGGGGAAGGTGACCACATAGTATTTCCTGCCGATATTCTTTCTGTCCTCAGGGAATCTTTCCACATGCGTGCTGTCCAGATACATCCTGATGGCTGAAACTTCTGGATTCATGTTCTCCCGATAGTAGCCAGGACCAAAGTTCAGGACGACCTCTCTGGCGAGTTTCACCAAATACTCATTTCGCTTCACGGAGTCCTGCTGGCTCAGGTGGATGTTGGTTGCCAGTGATGAGGGCGTATCGATGTCAGAGTAATAATAGACGACCTCGTCACTTGCGTGATAGCGTTTTGGGGATCCTAAGTCCAAAGACACGCTGAGGGGTTTGCTCGTCAGGTTGAGCTTTTTCCTTAGTGTCATTTCGGTGTTAAGCACCTCGGGGCAGGTGAGTCCCATCACGGATGAGACGGGAGTGTCCTGGTCGTAGGTGAATGTCTGGTTCCTATCATGATCCCATTCTCCCTCAAACAATAAGAAGGTGGCTATCTGAATCAGGTTACCATGCGTGTCATAATAGTATTCCTCCTTCTGGGGAATGAATGTTCCTCCATCCCTTACGAAGGATATGAGGCGTCCCTGCTTGTCGTAGGTATAGTGTTCTTCTTTGTTATAGTAATCGTCTTCACTCTCCCTCACGACACTCTTGAGCCGCCCTTGCTTGTCGTAGGTGTAGTGGTGCGTGACATTCAGCTTCATCTCATCGTCTTCGTTCGTATATGGGCGCTTATAGTCGCGTTGGGTGATGAGCCGCCCCTTCTTGTCATATTCCTTTTCCGACTTCCGAATCACTCTGAACTTGCCATTCAAGAAGGGGGAGCTAATCCCATACGTGTCGCTGATCTGGTTCCCCTGAGCATCGTACTCATACTTCCGTTCGCCGCTATGCATGGATGCGTACCATTCACCCCGTTCCTTGTCAAATACCTCATATACCCACAAGGAGACACGTCCCTTGTCATCGTATTCAACCCGTTCACGGGAAGGCTCCACATTCTTCTCATCCAAGGAATAGGTGGTCACAGTCGTGAGGCGCCCTTGCTCATCATAGACAAAGATTCTTTGCTCCTTGTCCCCCCATTTACCATCCCTCTTTCCATAATACAGCTGTTCCACCAGCCGTCCATCCACATCGTAGTGGAACACATACTTTACAGGCAGCCCATACTCCAAGTCCGTCACGATGCTGTCAAGCCGTTCCGTGTACTGGTTTTTCTGTGCCTGCATCCCAAGCACGTTCAGGCATAATGTCATCAAAAGGAGTGTTAGCTTTCTCATGATCGTTATTTTTTTATAGTTGTTTCTACTTCTATATTACCCGTTTTACAGAAAATGTATAATCCAAACAGCGACTTTTTTTCATCAAAGCTGCATTTTTAACATTTCCTGCCGCAAAGTTACGTGTTTTTTTCCCTAACTACCAAAGAATTTAATTTACAAAAATTTTACATTTTAATTTTGGTGTGGAAAAGTTAAGTCGCAAAAATGCCACAACTAAATCATTCTAAAACAACAGCTTGCAAAGAAAAATGTTACATGATTGAAAAAAAGTGGTGTGGAAAAGTGATGGATGTAACATCAAATTCTGATGATTTTTTGGCTCATTCCAACAAATCCTGGGTGTTTTTCTAACCCAGATTTACAGCAATTCAACGAAAGAAACGATTATGCAAGTTAACCTTTAATGGTATTTGTTCTGACCGGTCAGGATGTTCCAGCGGTTGCGGATCGCTTGACCGATTTGTTTGAAGTTGCCATAGCGGAGGTTGTTGAAGAGTTCCTCGAAGGAACGCCCGACCTTGAGCCAAGGATGCCCCCAGGCGTTGGTGCGATAGACGTGCTCCTTGAAGGCGACGTGCTCAATGACATGGGCAGGATGACGCAAAGGGAACTGGAGGTCGTGGCGCTTCATGGTGTACATGCGACGCAAACGCGCTGGGATGGTGTTGAGGTTGGCAGCATAGTGGGTGCTGTCGGGCGTGGCACCAAGGTTGTTGACGAGGTTGCGTGTGGGCATGATGGCGAGCTGGTGGTTGAGCACCAGACTCATGAGGAAGATGGTCTCGTAGTATTCCTTGCCTGAGTCGCGATGGTGGTGGCACATGTCGAGCAGGTGCTGACGATACTTGCGCAGTTTCCACAGGTCGTTGACTTGCTGCATGGCATATTTATCGTCGAGGAAGGTGTAGTGGCTGTCCCACTGGTCGATGACGCGTCGCCAGCTTGCCCATCCCCAGATGCTGAAGACGGTGGTGAAGAAGTAGTCGTCGGGCACGTCGGGGGTGACTTCGTCGCTGTTGAAGCCTGCTATCATGCCAATGCGCTCATCGTCGGCGTAGCGGTCGAGGAGTTCCTTGCAGAAGGGGAAGAAGGACTGGGAGGGCACGTCGTCGTCTTCGAGCACGATGCAGCGGTCGGTGATGGAGAATGCCCACTTCTGGGAGAGGTATTCGGAGGGGTCGCACCCGTAGTTCTTCTCTTGGTAGAGCTGGTGCACCTCGCATTCCCAGTCGATGTCGGCAACGACCTGACGACATTGCAGGATGCGTTCCATGTCTTGCGGACCGCGTGGCCCATCCTGATAGAGGAAGAGGCGGGCAGGACGAGCTTTCTTGACTTCGTCGAAGACTTTCTGGAGGAAGTCGGGACGGTTGAAGAAGAGGATGAGGACGGAGACGTCGATTTGGGATGGGTGCATGTTAGTTGAGAGTTTAGAGTTTAGAGTTGAGGGTTAGCGCCCGAACAAGTATTTCTTGAGGAAGGGGCTGATGCGGAGGATTTCAGAGATGAGGAGGCAGAAAGCGATGATGATGATCGCCATGCCGACGGAGAGGACGATGTCGATGACGAAGTTGGGGTGATGCTCATTGAGCCACTTGCCCACTTCGGGGAGCTTGGGCAGGAGGAGGAAATGGAGGAGATAGACATCGAGGGTGCGGGTGCCGATGTACTGAAGTCCGCGTCCTATCCGCGTCTGTTGGGTGAAGCGGTCTTGGTGGTGACGGAAGTACATGACGACGATGAGCATGAGGGTGTACATGGCGAGGGTCTTGGGAATGTTCGTCCACTCGTTTTTGATGAAGTGCCACCTGAAGATGTCGGCACAGCAGAGGTAGGCGAGCACCACGGTGATGAGGAAGAAACCCTTGGCATCGAAAAGCCGCTGGACACTTGGCCAGAAGCGATGGACGATGTTGCCAAGCAGGAAGAAGTGCATGAACTTCATGGTCTCGTAGAAGGAGCTGTACATCATGAAGTCGGTCTTGTACCACTTGCCCAAGGTGTGGGGAAGGTAGAGGGAGACGTAAGCGCCCAGGCTGATGACCCACAGGCTGATGATGGCGGTGTGCTCGGTGCGTTTGCCAAAGCGCTGGAAGAGGGCTGCCACCACGTAGTAGATGAGGAACATCTGGAGGAGCACCCACGTGAACCAGTAGCCGTCCTTGGTGGGTGTCTTCATGGCACGCATCCATCCCACATCGAAGGTGTAGGAGGTGCGCAACACGATGAACACGCAGAGGAAGACGAGCGTGGGCAGGACTTGCACCTTGATTTTCTTCCAGGTGAGGGAAGCAAAGCTTTGGGGTGTCCAGAGCCAGTTTGCCTTATATGCCAAGAAGCCGCTGACAAAGAAGAACAGGGGCATGCGGAAGAGCACGAGGAAGGGGAGGGAGGCGGATATCTTCTCCGACTCCATAAATCCTGATTGTGCCACATGGTAGGCAA
>Ga0310786_10002442_pt1 | contig 28391 bp, 22 predicted proteins | sample AusTroGonzalo_MG_FD_203881 | JGI IMG/M metagenome (GOLD analysis project Ga0310786, IMG submission 203881) | Bovine rumen microbial communities from tropical cattle in Woodstock, Queensland, Australia - Gonzalo_03 (v2) (version 2) | ecosystem: Host-associated > Mammals > Digestive system >...
TCTTCTGACGACACGGTTACATTTACAGGTACAGACGGACGTACTGTTACTGCCTTCGACAAGCCGGTTACCAAGACTTATGAAGTATCTATCAGCAAGCAGGACATGATGAATAAGGGACCTGAACTTCCCGGCGCATCCATGAAGCTTACTGCTGCTACAGGCACGACTGTTGACTGGAGCAAGGCACGCGTCAGCGGACCTGCTATCTCAGCAAACGGCCAGTCCATCACATGGACATCCGCAGATTCACCTCTTAAGATCAACCTGCCTGACGGAACTTACACACTCGAAGAGACAGCAACTCTTAAGATCGGTGATAAAGAGTACGAGACGATTACAACTTCAACGTTCGTAATGAAGGACGGTAAGGTAACTGAGCAGACAGATACATCATTTGACGATACAGTAACCTTCACAGGAACAGACGGACGTACAGTAACTGCTTTCGATACTCCCAAGACAACGCCTGTTGGTACATACGAAGTATCGATCAGTAAGAAGGACATAGCTGACCAGGGTAAGGATAATGCTGAAGAACTCCCCGGAGCAAAGATGAAGATCACTGCTACCGGTACAACGGTTGTTGACTGGAGTAATGCTCATGTAAGCGGCCCTGCTATTACAGCAAACGGCAAGTCAATAACATGGACTTCAGGATCATCACCTCTCAAGGTCAACCTGCCTAACGGTACATATGTACTTGAAGAGAACGGAGCACCTGCCGGATATCTTGAAATCACAGCAACGAATTTTGAAGTTAAGGATGGCAAGGTAGTACCCGGAAGCACAACATCAAGCACAGTTGCGATTAATGGTAACACTAATACAATTACCGCATTTGATGAGCTCAGGCTCACTGAAACAGTCTTCAGTAAAAAGGATTTTGCTAAAAAGACAGATTCCGGTGCTGAAGAACTCGAAGGCGCATTAATGAAGCTTACTGCTTTGTCAGGACCTGCATCTGAATGGAACGATTCTGATTGGGATGCTGCACGTAAGTCAGGACCTACGATCAGGAAGATCTTAAATGAGGATGCGATCAATTGGACTTCAGGCACCTCACAGCTCAAGCTTGCTTTACCTGACGGTGAGTATGAACTTATAGAGCAGACACCTCCTTCTGACTATCAGACAATAACTAAATTGACGTTTAAGATCGAAAAGGGCGAGATCACCGGCACCACCGATGAAACTACAGCTATCGACAACGACAATAAGGTAATTACTGCATTCGATAAGGCAGAAGGTGCACCTGCTGAAGTCTACATCAGCAAGAAGGATATGGCTGATAAGGGCGTTGACAACGCAAACGAACTTGTCGGTGCAGAGATGCAGCTTACTGCTATCAACGGTAAGGCTGTTGACTGGGACGAAGATACCTGGAAAGCTGCGAAGAAGGAAGGACCTGAAGTAAGTAAGGTTGCCGGACAGCGCGCTATTAAATGGACATCTTCAACCACTCAGCTTAAGATCGCGCTTCCTGACGGTAAGTATGAACTCAAGGAGACTGGTACACCTGCCGGATACAATGTGATCTCGACCACCACATTCGAGATCTCAGGCGGAAAGGTACAGCCCCTTACTACTGAAACTGTCGTAGCAGACGAAAACACAAACACCATAACTGCATTTGACTCTGCTAAGACATATAAGGTTCAACTCAGCAAGGAAGATATTGCTCATAATCAGGTTGCAAGCGCTACGCTTTCTGTTACGAGCATGGACGGACACGATCTGACTAATGTTAAGGTCAGCAGAAATGGTACTGCAGTTGATACAACACTGTCTTCTGATAAGCATACGATCTCATTTGTTACTGGCGGAAATACGTATTCTGAGATCACAGGCCTCAGGATGGGCAAATATCAGCTTAAGGAGACTGTAACACCTGAAAAGTATCTGACAGCTGATGCCATCACTTTTGAGATCAAGGATGACGGCAGCCTGTATATCAACAGCGTAAAGGTAACCGGATCTATGGTCGTCATGATCGACCGTGCAGATCCTGCATACTTTACACCTGTTACGATCAACGGTCTGGACAAAGAAGACAGGTCTGATGTACCTGACATTGAGATCACGATCAAGTCCAAGACACCTACAGTCGATCTTACAGGAGTTACACCTACAGGCGGCGATGTAACTGATCAGGGTGAGAAGACCATCACGATCAAGACAAAGGGCGGTCCTGTTGAACTCAGCCTTCCTGACGGTGAGTACACGATCACACCTAAGGGACCTTCGAAGTATGATAATGTTCCTTCGACACCTTTCAAGGTAGAAGGCGGCAAGGTAGTACCTACGGGAACACCCGGTGATATCGAGATCACTGATCACAACATCACCATCCTGCTGCCGAAGTCCAACCCGGGTAAGAAAACTTCTAAGGGTTCAGTACCTGCTACAGGCGTAGGCATCAGCGCTGCAAATGTAGCCGGAGCAGTTCTTGTATCTGCTGCATTAACAGCAATGGGAATCTGCATCGTAGTCTTCAAAAAGAAGAAAAAAGAGTATTAAGGCATCACTTAACTGATCGCCAAACGACCAAGGCATCAACAGGGGGGCACTCGAAAGAGCAGCCCCCTGTTGCATTTCAGGGCTTTTGAGCTCTGACAAAAAACTATTGAATCTTTCAAAATTTATCCTTGACACTGTACTATCCGAAAAGTATAATTATCGAGCCTGCTTAAAGCAGCAATATGCGGCCGTGGCGGAACTGGCAGACGCGCACGTTTGAGGGGCGTGTGGGTAACTCCATACGAGTTCAAGTCTCGTCGGCCGCACCAATTACAGATTACCTCCATTTGAGCTATTGCTCGTTTGGAGGTATTTTTTTGTTCCTGTGATGTTAGAATATCTATGATAAGTCCGAAGTAAGCTGATCCATTAAATAAGGCATTCTTTTATGGAGGCGGTCATGGTATATAAATGCAAAATGTGTGGCGGAAATGTCGAACTGTCAGAAGACAGAACTTTTGGTGTCTGCTTGTTTTGCGGAAGCGCAATGACCTTTCCGAAACTCGATGATGAGCAGCGGGCAAATATGTTTAACCGTGGCAATCATTTTCGAAGGATTGGCGATTTTGACAGTGCTGTTGCGGTATATGAGCAATTGATCATGGAGGATAACACTGATGCAGAGGCGCATTGGTGCTGCGCCATATCCAGATTCGGAATTGAATACGTCGAGGATCCGGAAACATATGACTGGGTTCCGACATGTCACAGGCTCAGTTTTGATCCTTTTACCAAAGATGTGGATTATCTGGCTGCGTTGGAGTACTCCGAAGGTGTAACCAGAAAGCAGTATTTGAGGGATGCCGCAAAGATAAGAGATGTGCAAAACGGGATACTGAAGACTTCTCAGAATGAAGAGCCTTTCGATGTCTTTATTTGTTACAAGGAGACGGCTGATAACGGGGAGAGAACGGAAGACAGCGTTCTGGCGCAGGGAGTATATAACGAGTTAACTGACAGAGGGTACCGTGTCTTCTTTTCGAGGATAACGCTTGAAGACAAGGTCGGGACTCAATTTGAACCATACATTTTTGCAGCGCTGAATTCGGCGAAAGTGATGATCGTTATCGGAACCAAAAGGGAATACCTGAATGCGGTATGGGTCAGGAATGAGTGGAGCAGATATCTTGCCATGATCCGTAAAGACCATGAAAAAGTGCTCCTGCCCTGTTATAAGGATATGAATCCTTATGATATGCCTGAAGCTCTTGCGGTACTGCAGGCTTACGATATGAACAAGGCAGGATTTGTTCAGGACCTCATCCGCGGAGTATCGAAAATTGTAGACAACTCATCTCTCAATGCAAACGGAGTGGCATATCATGCATCTACTGTCGAGCCGCTGCTTAAGCGGGCCCGTCTTTTCATAGAGGATGGTGATCTCAATAAAGCGGATGAATTCTGTGAAGTAGTGTTAAATCTCGATCCGGAGAATGCACGTGCCTATCTCTATAAAGCAATGGTAAAAGCAAGAGTCAGTTCTGAAGACGAATTGATAAGTCAGGGTTGGAAGCTGAAATATGATCCTAACATCATTAAGGCTTTGCGCTTTGCAAAGGATGAAGATAAAACAGAAATCGAAGAAATAGTCAGAAAATCCCGTTCGTTCGATAACGAAAAGATGTATTTAAAAGCTTGCGAGGAGGCCGGTTCTACACGTGATTTGAGAAAGATGTGTGAAGCCTACCTGCTGTTTGAGGAACTGAAGGGATACGAAGATTCAGATACCAGAAAAGAAAAACTGAAAAGTGAATTCCTGGATCAGCAATTCGATCTTGTATATTCCAGGATGGAGGCTGCTAAACATTATTCCGAAATGAAACCGCTCGTGCCTGCATGCCAGGTGCTTATTCCTATCTATCCGGGTCTCCGGAAGTGCATGAATAAGTTCAAAGCCATGTGTGCAACCTGGGAAGGTTCATTGGAAGCAATCGTGCAGAATGAATCGAAGTACAGATTATCTAAAGAAGTATATGACGCGATAAAGAACGACTGTCCGGTTGTGTTTGATGCTGAGAAGCACAAGGAATTTGTGAAAGAATTAGAGATACTGGTCTATGTCGAAAAGCTATACGGAAACACAAAAGATTCGACCATAAAGCTTATAAAGAATTATCTTTCCGGCAAGCCGATCAAATGATCAGGTATTGTCCCTTCTTCGTTCGTAGTAAAACATAAACTGCTGCATTATGCCGGCGGTCTCGGGATACTTGGAGCAGTCAAAACTGCCGCCGTAGTATCTGTCAACGATCCTTTGTATCCAAATGTCTACAGGGAAGCGTGAGGTCCTTGCAAAAGCGAAGAGCATTACACAGTTCGCAACCTTGGTGCCTACGCCGTACATGGCCGTCAGAGCCTTGTAGAGCGCGTCGTCATCAAGTGAAGCTAGTGAATCAGGATCAAGCATGCCGTCGTTAAAGCCGGTCGCTGCCTGCGCGATATAAGGAGCCCTATAGCCGACACCCGTTCCTTCGATCTTTTCAAGACCGAGTGAAGCCAGTTCGGAAGGCGAGGGGAAGGAATAGTATTCCTTCTTTAAAGGTTTAACAAAAGGCGCTTTGAGAGAAGGTGCGGTTATCTTTTTGCCGCAGAGCGCGCTGATCCTCTCGACTGAAGTCATTATCGAAGGAATAGAGCGGCGCTGCGAGATTATGTAACTTATAGTTGTCTCAAAGATGTCCTGCTTTAAGATCCTGATCCCGCTTGAAAAGACGGCAGCGTCCAAAAGGTATCCGTCATCGGGATCGATGGATGCAACAGCAGCTTTATAATCGCGGCCGAGATCGAAATAATCTGACCAGATCTGAGCGAATTCCTTTTCGCTGCATGAGAAGGCAAATAAGCCATTGCCCAAGTCTGCGACCTGAAGATACTTGCCGAAAGCCACTAATTCCGTGTGGGTCTCATCGATATCGTGGATCCTGAAAGCCTGACCGGAATCAGCGATCTTGTGCATGTCGAAAAAATCTATCTTGCGGGTAACCATAATTATCTGCGGATCCCGAGCTTATAGTAGTTGAAAAGATGGCAGATTTTGCTGCCGTTATATAGCTTGACCCTCTTGTCCGCCTTGAAGCCCGTTGCTGCCTCAAATGCATCGTCAGGCGTGATAAGCGAGAGCCTGATGCCTTTCTTGCACTGACCTGAACTCGTGAGGAGCTTTTTTGCAATGAGACGGTAGATGTCATCTGCTTCCTCGGGGGTCATGAGCCTTCCGCCGTAGGGAGGGTTCGTGAGGACGAGCTGTCTTTCCATTCCGGTGTATGAAGCAAGAGACTCGGGAGAGATCTCCCTTGCGTCTCTTATGTCGAATCTGCAGAAATCCGCGACTCCTGCGGCTTTTGCGTTAGCTATTGCGGAACGTACAGCTCTTGAATCGATGTCAGAGCCGAAGAAATAGCAGTCGTCGGGGGCAGTTAGGTCCTCGTTGTCGATGGCTTCTTCCAAAGCCGTTCTATAAGCCTTTTTACCGATGTAGGGAAGAGCCTCGTAATCGAAGTGCCTGAACCTTCCGGGAGCGATCCCTGCGGCCATCTGGGCAGCCTCGATGACAATGGTGCCTGATCCGCACATAGGATCGACCAAAGCTTCCTTTCCAAACGGGCTGTATCTTGCGTAAGTGATCATGCCGGCAGCAAGTGTCTCCCTGATAGGAGCCTCGTGTGTAAGCGGTCTGTAGCCTCTCTTGTGAAGTCCTTCGCCGGTCGTGTCTATGAGCATGCGGCAGTAGTTGTTTACGAGCGCAAACTGTATGCTGATCGTTCCGAGGCGCTCATCTTCCTCGATAACCGCGTCAGGCCCCAAGCCTCTGGAAGCGGCAAGGCTCCTTGCGATAGCCTTTTTTGTGAGCTTCTGGAGCATCTTAATGCCGTCGAGCTTGGATTTTCTGGAAAAGCCGTTAACTATGAATGCCCATCCCCTGGGAATGAAATCGTTCCAGGGAAGCTTTTTGCATGATTCGAAAAAGGCCGCGCCGTCTTCTGTGAAGTTTTCGGAAGAGCCGGTCTTGAAACCGCCTACTTCGAAAAACACCCTTTCGGCGTGCCTGGCCCACATATTTACGCGCGCAACATCCAAAGTCCAGTCTTCTTTGCCGGTCTCAAGCGTGATGACACCGTCTTTTACGTCTAATTGTGACTTGTCAACCCCCCTTTCGAGAAGGTCGTCGCGGGTCGGAGCTTCAAGTCCGAATAATGTGGTGATTATTATTTTCATGCGAGAATTATAACACCATTCAGGAGCACTTTATGAACTTTGATGAGATTTGGCATGTCAAGAGGAATTTTTCAAAAATAGTTGTATTTCTCTCGTGGACACTTAGTTGGACTGATATGCGAAAAATCACCGCAAATGCTTATTTTATTGGGTTATCAAAGAGTCTTTATCATTTCGTAACTGTTTTGTCAACAAACGGTAACAAAATATCAAAATGCTTGTATTACTTGCTTTGAGGGACAAATTAATCTTGAAAACCTGTCTTTTGAGTTATCGACAAAGTTATGCACATTATGAACATTTTGTGCATAAGGAAAGGAGTTTAATCCTGCCGAATATTTGCTATAATCAGCACTAAAATATTAATAAGGAGAGCATTATGTCTGAGTTGATAGAGAAGGCAAGAATGGCCAGGGAAGCGTCCTACGGCATGGCGGTTTTGACCCGCGAACAGAAGGATGAAGCTCTCACTGCCATAGCTGATGCGCTGAATTCCGAAAAGGCCAGGATATTCGAGGCCAACAGTGAGGATCTTAAGAACGCGGAGGCCGCAAATCTCGAAAAGCCACTCATCAAGAGACTGAAATTCCAGGACGAGAAGCTCTCCGATGTTACTGACGGCATATTGAGCCTTAAGACACTTGCTGATCCGGTCGGCAGACAGACTATGCACACTACTTTGGACGACGGCTTGGAACTTTACCGCGTTACTTGCCCGATCGGCGTAATCGGCGTCATTTTCGAAAGCAGGCCTGATGCGCTGGTCCAGATCGCTACACTTTGCCTTAAGAGCGGAAACGCTGTATTCCTCAAGGGCGGCAGTGAAGCTGTAAATACTAATAAGGTCTTGGCTGAAGTCATATATGAGGCGGGCGTAAAGTCCGGACTTCCTGAAGGCTGGCTCAATCTTCTGACAACCCGTTCGGAAATAGCCGATATGCTCGGACTTGATGAATATATCGATCTTATTATTCCCCGCGGATCCAATGCATTCGTACAGTACATAATGCAGAATACCAATATTGCGGTACTGGGCCATGCGGACGGCGTATGCCACACATACATCAATGAGAAGGCTGACCCTGCAAAGGCTATCAAGGTATCTGTCGATGCCAAGACACAGTATGTTTCTGTCTGCAACGCAACAGAGACTTTCCTCATTGACGAGGCTCTCAAGGATACTGTCCTGCCCGAACTTGTCAAAGCTCTCCGCGACGCAGGCGTTACGATTTACGGCGATGATTACGTTTCAGAGAAGTTCGGTGCAGAGAAAGTAACCGAATGGCATCATGAATATCTCGACATGAAGTGTTCAGTTAAGGTCGTAAGCGGTATCGATGAGGCTATCTCTCACATCAACCGCAACGGATCCGGCCATACTGACGCCATTATCACTGAAGACAAGGCTGCTGCAGAGCGTTTCATGCTCGGAGTAGACTCGGGGAGCGTTTATGTTAACTGCTCTACCAGGTTTGCTGACGGCTTCAGGTACGGTTTCGGCGCAGAAGTAGGCGTTTCGACATCCAAGATCCACGCAAGAGGTCCTGTAGGCCTTGAAGGTCTTGTTTCGTACAAGTACAAGCTCATAGGCAACGGCGACATCGTAGGCGACTACGCTTCAGGCGCAAAGAAGTTCAAGCACATTCATCACGACTGATTATTATTTTTCGGAGGCACACACATATGGTAGTTTCAATCGGATCAGATCACGCAGGTTACGATTTAAGACAGAAGGTCGTAGCTCACCTCAAGGAAAAGGGCATTGAAGTCATCGAAAGAGGCGCTACAACTGCAGATCAGCCTTATTCTTGGGTTGAGGCAGGCGAGCAGATCGCTGAGGACATCCTTTCCGGCAAGGCTGAAAAGGGAATTGCCATCTGCGGCACCGGTATCGGAATCTCCATCACATGCAATAAGTTCAAGGGAATCCGCTGTGCTCTTTCCCACAACGAGTACACGGCTAGAATCTGCCGTGAGCATAATGACGCCAACGTACTTGCTTTCGGCGCAAGAGTCATCGGTCAGGCCGTTGCTTTGGAGATGGTCGATGCCTTTTTCGAGGGAAGCTTTGGCGGCGGAAGACACGGTGTCCGCGTTGATCAGCTCAAGGCTGTAGAGGACAAAAATTTCAAGTAAGGAACGGCTAACCTCTTATTTTTGTGCGTTTCGCGCTTTTTAGGTGTAAAATGTCGGAGTAAGAAGGGGGAGGATCTATATTATGTATCAGGTCGCGCTATTTGCCGGAAGCTGGATGGCTGAGTTCTGGCAGGCATTTTGCACCAAGTTTGCCGAGGCGTTTAAGCCCGGTGATATCGGTGCAGAGATCAGCGAGGGTATCCTGCAGGTCCAAAACTATTTTAATATAGGGGACTATAAGCTCCTTATTACTGATGCGGTCATTGTTACGTGGATCGCCGTTATCGCTGCTGTTATCGTTTTCCGCCTCATGGTAGGAAAAGAAACGATCCGTCCCAATACAAAGCAGACGATCCTCTGGATGCTGGTAGATCTTATCATCAGCTCCGCGATGGGCTTCGGCATGAACAGGAAGGAAGCCGAAGAAATCTGCCCCATGATCATGACATTCGGCATCATCATTACCGGATGTAACTGCATTTCTTATTTTAAACTCGCTCCGCCGGCCAAGAACATAGGTTTCCCGGTTGCTTGCGCTATCGTCGCCATCATCTACGTTATCGGTGTTTCGATAAAGTTTGTCGGCCTCAAGGGATTCTGGATATCGCTTACGACGCCCCTTAAGGCAATGCTTCCTTTTAAATTACTTGATTTCGTTACCAAGCCCGCTTCTCTTGCGTTCAGGCTTTTCGGTAACGTATTCGGTTCATTCGTATTCATGGAATTCATCGCAATAACCGTTCCGGTCATTCTTCCGGGAGTCCTCGGACTTTGGTTTGATATCACGGATGGTCTTTTGCAGGCGGTTATCTTCTCATATCTCACGATGAGCTATATCGGAGAGATAGTTGAGGTCGGCCATGAATACATGGAGCATCCCGAAGAATTCAAGAAACCCAAGAAGGAAAAGAAAAACGAGGAGGCTCAGGCCGCCGCTTAATTACTTTGAGAAAAAGAAAGGACATATAGGAGGAATTTAAAATGGAAAGTGTATTACTGGCATGCATGCCTATCATCTCAAGTGCAGTCATTGCAGGTATCGAGACAAGAGCTGTTGCTGCTATCGCAGCAGGCATAGCTATCAGCTGCGGTGCTCTCGGATCCGCATTCGCAATGGGTAAGGCTACGAGCCACGCTCTTGATGCAGGCGCAAGACAGCCCGAAATGATCGGTAAGATCCAGTCCATGCTTCTTGCCGCAATCGTTTTCATCGAGACACTTTGTATCTATTCACTCGTTGTCGCACTTCTCCTGATCTTCATGTTCAGATAAGGGCTAATTCTTTTCGGACATAGAAGGGAGCAGTATATATGCTGTTTGAAGCGCTGAACATTCTGGCTTGGGAAGAGGAGTCGTCCTTGTTTTCCCCTGACCAGTTCGCAGGGTACGCGGTGACCATTGTTTTGACGATCATCAACGTGCTCGCCGGTTTTCTCATCATAAAGTTTTTGCTTTACAAACCGCTCATCAAGATGATCCATAAGCGTCAGGAAGCCCTGAACGCCGAGCTTGATGCTGCTGCAAAAGCAAAGGAAGAAGCTGACAAGGTTGTTGCCGAGTCCAAGAAGACCATCGATGACGCAAAGTCACAGGCTGCGCAGATCATCGAAGAGGCAAGGGAGAATGCCGGCAAGACTACTGAGGCGGTCATTGAAAAGGCAAATGCCGAGGCAGCCAACATCCTCGAAAGAGCTGAGGATGACTGCGCACGTATGAAGCGTGTCGCACTTGAAAACATGAAAGATGACATTACAGACCTCGCTGTCGAGATCGCCGAGCACGTAATCGGTGATGCAGTTCCTAGAAGCGAGCTTATGGCTTCTGCCCAGAAGCATACAGATGTATTTGTTGATGCAGAGGTGAGAAAGGGTGAGTAACGTTACTCCGGAAAGCGCACAGAAACCCAAGCCGAAGGGAACGCTTCTGCGTATCGAGACTGCGGGAGACATCCCGGAGGATAAGCTTGAGCGTATTGCCGCTAAGTTTGCGCAGCATTACGATATTCCGTCATACCGTGTAAAGATCGAATCCAAGCCCTCTCTTGTCGGCGGATTTATCATCTACTATCACGGCGACCGTTACGATTATTCCGTAAAAGGCCAGCTGAACCGTATCAATGCTTTTATCAAGCGTACAAGAGCGGACAGCTTCATGGTTTCTGATTCATTCGATCACAGTAAGTCTTCGCATTCAGGTGATGAGGAGATTCCTGATTCCGAACTCTTTTCAGCAAAGGAAGTCAGAAAAGACATCGAAGAGGCACTTGCACTTTTCCCTGAGACATCAGGTCCGAGCCTTGATAATGCCGAGCTTTGGCAGCTTGATGATGCTGAATTTGACAGACGTGTAGAAGAGGCGATCAGCTCAAGTGACATGATCGACGAGATCGGTACGGTCAACTCCGTAAGCGACGGTGTTGCAAGCGTTACCGGACTCCGTCACTGCATGTCTGATGAGCTTATAACATTCTCTTCGGGTGCTACAGGCATCGCCATGAACCTTGAAAAGACCAAGGTCGGCGTCGTTATCCTCACGGGTGAGGATACGGTCGTTGAAGGCATGAGCTGCAAGCGTACCATGACGACCGTAGAGGTCCCTGTAGGCAACGGCCTTCTCGGACGTGTAGTAGATCCTCTCGGACGTCCTATCGATGGCAAGGGCATGGTCAGATACGTTGATACGCGCCCTGTTGAATCTCCCGCGCCCGGTGTTACAGACAGATCAGAGGTTAACACACCTCTGCAGACAGGCATTACCGCTATCGATGCGCTTACACCTATCGGAAGAGGTCAGCGTGAGCTCATCATCGGCGACCGTCAGACAGGTAAGACTGCGATCGCTATCGACACGATCCTCAACCAGAAGGGAAAGGACATCATCTGCGTTTATGTTGCCATCGGCCAGAAGATGAGCACCATCGTTTCGACTGCTAATCTTCTTTCCAGAAAAGGCGCATTGGATTATTCCGTAATAGTTGCGGCTTCCGCTTCGGATTCTGCTGCGATGCAGTACATCGCACCGTTCTCCGCTTGCGCCATAGCAGAGAAATTCATGTACGACTATCATAAGGACGTTCTCATTGTTTACGACGACCTTTCAAAGCACGCACAGGCATACAGAGCAATATCACTGCTCCTCAGAAGACCTCCGGGAAGAGAAGCTTATCCGGGTGATGTCTTCTATCTGCATTCGAGACTTCTCGAGCGTTCCGCGAAACTTTCCGAGGAATTGGGCGGCGGTTCAATTACCGCGCTCCCGATCGTAGAGACTTTGGGCAACGATATTTCCGCATATATCCCTACGAACGTTATTTCGATCACCGATGGTCAGATCTATCTGTCACCTGAGCTTTTCTTCTCCGGTCAGAGACCTGCCATCAACGTCGGTCTGTCGGTATCCCGTGTAGGCGGTGCTGCCCAGACAAAGGCAGTTAAGAAGGTTGCAGGACCTTTGAGAATCTCTCTTGCCCAGGCGCGTGAAATGGCTTCATTCTCACAGTTTGGTTCAGATCTCGATGAGAATACGCAGCTGCAGATCAAGCGCGGCGCGGTACTCAACGAAGTTCTCAAACAGGAGCAGTTCAAGCCCTGGACGATGTCTGAAGAGGTATTCATCCTCTATATCACAACGACTGACAAGATGAACTTCCTTGCAAAGGAAGACATCAACGAATTCGTTTTCGCTTTCGTTGACGATACGTGGGACTGTCACCAGAACATTTTTGACACCATCACGGAAGAAGGAGTCCTGTCAGACCAGATCAAGGCCGACATCGACAGTGCATATGAGGATTTCAAAGAAAGGTTCCTCGCAGAGCACACCGAATATCAAGAGGAGGAATGATAGGATCCTGATCTTTTGGATCTTAAGTTATCATGGAAACCTTCAGTGCCATCAAGAAAAGACAGAAGAGCATCAGCGACATCAGTCAGATGACCAGCGCTATGCAGCTTGTCAGCGGAGCGAAAATGCGCCGATCTTTGGCACTTCATGAATCCATGTATCCTTTCTTCAGAATCTGCGTAGAGAGCATGCAGGACATCTGCACGCATTTCCCGGACATCAACAATCCGTATTTCGTTCTCAACCAGAAGGAAGAAGGCGAGACCTGGAAGATCGGCTATTATGTTCTTTCAGGCGACCAGGGTCTTGCCGGCGCATACAATAACAACATGGTTGCCATCACCGAGGATCACATACAGAAGAAGATCATCGACAACACGAGAAAAGGTCTTCAGACGAGATATGAGTTAAACATCTTCGGCCGTCTTGCGAGAGAAAAGCTCGAAAGACACGGATACATCTGCAACAGGGAATTCTCATTCCCGATCGCGGAACCGACTTATTACGATGCCCGTACCGTCAGTTCGATAATCAAGAGGAAGTTCCTTTCAAAGGATTACGATCTTATCTATCTGCTCTATACGCATATGGAATCTTCCGTAAAGATGGAACCGATGGCAGTAAGACTTTTCCCTGTCGATATGAAATCCATTTCCAAAATCCTGCCGGACAACGTGCTTGATGCCGGAATGGCTGTCGATCAGGGATCTGAAGTCGAGTACTTCCCGAACGTTAACGCGGTCTTCGACTATCTCATCGATTCTTATGCAAACGCGATGGTATTCGGTGCCATGGTCGATGCTTATGCGAGCGAACAGACTGCAAGACTTACCGCAATGCAGAACGCGAACGACAATGCGCGCGAGATGATGAAGAAATTGGACATCTTAAGTAACCGTGCAAGGCAGGCGAGGATCACGACGGAACTTACCGAGATCGTCAATGGTGCCGAGCAGGCAGGTAAGATGTAGGAACGTCACTGTAACTATGTTACATGCAATGAAATAAAGGCTTTGAGACAAGGAAGAGGAAGTAGGATATGGCTATCGGCAAGGTTATTCAGATCATAGGACCTGTAATCGACTGCGAGTTTGACAGGACTGAACTGCCCAGGATCAACGAAGCGATCAGGATAAACAAGCGCAGCATAGAAGGTCAACCGGTCATCACAGATGAAGAACCGGGTTCATCTGTTCCTGCCAAGGATGCGATGAAACCGAATGCTTCGGATTTTGTTTATGCTGAGGTTCTCCAGCAGAGAGGCAACGGCGTCGTAAGATGCGTTTCTTATAATCCTACAGAAGGTCTCATGCGCGGACTTCCTTGCGAATCACTCGGTTCTTCCGTTAAGGTCCCTGTCGGTGAACATATCGCAGGAAGGCTTTTCGACGCACTTGGAAGACCTATCGATCACTGCGGTGACATCGAGCCTGACAATTACTGGCCTATTCACAGAAAGGCACCTTCATTTACTGAACAGTTTCCTACGGAGACTATTCTTGAAACGGGAATCAAGGTCATCGACCTTCTCGTTCCGTTCTCCAGAGGCGGTAAGATCGGCCTTTTCGGAGGTGCCGGTGTAGGTAAGACGGTCCTTATCCTTGAGCTTATCCGCAACATCGCAAGCGAGCACGGCGGCTTCTCCGTATTCACCGGTGTCGGCGAGAGATCGCGTGAAGGTAACGACCTCTGGAACGAGATGAAGGCTTCAGGCGTTCTTGATAAGACGATAATGGTCTTCGGCCAGATGAACGAGACTTCGGGTGCCAGAATGAGAGCTCCTCTTGCAGGTCTCACGATGGCTGAATATTTAAGAGATGAGAAGCATAAGGACGTTCTCCTTTTCATCGATAACATTTACAGATTCGTTCAGGCGGGTTCTGAGGTTTCGGCTCTTCTCGGACGTATTCCTTCAGCCGTTGGTTATCAGCCGACGCTTACGGAAGAAGTCGGTGAGCTTCAGGAAAGGATCACATCCACACGTAACGGATCCATCACGTCCATACAGGCAGTATATGTACCCGCCGACGACATCACGGACCCTGCGCCTGCAACAACGTTCTCGCATCTCGATGCAAACATCGTTCTTTCGCGTGCAGTAGTTGAGCTCGGTATCTATCCTGCCGTAGATCCTCTTGAATCATCTTCAAGGATCCTGACGGAAGATGTAGTAGGTTCCGAACACTATCACGTAGCTCGTAATATCCAGGCTATGCTCCAGCGTTATAAGGAGCTCCAGGACATCATCGCGATCCTCGGTATGGAAGAGCTTTCGGAAGCTGACAGACAAACGGTATCACGTGCGCGTAAGGTACAGAGATATCTTTCACAGCCTTTCTTCGTTACTGCGGATTCAACGGGCTTCGCACCCCGTTACGTACCGCTCAAAGAGACTATAAAAGCATTCGGTGAACTCATTTCCGGCTCGCTCGACCACATTCCTGAACAGTGTTTCTTCATGAAGGGCGGTCTTGACGATGTCATCAAGGCATATAAGGATCTCACTCCGTAATGGCTGAAGAAACCAGACATAAGATCCATCTGATAATCATTACCCCCAAGAAGACTTTCTATGAGGGTCTGGTCAGTTCTGCCGGATTTCCGACGATAGACGGTGAATTCGGAGTAATGGCCGGTCACACACCGTTCGTTGCGGCTCTCTTTCCGGGCACATGCACTATCCGAGTTGATGATGATATCAAGCATTGCGTAATCTCAGAAGGCTATGCCGAGATCAACCAAAGGACGATCATCGTCATCTGCAACTCTGCAGAGTGGCCGGAAGAAATCAAGGTAAGACAGATCTTTGAATCATACCGCGACAGTATGGCTGAACTCGAAAGACAGAATAAGGATGGGAGTGCAGGTCAGGTTTACGCTGAGGATGTTAAGCGTATGGCTGACAGGTCACTTGCGAGAATGCGTTTCATTGAGCATTACGGATCAGATGCTCAGAAGTCCAGGCTTGCCCAGCTGAAGGAAGAAGGACTCTGAAACTGAAGTCGACGGTTCCTATGGTAATCTTCTGACCGTTCTTGATCTCGCATTTTCTTCCTATAGCGACTTTTTTATCTTCGATGTATGTCGTTCCCTTTCTTGAACAATCGCTTATGAAAAACGATTTTCCGCTTAAGTAGATTATCGCGTGAAGCGGATCTACTGACGCATCATCAATGACTATATCCGAAAGAAAAACATCCGAACCGATTGCGGTTCTGTCCATCATAATTGAATAAGAACGCGCATTTCCATTCTTGGGAGAAACTTCCGTAAGCGTTCCTGTAACAAGCGGTGTTACAGGATGCAGCGGTTCTGTTTCTTTACCTGGAGAATCATCGCTTGCCCGTATCATTTCGCTTTCATCATCAGAAAACAGGATCATCCTGCGCACATCAGAAAGCGAATTATTCTTACTTTTGTCCGTACTCTTTTTCGTCCTGTTGTTGATGAAATACTTAACAAGGAATACTCCTGAAGCGAGGACGAAAAGGAGGGATGGCAGAAAGCCGGAAAACCACAGCGCAGCTGCAGCGGCGATGCTGCCGGCCAGTGACCACCAGAGTTCCGGCTTTTTCTTTGTCTCTTTGTTTCGTCTGTCCGGCAGGTGCCGTGGCGCTTTTGAGCTTTCAATCGTGGTTAACGGATTCTGAGTTAATTGATCAATGTCTGTATTTCTTATCTGACGTGCGCATTTAATGAATAGAGACTCGTCATCTGTCTTAACGCTGTAAACCAGTTCCTGCTTCTCATCATTTGTCAGGACACCTTCGAAGAATGGTTCTGATAAAAATGCTTCAAGTCTTTCCGCACCGAGAGATGACAGTCGTATCGCATCAGGCTCGCTTTTAGCGGGAATGAGGCAGAATCTGACATATGCCCCGATTTCATCTGTAAAGACATATTCAGGATCGAGTATAAGATTTGACGGGCTTATCAGATTATTAAGAAGATCAGGAACAGAACAAAAAAAGTCACCTACGGATCTTCTTCTGTCTTCCAGAAGTTTAGAAAGTTTTCTGGAGTGGCGAGAACCATGCATCAGAGCGCTTCCTGACTGCCTGATCGAGATCAGGCCTGAAAAATCAAAGTAGGCTGATGAAGAGAATCCGTTTAAGTCGATGCTGCATGGCAGCAGGCACCCGGAACGATTCGTCGCAATTACTTCACCCGCATAACTGAATATGAACTCGGGAGAATCGAACCGTTCAACAGCGAAATATCCGAAGGGACCTTTTTTGATCTGCATAATCAGAACGCCGACTGAATCTTAGTCTCGTCAAAACAGAAGTTTATGATCTTCTTTCCGTATGCCATAAGTCCTTCTCTGAAGAGCAGGGCAAGTGAAACGAGAACAGCAATTATGATGACTATCTCAACAGTTCCCATTCCTTTTTTGTTTCTGCGTTTAATCCTTTTTCTCATTTACGATACCTCCTTTATGTTCTTATATGCCAAGTGAAATAATTGCCGGTGTCATTGCGACCATAAGGACGCTTATAAAATCGAGCGTCATAGGGAGAAGTAGACCTAGAGCTTCGCGTTCCTGTTTCTTCCTTGCAGCATTCCTGCACAGATTCCAGCAGGAAGATGCCTGAAGCTGAAGCAGATTCAATACTTCAGCAGTTCCGAGCCTGTCGTATCTGGCAACGAGAAGCAGCGCTGACTGTGCTTCAGGTATTTGTATTCTCAGTGAGAAACGTTCTACAGCCTCGGAGGCTGTAATGCCTGAAAGCATCATTGCCCTGAGGTTCTTTATTTCCAGGGAGAGACTCTTGTTGTCACCGAATGCTTTTGCACATATCTCGATAGCTTTTGGAAGCTGCATTCCCGCTTCAAGAAGCGTGGACATGAGACACATGAACAGCGGTATGTCGGTCATAAGATCTTCTCTTTTGCGTTCGACTTCAGATCTGACCTCGCGGCTTCCGAGAACTGCCATCAGGATAACAAACGGGATTGCAAAACACGGATTTTTCCCGAGTTTGATCATGACAGCAAGTCCTATTAGTCCGGAAGCCGCACAGATCAGGATCTGCTTTTTAAGGTACTGCTCGTATGCGAGACGCGGATTGACCGACAGCTCGTTGAAGAGCTCGTGCCTTGAGGTGATGAAACCGGTTGGAAGGATACGCTTGAAGAAGGAAGTTATTGGGTATTTTGGGGAAACCTTTAGAGAATCATCGTAGCCTAAACTGACCGATGAACGTATCCTCCTTCCGGAATCGTGGGACATGTATTTTAAAAGCATCGCACATGCGATTACGCATATGCCGAATGCTATTGCAAGGAGAACTGACCCTAAGTTCGTGTGGCGGGCCATATCTATATAATCGCGGCTCATATAGTTGAGCGCGAAGGTAACTGCGAAGGGCATTGCACAGAGCATGGCAGCTTCAGCGTTCTTACCTGCGTTTTGTGCAGCTATCTCGCTTTGTACTGCATTCATCTCAGAAAGCATCTGACACGAACTCCGCAGTATTGCAAGGCTATTGTTTCCAATCTCTCCGGATATCGCGAGTGCATGGAAGATCGGAACGGTTTCCGGAAATCTGACAGCCTCCGCAAATGAATTAAGAGATTTCTCCAGACTTATATGTAACTTCAGATCATTCTCAAGATTTATAAGCGGTCTGATGAGTATGCATCGCTTACCAAAGGTGTGCTCTATGACAGGTCGCATCATGAGCAGCGATTTCTCTATTGAATATCCGCTCGACACGCTCGTACACAGAACCTGAAGCATTACCAGAAGCTGCGTTCTCGTATGACGGCAACTGTTTGAATAGATCTTTTTCATTGCTTCTTTCCAGGGAAAGAAACCGAGGAACACTGACAAGAGCAGCCTGATGCGTGATGAAGAAATGAACAGGGAAGAGGCAGCATAAAGCGCAGCCGCAAACAGCGGATATACCCAGACGGTTTTTAGTAGAAAGACAGTGCATGGTTTCAGCGTAACGGACTTAAGCTTTGTAAGCCATGACGTTCTTGAGTTCTTCGTCGCTACAGATACGTTCAAGTCCTTGTCCTCCTTTGTTTAGATATAGTGTTTTAAGTTTGTATTCGTGGCCTTCAGAAGGCAGCACGCTGCATATCTCGTCAATGTATCTTCTTCCTTCACGGCTTCTTGAGATATGAAGGATAAGGTCTATTCCCATAGATAATTGTGTAACTATCGCGTCGTACGGAAGGTTTGATCCTGCCATTACCATTCCTGTAAGCCTTTCGAGCATTTCGAAACACGAGTTTGCGTGTCCGGTACACATTGAACCGGGGTGCCCGGTATTGAGAGCGTTCATCATGTCTGCGGATTCAGAACCTCTGACTTCGCCGACAATGATCCGGTCCGGTCTCATTCTCAAAGACGCACGTATCATCATTCCTATGTTGACTTCACCTGAGCCGTCAGGACCGGGAAGTCTTGCTTCCATCCTTACTAAATTGTCGATCCCCTGAAGGTTCAGTTCGGCCGAATCTTCTATGGTTACCACTCGTTCATCCTTCGGAATGAAAGACGAAAGACAGTTAAGGAAGGTTGTCTTGCCTGAGCCTGTTCCGCCGCTCAAAAAGATCGTCTTTTTATTGCGTACACAGGCGCTCAAAAACCGTGCAGCTTCTTCACTGATAAACCCTTGTCTTATGAGCGTTACTATGTCATGCGAGATGCCTGTAAACTTTCTGATCGTAACTGTGGTCTGTGATGCGATCGGTGCCAGTACCGCATTTGCTCTGGAACCGTCCGGAAGTCTTAAATCTGATATCGGATTAGCTTCGTTAAGCGGTCTGTTTCTGTTTGCAAAGAAACACGAGATTACTGTTTTCAATGTTTCCTCATCCTTAAACTTGATATCGGATTTGAACAGTTTTCCTCCGCGTTCGTAAAAGATCTTGTCCGGTCCGTTCACCATGATCTCGGTGATCGTCGGATCCTGCATGAGAGGTTCTATAACATCCATTCTGCGCAGGGAATTGAACACGCGTTTTGCCATGTCACGCTTTTCGGAGAGCGACATCTTTATTGAATCCGTATTGCTGATTACATCGGCTATTATTTCTTTCAGTCTTTCATCAGTCGGATCGCTTTCGTTCCTTATCGCATTGAGTACGCAATAGGTGAGCTGCTCTTTGATCGTATCAAGATCGCAGGTCTTATTCATATCGCTTCTCCGATTATTCCGTTAGGCGTGTCCGCAAAATCGGTAACTATTGTTCCGTGTGTAAGCGCTCTGCTTATGGAAGTTATCAGTCCGGAGGCTGCAGTTTCTTCATTCCTGCTTTTCCCGGAGAACAGGATCGTAACCCTGTCACAGTCGGCTACAAGTACCGGAAGCTCGGCAGTTCTGAAGCCTTCAGCTATAGCGAGAACGTTTATTGTACGTTTTCCATCGGATATAAGTTGTCTGCATTTATCCAACAGTATCCTGCAGCGGGTGCTCCCGATGTCGTATACATCGTCATCACCTTTGGAAGTTCCGGGAGTCAGAAAACCCATGGTGTCGCGGCTGCAATATCTGAAGATGTCATTGGGATCAAACTTGCGCGAAGAACAAGCCTCAAGCAGACCTGTCATGTTTCCGGCGAAGAACTCGTTGCCTTCATCATCCGGGGCTCTGAGCCTGCTGGTGAAATCAAGACGCAGGGAAAGATCTGCATCGGTCATATCCCGGTAGTTGTTCTTTATGTAATTCTCACGTTCATTGATATATACAAACGGGATCAATACCTCGATACGGCCTTTGCTGACATCGGTCATTTTGCTGATATGATCTTGATCCTGATCTGAGCTGATGCCTAAAGCATTGCAGATCTTCCTGCAGTCGACGATCCCGTTCTGATCGAAAACAGGAACCGGTTTGTCCAAACACTCTTTAAGAGACTGCAAAGCGTCATCGTGGAGAGCAATGCCAAAATCTTCACCAAACTGCTTGGGGTTATATAAGACTTTGGTAAACTCACCGAACATGTCGCCGTCAGTGTTGGAGCGTGATTCCAAATAGGGATCCGTTATGTAGGCTTCGGGATACAATGCTCCCAGTCTCGCTTTCATAAGAGCATACATATACTTGTCTTTTTCATAGATCTTAATCGTGAATGCCATTACCCGATTACCTCCTTTACCTGTATGTCGCTGTACAGTTTTGAGTTCTGCTTGCCACGGATTGTATCTCGGAACGGAAGCGTATATTACCGACAAAAACCGACAAATACCGACAAGAAAAAACCGGTTTTTGGGCCGGAACGGAACGTAATACTTAATTATTCTTATTACAAATCTGCGGTTTGAATGATGAATATGCGGACAACTGAAAGAAACGGAACTATTTCCGCTTTACAATGACTTTGCGTATATGTACAATTAAGCCGCTGAAACAATTTTGAGTTCATTGCTTATCAAGAGAGGCTAGAGGGAACCGGCCCAGTGAAGCCCGGCAACCGCGGAGAGCAGCGGTGCCAAATCCGGCAGGACACCAAAACAGGCGACCTGAAAGATGAGGAACGTTAATAGATAGCGTACGCCTTCCTTTCGGGGAAGGCGTTTTCTTTTGGCAAAGGCATTGAACGGAAAGGATCATTATGAGAAACAGAACAGGCAAGTGGCTCTTTACATCAGAGTCGGTAACAGAGGGACATCCCGACAAGGTCTGCGATCAGATTTCTGATTCCATTCTTGACGCAATCCTTGCGGAGGACAGCACAGCACGCGTTGCATGCGAGACATGCGCTACAACGGGTATGGTGCTCGTAATGGGCGAGATAACAACATCAGCTTATGTTGATATCCCTTCTATTGTAAGAAACAGACTTAAGGAGATCGGCTATGACAGCAGCGAGGTAGGTTTTGACTACAATTCATGTGCTGTTCTTACATCGATCGACGAACAGTCTCCTGATATCGCCATGGGTGTTAACAAGTCTTATGAAGCACGCCACGGTGACAACAACGAGCTTGATACAGGAGCAGGTGACCAGGGCATGATGTTCGGTTATGCCAACGACGATACGGAAGAACTTATGCCTCTTCCGGTTTCCCTTGCACACAAGCTTACTAGACGCCTTGCTGAAGTACGCAAAAATAAGGTTGTTGATTACCTCAGACCTGACGGAAAGAGCCAGGTTACCGTTGAGTATGACGGAAACAAAGTAAAGAGGATCGATGCTATCGTTATTTCCACACAGCACAATGCTGATGTTTCCAGTGAAGAACTTGAGAAGTTCGTTAAGGAACAGGTTATCGCACCTGTTATCCCTGCAGAACTCGTTGATGCTGATACTAAGATCTACGTAAACCCTACAGGCCGTTTTGTTATCGGAGGACCTCAGGGTGACTCAGGACTCACAGGAAGAAAGATCATCGTTGATACTTACGGCGGTTTCGCACGTCACGGCGGCGGAGCATTCTCCGGCAAGGACCCTACGAAGGTTGACCGTTCCGCATCTTACATGATGCGTTATGTCGCTAAAAATATCGTAGCTTCCGGAATCGCTTCAGAATGTGAGGTTCAGGTTGCGTACGCTATCGGTGTCGCACAGCCTGTTTCTGTAATGGTAGATACATTTGGTACAGGTAAGATCGCTGATGACAAGATCACCGAGATCGTTAAGTCTGTATTTGATCTCAGACCTGCTGCGATCATCCGTGATCTTGAACTCAGAAGACCTATCTATGCACAGACCGCAAGTTACGGACACTTTGGCAGAACAGATATTGAGCTGCCTTGGGAGAAGACCGACAAGGCGGCTATCATAAAGGAAAAAGCCGGTATCTGAAATGTCCCGTCCGATCCTGTCTGCGGATGATGTAGGGCAGCAGGTCACGGACCTGACAGTCAAGGCCGTAAAGGTTTTTTGCCCGCGAACGAAAAGTAATTTTGTTTCGTTCATGACTGACGGAAGATTCATGGCCTCAGGCACATCGAAGATCGATGTCATTGAGGGCGGGATCTATGTCATCTCGGGCAAAGTAACCCTTTGGAACGAACGAGTCCAGGTAAAGCTTTCATCGATCAAACACGCGGACACCGGTGATAACCGGTCCGCGTTGATCGCGTCTTTTCTTGCAGATAACCTTACGGGTTCCGGTAAGATACTTTCGGCTGCGCTTGCTGAAGCCTTTGGTGATGAAGTCCTTGATGTTCTTCTGAACGATCCCGGTAAGGCAGCAGATGAGATTAAGAATCTGTCCAAGGAAAAGGCGTTGTCGTTTTGTGACACCGTTACCGACAACGAGGAATTCTTCAGGGAAGGACTGGCTGCTCGCAAGTTAGGACTTACGCAGGAACAGATAAAGACTCTTTACGGTATGGGCGAGCTTTCGGTCGAAAAGATCAAAGAGAATCCGTATGCACTTATGACTAAAGGCATCGCGGACTTTTCACTTTGCGATAAGATCGCGATCGAAGCAGGGTTTGAAACGCTTTCGGATATCCGTGCGGCTGCAGCTCTTTCCGAAGCGGCGGAATCGGTTTGCGATGAGACTAAATCCACGAAGCTCAGACCGGTTCAGGTCAGAAAGAAAGCATTCTCCATGCTCAATGCCGGAGAGTGCGCGAAGATGACTTCAGATGATTTTTCGAAGATATTTCCGGCAGCGTGCAAGATTGCTGTTGAAGATAAGGAGATAGCCGTTTACAAGTTTGCTGAAGATAAGTGTCAGGCGACTGACCCTTTGGATGAAGAAGCTTTCATTTCACCGATGCACTATTTCAAGGCGGAAGCGGCGATCAAGAAAAGGATCGAGAAGTTTCTTTCGATGAAAGTGAAGGTGCCGTCACGCGCTGAATCCGACAGGATAATGGCGAAGTACGCTGACAGGATCGGCATCGTACTTGATGATGCACAGCTCGCGGCACTGCACCTGTGCATGTACTGTCCGTTCTGCATAATCACAGGCGGTCCCGGAACAGGTAAGACAACTATAATGGGAATACTTGCAGAGTATTTCCGCGAAGCAAACATAACCAGTGTTTTTGCGGCTCCGACCGGAAGGGCGGCAAAGAGACTTTCGGAATCGACTTCAAGTCCTGCGGCTACTATTCACAGAATGCTTGGAGTAAGGCCTGTCGATGATATTACCGGAAATACTTATTTCGTTCACGATCACACGGATACGATCAAGGCACGTGTCATTGTCATCGATGAGATGTCCATGGTTGATACGGAGCTGTTCGAAAGGCTTCTTGATGCGACTGACGAATCGACATCGCTGATCCTTGTCGGAGACCCTGACCAGCTGCCTTCTGTAGGGTGCGGCAATGTCCTGCGCGATCTGCTCTCATGCAGATCAGTTCCTTCGGCAAGGCTTACTTTTGCACACCGTCAGAACGATGACAGTTCAATCGCAGCGAATGCTTACAGGATACTAAGCGGAGAACCTCTGGTTGCAGACGGAACTGATTTCGAGATCATAAAGACCGTCGATGACGAAGAAGGTTTCGCGAAGGTCAAGAATATGGTCAAGGGAATGCAGGATGAGGATGCAGTGTTCCTTACGCCGACCAAGAACGAAAACGTTATGCTCGGTACCGTAAGGCTGAACTCAATGCTTCAGGAACTGTTCGTTTCGGAGGCGGGAGGCGCGGATGAGCTCCCATGCGTTAAGCGCGGTTCATCCGTTGCTTTTTTCGAAGGCGACAGGGTAATGCAGACCCGCAATGATTATTCTGCCGAATGGCTCGATCCTCTGACCGGCGAGACTGAACAGGGTGTCTTTAACGGTGAGATGGGCAGAGTTGACAGTGTAGACCCGATAGAGGGCACGATGACGGTCTTTTTCGATGACGGAAAGACGGTTAAGTATACGAAAAAGATGCTTGAGGACATTGAACTTGCTTATGCCGTTACGGTTCATAAGTCGCAAGGCTGCGAGTTTGAGCATGTCATTATCCTTCTTGGTAAAATGAATGCGCTTTTATACAAGAGAAACCTGCTTTATACGGCCGTCACGCGCGGCAGGAGCAAAGTTACGATAATCGATTCAAATGATACGCTTTCGCGCTTTTTGAGGGCGACGCACGGCGAGGAACGTGCAACGACACTCAAGGAACTTCTTGCGATAATCGATCACAAACGGGGAATTTGATATGACCGTTTTAAAACGCTTTAGGGGAGGAGTCTCCTCTGTTTCTGCATTTCTGAAAGAAACATTGAACTTTATGTTTCCCGCATGCTGCATGGTGTGCGGAAAGCTTGCCGATGCGGATGACAGATTCTCGCAGTACGGGGATTTTTGCAAAGCATATAACGGTAAGCCATCTGAACTTCATATTTGCGGAAAATGCCTGTCGTCACTTGCGCCCAACGCACCTGACAGAAGGTGGATGTTCTGTCTTTCGGATCCGTATGAGGGTGATCCGCATCCGGGTATGCCTCTTTATATGCCGCTGTCTTACGAGGGGGCGGTGAAAAGCGCTGTCCCGGCTGTTAAGTTTGGAAAGAAGCCGAAACTTGCCAATTTCATGGGGTGTCTTCTGGGAACATGTCTTAAGAGTGATTCTGTTCATGCCGATCTGATCGTTCCCATTCCTCTGTCTGAATCAAGGCTGAAAGAGAGGGGATTCAACCAGGCGGAAGAAATCGCTAAGCCTGCAGCCGCCATTTTAGGCATTCCTTATGCAGGAAACGTGCTCCTCCGTACACGCGACACTAACAGACAGACCGAACTTAAGGGGAGCCTGTCCAGGGTAGCCAACGTTTCCGGTGCTTTCGGCACTTCGGACGAGTGGGATATCAAAGGGCTTTCCGTAATCGTGGTCGATGATGTTGCCACAACAGGCTTCACGCTTCACGAGGCTGCTTCGGCTTTGTATGATGCCGGGGCTGCGAAAGTCCTTTGTACAGCTTTTGCGGGCAACAGATTGGCAAAGAACGCTGAAATCAGCTGATACCGGCAGAAAAACACAAGATTTATTGCGATATTGTTGCAATTGCCTTTTTTTATTTGAAATGCCCGCGTTTTATTTTATAATTAAGATGACCTTAGCATTGTGGCCTCTAAATTGGACCTACATGACATAATTATGAGCTTGGACCGTTTGGTGGAAATAAAGCCTTTTAAGTTGGACTATTGAAGTCAGACGCAGAGCATCAGCCCTGGATAATCCGGGTGTCAATCAGAGTCTGCTATGTTCGGGTCGTTTTTTAATGAACAGTATGGAAGTGAACTAGAGCTTGGGATTTATTTATGATGCAAAACATATAGCATCCCGCGACCCTGCTGCCCGGATGGCGGCGGGTGTCATTTTTTTATGCACGGTTTTTCCTTGTTGCGGCGGATATGCCGGTGAGCGATGTACCTGTTCTCGATGTTGCACCGCTAAATGACTGAAATATCAACAATACAAGGAGACTTAACATGAAACTTTACAACACACTTACAAGATACAAAGAAGAATTCAAGACGATCGAGCCTAACAAGGTAAAGATGTATGCTTGCGGACCTACGGTCTATAACTACTTCCACCTTGGCAATGCCAGACCGTTCGTTACGTTCGATACATTGAGAAGATATCTTGAGTACAGGGGATACGAGGTTACATTCGTTCAGAACTTTACGGATATCGATGATAAGATGATCAACCGCGCTAACGAGGAAGGCATCACTGTCGAGCAGCTCGCAGACAGATTCATCAAAGAATACTACGTTGACGCTGACGGCCTCAACATTGAGCGTCAGAGCGCACAGCCCCGTGCAACACACTCCATCAAGGCGATCATCGCACTGATCAAGTCAATGGAGGCTCAGGGTTTCACATACGTTATCGAAGGCGACGGCGTTTATTACGACGTTTCCAAGAAGGGTGACTACGGTAAGCTTTCACACTATAAGCTTGATGAGCTCGTCGCAGGCGGCGGTGAGAGAAAGGCAAGCTTTGAAGGTAAGAAGAATCCGGGAGATTTCGCAGTCTGGAAATTTAAGAAGGAAGGCGAGCCTTCATGGGGTTCACCCTGGGGTGAAGGCAGACCCGGATGGCACATCGAGTGCTCTGCGATGATCAAGGAGTTTCTTGGCGATACTATCGACATCCACGGCGGCGGACAGGATCTTATTTTCCCGCACCACGAGAACGAGATCGCTCAGAGCGAGGCTGCAAACGGCTGCCCTTTGGCTAACTTCTGGGTACATAACGCTTTCGTCAACATTGACGGTGAGAAGATGAGTAAATCCCTCGGTAATTTCTTTACGATCAGGGACATCGTCAAGAAGTACCCTTATAACGTTGTCAGGTTCTTCATCCTGCTTGGTCACTACAGAAGCCCCATCAACTTCTCTGATGAGCTCCTGGCTGCAGCACAGACGAGCCTCGGAAGGATCAGCAACTGCGTTTCACAGGTAAGCTTTGCACTCGAGAATGGTGCTGATGCTCATCCTGCTGATTCAGAGACTTCCAAGAAGCTTCTCGATGCCGTTAAGGCAGCTGAAGAGAGTTTCATCGCGCACATGGACGATGACCTCAATTCCGCTGACGCTATCACGGATATCTTCAATCTCGTAACGGAGACCAATAAGGCTATTGCCGCTGATGACGCTTCGGCTGAATCACTCAAAGCTGCACAGGCAAAGCTTGTTGAGCTTACGGGTGTATTGGGCATCAAGCTTGACGATGCTAAGGAAGAGATTCCCGCAGAGGTCATGGAACTTGCCGAGAAGCGCGCTGAAGCCAAGAAAGCCAAGGACTTTGCTGAGGCTGACAAGATCAGGGATCAGATTACATCTCTCGGTTACAGCATCAAGGATACCCCTAAGGGACCTCAGCTCGAGAAGATCAAATAACGGAGCAGATTATGATCAAGCCTTTCATAGCATCGGATCTTCGTGAAGTATCGCCGCTCGTGCTGGCGTATATCGGTGATGCGGTCTATGAAGTCTACGCAAGATGTCATGCATCTAATTACGGCGCCGGCAATAACAACAAGCTCCATAAAAGAACTATAAAGTATGTGTCGGCAGAGTCGCAGGCTGAGATCGCAAGACAGCTTATGGATGAACTGACGGAGACAGAGGAGAGCTATTTCAGACGCGGAAAGAATTCAAATCCGCACGCTTCTTCGAAAAATGCTTCTCACGCTGATTATATGTACGCCACGGGTTTTGAGACCCTGATCGGTTATCTTTTCATGGATAACCAGGAATCGCGTATGGAATACCTGATCCAGCGCAGTTTTGAGATTGCGGACGGGATCAAGCCGATCAATTCGATAGATGATGAAGAGAATGCAGGAGATGAGTGATTTGGAAGAACGCCGCGGTAACAATAACAAATCCGGAAACGTATCCGGTGACAAGATAGAAGGCCGCAATGCGGTCAGCGAAGCTCTTGCTGCAGGCAGGACGATAAACCGTATCTGGATCTTAAAGCCGGAGGGCGGCAAGCGTCTTGAACCTGCGCTCGCAAAGATCCTGGATGCTGCAATAAAGCAGGATACAGTCATTTCACGCGTTCCACGCAACGTTCTTGACCGCATGAGCACGACGCATAACCACCAGGGCGTAATTGCCGCAGTTGCACCTCATGAATATGCGGACCTTGACGATATAATCTCTAAGGCCAGAGATGAGGGCAGGGCACCTATCCTCATTGCGCTCGATGAGATCAAGGATGCATACAATCTCGGATCCATGCTCAGGATCGCTGACTGCTGCGGTATCGACGGCGTCATCATTCCTGAAAGACGCTCAGTGT
>Ga0310786_10002444_pt1 | contig 28370 bp, 13 predicted proteins | sample AusTroGonzalo_MG_FD_203881 | JGI IMG/M metagenome (GOLD analysis project Ga0310786, IMG submission 203881) | Bovine rumen microbial communities from tropical cattle in Woodstock, Queensland, Australia - Gonzalo_03 (v2) (version 2) | ecosystem: Host-associated > Mammals > Digestive system >...
TGGCCGATGAGCAGGTGGTGAAGAATGAATCCGACGGCCCGGTGTACGGTACTGTGGTGAAAACTCATCGTACCGCCGTTCGCAACGCCACTTCCAACGGCCTCAAGCTGGAAATCAAGTATGTTTCTTCGGAGACCGGTGCGGCCGTGAACCCCGCTTCCCTGCCTCAGGGAACGCGCTTCCAGGCCACCATCAAGGTAAGCAACACTTCCACCCTGAAGGGATATGAGAACCTGGCCCTGAACTTTGCCATCCCTTCCGGCTGGGAGATTCAGAACGAGCGCCTTACCGGCGGTGCCTCCGAGGACGGTTACGACCACAAGGACATCCGCGACGACCGTGTGAACTGGTTCTTCGCCCTGCCGGCCGGCCGCAGCAAGACCTTCACCGTACAGCTCCGTGCTGCCTACGAAGGCCGATACATGCTGCCTTCGACCGTAGCCGAGGCCATGTACGAGCCCGCCGTCCAGGCCGCCAGCGCCTCCGGCATTGCGGTGGTAACCAAATGAGTCTCCTCTCTCGCCTTTTCCCACATCCCGTGCACAGAAATGACCATTTTCGTGCACGGGGTGCCGGTTTTGGCGGGTCCGTGCACAAAAATAGGGGTTTTGGTGTACGGGAAGGGTTGTTAGTAGCGGGGGCTGTACTCATTGGCTATTTGTTCTGTCTTCCTCGTAACCTTTTCAAGGGCGTCTCTTACTCCACGGTGGTGGAGAGCGCGGAGGGCGAGCTGCTGGGGGCGCGGATTGCGGCCGACGGGCAATGGCGGTTCCCGCCCTGCGACACCATACCGCAGCGCTTTGCCACAGCGCTGGTGCAGTTTGAGGACCGGCAGTTCTGGTGGCACCCGGGCGTGAACCCGGTGGCCATGGGCCGGGCGCTGGTGCAGAATCTGCGCTCCGGCCATGTGGTGAGCGGCGGAAGTACCCTCACCATGCAGGTCATCCGCCTTTCGCGGCAGAAGGAGCGCACTGTCTGGCAGAAAATGATCGAGTCCGTGCTGGCCACGAGGCTCGAATTGAGGTGCCGCAAGCGCACCATCCTGGCCCTGTATGCCTCCCACGCTCCCTTTGGAGGCAACGTGGTGGGGCTGGAGGCTGCGGCCTGGCGCTATTTCGGCCGGCCGGCTTCGGAACTGTCCTGGGCCGAAGCCGCCACCCTGGCCGTGCTGCCCAACGCCCCCGCCACCCTGCATCTGAGCAAGGGACGCGACGAGCTGCTGGCCAAACGCAACCGCCTCCTCAAGCGGCTGTTGGAGCACGGGGACATATCGGCCGATACCTATGAAGCCGCGTTGGAGGAGCCCCTTCCCGACGCTCCCCTGCCGCTGCCGGCCTATTCACCGCACTATGTAGAACGCTGCCCCAAGGGAGAACGCACGCGCACTTCCCTGCGGATAGGACTGCAGAAGGCCGTATCGGCCGCGGTGGACCGCCAGAGCGATGACCTGGCCAAGGAAGGAGTGGCCGATCTGGCCGCCGTGGTCATGGACAACCGGACAGGAGAAGTGGTCGCCTATGTGGGAAATGCTTCGCCGGAGCGCGTGCGCATGGGTGCGCAGGTGGATATTGCAGCCTCTCCGCGCTCTACCGGCAGTATTCTCAAGCCGTTCCTGTATGCCGCCGCATTGCAGGAGGGCGAGATTCTGCCCCGCACCTTGCTCCCGGACATTCCGGTGAACCTGGGGGGCTTCTCCCCGCAAAACTTTGACCGGCAGTTTTATGGTGCCGTGCCCGCCGCCGAAGCCCTGGCCCGTTCCCTCAACGTGCCTTCCGTGTTCCTGCTGCGTCAGTACGGTGTGCCCAAGTTCCACGCCCTGCTACAACGCGCCGGCCTCACCACTTTCACCCAAAGCCCCGACTACTACGGCCTCGCCCTCATCCTGGGAGGCGGTGAGGGCCGCCTGGACGAGATTACGGCCGCGTACAGCGCCATGGCTCAATCTGTCATGGCCGGCTCCGACCGGCCATCTCCCATCCAAGACGCCCTTGCCATCTGGTACACCCTGGACGCATTGAAGGAGGTGAATCGGCCCGATGAACTGGACTGGCGGCTTATCCGGTCCGTACGCAAGGCCGCGTGGAAGACCGGCACCAGTTATGGGTTCCGCGATGCATGGGCCGTGGGAATGACGCCGGCATATACCATTGGCGTCTGGGCCGGCAACGCCGACGGTCACGGCATACCCGGTCTCACCGGAGCCCGCACCGCCGGACCGGTGATGTTCGAGATCCTCAACCTGCTCCCGGCCAGCGATGCGTGGTTTGAGATGCCCGGTCTTGCCGGGCATGACGACAGCAACCGTGTCATGGCCGACCACGATCGGCCATCTCCTGTCTATGCCAAGGTTTGCACGGAATCCGGCATGCTGGCCACTCCAGACTGCCCGGCCCAGGAGATGCTCATTCCGGCGGCAGGGCTTCAGAGCGAGCCTTGCCCTTATCACCGCACGGGAGAATTTGTGCTGACTCCTGCTATGGAGTGGTTCTACAAGCCGCACCATCCGGAGTATGTGGGGGCTAAATCGGCCGTCCCCTCAAAAGAAATCGAATTCATTTATCCGCAGTCCGGCTCCACGCTGTACCTTCCCCGGCAACTGAGCGGGCAGGTGGAAGGAGCCGTCTTCCGCGTAGCGCACCACAGCTCTGACGCCACCCTCTGGTGGCACCTGGACCAGACTTACGTGGGCGAGACCCGCTTCTTCCACGAACTTCGCCTGGCTCCGCCCATCGGCCGCCACACCCTTACCGTGGTGGACGGCGACGGCAATTCCGCCACCATCCGCTTCACCATAGCGGAATAAAAAACCGCCCCGGGGATTGGCCGGGGCGGGATGGAAAAAACTTGTCGGAGGCTACGGGACCTCGGAGAGGGCCTTGTATATATAACCCGTGATTAGGATGGGCTTAGAGCCTACCTCAAAGGTAATGGACTTGGATCCTGCGGACCGATTAATAGCCCACTCTTCCGGATGATCTGTGTAACTCCCAGGATACTCATCCTCGCTGTTAAAGGCAATCCATTGGAATTCATTCCCATTGTTGCTGCCGGGATAGGGGAAATAGGTACCGGAGTCGTTATCAGGGTAAACGTTGGCGGGCAAATTGGACGAGCCCATCGTGAACTTGCAATAGAAGAAACGTTGAGGCCTGAATATGTCTGTCTTACTGAAAGGGAGGTCCACATTACCATAATGGAAGGTGAGCTTGTACCGGGCTCCGGTGGCTGCTGAACCATCCTGATTCTTACCCAAGTGCAGGCCGCTATCGTTCACAAAAGGATCCGGATAAGAATCATCCAATTTTTGAATCTTCAACCTATAATAACTATCATCGTTATCACCATTATTGGCATGAGGAAAAATCTCCTTGGTATTGCTATCAAACCAAGACTTGATATAAGATGTCTTAACATCACCTGTATGTAGACGCGCCTTCCTCAGACGCTCATAGCGGAACTCCTCTGTCACGTACCCATCGGCTTCCAGCCGGAATACGATAGGCTCATAAGATTCTTTGCTAACGGTATTTGTTTTAAAGGCCACCTCGAAATAATTGGGATCACCACTATAATTATTCGCGTGAGTAGGTTCCCAACCATTCTTATACGTGGAAGGATCAATGCCGTAGAGGCCAGAGACATTACCGTTTTTATCATTCTTATCACCGATATAAACGCCGGTGGAATCCGTTATTCTAATCTTCTTATTCGTATACGGATCCAGAGGATCTGTAAAGAAGCCGAAAACAACGCCACGGTCATCCTTCTTACCAGTATGCCGTAAGCCGGACTCCACTCTTCCATACGACACATTGGACCAGTTGCCCCCGCTAGTCTTGAAGCCCTCCAACAGGCCATAGGAGTACTTGGTGGCCATTTTGTTGAAATGGAACGGCTCCAGATGAGCATCCTCATAACCCACGGCCTGGAAGTCCAGGGAAATATCCCCGCCAGTGGTTTCGGTAATGAATGTCAGTTCAACATTCTCCCCTGTGGGCTGGAAGAGATAGGTGCCACGATAGGGGCCAGGAGAAATGGCTCCGCCTGTTTCACAGCGGACACCCAGGGCAGTGATAAGCACTTCGGGGAAATAACCGTCCCCGTCATCCTGCATCTTAAAGGTTACCTTCGTGGTAGCATCGGCCTCCATGGGAATGGAACCCTTGAAAGTAATGTTCTCGAATTTCTTGTTATCGTAATTGAAGAACTGGGTGGAATTCTTGTCAAAATAGGTGTTCTGCACCCATATCTTGGTGGCCGATTCGGCGCAATTGGTCTTGAAATAGCAGTTCAGGATTCGCCACGCCTTTTCAAAAGTACCCGATTCATCCGTTATATAGGTAACGGGAAGGTCCATATACTCACTCCAGGAGAGCGTACGGATAAACTGGAACACCGACTTCCCGGCATGGTCCTTAGAAATGGACGCACCACTAATTACGGGAAGGTTGTTATTGGTTTTGGACACATCCGGCGTAAGCGTCATATCCTCAGGCTCAATGGTAAAGTCCAGGGGGAACATGGAGCTCACCAGACCGTCCGGAATAAAGATTTGCAGGGTCTGCTCCAATCCCTTGTTGGCATGAAGGAAATCATTCTCACACTGGAGCCGCATCTTCTGTTTGGGTTCCAGGGTAATGGTCACATCCCTATACAAGCGCTGCTTTTTTCCACTGATATCATAGTAGCCCGTGACGCGGATGGTCTGCGTACGCACAACAGCTTCCGGCTCTTTCACATGGAAGGAAATAGGGCGCCAACCCTTGGCGTCACCCTTATCGATAGGATCCTCCAGTTTCAGATTGGAAATAATGGCATTACCGCCATCAGTCGGAGACAAAAGCGCCACTTTTACTGAATCCTTGCCCATATTCGGGGCACCGTCCGGACGGGTAGAGAAATAAACCTGGAGGGTATTCTCGTCTTGGGCCGTAGTATACACCCGCGATATCCAAGGACTAACATGAAGCCGACCCACGCCGTCGGAGATATCCGTCAGCTCCTGCGTATTTATATCGGCCGATACGTCGGCGCTACCAGCCGAAACCGCCGCTTTCTGGGGCGTATCCTGACCGGGAGAAAGGATCTTACTGATCTTGATCTTGTAGCGGAAATTCCGGAAGATTGGATAATAGGCCGAGACATAATTCCCGGTCTCTTTCCCATCCTTATCCAGCTCCGCTATCGTTTCCATCAAGTCCAGCTTGTAGAAATAATTCTTGGCCGGCACGTCGTCGTTTGGATTCTCATCGAAGGTGCCGTATACAATCACATAAGTAGGAGCCAGGTTTCCACTGGGGGCCGGACGCTCATAAAGGTACAAACTCTCGGAAGCCTTCACCACCCCTTCCCCCAGATTATTCACGTCTGTAAAGGCCGATGCATCTGGGATGGTTCCGTCAATGATATCCTTCTCCAAGGGGAGGTTGCCGGGATAGCCGGAAGCCGATAGTTTTACGAAATCGTATCCCTGATACTCTTTTACGAAGCCTCCGGTAACAGCACTATAAGGGACCAGGGTCCCCTGCCTGGGCACGTTCACCACTGTCATGGAGATGGGAGTAAAATTGGAGTCATCTTCCGCCTCCAGGGAAATCTTGGCCCAGTTTCTCACGAGGGGAGTCTCGGAGAAAGCCAGTTTGGTGGAATCGGTGGGAACATATTTCCCTTCCGCATCCTTTACTCCACGGATACCCCTCGGGAGGGAGATCATCTGCCAATAAGCCTTTCCCCCGGGCTGGCAAAGCAGGGAAGGTAACACAGCGGTCTCGTAGCCAAAGGGAAGCGAAGAAGGACCATTTCCCAAAAGATGCACGGTTCGGCGGCTTTCGGAAAGCGTAAGGGTGGCCTCAAAAGTGTAACGGGGCACCGTGTGTTTCACGTTGTTACTGTCCGTATAGGTAGAAGTACCGTTTACTCCCAAAGAAGTGGCCTTCACGTACTCTTTCAGATAGCCGGAGCCGCCGAAGACGGCCACATATAAGCTGTCAATATCTCCGCTTTCTCCCAGGGCCTTGGTGGAGAGTTCACTCCCCAGCACGGAAAAGCTTATCTTCACCGGCTGCCCTTCAGGGAAGCCGGAATCGTTGACTGGTTCTACTCCCGTCTCTTTCAGGCAAGAAAGGACGGTAAGAAGAAGCAGGGGTATGAGCATCCACTTTCTCATGGCTTATCTTTCTTTGTCGGCCCAGACAAACGTATTCAGTTTTGCACGTCCTTCATCGGTATCATCATCTCCAATGCGCTCGTCTCCCCAGTACCAACTGTCGTACACACAGCGGATAAGGCCCTTGGTGAGGGTTACATCCTTTACCTGCTTAGTGCCTGTATCCACATTCACGCCTCCCTGGGCACTCCAATAGTTTCCTTTAAACTGCCACTCAAATACACCGTTGGCCGAGAGTTGGGAGGCAAATTTAATCTCCGCCTTGGTAGGAAGGCGCCAGCGTCCGGCCGGGAAACCATTCTCCTGGAAGGAGGCGCAACGGAGTTTGGCCTGCTCAAATCCGGTACCATCGTACTCCGTTCCGCTGTGCTTGGAAGAAATGCGGAAGGCGGGAGCAATCATATTCACCGTACGTTTGCTTTCGTCCGTTGGATAATACCACCTAAGGGAGTATGATCCGCCGTCAATATAGGGTGCCGTTGCAAATTTGCTTCCACACTCTGATCCGTATTTTGAAATGATAGTTTCCAGATTATCTTTATCCTTTACCCGGGGGTCTCCAATGATAAACTCGGGCTCTTTGTTCGGGTTCTCTTCCTGCGGCAGCACGGTTACCGTGATTTTTACCATGTCGCGGCCTCCCGTGTTGTAATAAACTACCAACCAGGTGTTACTCGTTTTCCAATTAGTTATTTCGGTGTCCGTCTTTCCTGCCCATTTGGCGTTGGCCTGGGCAAGGGTTAACTGCATTCCGTTAACCCAAGTGTAGCCCCAGTGTGCAGGCTTGCCCTTCACTTGTCCTGTTTCAGCGTCATCCTGGGTTGCCAGAGGGTCCTTATTGGGCGTGGTCTCAATATAAATGCCCGGATATTGGATAACCTTCTGATGGCAACTGTAGGTATGGTCAGGGTCATCTGTATGCCACAAATCAAACTCTACCGTGTAGGGAGAGGAGTCAAAGGACTCCGTAGTATAGTCGTTATTGAGCGGATGGGTGAAAATGATTACGGACGCCGTATCCTTGAGCCAGGAGGTTCCGTCATACTCCAGGTATTTGGTTCCGTCTTTGCGCACTCTCACCGTAGCCGCACCATTGAATAGCTTCTTCCCGTTGCCTTCCGTTCCGTAGTAAGGACGGGTGGCCGATATATTTTGGATAGTAACGGGGTGGGAGCTCACATAAGGGAGCGGCGTGGGGGCAGAAATATTGTACAAATTGTACACGGTGTCCTGCACCGAAAGATAACGGGCCTTTCCAATCTCAGCGGTCTTCATCACGAAGTCCTTGTTCTGCCAGTCCAGTACAAAACAAGAGCCCGGAATGGTGACAGCATCATCATCCGTTTCCGTTCCCAGAATGCCCACATCCACCTTGATATGGTACCAGTTGTTGCGCTGGAAAGAGCGGCGGAACTCATCCCGTTGGTCTTCGGGAATGAAGATCTTATAGTAGTACTGCTGCTGGCTGGTAGTACCTTTCCTAACCCAAGGAACCACCAGTTTGAGATACGGTTCGGCATCGGGCGCCTCCGTAGAGCCGTATGTCCAACGCTGGGGGTACATGTAGGTAGGATAGGTATTATAATAATCCCCGTCCTTGTCAAAATAGTAGTGAATTTCCCCCTTATTGTCCTTGTAGGCAAAACGCAGACGGTTCTTCGAGTAGGAAAAATAATCCGAAGAGGTCGGTGTTATCTCTCCGAGCAGAGACACCTTTTTCACTCCGTTCTCCAGATATAATTCCATGCCGTCGAGCATGGGAGTCCAAATCTCGTCTCCCTTCTGCACTTCGGAAGCCACATTAATACCTACAGTAAGTTTGGCAGCATAGCGTGCCAGTTGCACGGATCCGGCAGCAGCCACCACCTGGCTACGTCCCCTCAGCGTAAGGTTATCGCTACCACTCATCAAAAAACTCGCTTGCTTGTGGCTGGAGGGTGTGGAAAAATCCGTAGTAACGGTACTGTCCTGCAAGGAAGGCAGGGAGGTTCCGGAAAGGTCGTTGTTCTTGACCAACTCCCGCGGGTAATTGGCTACGGCAAAGACGGTGGCCGTACGGACGTTACCTTGCACGGGGAAAATGAGTCTGTTGATTTCGTCGGATTCAAACTTGAGGCGAATGACATCGCTGCCGCGTTTGCCGGAAGTGTGGCGCACGTGGTAGGTAGCAGGAGCATCGGTATTCCCACCCGGATAGAAGAAGAAGTCCACGTGGGAAATAAGGTTCTCATTATAAGTATCCTGGCCTTCCTGGGTACCGTCAGAGCCGGCTTTGGTAGGCTCTCCGGTTTCCAGGCTTATTTCTATGACGGGCCCGTCATTCCCATCCTGCGACGTTTTGGAGCAGGAAAAGATTATAAGAAGGGCCAAAAGACCGTATGTCCATCGATTCATCATAGTACAAAGGTATAATGCTTATCCACCACCTCGGTATTGGCATCCATGTCACGCTCTCCATAAACTATGGAGAAAGAAAGGGTAATCTTCTTTCCGGAAGCATCTTCCTTGTAATTCGGGTTGCGGCGGATGGTAATGTCTATGCGTTCCTTACCGTCCTGGAAGATAGTGGCCCTATCGGGGCTTACATCAAAGGCTTCGGCATCTCCCACAGGCATAATCATGAGCGTACCGCCCACAGGGGCCTGAATGGATAGGTGACCTTGAGCCACGGCGCCCGTTCCTAGGCGTATAGTGAAATGATCCTTGGTAGGCTCCGTCCATTGCTGGTGAGCCAGATCCTTATCTACCTCGAACTTAGAATTAACCACAATGGACTGCTCCGTGAACTGGATAGTATAGGCATTATAGTCCCAGGGCAGTACACTGGTGGCCAGCTGGAGGTTTCGGCCACTTAGGAAGTACCCCAGAAGCGTCCAGCTGTGGTTGCGGGCAAAATCTCCGGCGGTATTCATGGAGAATTCCCTTGTGTGAGGCTTATTGTCTATATAATATTTGATGGACCCCACCAGACGTTTGTCGCTCTCCCGGAAATAGAGATAGCGCATGTCTGTAAGCAAATCGTTCTGCACGGCGTCATCTATAAGGTCCTGATACACCTGGGGATTCTGGTTGGCATAAATATAGGCTTCCGGAGCTTCGTTACTGGCAATGGTGCTGGGGCCATCCAAGTGAACGGCCGCACTCTCATAGTCGGCCTGGGAACCGCCGTTGTTCTTAACAATACCCGTCGTTCCGGTTGTAAATACATATTCCTGGAGCGGAATCTGCCATCCGGAAATAATCACGTCGGAAATCTCCACATTCTGGGGAACTCCCTCTGTCTTGGTCTTACAGAATACGAAGCGGATGCGGGATACTGCGCGGGATAGGGTAAGGGTCTCCACCTTCAGGACGGGCAGTTCACCGGAAACGGACATATTCTTCCCCACGGCACTCATCGGAAGGCCATAATCCTGTAAATCCTTATCTCCCGCTCTCTTTGGAGAAGAAACACCAAAGTAATTCCCACCGAAGGTTTTTACGTTTAACGTATCCCAGACTATCTTCTTAAGATCTTCCTCATTTTCCGGAAGATCTATGCCTATGGACTCCTCGTTAGCTAGGACAAAGATGTCCACGTCCGAAGGATTATTGGCAAAACTGCGGTCTACGGGAAGGGAATAGCGGCGGACGCCTCCTTCCGGAGGAAAATCTGCCGAAGGGATACTCTTGCAAGCGACCAAAGAATGACCTGTGGAGCGGAAAACCCACACGGTAAGGCTGTGAAGGGTATTCTCATCTCCCGTTCCAGAAAGATCACCCGTTGCCTTGGTCATTTCCGTAGCGGGGAAATTAACCGCCAGGCCCAATACAGGCTCCTCCTCTTCAAAAGAAGTATTCCTGATAATCTCTTTCCGGGTGCATCCGGAAAGGAGCAGGAGCGGCACAATCAGCCAGAATATGAGACCTTTCCTATGCATCTTAATCCAAAATAACGTAAGAAGAAGCCGAATCAATCCAGTTCACGTTGGCTTCCACGCCCATCACCATATGAGGATCTCCCAGCTCCGGAACGCTTATGTGGGCGTTTTCCAGAGTATTGACTACACAATTCACCGTGATGAAAGTGTCATTGTTGAACACCCGTTCGCCATCGGGACAAGTAATGGTTCCGGCCAGATAGAAATAAGCATCGGTGGGAATAATACCTTCGGCCCCGTAGAAAGCTTTGCCACTGTCGTTCCTTAACTCCAGGAAGAAATAGATATCCCGGTTTTTAGGGGTAGGAAAGACCAGGGTCCTGAGTTCCTGAGAAGTGGCGGTAGTCAGGTAAACCTCACTGGAAAGATTATCGTAGAGATAATACTCATCAGAGAGATCTCCTGTTTCCGGATGCTTCCATGGTGTAAAATCAAACTGCTGGACAAACTGACTGCCCACAATGATGCCCGTCACGGGGAAATTGGTTCCTTCCGCCGTGCAGTAGGAATAGGCATCGCCATCGTTGTCCGACAGATGATTGGACCACGACTTAACCGTTACGACCATGAGGCCGGGAGCAAACTGCAGAGGACTATCCACTGCCACGGAGGTGGTATTGGCCTCCACCTTTTTACCCACCCTGTACTGGGACCGGATGGCTTCCCAGTTTTCGGATTTGTACGTATAGAACTTGTAGATATCCTTATCGGTAGTGGTGCTCAGGCTCGAATTTACAAAATAGTAAAGCGGCGGCATGTAGCAGAAGCGGTCCATGGCGGCAACACCGTCCAAGCCTTCAGTTACAGGAGAGAAACCTATGTTATTGCTATAACGAAGCACGGCCGATCCTGCCGGAAGGCCCAGCTTCTCCGGGAAGTCCTGATAATCAGCGTCCGTAAAGCTCAGTTTGTTGTCATTCGACTTGGTAAGAGTCCCGGCGGTTACCAGACCATCGATTTGGCCTTTAAGGGCATCTCTCAATCCGTTATACAGCATTCCGTAAGAAACTGCTGTTGTTTTCCCTTCATCCACATAGGTGGGATAATCCACACCACCCTCGGTGAGCATAAAGGGAGTATCATCCTCGCTATCGTATTTCAGGAGTTCCTGATATAGAGAACTGAGGAGGTGAGCGACATTGCTACCGGCTCCCGTCACCTGCTGTCCGCCATTGGTAAATTCTGTGAAAAGTCTTCTCAAAATGGAGCTTCCCAGGTTTTCCTCCCAGCGAATGGTGTAGTTGCGTTCCCCTTTCTCGTAATAATAGTGCTGCTGGAAAGACGCATTCACAATACCCGTGAGCACATCCGCAATCCCGCTAGAGATGGCGTCCACCTCCTGTTTCAGGGTTTCTTGTGACAGCATGGGATCCGGAGAGAAAGTAAGGTCCGATGCCTTCATAATGGCATCTCCTGCCCAACCGTTTTCCAGAAGTGAACCGTTGAGATGCTTATCCGTGGGACCGGACGGAGCTGCTTCACGGACGGCCGCACCGTACACCAGCAAGGAAGCCGTTCCAACAGGAAGGGCCACATTGGAGCCGGAGTACATATGGGCATGGTTATTCTTGATAAGGCCCTGGTGATAGGTCTTTCCATCGGCCGAAGCCTGCGAATCCTCGTCATCGGTAATGCCGGGAAGCAGGCGGAAACCGCCCAGGGAACTGGCTCCATCCCCGAAGGGAATGGCACGGATGGAGGAGATGCCCCTGAATTTGGGAGAAGCGGCCAGTTCCTTGATTTGGGACACATCGGCCTTCACCAAAGGCTCCCCACCTCCCAGGGAAAGGGAGAGGTTCACCGGGACGCTCTCCGGCGTACGGGCCTCCTGCACATCATTCTTCAACGATGTGCAACCAGCTACGGCGAAAACAATTCCTATGAGGAGAAGGGGTTTCACTCTTTAAAATACAATTTGGTGATCAAGCCCGGGAGTCCAGTCCATGGTAATGGAAATTCCCACCGTCGGGTCCTCGGAAATAAGGGATCCGTCGGGATAGACCGTTCCCTTTATCACTCGCAGCGCTCCGGCCTCCAAGGGGGTGGTAACCGAGACCTCGGTTTTGGTAATGGAACCGGACGCCAGCGTCGAGTAAACATACATAGCCCAGATGGCATTCTTGGATTCGGCCTTGACAGGGGCGCTATCCCTTGAGGGGAAGGAGACGCTGACAAAGCCCAGTTTTGCGTCACTGGCAGGAGAAACCACCTTACCGGTACGGTGAATGGGCGTATAAGAGAAGGTATAAACGCTGTCGGAAGGTGCAAAATCCGTGGCAAAACCAGCCGCGAACACGCGAATGTCCTTCACGTGGCAGCCCAGGGTATCCAACACCAGTATGGCCGAACTGTTGGCCATCCGGAGGGTCACATTAAAACTCTGTTCCCTATCTTCCACATTCATGGGGAGACGTGCGGTAAAGACCCCACTGGCATGGGGGTCCAAAGTATCGGCCACGGACTCATGGATCGTAACCGTACGGGCATTCTCCTCTCCCTCTAAGGAAAGCAGGGGGTTGTTTTCCAGATTGGCCACGGCCACATGCTGGTAATGGTGCACGGGGATATAAAGGGAGTAACTGGTCTGGTCGGCATCCATCACGTGGTGCTCATGATGCAGAAGGTCAAATGAACCCGTAGCGTCGTAGAAACAAAGGTCTACATCGTGGGCCCGGCCAGAAAACACATTCTCCAGATAGCCTTCCAACTGCGGAATCAGAGCCACGTCGGACTGTTCCGTGAGTTGCGCCTGCAACTCCGCGGAAACAGTGGTCTCAAGGCTCAGGCGGTAGTCCATCTTGGACTCTGACTCGCAGTTCACGAGGTTTTCGTCAATGAGCGAACACCCCGCTGCAAGGAAAATCCCCGCCGCAAAAAATGCTATGATTCCTGTGATTCTCATGCTTATTCCTTATCTTCCGTATCTTTCTTCCCATCATCCAAATGGCCCATATTCACAATAAAGGCCAAGCCGGGCATCCAAGCCATATCGATGGATATACCCAGGGAAACCTGCGAAGCACGCAGATCCGGAACGGTTACATAGGCGTGCTTGAGAGCATCCTCGTCCAAAATCAGATTGGCGGTTGTCATGTAATCCTGCATGAAAACACGGGGAGCGTTGATGGTTTTTCCGGTAGAGGGGTCAAAAGGCGGGTAGCAGTAATAGCTGCGGTCCAGATTTTTGAAGGCATCCTTATCCGCCCCCGACCTGGCGTTTTCGACAGCTTCTTTCAGGTCCATCTTTCCAACCAGGTAGAAAATACCCTTGTTACGAATAAGGTTCATTTCTCCCCAGAAGTCTTCACCGGTATTGTTGTAAAGTTCCAGGCCGATATAGACATCCGACTGGCCGTCGGCCGGGAGGGTGTGGTTGTAATTGTCCCAGCAGAAAGAGTAGATGGTGGTGTTATCTCCAATGCTGACACCACCCACCACGCGGTCGTAAATCATCTTGTCGAAGCCATTTCCTTCAAAGTCGCCACCTTCAAACTGTGTGGTTTCAGGGTCGTATTTCAAAGCAGCATAGTTACCGTTTGCAGGATGGCGGGTGTAATCCCAACCCATCACGTCCGCCACGCCACCAATGATAACACCGGTTACCTGGATGCCACCGTTGATGGAAACCTGGTTATCCTCTTCGGTAGGGTGTAAGGCGTGGTTGTTGTCTAACAGGTACCCATTGGTTTTAACTTTATCGGAAAACTTTACCGTTGAGGCCAGCAGGGCCGTACCGTAGTTGATGTTGTTCACCATAGCTATGCTGCGGGTACTGGACACCACTTCGGCATTCTTCTGCCATCCGCCCCACAGGTCTTCATTTCCCCAGTTTCCTACCGTATAGGGGAAGTCGGAGGCTTTCTTGACCAGATCTGTAGTACGGATGGCCGAATTGCCATAGTACATGAGCTCCGGCGGATAGCGGTAGTTCTGGATGGGGAAGGTAACCGTGCCGCCGAATCCATAGGCGGGAATGTCCTGGATATAAGAGAACACCGGCATGATGTTCTGATAGTCCCAACTGGGTTCGCAACCCATGACGGCGGCTCCGTAAGGAATACCTACATTCTGGGGGAAACCAAAGCTCATAACAGCATTGCCATCCGCATCCTTGGTGGTAAAGTAGAAATAAGTGTCATCAAAACATTTGTCAAAAGCATCCTTGATGGCATTCCAGCGGGTAGAAGAGGTGGAACTCTCCGTCAACTTGCGGAGGGTCTCAATATCAATGTCTCCGCTTTCATCCCGGATGAAATCCAAACCGGTCGTGAACAAGGTAAAGTACTTATTCATCCTTGCTTTGACTTCTTTGGCCAGCAGCATGGTGCAGTTCTCCTCCCAGGAAGTAGGGATGGACGATGCACAACGATCCACAATGGAATACAGGTCTCCTGCTACGCGGAGGATGGACGAAGCACTACCCGCACGCAATTCCTTGAGGCCTTTATCCTTGTCCTCCTTGATGGTAACCAACACATAGTACGCGTCTCCCAGCACTTCTCCCAAGGGAGAAAGCGTCATGGGCGTTCCCTTCTCGGTCGTGACGAATTTATCAGGGTCGGTCCCAGGGACGCCGTCAGTTTCATACATACTCATGGTTCCCAGTTGTTTCCAACTCAGTTGGCCCTTATAGTAAGTATAAGTAGTGCTTCCTACGGTTACAGAAGTAGCATCTGCCGGGTTATCAGGCAGCTGCGCGGCATCTTCCTCTGTGGGAGTGGGCCACCAGAACTTGTAGCTCTTGTCACTGCTGCCTCCCGGGAAGCGCCAGAAATTCTCCTCATCCACAAGGCCGGCCGAGGCGATGTAGGTGAACATGGTGGAGAAAAAGAAAGCACCCACGTCATACTTGTCCTGGCTCTCCAGCAGCGGCTCCAGGGAGAAAGTAAGGGTGGTAAGGTCTGCCGGATCTCCCGCAGCGACGGTACTACCTTGATAGTAATTGTCGTACGTCTTGGTTGCCTTTCCATAGAGGGCCACAGCATTGGTAGCCAGCGGTATGGCCAGTTCTATGGTACGGGAAGCGCTTTTATCCGAGACGGTACCTTCGGCAAACAGGGAACCCAGATTGAAATCGCGGGTTGCCGCCACCGCTTCTCCATTCACCACGGGATTGAAGAAGAAATGGGAATGGGCGTCCGAAAGGTTGTTGTCGTCCAAGGCGTAGGTGAGAAGATGCACCTGGTCCATTCCCAGGAACTTGGCACCCGTACCCACCTGGGCGAACTCAGCGGTTGTCTTGGTATCCTTTCCCGTGCCGGTAGACACATTGAGCACGAACTGGGCAGTCACGCTATTGGTGACAGGGTCATAGGTCTCGTTTTGGGGAACCTCCCGACGGCAAGCCATCAATGCGGCTGCAAGGCTCAGGAGCAGAAGACTGCGGATGAATGCTTTTTCCATATGCAAAACTTATATAATTATCCTATTATTGTTGTTTCGGGTTACCTCCCACCACTACACCATACTTGCGGCCCTCTGTCCAAGTGCAATCTACGGAAAGCCCCATGGTGAGGGAACTTACCTGGAGGTCGGGAACGCTGAGGTAGGCGAATTGGAGGGAATTCTCGGCAAACTTGAAGGTGGCCTCTGTTATGTAATCCTGCACAAAGACGCGCGGAACCTTTTGGGACTTGCCGTCCGCCGTGTAAGGGGGGATGACATAGGAACCGTCCGCCGGCCAGGTGATACTTCTCGTGCTCTTGGCGGGGTCCAGTTCGGCCAGGATGTAGAAATAGCCGCCGTTACGGATAAGGTTGCGGTTTCCGTAAAAATCGGCGCCGGTATTGTTCTGGAACTCCAGGGCTACCCGCACCTTGCGCTGGGTTTCCGCCGGGGTGTAATTATCAAAGAGGACGGTATAGTTGGGCTGTGAGGTTTTACTCCCATCGGCCGGAATCTTCTGGGCATCTTCGTGGACCGCACTGTCGTAGACAAAGCCGTAGGTGGTCTTGCTGGGGTCTTCCGGCGTGGGGCGCACCAGGAAATTCCAACCCACGTTGCGGGGCTGGCCGCCCACCACCAGGCCCGTAAAGCGGAAGGAATTGTCGCTGACGGCTATTTTCGTGTTGGAGACACCCTGGCCCACAACTTTGGCACGGTTGTCTTCCAGTGTGGTAGCACCATAAGCGATGCGGGTTTCCAGCAAAGCCACGCCGTAATTCACGTTAAATTTCATGGCTACGTTGCGGGTATTGGTAGACACGTGTTCTTCGTCCCATTCCTTTCCCCAAGAACTATCCTTGTTCCAGTCTGCCGATCCGTCAGGGAACGTCACATCCTTGCTCTCCTGAGTAGAGGTACGGATAGGGCTGTTGGAGAAATACAGAAGTTCTGCAGGATAGTAATAATTGTCTATGCTGTATGTATCTCCAAGGAATCCCATTCCGGCCGTCTGGAACTCCTCGGGATAGTAGAAATAGTCCCCACTGGAATTAAAAGCAATGAACGCTGCCCCGTAGGGAAGGTTGAAGTTGTGAGGAAACTCCCTAATGGTAGTCCCGGAAATGGTCTTCATCCCATCGCCCGTAGGCCGGAGTTCAGTAGGGAGACTGGCGGGCCAGGGGGTATCGTTACGCACCAGGGCAGACTGGATACTTGCAAAGGGAAGGTAATCGGTATTGGTTACCGCCGTTCCATCCCCGGGAACGGTCCCCTGAAAATAAAGACCGATGTGGCTGCTGATACGCTGCGCGAAATACTTGGCCACGGCATCTGCCGCGGAAGAAGGCGTAGAGCAGCGTATATAATTGATAACGGACCAGAGGTCCTGGATAATTCGGAGGGTAGCCTCTCCGGAACCCGCCCGGAGTTCCTGGTTGTCTGCCTGGATGGTGGTCATCCGTTTATAGAGCATGGCCATTCTCTCTTCCAGAGGATAGAGGTCTTGGGAAGTTTCCACCGGGCTCTTGGTACTGCTTGCATAACTCTTCCAGGTAATCTTGTAATCTCCCATGGAAAGGTTGTATCCGTAGGGAATACTACAACCAGGAGGGCAGTCCGTGGCCGATACGGTGGCCGTTCCCAGGGGCGTATTCATGATAAGGGTCATGATACCGGCAAGGACCTTGCCGGTGGTAAGGTAATTGGCCTTATCCGTAAGACGCTTGCCCAGTTGGAAGTTGGCCGATTCACCGCCTACCGTATCTACCTTATATACATCCAGATGGCCGTAGCTCTCTTCCGGGGAGAAGCCATCCGTTCCCTTTTTCCCTTTAATGGACCTTCCGTAAAAGACCATGGTATTGGTTCCCAGCGGAAGGGACATTTCCATGATGCGGCGGGAATTGACGGAATTGACACTTCCCTCTCCCAAAAGGGTGGAAAGGTCATACGCGCGTTGCATGTCCTGGTCCTGGGCCAGGATCATTCCGTCCGTCGCCAGGGATGTGGTCTGGAGTTGGCATTCCGAAATACCCCGGAATAAGGGATTGTTTCCCGCCTGAGCCTCATCTCCCGACTGTTTGGTGGCAGCGGGTGAGCCCGGCAGATTGAGGACGAAGTAAACGTTCACATCCCGCGTCCTCTCCCAACCGGGGAGGTCGTTCTTATTACAGCCCACCGCCATGGCGAGAGCTATAATAAATAAAAGGACGTATGCTAATTTACTTCCTCTCATAAAAGGTCTATTGGTTCATCAGTTCCTTCCAAGCCTCGTACTCCTTGCGGGCGGGGCCGTAGGTTTCAGTTCCTTTCAAATTCTGCACAGCGGCCGTGGAGCCCTGGGCGGCGGCCTTCTGGAGCAGGCCGATGGCTTCCCGCTCGGCTGCTTCGTCTTTGTTATCCAGCGCTACGAAATAGAGCGCCACGCCGTAAGCATTGGCTGCTTCGGAATCCTGTTTTACCAAATCCATCACGGCAGCATCGGCCTTAATTTCGTTAACAGCCTTATGGTACTTCTTGGCTTTCAGGAGCTCATAGATGGGGCCATTGAGTTTATCCGTGCCGGGATTGGGCACATTGTTGTAGTAAACGCGGATATAACCGGCGTTGCGCTGATCTCCCAACAGGTGGCTGCGTACCTTTTTGTACAAAGGGGTATTGGCACGAAGGGCACGCTCGCGTTCATCGGGATCCTTCTCATTATAAAGCAAGTTAAGGAGCCACTCCACCTCGTCTCCGTCCATGACCCCGTCCCCGTTCGGAATAGCCTCCAGCTGGTCCTTGAACCAGTCCCAGGCCTCTCCTTTGGGAACGGTCTCAAAAAACTTGCGGCTTACGTAAGTCTTATCAGAGAGGTAATCTGCCACTGCGCGTGCACGACGGGCCGATAAAGTATCGTTCTTCGCCCTGGGGCCTTCGATGGAAGCCAGGCCCACAACGGAAACCAGCAGCTCGGAAGTGGACTCGTCGTCCCTAATCTGCTCTATGGCTTTCTGAACCTCGTCCAAAACCTGGCCATTCTGTTCATAGTTTTTATTGCCGGCGATGGGGAAGTCTTCCTTGAGGTCAGATCCGTTCAACGGGAATACCACATACATCACGCTGTCCTTGCCGGGACGTGTCAGATAATCCAGGGGCCGATATTGGGAGATGGGAAGGACCCAGGAATTCTCCTGAGCCAGGCGGTCTCCAGCGGTCTGGGGCCCCTCAACGGGCTGAAGGTTGACCACAAAAGCCACAGGGGGCGTAAGGACGGTGATGGTATCGGTCTTTTCGATGGTAGGTCCGCGGCGCTTGCGCTTATCCCGGGCAACGGGGTTGTAGGCAACGTTCAGGGCCACCTGAGGCATCACGGCCACCTTGCGCTCATCCGCCAGCTTGGTGCCGCAGTTGGCACAGTCAAAACGCTCATACGCAGCCAGGCCCACCGCTGCGCCACCGGCCAGCTCAATGCGCCAGTGCTGCCAGGGCCACCAGGCATAACCTACGAATGCACCGCCGGCCCAGTAGGAACCCTGATCACGGTTTTCCTGCACCTCGGGATACAGGCCCAAAGGGAATTTGACATTTCCCACATTGAAATGCGTGTAAATGAAATCCATTCCCAGGAAGGCGCCTTTGAACACCTCGTTGAAATAATAGCGGGCCTCGGGAGCCACCAGATAGTGACGCCAGTGAGTAGTATTCTCCGTATCATTGCTTTCCCAAGCGAGGAAACGGGGCCAACTCTTGAAGCCGCCGTTGACGCCCACCGAAACATGGTCCCCCACCTGAAACTCAAGGGACAGGTTGGGTGTGCCGGTGGCGTCATAGGCCAGGTTATTGCGGATGGATATCTCCTGCGCCGCCAATTGGGAAACTGGTAGGCACAGCATACACGAACCCAGAAGGCTCAATGCAAGAAGTCTCAAACTGTGTGTCATTAATTCTGCACTATTCCCGGTCCTGTCCTGACCAAACAGAGAATCAAGCAGATCCGGGTAAGGTTACTTACCTACAAAGTTACGACCCATGGCGTTCACGCGGGTGTTCGCCTGTTTCATTATTTAAAAAACAGTGGGACATTTCGTAGATTTTTATTATTTTTGAAACAAATTTTGGAACACTAACCATGGAACTGCTCTTTTCTATGTCCTTAGCGGCTACGGCCGTCGAAATGGCATCGTGCCTGATTTGCGCCCGAAACCTGTGGCGTTTGCAAAGAGAAACTTATGACCGCTCCCGCCGCATGCTGGCCATGGGAGCCCTCTTCAGCGGTCTCTTGGCATTAGCCGTAGTGCTGGGGAATTTAGGCATGAGCGTCCGGGAAGTATCCTACTTTGTACTGCAGCCCTGGATCGGCCTTCTTTACATGGGGCTGAACATTGTCATGGTACTGTATCCCATATCGGTCATCCGCCCGGACTGGCTCACACCCAAGCGGTTTCTAATCCTGTTCCTTCCCACGCTCGTTCTGGCTATCGTTTATTTATTCTATACCTCCCAATGGACGCTTCTTCACAACGCTGAAGATGTATGGGAACACGTGTGGGAACCCAACGTAATAGCCCGCCTGCTGGCCCTGTTCCTGATGTTCCCCTACTGCTTCATCCTTTTCCTGTTGCCCTACAATTACCACCACAGCAGTGCAGACAAAGGATGGATCTGGAACTATTCCCTGGGCCTCCTGTCCATCTGCGTTGTCCACACTGCGCTCATGCTCACCAACAATAGCATACTCCTGATCGTCCTGCCCATTATGGTATCTACGTTCTACTTCTTCTCTACGGAGTACGAATTGAGGGAGCGCCTTCGTCCCGCCACAGAAACGGCGGACGGCCTCGAGCGTCCCTCCGTTTCCTCCTCCACGCCCCTGGAGCAGGACCTTTGGGCCCGTATCTGCCGTCTGATGGACCAGGAAGAAGTTTGGAAAGACCCGGACCTTACGTTATACGACATGTCCCGCCTCTGCGCCACCAACTCCACCTACCTGAACCGCGTCATCCAGATTGAGACCGGTCACGGCTTCAAGGAACTCATTAACGCCAAACGGGTAGCCGGTGTAGTCGCACAGATAGAACAGAACCCGGACATAGACGTTCAAAGCGCCTTTTTCAATGCGGGCTTCCGCTCCCGCACCACCGCATGGCGCAATTTCAAGGATATCACAGGAAAATCTCCTGCAGAATACAAGCAAGCGTTTAAGTAATTAATTAGTAAAGCCCGCTTCCTACTGGAGCGGGCTTAATTATTCAAGTATTTCGAAGGAACTACTTACTGCTGAAGCAGGAGTTTCAGGATTTTCTGGGCCACCTGCTCATTGCCTTGGACACCCATGAAGTCCTGGGCGTGAGGGCCATAGGCGAAGAGAGGAACGGGAGTGGCCGTGTGGCTGCCGCTAATGTGAACGCCTTCCACATTGCCCTTGGAGGGGTCTCCGTCCCATACAACCAGCCCAGAGGTCTCGTGGTCGGCAGAGATGATGACCAGCGTGTTACCGTCTTCGTCGGCGAACTTGATAGCCTCTGCAATGGCCTTGTCAAAGTCCAGGAGCTCCTTCACGGCGCTGGGGAAATCGTTGCTGTGGCACGCTTTGTCAATACGGGCGCCTTCCACCATGAGGAAGAAGCCTTTGTCCTTCTCTGTACGGGCGTTCAGGAAGTCAATGGCCTGACGGGTAGCCTTGGGCAGGAAATCCGTGCGGCCCTTCACAATGTAACCGGTTTCTACGGCCGGAGGAAGGACACCCAGGCGATCGGCCGTCTTGCAGGCAGGGTCATCCAGGGAATACACCACTGTGAAGGCCTTCTGAATAGCCTTCTGGGTGGCCTCGGGACGCTTTTCAAACTTTTCCTTGCTGCCGGCGGCAAAGTAGCGGAGCACGCTGCCGGGCATATCGGCCCATATCTCGTCCGTCATTCCGCGATTCTCCTGATGGGCAAAGAAGGCTGCCGGTGTGGCACCGTTCAAATCGTCCGTAGAAACCACGCCGGAAATAATGCCCTTGCCAGCCACGCGTTCGGGAATATTGGGAATGGGGCGCTTGTTCACATCCATGCCGATGGAATAGTTGTACGTCTTCTGACCGGTGGCATAAGCGGTACCGGAAGCAGCTGAATCTGTAGTAAAGTCCGTGGCGCTCCGGGTGGTTACCCAGCCTAAGTGCTTGAGGTTGAAGTAGGTAAGGTCCTCATTGTTGGCAAAGTAACCAGAGGCGATCTGAGCCAGACCGGTACCGTCACCAATCATAAGGATGATGTTCTTGGGAACGAAGTCTGCACCGTCGCTGGAATACGTGGGATGATAGGAACCCTGGTAAGGGACGGCCTCAATGGCTCCCTTCTTGATTTCCTGGGCGCTCACCTGGAAGGTGACGGCGGCGGCCAGTACAAAGAGCAGTATTTTTTTCATATCAGTATGGTTTTTATTGTTCGTCAATTCCGCCTTTTCCGTGGATGGAATCCGCAATCAGATGGGTCTTCATGTGTTTCTGGGACTTTCTGAGCAGCCAGAAGCAGAAGATGAGGATGAACAGGGCAATGGCGCCGCCCAGCTCGGGCGTAACTTCCTGGCTCATGCAAACCCAGTCGTAGGTACCGTGCAGCAACACGGGATACAGCCACATCTTGATGCCGGCACCCGGGGCACGATAGCGGTCAAAGTAAAACAGGGAGAAGTAATAACCCATGACCACGGCAAAACCGAAGTGACCGGGAATGGCAGTAACGGAACGGCCCAGGCCCACGGTAACCCAGTCCGAGCCGGCACCAAAGAGGTATTCGATATTCTCAAACGAGGCAAAGCCTAAGCCCACGCAAACGGCGTACACAATGCCGTCCATACGCTCGTCAAAGTCCTTGCACTTGCGCAGGAACAGCCACAGCATAAACATTTTGGCCGTTTCTTCCGGGATGGCGGCACCAAAGAAGGCCGTACGAAAGGCATCCATGTAGGAGTGAATTTCCTGCGGGAAAAGGCCCACACGCATGCTGGGAAGGGAGATGAACAACGACACAAACACCGAAATGCAGCCGTAAATAAAAGCCTTCACCAGATTCTTGGTAGGCTCCCGCTGCAGCTTGTCTTGCTGATTGGTGAGATAGAGTAGAATGAAGGCTGGCAATACGGCCAGGACAATGACTTGAAGCATTTGAGTTTTTTTTATCCTGCAAGATAGCGATAAAATTTGTCAATTCAAATTTAATTGCTACCTTTGCAATCCCTTTCGGGCGGTTAGCTCAGTTGGTTCAGAGCATCTGCCTTACAAGCAGAGGGTCACTGGTTCGAATCCAGTACCGCCCACTCAAAAAAGAGAGACCACGATGGTCTCTCTTTTTTCGTTTGGCGATACTGGATAAAAGGCGCCTACGTTACCCTCTCCCTAAATCCCTCCCCTCGGGGGAGGGACCCCGCCGCAGAAGCGGCGGTGCGGGCCTGCAGGCCCTGTCGGCCTATCGGCCTCCGGAAAAGTGGGCGGTGTGCTCTGCCTTTACCTTGATTGAAGGGCGGGGCGGAAGGCGGAGTTGGCGCGGTAGTGGGGGGCGTATAGGGACTCGATCACCGTAACGGGCGCCACGAAGCTACCGGCCTGGGTGACGAAGAATTCCTCGGACAGGGTAGTGCTCTCCTCCGGATAGCTGTCAAAGTAATATTCGGTGGCCGATGCCTTCACGTTGCGGTATCCGCTGGGGGTGAAGGTCCAGCTGTAACCGTTGCGGAGCGGGCGGATAATTCCCCACCCCACACAGCCGGAAAGCTGCTCCACAGGCCGCAGGGAAGCCTCGCGGCCGGCGGTAAGTTTCACGAAACTGCGGTTCTCGGCGTTCCAGATGGCATATTCCACACGAATCTTATCCCCTACCTCAACCTTTTCGCCAGGCGTGATGGGCTCACCGTTTCGATAGAACTTACGCTCAACCGTAAAGCCGTTTCCACTAGCTTTGATAGCCTCGAAAGGAGCCTCATAAGAGGCCGCTAAGGCCAGTACGCGAGTATTCAGAACCGCCTCGGAGCCATCCAGGATAGCGGTGATGGCATCAATGAAAGCCGGTTCAGTGTCCCACTTCTGAGTCTCTTTCTGCAGCATGAGCCAGAGCCTTATTCCGTCGGCAATGACAGGACCGTCGTTCTGCAGCAACTGGCACAACAGCGCATGGGCATAGGCTTCGCTTTCCAGAAGGCCGCGATACGGCATAACGGCGTTGGGGTAGTACCAGCCGCCGTCGCGATGCTCAACGGCATACTCCAGCAGCGAGGTCACATCGGCCTGAATGGACTTCTCCAGTTTGGAATTAAGGCCGATGCCCCACGCCTTGGCCAGGGCCTTTCCTTCGGAAGAGGCGGCCAGGCTGCGGAGGGTGAGAAGGCGGCGGGCCTTGGCAAGGATCTGACCCTCCAGGCCGCGGCCGTCCTTCTTGGAAGGCGTCAGGTAATTCTTGGCGTATTTCTTAAACTCGGACAGGCGCTTCTTATCGGTGGCCGATACGGGCTTCACCTCAAACGGAACCTCGGGATAAAGGGCGCGCACGCGCATGTATTGGGCGTCGGAGACCCAGCCGCACCAGATAGGGAAGGATGTTCCGAACTGCTTGCTATCCAGGAACTTGACAGTACTGGTCATGTCCGGAATATCGAAGCCACGGTCTCGCAGCAGAGCAAAGCGCTCCAGCAGAACGGCCGTGATGATGGCATTGGAAGGCATCCCTTCGAACCAGGAAAATCCGCCGTCCCCATTGCGGCAAGCCATCACCTTGTCCAGGAGATCCCCGGTCAAGCCGGGGATGACAGTACCGTCATGCCCGACCTGATCGGGCATCCCCAGCCTGGAAGCCATCAGGCGGATATACCAGGCCTCGGAGAGGGAGAGAACATCGTTAGCGCGGGGCTCCACGTGGGACGGGATGGCATCCTTGACCATGTCCAGGACAGAGATTTCCTTCAGGATGGCCTCGGAGGCCGGAACGTTCACGAAACGGGAACGAAGGTCGGCCAGGAGGGCTTCGCGGGACATAGCATCCCGCAATACAGCCGAATGAGCCTCCGTGAGCTGCTGGGCCGCCGGATACACCGGAACGGTAACCTGCACGGCGTCGGAGAAGTCGGAGGCCACGAAGGAGGCCTTGAGGGTGAGATCCCCGGTCGTAGCCGGGGATGACAACGCCCCGTCATTCCCGGCTTGACCGGGAATCTCCACGCGGAACCGCTTGGTTTCGGTGGCCCTGGGGTTCACCGTGACGGGGATCTGCTGCACAGAGTCACCGGCACGGAGGACAATTACTCCGGACACAGGTTCATCGGCCATGGAGGAGACGGTGACGGCGGCTTCGTATTCGTCACCCTCGTAGAGGTAACGCGGTTCTACCAGCGAAACCTTCACGGGCAGCGATACCACCATCTCCTTCTCACAGAGGGCGTTATGCATCTGCTTATCATGCGCGTACACGCGTACGATATAGGTAGACAGTTTATCGGAGGTGCGGAAGCTGAATTCCAGCGTGCCATCGGCCTTGGAATACAGATATGGCTGGAAAGTAAGGGCCGATGAGAAATCCGTACGGGCAACGACAGCGGCATCCGGAGCATCCTGCGCCGCGCCGTAAGCTACCGCCGCTTCTTCCGCAACGGCATTTTCTACCCGGACATCTTCATCTAGCATAATGCCATCGGACACTTCCGCACGAGCCGATTTGCTGGCCATAGCCACCATCCGGTCTGCATAATAGCGGAATCCCACAACACCGCAAGTGGCATTGATGGGAACATACGCCACATTTTGCTCCCGCATATTCACCAGGTTCCAGTAGTTGGGCCGGATGGTCTCCAGACTCTTGTCCCAAGCAGCCACCAGGGCCTCGGCACCAGGCTCCGTCTGGACGGTAAAACGGTAAAGGGTGCCCGGATAGGTCTTGTCCTGGAAACGGGTAAAGCTGAGCGGGAGGGTATACTTATCCTTGGCCCGGCGATAATCCCGGTCGTACCTCACCTGCTCGCCGTCCTTGAAATAGAACACCACCAGATGCACCACGTCGGGATAGGAATCCAGATAGGGAATCTGCAAACGGTCCACGGAGCCGCCTTCTACCGTAAACAGCCTGGAATCCAGCACGGTACGCTTATGTCCGAAAAGGGTAGCCACGGCATACACCCGGCCCTTACCCGTTCCTATGCGGGCGTCAATCCCCTCCCCTGCATTCAGAACGGAATTGCCGGGCACAAAGACGCCTTTTACGTCCTCCGGAAGGCTCTTGTCTTCCGGCGAGAGGCAGAGGATCTCCACCTGGTTATTTCCCCTTACCTCCGAGCCATCCGTCTTGAGAGCGCTTGCCTCGGCCTTCAAAGTATAGAGGCCGCTCTGGGGCAGGGGCAGTTTCACGGTTTCCCCGGGGTTGGCGGTTCCTTCGGAGACCAGGGTTTTATCGGCCTTATACAGGCGGAACTGAACCGGCAGAGGCACGTCTTCCGTATCGCCCGACATAACCTGCAGCTTCACGTTCAATTCACTGGAAGCCACTACCCTGGCATTGCTGCGGACTACGTTGGCGTCCACGCTGTTCAAGACATCGATGCCCACCCAGAAATCCGAAGAGATAAAGTAGCCATTGGAGAATTCCAGGGTTTCCCCGGTACTGTCGATTACCTTCACCTTGGCAACATACGCCCCTGCTTCCTGAGCCGGGAAACGGAAGGAAAATTCGCCGGAAGCATCCAGGTCCCGCTCTTCCTCCAGCACCACCTGATTATAATTCTTGACCTGAACGCTCACGCGGGCTCCAGCCAGGCTGTGACCGGAATAACTGCGGACTACGCCGCTCACGGGCACCTCGCTTCCCGGCAGATAAAGCTCCGTAAGGCGGTCAAACGTCAAATCAAAGGTGGGCAGGACAAACTCGTCCACCCGGAAGGAGGCCGATTGATAATCATTCGCTTCTAGGTCGCCAACATACAGAGTAAACATTCCTCCCCGGAGGCCCGTCGGAATCACAAACTCACCGGAGACGGATCCCCAGTCATTGGTAGTCAGCTTTAGCTGGGCCAATTCATTGTCTTCGGAATCCTCCATTACCACTTCCACTTTCTTGCCCTTGCACACCTTCAGACTCATGGAGGGATCGCCTTCGTACAGAACGGCCTTGAATTTGACCGTGTCTCCGGGATTGTAAGCCCCACGGTCCAGGTAGATGTTGCAGCGGGTACCGGTATCTACAAAACCGGGCCCATAATTCCGGTTCAGGTACAAGATTTGGGAGCGACGGTCGCCACTGGCGGCCTGGATGCTGTAATACGTCCGCGAGTCTTCCGAAATATTCTTGACAAAGGCCTCCGGCAGCAGCGTGAATCCGTTCAGGCTCAAGTTGGTGGTAGCCACTTCCTTGTCACCCTTTTCCAGACGGAGGGTAACATTCCTGAGCGGCTCTCCGGTCTGATAATCGGCCACATAGACGCTGCGGCCCCCGGCTTCCTGCCGGATGGCCAGCGACAGCGTGTACTTGGTAAATGTATTCTGGGCGGTGTGCTTTCCACTTACCGCTTCAATGGTATAAGTTCCGTCAGGAAGGAGCGGCAAATCCACACTTACGGTATCCTGCACATAGAAACTCCTGTTGAGATTGGCCACTTTCCAGGTCTTGACGGTCTTCTTATCCTCCCTAAGCGTCAGGTTGGCGTGATAGAGGTTCTTGAATAAGACCTGAACGCGGGAGGTGTCTGCCTTTACGTACAGTGCCTGGCCTTCCAGCTCTTCCAACAGGCGGGCAGCGCCGGTGCAAGCCTGGGCCAGGGTGGCTTCGTCCCCCTTGAAAGCCTTGCGGCGGGCTTCGAAGCGCTGGGCTGCAATGTCCAGGGCCTTGAATTGTTGCTGACGGGCCTTGTTCTCATCCATTTCCTGTTTCTCCAAGGCAAGGAGATCCGCTTCCGGGAACAGGGCCAAAGCTTTGCCGGAGTATTGGTCCTGAAGGGCCTTGAGGGCGGCTTTCTTTTGGGGCCTGTCGGCTACGGCATTGTATTTCCGGCTTAGGATATAGTATTCCAACGCACCGTCTCCAGGGTAGGAACCGCCCAGCTCTTTTTTGAGTTCCTGATAAAGCTCCTCCTGCATGGAGTCGGGATAGCGGCTGCTTTCCAGCAGGTTCCACAGGACAAACTCTTTGTCGTTACGGATGAAAGGCTTGAGGGCCCCGCTGAGGAAGCTGTCCGCGCCCCGGTGAAGAGCGGGATTGTTGCCCTGGAAGCCCTTCAGATGGTCTTTTACATAGGCCCACAGTTCATCACGGGAAGAGCGTTTCCAATTGCGCATCCAAAGGAAAGTCACCAGAGGCTGGTCAAAGCGTTTGACCTGATCCTCCAATTCTTCGAGAAGCTTACTCCTCTGCTTCCAATCCCTTCTCTGGACGGTATTTACGTATTCCGTTGCGGCATCGTAAAAGTCCACCGGAAGATGCTGCTTGAGCGCCTTCTGGCGGATATCGGCCAATATCTCCGCTTCCTTTTGGGGGCGGTCGGCCTTGCGGGCGTCATCGTACTTCTGCCAAAGGTCTGTAAGAACGTGTCCGTCGTTATTCATGGCCGCGGCATTGAACATGCCAACAAGAGCCAGCATGGTGGTTATCAGTAAGTTTTTCATATTTCGAATCCATTTACAATGGATAAAACAATTATCGTGCTATTAGAAGAGCGGTAACGCTTCAGCCACGACAAATGCGCTTCCGCCTATGTAGATGAGCGGCGGGGCGGGGTCGGGGGCCGATGCGCTCCGGCTCAGCTGCTCGCTCAGCTGGGACGCCAGCGTAGTGGCCATCTGCACAGCCTGGCGTACGCTGCCGGAGAAATAAGAGCGGCAGGGCAGGTTATGGCTCCGGCGGTACTCGTTGAACCGGCGCAGGAGCTCGCTGGCGGGAAGGGCGCGGGAGCTTTCCGGCGATGCAAAG
>Ga0310786_10002445_pt1 | contig 28369 bp, 22 predicted proteins | sample AusTroGonzalo_MG_FD_203881 | JGI IMG/M metagenome (GOLD analysis project Ga0310786, IMG submission 203881) | Bovine rumen microbial communities from tropical cattle in Woodstock, Queensland, Australia - Gonzalo_03 (v2) (version 2) | ecosystem: Host-associated > Mammals > Digestive system >...
CTATCGAGCAAGGAGAATCCTTGCGAAGATGAACGAAGCAAAGCGAAGGACAATCTCTCCCCATCCGCCATAATAAAAAAGTGCCCCTTTTGGGGCGTTTTTTTTATTATAAGTGATGGGAGGGAACGTTACTCTCGGTTCCGAGAGTTTGCTATCGAGCAAGGAGAATCCTTGCGAAGATGAACGAAGCAAAGCGAAGGACAATCTCTCCCCATCCGCCATAATAAAAAAGTGCCCCTTTTGGGGCGTTTTTTTATTAGCAAAAAGATTTTACTTAAGGAATCCTAGTGCTTAGATCCGGCAAGATTAAACCCGATAACTCCCGCCGTAATCATTATTGCCGAAAGTATCTTTAACAGATTAATGACATCTCCATAAAATAGGAAGCCAACCAAAAACACTGCAATAATCGCCAAAGATGACCAAGTCGCATATACAAAACTCACATCAAGTTTCTTGCCTGCGAACGCCGCAAAAGTAAAGCTTAAGCCATACGCCACAAAGCCCCCGATAGCAAAAATCACAACAGACATACCTTGAGATTCTTTCATCAAAACCACGGCAATTACTTCTAAAAGCACCGCTAAAAACAGATAAAAATAACACATAGCAACCTACCTAATAAAGAGCTCCCGCAACACTAAAACCAATCACTCCAAAAATAATCAACAAGCCGGAAAGGATCTTCAGCTTATTAAGCTTTTCGCCAAAGAACAAAAAGCCAATAATGAAAATTGCCAAGATAGCAACCGAAGACCATACCGCATACACAAAATCCACTTCTAAATTTTCCGATGCCATCCCCGCTAAAGCAAAGCTTAGTGCGTAAGAAATAAAACCACCCAGAGCATACCAAAATCTGGTAAGAGCATCCGATTTTTTCATAAACACGACAGCAGCAATTTCAACCACAATCGCCAAAATCAAATAAATATAACTCATAAAAAATTCCTTCCGTAATAAGGCGTTAGCCCCTTATGACTAAGGAGTTATCCTTTATATGCAAGCTAGTATTTTCTGCCAAAAAGTCAACAAAAAACCTTTTAAACTAAACTTTCCACTTATTGCGATAACAAAAAAACAATGCTAACCTACAAAGTATTAAAAACGGGTAGATACGCCCCCTCACCTCTTTTTATCTAAAGGAAACCGCCAAAAATGCTTTCCTCCTCACTTTTAGAAGAATGGAACCGAGCCAAACCATTGATAAAAATGGGCTACCGCGTGCTGGATAAAGAAGTAACCATCGGCATTCCCGGGGTAAGCTTTCCTGCCATATCCTCGGCAAAGAACACCGGCATAGGCTCACCCTACGGCGAAGGTGCCGAAAAAGTGGCTTTTTTCTTTGAAGGCGTGGTGGACAAAGTCCTGCTCACCCCAACCGGCGAAACCTTCCCGCCTTATTTTTCACCTTATACAGGTTCACTCGGCTACAATCCTTTTTTTATCCCGCTGGGAAAAGCACCCTTTCTTTCCGATAACACCTTGGAAAACATACATAAATCAACCAACACCAAAACTAAAATTGACTACAAGGAAGTAAGCAAACACTATCGTGGAGCCCTGCGCGAGATATACAAAAACTATCAATACGCTTTAAGTAAAGGCAACAAACTTGCGACTACTTTAGCAAAAGAGTTAAGTATTTTTATAAAAGAAAATCCTTATATCCAAATAGACGCAAAGTATTATCATAATAAAGAGCAGGATTATTACTTGTTTATAGAGTATCTTGCATCAACTTTTATTAAAGATGCGCCTTTTTCATATATAGGCGACATTCCCGTAAAGCTTCCCGATTCATATTGTCACGCCTACCCTGACATCTTTTTAAAAGGCTTTTCCATGGGCGTCCCTCCTGACAACCTTAACAAAAAGGAAACCGACTGGGGATTCCCTGTTATCAATCCGGATAAGCTGTTCAATAAAGACGGCTCGCTCGGCGTCGCAGGTAAATTGCTTGAGCATATTTTTGACGCTACTTTTAAGCGCAATAAAGGCGGTTTGCGAATTGATCACTTCATCGGTATGGTTAACCCCTTCATCATATCGAAAAGTTCGAAATACGAAAGCGGCAGGCTGTATTCCAGCCCCGATCACCCGGTTTTCAAGAAGTTTACAAAACACACTACACAAGAATTTGCACAAATAGCTAAAGAAATAATCATCAATACTGCAAATAAAAATCACTTTGATTTAAATAAAATATATATAGAAGACATAGGAAGCCGCCCAGAACAACTTGATGAAGTAATAAAAATACTTGGGCTTGGTCGCATGCTTGTATCACAATTTATCGAACCCGAGAACCCCAATCATATATACAGGTTAGCGCACGCCAACCCCAATGATATTGCTGTTCTTAATACTCATGATATGGAATCCGTAAATGATTACTTCGCCGCTATGAACGAGGAAACCCGAACCCTTCACGCACACCAGCTTGCCGAAGATTTACGCTTTAACTTTATGCCTGACCTGTCCGAGCCAAAGACACTTGTCCGCATGAAATGGGGAGAGCTGATGGCAAGCCCCGCAAAAAGGGTGATGGCCTTCTTTACCAGCTTTACGGGACAAGAAGGGCGTTTTAACGAACCTGACAACCCCGTGAAATGGAAACTTCGTATGGAGACAGGTTTTGAAGAAAACTACTTAAAGCGCTTAAAACAAGGGCTTGCCTACAATCCTTTTGACGCCGTTTGCCTGGGTATTTACGCCAGAGGCGATGACTTCTTTAATCAGAACAAAGATTTAGTGTCCGAGCTGAGGGCAACGGAACAAAACATTCTGAACATGATTACTTAAAAGGACTTATAACCCGTTTTCCTTGCCACAGCACAACGTACTGACCAAGAGCATAACGCTCGGAGCATCAAGCTGTTTCTGCCGCATTTTATCTACTAGCATACCAACCTTTTTTAATACGGCGTTCTTAAACTCAACATCGGTAACCACCTCGTCCGCACCATTTGCAAATAAGGCCTCTCTTTGTGCTTTAATGACATTTTCATCTTTACTTTTGCCGGATAGTCCGAGATTGCCGATAGCATAAACCTTCATATTGCCATGCACATTTTGCGACGCCTGCATATCCCTTATTCCATCACCCGATATAAGCATGGAATCCGGCATAACACTATGAGCTCGCATTATCTCTTTTACTTTTTCTTTCTTATCGCCGAAGTAGCTTTCCGCCGTATAGATATTTTCGGGTTTTACATACTTAATAAGTCCGCTTCTTTCAAGCTCAACACGAACGCAAACTCTGTTTCCGCCCGAAACAAGATAGATTTCGACATCGGGATTATTGGACAGCTGTCGCAACAAATCCTCGACTCCCGGGCAAACAATGGCAGGGGAAGCTTCTTTCATAATCCGATAATCGACGCAATTAGCTATAAACCGCATATCATCATCCGATACCGGAGCAAAATATTTTGAAATAACGGACTTATGTTCTTTCGGTTTACCCATCAAATGGCGAACATACCAAAGCTGCCCTTGTTCATTGCAAGGAAGATGCTGCTCAATCTTTGCCAAGACATCAGGACGATTTTTAAAAAGACTTGCAAGAGCATCATGATAAAAAATATATTGATTCCTCTCTGTATCAAGTAGGTTGCCGTCAACATCAAATATAACCGGCACAACGCCCTTAGCATTGGCACTTTCTTTACTTTTTACACAAGACATAAGCATAAACACCTCTTGAAATAATAAAAGAATGAAATTTTATACCATGTTTTTGTCAATGATGCAAGCTATTTTCCGAAATCATGCATCTAAAACACGGTTAACACACTGATTTAATTTTATTTTTAATTCTTTTCCCGAGCAGTAACATTACTCTTTCATATATACCATCGGCGTCAAGCCCCGCATATTTAAGTTGTTGCGAAACAGGCGCATGGTTGTAGAAATCATCATTAATCGCCAGCGCACGGAACTTCACTTTACCGCTGTCAAGCGCCTCTTCTCTTTCCAAAAAGTCCAAAACGGCAGCACCAAAGCCACCTTTAGCTCCTTCCTCAACCGTAACCACGACACTGTGAGAGTTTGCGAGCTTCAAGAATAATTCCTTATCAAAAGGCTTTGCGAACCGAGCATCGACAACCGTCACGCCTAAACCTTGCTCTCCCAGCATTTCCGCCGCCAGCAAAGCATCATTAAGCCGCGAACCTAGGCTGATGATAGCCACATCTTTCTTTCCATCCGCCGCCTTTTTAAGCACTCGCGCTTTACCTATTTCCAAAACCGTACCGAAATCACCTGCCGTTTCTTCCATATAAGGTAGGCAGCCCCGCGGGTAGCGCACAAACGAAGGCCTGTCATTAATGCTGTAAGCCGTCCTTACCATATTCAAAACCTCGGCATAGGATGAAGGCGCCATAACCACGACATTGTGCAGATTCATCACCAGCGAAATATCATAAAGACCGTGATGTGTAATTCCGTCTTCGCCCACGAAACCTGCTCTGTCCAGCATAAACCTGACCGGCAAGCCCTGCAAAACGACATCATGCAAAACTTGATCATAGGCACGCTGGAAAAAGCTGGAATAAAGGCAGACAAAAGGCTTTACTCCGCCGGCAGCAAGTCCTGCGGCAAAAGTAACTGCATGCTGCTCGGCAATACCGACATCAAAAAACTGCTTCGGAAAAGCAAGTGCGAAAGCATCAAGCCCCGTACCCGAAGGCATTGCCGCCGTAATCGCCACCACATCCTTATCTTCCTTTGCCAGCTTATTTATCGCCAAAGAAAAACCTTGAGTGCAAGAAGGAATAAGCGAAAGCGAAGGAGAAAACTCGCCCGTTTCGATATTGAACTTTGATACTCCGTGGAACTTGGTAGGTAACCTCTCCGCCGGCTTATAACCATATCCTTTTTTGGTTTTTACATGGATAAGAAACGCGCGATGTTCGTCACTATCCCGCACATTTTGAAGCACCGGAATCATATCGTCAAAAGAATGCCCGTCAATCGGTCCGACATAGTAAAAACCAAGCTCCTCAAACAAAGTGCCGCCCGTCATAAGCCCTTTTGCGTGCGTTTCCGTCCTTCTGGCGAACTTAGCAATCGGTTCAGGCAACTTCTCCGCTAAATTAAATGCGGTTTTGCGAAACGACATAAACGGCTTTGAAGTAATCACTTTGGAAAAATACGCGGTCATATCCTCAAGATATTTAGAAAGCGCACCCACCGGAGGAGAAATTGACATATCGTTATCGTTCAAAATAACAATCAGCTTAGAGTTCATATCACCGGCGTTATTCATCGCTTCAAAAGCCATACCTGCGCTCATGGAACCGTCGCCGATAACCGCTATGACATTGCGCTTTTCCCCTTTGATGTCACGCGCCGCCGCCATACCCAAACCTGCGGATATAGAAGTGGAAGAATGTCCTGCACCAAAAGGATCAAACTCTGACTCGGAACGCTTGGTAAAACCGGAAAGGCCTCCCTCTTTGCGAATAGTCTTAAACTCCTTATACCGACCAGTAAGGATTTTATGAGCATAGCATTGATGCCCGACATCCCATATCAGCTTATCATCGGGAGTATTAAAGACATAATGAAGTGCGATTGTTAAATCCACCACACCCAGCGAAGGCCCTAAATGTCCCCCGTTTTTCGACACCACTTTTATAATCTCGCTGCGAATATCATCCGCCAGCCAAGGGAGTTCAAGCATATCAAGCTTCCGCAGCTTTTCCATACTATCCACGACTTTGATAAGCGGCACACCGACTTTACGAAAATTATTTTCGTTCTCGGGCTTCATTGCCAAAGGAGTTTTTTCCTTTTCCGAAAGTTTATTTTCTCTTTTTTCCATAAAAAACCTTTAAGACTTGCGCTCGACAACAAATCGCGCCAAATCCCTTAACATATCGGCACGCGCATCGAATATATCCAAATAAGATACTGCTTGCTCAACCAAAGTCCTTGCCTGCTTCTTAGCTTCATCCACCCCGACGAAAGAAACAAAAGTAGCCTTTGCCGCATCAACATCTTTGCGAACGTTTTTACCCATAACCTCGGCCGAGCTTTCAACATCCAAAATGTCATCGGCAATCTGAAAGGCAAGTCCGATATCCTTAGCATACGCCTGCAAAATCTGCCGCTCGTTATAAGGGGCTTTACCCATAATTGCTCCCGCCTCGCATGCAAAGGAAATAAGGCGTCCGGTTTTCATCTGTTGCAATCTGGTAATTTCGACCAAATCCATATCAATATCACCCGCCATCATATCCAACTGCTGTCCGCCAATCATACCGTTCATGCCCGCTGCTCTGGCAAGCTCGACAACCAATTGACAACGAACCACGGGGTCCGAATGCGTTTTCTCATCCGCCAAAACATCAAACGCCCGCGTAAGCAAAGCATCACCTGCAAGAAGTGCGGTAGTTTCACCGAAAGCAATATGGCAAGAAGGCTTCCCTCTGCGCATATCGTCATTATCCATACAAGGCAAATCATCATGAATAAGCGAATAGCAATGCACCATTTCCAAAGACGCACCTGCACGCAATGCTCCCGCTTGCGTAACATTGAAAAGGCCCGCCACCTCCATAAGCAGGAAAGGACGAAGCCGCTTACCACCGCCCAAAACCGCATAGCGCATTGCCTCGGCGACTTTTTTCTCGGGCGTATTAGGCACCACAATAAGCTTGTCCAGCTCGTTTTCCACCAAAACGCCGCACTCTTTCATAGCATCGGATAATCTTGTCATTTTTATTCCTTATACTTCAAAGCTTTCCAATTTTTCGGGCTTTCCATTGTCCGCGAAAGCAATCTTTTCAATCTTCATTTTGGCATCGGCAAGCTTATCCTCGCATATCTTGCGAAGCTGAGCCCCTTTTTCATAAGCAAGCACAGCATCTTCCAACTTTACCTTACCTCCTTCAAGCTGACGGATAATTTCTTCTAAGCCCGTCATAGCCTCCTCAAAGGACATTTCTGATTTGTCTTTATTCATAAAAGCTGTCTCCCTAATCGCGGTTGATTTTAACCTGCCGTATGTTATAAAACAACCACAAAATAAACATACTAACCAAAGGGAGCTTTTATGACAACCAGCATAGGCATAGACATCGGCGGCACCAAGATTGAAATTATCGCTCTTGATGATACAAGCGGCATCGAGCTTTTCCGTAAGCGCGTAAATACCCCGCTTAATTATAATGATTTTATAAAGGCCAACATCGACTTGATAGATGAGGCCAAAGCCGTAGTCGGTGAAATATCCCACATTGGCGTAGGCGTTCCCGGGATTGCCTATCCTGACGGCACAATAAACATTTTTACGACTTTTGACTTTGTAAAGCCCTCTTTCGCTCACGATTTATCCCAAAAAGTAAACCTCCCCGTAGCCGTTGCCAACGACGCCAACTGTTTTGCCCTTTCCGAAAGCCACGATGGTGCGGGAAAGGACTATAACAATGTCTTTGCCATTATCGCCGGATCGGGTATAGGTGCGGGACTTGTCATCAACAAAAAGCTGATAAGCGGCGCTCACTCCCTAACCGGAGAATGGGGCAATCTAACCCTTCCCTTCCCAAGACCCGAAGAAACGACACGCACCAGCAAGACCCGCATTACCGGCGGCATAGAAACAAACCTTTCCGGCCCCGAGCTGATAGTGGAATATAATAATCTGACTGGCAAAAGCATTACTTCGGTAAAAGAGATTGTCGCTGCCGCCGAGGACAAAGAAAAAGCAGCACTTGACCTGATGGACACAGTTTACGACCGTTTCGCCCGCATGCTCCTTATTCCTTTAATAATGATTGATCCGGACATTTATGTTCTAGGCGGAGGTTTATCAAATATCCAAAGCATTTATAGCAAAGTTCCCCCTCTTGTAACCGAATACGCCAAAAACATTTTTGGCAAAGACGTAGCCATTGACCTAAAACCCGCCAAGCACGGCGACTCCAGCGGTGTCCGCGGTGCTGCCTGGTTGTGGAAGAATAAGGATTAATAATTTAAGGATTAAAGCAAACCAAGCTGCCTTAAGCTGCTGCCTTAAGCTAAATCATACTTTGGTAAAGCCGAATATACTGGGCTGCGGATTTTTCCCACGAATAATCAAGTCGCATCGAGTCCTTTATCATCTTATCAATATCGCCCCTGCGATCATAATAAGTAGCATTTGCCCAACCGACCGTATTGTATAGGGCGTCACAAGATACATCATAAAACTTAAAGCCCGTGCCATAGCCCGTCCACTCGTCATAATTCTTAACGGTATCATCAAGCCCGCCGGTAGCCCGCACAATCGGCAAAGTTCCGTAAAGCTGGCTATACATCTGGTTAAGCCCGCAAGGCTCATATATCGAGGGCATTAAAAAGAAATCCGACCCCGCTTCAATAAGGTGCGAGAGCTCTTCGCTATACCCGATATAGGCCCCGATTCGCCCGCCGAATCTGGCAGGAAGCCCGCCGAAATACCACTGCGCCCACTCGTCCCCGCTGCCCAAAAATACTAACTGACAAGCCATAGAATTAATAATCTTTTCAACCACGGGAGCAAGAAGCTCAATCCCTTTTTGCGCCACCAGCCGCGCCACAAATCCAAACACGGGAATATCGGGGTTTTGGTTAAGCATAAAACGCTTTTGCAGTTCCGCTTTGTTCGCCGCCTTACCCTTTTTATAAGTGCGCACATCAAAGTTAGCGGGAATAAGCTTGTCCGTCTTGGGATTCCATATATCCGTATCACACCCGTTAAGGATACCCGTAAAATCCCCTTGCCGCGCCCTCAAAAAGCCGTCAAGACCGTTACCGCCCACAGAGCCCAAAATCTCGCGCGCATAAGTAGGGCTTACCGTTGTAATCTTATCGGCAAAGCAAATTCCGCCCTTCATCAGATTAAGCCGCCCATACGCTTCAAAACCCCACGGCTGAAAATCCTTAAGGCAAATCTTGGCATACGCCAGCGCATCCGCGGGATAGTTCCCCTGATACCCGATGTTGTGAATGGTAAAAACCGACTTCGTCCCCGCAAAGAAGGGGTCGTAATCCGATTTAAGATAATAAGGAGCAAGCGCAGTCTGCCAATCGTTAGCATGGATTATGTCGGGCCTAAAACCCAAATCCTTGGCAAGTTGCATCGCCGCACGCACCAAAAATGCATACCTGAAAGGACCGTCCCCATAATCGCCGTTTTCATCAAAATAAACGCTCTTGCGGCGAAAATACTTATCAAACTCAATAAAATAGACATCGTTACCGCCGGGCTTGTTTGTGTAATAAACCGAATAAAACTCCTCGCAATTGCCCATCTTTACACAAGCATTGTCGAACAACTTGGTAATCCCGTATTTGTCGCGATTAATAACCGAGTAAAGCGGCAAAACCGTCTTTACCTTAACTCCAGCCTTATGAAGATACAAAGGAAGCGCACCCGACACATCACCGAGCCCACCCGTTTTTACATAAGGAGCCGCTTCGGACGATATAAAAAGAATCGAAAGATGATTATGCGAATCAGACTCGACCATCATTACTGCCTTCAAAGTTTGTGGACAAGTAATATAGCAAAGAAACAAAGGAAATCCACCACTTTTTTCTAAACACGAATCCTACTAATTATAGAGTCTGCCACCTCCAAAAAATACTATAAATTGAATTATTGCGATTCGTGCAAGGAGAGCTCTGGATTCATGTTATCGCCTATGCTTAAAAAAACACCTCCTCTCTATCACCGCATCACCGCCACCCGAAATATCGCATCACCATAAAAGGTAATAAATAAAATAGGTTAGAAGCGTTAACGCCCTCAAACCCAAGCATATATGCCACTTTTTCAAAATCTCTTATTTTTCAAAACGATATAAAGCAAAAAAATTTTTTTGAAAAATTGTCTTTATTCTTTCGACCCACTAGATATAGTTATCAGCAACAAGCTTTCCGACTAGAAGTAGTGGTTGTTTACCCATAAAATACAAGGAGATGCTCACAACCTTCTGATTCTAAAGCTTTTTATAAATATAATTTTTAAAGATTCTATTAAACATCTCGGAGTTACAATGACTGAAGAAAAAACCGCAAGCGATTCGAAAGAAAAGAAGTCCATGACAGATACAAAAAACAGTCCAGTTTCCTTTGTTATCAAGCGCGATGGCACCAAAGCGCCCTTTGATGGTGAAAAGATATTCAAGGCCATCAAAAAGGCTGGGGAAGCCACCGGAGAGTTTGAAGAAGACGAAGCTCGCCTTATAGCAAACCAAGTGCTTAAGATTTTAAAGCACAAATTCGCTCGCGGTGTAATTCCAAACATTGAACAAATTCAAGATATCGTAGAGATGGAACTTATCTCGGCGAATTATCTTAAAACCAACCGCGCTTACGTAGTTTACCGCGAAAAGCATGAAACTCTGCGCCACGACCGTAAAACTTTAATTGATGTTGCCTCCTCGGTTAACGAATACCTGCAAAAGGCGGATTGGCGCGTAAACGCCAATGCCAACCAAGGTTATTCTTTGGGCGGACTCATTCTTAATGTATCGGGCAAGATTATCGCCAACTACTGGCTCAGTCATGTTTATCCACCCGAAATCGGGCAAGCACATCGCGAAGGCGATTTTCACATCCACGACTTGGATATGCTTTCGGGTTATTGCGCCGGCTGGTCACTTAAGAATCTTTTAAACGAAGGTATTAACGGCATTCCGGGTAAAGTCGAAACCTGCCCACCCAAGCACTTTGGCAGCGCCATAGGGCAAATGGTAAACTTCCTCGGCACCCTTCAAAACGAATGGGCTGGAGCACAGGCTTTCTCATCAATGGACACTTATCTTGCCCCATTCGTACGAGTGGACAAGCTCACTTATGAAGAAGTAAAGCAAGGCATACAAGAGTTCATATATAACCTCAATGTCCCCTCGCGTTGGGGCACACAGACTCCGTTCACCAACCTTACTTTCGATTGGGTCTGCCCCGAAGACTTAAAGAAGCAAATTCCGCTTGTCGGCGGCAAAGAAGTTGACTTCACCTATGGCGACTTGAAGAAAGAAATGGATATGATTAACCGCGCCTATATTGAGGTTATGATATCCGGCGACGAAAAGGGGCGTCCTTTCACCTTCCCGATTCCCACCTATAATATTACGGCAGACTTTCCTTGGGATGACGACAATACTGATTTAATGTTTGAAATGGCTGCAAAGTATGGCCTGCCCTACTTCCAAAACTTCATCAATTCCAGCTTAAAGCCGAACATGATTCGTTCCATGTGCTGCCGCCTGCAGCTTGACTTGCGCGAACTTTTGGCGCGCGGTAACGGGCTTTTCGGCTCGGCAGAACAAACCGGTTCGCTCGGCGTCGTAACCATAAACTGCGCCCGTTTAGGTTATCTTTTCAAAGACGATGAAGAAGGCCTGCTGCAACGCCTTGACGAGCTGTTAGAGCTTGCCAAGAACTCGCTTGAGATTAAGCGCAAAGTCATTCAGCGCCACATTGACGCTGGGCTTTTCCCCTACACAAGGCGCTACCTCGGCACGCTTCGCAACCATTTTTCCACCATCGGTGTTAACGGTATGAACGAAATGATAAGGAACTTCTATCATGACAAGTTCGACATCACCACACCCGAAGGACAAAAGTTTGCCATAAAGATTTTGGATTTTATCCGCGCAAAACTTTTAAAGTTCCAAGAAGAAACAGGCAATATGTATAACCTTGAAGCGACTCCTGCCGAAGGCACGATGTATCGCTTTGCCAAAGAGGATCAAAAACGCTTCAAAGACATAATCCAGGGCGGCACCAAGGAAGCCCCGTTCTACACGAACTCCTCGCAGCTCCCCGTGGGTTATACCGATGATATGTTCGAAGCCTTGAACCTTCAGGAAACGCTCCAAGGAAAATACACCGGCGGCACCGTAATGCACCTTTACATGAGCGAGCGCATCTCAAGCTCCCATGCGTGCAAAATGCTGGTGAAACGAGTCTTAGAAAATTACAGGATACCTTATGTTACGGTAACCCCGACATTTTCTATTTGTCCGAAGCACGGATATTTGGCAGGCGAACACAAATACTGCCCCATCTGTGACGAGGAACTAACGGCAACTAAAGTTAAGATGGGGTAATTTTTCCCTTTTCAATACTTTGGTTTTGTGTAACAATGACTTTACATTTAGATAGGTGATGAAAATGAACGAAGAGAACAAAGTTGTTTCATTAAAGGATGAAGAAAGAACCAAATGTGAGATTTGGACTCGCGTCATGGGCTATCTTCGTCCCGTTTCAGAGTACAACATCGGCAAGAAAAGCGAATTTGCCAGCCGCAAGCCTTTTGTTGAAAAATATGCCTGTCAGGGTGCAGTAGGTGTCGCTGCCGAATAAGAATGAGCAAACGCTGCTCGTCGGTGGGATTGTCCCCTTTACGACACTCGATTACCCCGAGCATCTGTCCGCCGTTATATTTTGCCATGGCTGTTGTTGGCATTGTCCGTATTGCCATAACCAAGAAATTATAGACATTAACAAGCCTGTAAAGTATGCCCCGTCGTGGGAAAGCGTCATAAACTTTTTAAGCCAAAGGCAAGGGTTGCTGGACGCCGTAGTATTTAGCGGTGGCGAACCTTTACTGCAACCCGCAATTAAATCCGCCATAAAGCAAGTCAAAGATATGGGCTTCGAAGTTGCCTTGCACACCAACGGCCATAATCCGCAAATGCTTTCCGAAGTCCTGCCGAACATATCGTGGATAGGCTTGGATATCAAAACCGTCTTTTCCGAATACTACAAAGCCGTCAGTAAAGATCCCTCTTTCTGGGACAAGATAAAGAGCAAAAACTTCGGTAAAGCGGTCGAAGAAAGCCTTGATGTTATACTAAAAGCAGGGATCGATTTCGAATGCCGCACCACCCTCGATCCCAGAGTCGTATCCAAAGAAGAATTAAAACGAATCGCTAAAACCTTATCGGAAAAAGGCGTAACAACCTATGCTATACAAGAATATCGCAAGACGGACGAATCGCCTGAGCAGCCTTCAAACGAAGAAATAACATCATTTTTCACCGATATCGGATTGCTTGCCGAGATAAAACCTCTTTTCCCTCATTTCATCATCAGGCGAGCCTAATCTTTCCCAGCTCATTCTGTTAATTTAACAAGATTACCTACTTTTTACCTTCAAAGCGGCCGACATTTCCGAACAACTGCTCTATAAGGGTAAAGCTGTGGCCGGAGGTAGGCGTTTCTTTGGAAGAAATCTCTATATCCAAGCCGTCCTCTTTAAGCATTTTGGTAACACCGGAAACTTTTCCCTCGGAATTAAAAGTAATAGCGATAACCTTGCGCTCCAGCTCCTCGGGCTCAAAAAAGGCTTTCTGTTGGTTTTTTGAACTGATATAAAGCCAAGTTTCCTCCTCAAACATAGTAATGGAAGAAGGTGAACCGAGCATGGCCAGCACTTGGCTCTTGTCTTGAACATCAGGCTCAATCATCTCCAAAAGCTGAGGATTAGGAGAATTGCCGTGCGAATAGACCACCGGCGAGCAAGCCGCTACCAGCATAGCCCCTGCAATTATCCCTAAATCTTTTATTTTTACTTTCATAACGCTTTACGATTTGCCTTTAATTCTTTAGAATAAACAATCACGGAGACAAGATAGGGAAGGATTACAAATAATGCAACCTGAATTTTCCAAAATAATAGATACGAACAAACTGAACGACGAGGAAAAAATTGAAAAAATCACGGCCTCCCCGTCCGAATGCAAAGCTCTTGCTAAGCGTTTTAAGATTACGGATATAAACAGCTTCTCCGCCACTATAACCCTAAACAAAGAAGAAAACGGGGATGTGAAGGTAATCGGCGAAATTGTCGCCAATGTCACCCTTAATAGCATTATAAGCTTGGAAGATTTTGAAAAAGACATAAAGGATAGCTTTAAGGTCATTTTCACCCGTTCATATAAGGAAGACGAAAGCAACATCGACATAAACGAGGACATTGAACCTTTAATCGGATCGGAAATTGACATCGGCGAACTGGCATCGGAATATCTGGCACTTGCAATTCCGCCTTTTCCCAAAAAAGATGGAGAAAAATTCGCTTATAAAGCCATAGAGCGGATTGATGAACAAGACGATGACAACCCTTTTGCCGTCTTAAAAAACCTAAAATAACTTAAAAAAGAGATAAAAACTCTTGCAGTTTTATTAAAAATTGCGTATTAAGGTCGCCTTCAAGTGTTTTTCTTGATGTTTAATTTGAACATTGTTTTTAAATAAAGAAAGAAGAAGAAAATGGCAGTTCCAAAGAAGAAAACATCTCCCTCTCGTCAGGGAAACCGCCGCTCTCATCACGCTTTAAAAGGCATTACGGTAATTGAATGCCCTAACTGTGGAGAGCCGAAACTTCCGCATCATGTATGCAACAGCTGCGGTCAGTACGACAAAAAAGAGATTGTTACGCAAAAACCTGAAACCGAAGAATAGTTTATGGCAAGGCAAAGCGAACAAAGACGCATGACTATATCAATCGACGCGATGGGCGGAGATAATGCTCCCGCTTCGGTCGTCGAGGGTGTGAGTATCGCCCTTTCGAAGCTCCCCGAGCTTGATGTTATCCTTTACGGTAATGAAAGCGTACTTACTCCGCTTGTAAATCAATGCCGCATCAACACGGACAGGTGCCATATTGTCCATACGGACGAGTTCGTAAAAAGCGATGACAAGCCTTCGCTGGTAGTTCGCCACGGCAGAAACACCAGTATGTGGCTTTCCATAGCAGCCGTTCGCGATGGCAAAGCAAGTGCAGTCGTTTCCGCGGGCAACACCGGAGCCTTGATGATTATGGCAAAGTTCTGCCTCAGCACCATGAAAGGCATAAGCCGTCCAGCAATATGCACAGCCCTTCCCAACAAGAACAAAAGGGTAGTAATGCTTGACCTTGGTGCGAATGCGGAATGTTCTGCCCAAGAGCTGGTGCAATTTGCCATCATGGGTTCAATTTACTCGCACGCTCTTTTCGGCGTTGAAAAGCCCCGCCTCGGACTTTTAAACATCGGCTCGGAAGAAACCAAAGGTCTGGACAACATCAAAGACGCCGCCGCTGCTTTAAAAGCCATGACGGACGCTCCGTTTGAATTTAAAGGTTTTGCCGAAGGCACAGATATATTCCCCGGTAATTTTGATGTTATCACCACCGACGGTTTTTCCGGCAACATAGCTCTTAAAACCATTGAAGGAACGGCAAGATTCCTTATGTCCTCAATTAAAACCAACCTTAAAAAGTCTTGGCTTGCAAAGCTTGGTATCATTTTTATTCTACCCGCTCTTTTAAAGCTTAAAAAGCAATACAACCCGAACAACTACAATGGTGCAATGTTCATGGGGCTTAACGGTATTGCCGTAAAAAGCCATGGCGGTGCCGATGCCAAAGCCTTCGCAAACGCAATACTCGTTGCCTATAATCTTGCCAACAAGGATGTTATAACCTCTCTTAAGAATGAAATGGCAAAGATTGAGAATGTTGTTTCAAACCAGCCTTCTCTTTCCGGTATCACAGACTAAGCAAAGAAAAATTATGTTAACTTCACGTATGATAGGTTTTGGTTCTTTCCTTCCTTCCAAAATTGTCACTAATGATGATTTGGCAAAGATGGTTGACACCAGCGATGAATGGATTTTCACAAGAACGGGTATACGCACTCGCCACATAGCAGGCGATGGCGAAAGCACATCGACCCTTGCAATTGAAGCAGCGAAGAACGCACTTAAAAGTGCAAAAATGGAAGCCAGCGACATTGATTTAATCGTTCTTGCCACCGCAACACCGGACAAGACCTTCCCCGCCACCGCCTCGCTTATTCAAAAGGCAATCGGCGGCAGCAAGACTTGTGCGGCATTTGATGTAGGAGCGGCCTGTTCGGGCTTTGTTTATGCCCTTTCCTGTGCTGACGGTATGTTAAAAGGCGGACTTGCCAAAACCGCCCTTGTTATTGGAGCCGAAACTCTTTCCCGCATTTGCGATTGGACCGACAGAACGACCTGTGTTCTTTTCGGCGACGGTGCGGGAGCGGTAGTATTAAAGGCCTTTGAGGAAGACGAACACTCTATAAAGAACAAAGGCGTTTATGAAAACATTATCCGCTCGGATGGCAGCATGTTTGACTTGCTGGTATCCACGGGCGGCGCATCGACCTCGGAGTTTTGCGGTAAAATCACGATGAACGGTCGCGAAGTTTATAAGCACGCCGTTAACAACATCAGCAACATTATCTTGGAATTGCTGGCAAAGAACAACTTAAAGACGACCGATATTGATTGGTATGTCCCTCATCAAGCAAATATCAGAATTATTGAAAGCATTGCGGACAAGATAAACATCCCTCTGGAACGCTTTATTTTAACCATAGATAAAACCGCCAACATTTCCTCTGCTTCGATTCCCATAGCGCTGGACACGGGCATAAAGTCCGGACGCATTAAATCCGGCGACTTGATAATGATGGCGACAATGGGTGGTGGCTTCACCTGGTCCGCAGGATTAGTGCGCATTTAATCCTTTAACCGCAACGAAATCCGACAATTCATTTTAATCATTAGTAGAAAGCTCCAAGGTCAGGTGCACCCATATCTTCCTCATCCGAGCTTATGGAAGAAGCTTTTTCACCAATCACTACACTTTTCTTGGTGACATCATCATCAAGCTTAAATGCTTCCAGCACCACGACTTTATCCGAAGGTTTCGCAGGCATACCGGTTTTGTGATTGACTCGCACCAGTTGCACCCCTTCGGGCACACGGAAAGGCACCGGAGGAATTTGCTTTACCGCTTCGGTCATAAACGACTTGAATATAGGACCGGCGGCAGTAGCTCCCGACCCGCGCTTTCCCATAGATTTAGGCTCATCAAAGCCAACGAACACACCAACCACTAAGTCCGCCGAAAAGCCTATAAACCACGCGTCCTGATAGTCATCACTGGTGCCGGTCTTCCCCGCCAAAGGCTTGCCGGGCAAGCGCACCGAAACACCTGTTCCGCGCTCCATAACACCGTTTAGCATATTTACCATCTGATACGCGCTCCTTGCATCTACAATTTGCTCACGCGTGTCGGGGACTTCGGGAACATCTTGGCTTTCCCAATCGACTCCCTTGCACATAGGGCAATCGCGGTTATCGTGACGATATATAGTCGCACCCGTCCTATCCTGAATTCTATCAACGAAAGTAGGCTGCACCCGCTTGCCGCCATTAACCAACATTGAATATCCGGCGGTAAGGCGCAGTAAAGTCGTTTCCCCAGCGCCCAAACTCATAGCAAGCAAAGGCGGCATACTATCCACAATTCCAAACTTTTTGGCATACTCAACCACCTTGCGCATACCCACTGCTTGCGCCAACCTCACTGTCATAAGGTTACGCGACTTCTCCAATCCCACACGCAAAGTCGTAGGTCCATAGTAGGTTTTCACATAATTGCTTGGCTTCCACTTAGGTTTATCTGGTCCTTGATCCAGCACAAACGGTGCATCAAGGATAAGCGTCGAAGGCGTATACCCGGAATCGAGCGCCGCCATATATACGAAGGGTTTAAAGGACGACCCAGGTTGCCGCTTTGCCTGCACCGCTCGATTAAACTCACTTTTTCTGAAGTTCATACCGCCGGCCATAGCCAACACTCGCCCCGTATTAGGATCAAGTGCTATCAGCGCTCCCTCTATCTCGGGCATCTGCCGCAAAGCATAATAAGGCTCTTCACCCTCTACGTCAGGTTTTACCTTCTCTACCCATACAACATCATCAACTTCCAGAACGTTCGAAGGCACTTGAACCTTTGGCCCTAAAGTATTGTCGGGATTTTTCACCCGCGCCCACACCAAACCTTTAAGAGGAATCTCCGACTCGGTTTCATCGGCGAACACTATCTTTGCCGCTGCATTGGAAAGTTCCGTAACCATTGCCATCTGCCACCCTTTCGGAGCAAAAGGAGGCACAGGCAACTTTTTAAGCCTTTCTATAAAAGGCAGATCAATATCCGCATCTTTATTTGCAATTTTTGAAACCTCTTTTGCCGCATCTTGCGAAGTTTCCTTCACAGATTGCCCACCGGCAGCACCACTTTCGGAAGCAGTTTCCGCACTTGCCACTTCGTCAATATCGGCAATCAAAACCTTATCCCCGATAAGCTGCTCTTTAATGCTATCTTCCCGCGTCATAAAGTGCGTAATCGGACCACGCCACCCTGCTTTCATATCAAAATTGATAAGCCCGTCTTGCAAGCTTTGAGCAGCCACTTTTTGCAAGGTGGGATCAAGCGAGGTGCGAATATCAAGTCCCCCTTGATAAAGGGAAGCATCACCGTATTTTGCCGCAATCTCACGTCTTACTTCCTCGGCAAAGTACTCCCCGTCATTTACTTTGTTTTTGTCACGGGAAGCAAGCACAATAGGCTCATCTTTTGCCTTATTAAAATCATCGGCGGAAATATATCCGTCATCAAGCATACGCGACAGCACCCATTCTCTGCGAGCCAGCGCCGCATCTTTCTTTCGCACCGGATCGTAGTTATTGGGAGCTTTTGGTAATGCCGCCAAAAACGCCATTTCTCCCAAAGTAAGCTCATCCAAGGACTTATTAAAATAATTAAGTGCTGCCGCCGCTACGCCATAAGACGACCGTCCCAAATATATCTCGTTCAAATAGAGCTCTAAAATATGCTCTTTGGTAAAGGTCCGTTCCATTTTAAAGGCAATCAATGCCTCTTTAATTTTGCGAGTGACAGACACTTCATTGGTAAGCAGGAAGTTTTTCGCGACTTGCTGCGTAATGGTAGAAGCACCGACTGGCCTCCGCCCCGTGCCATAGTTCTTTATGTTAGTAATCACTGCCCGCGCCAAACCGCTATAGTCAATTCCGCCGTGCGAATAGAAGTTCTTATCCTCTGCAGCGATAAAAGCTTCTATCAGCTTGTCGGGCATATCGGCCACCGGCACAAAGATTCTTTTCTCGATTGCATACTCGGCGAGCAAACTACCGTCGCCGGCATAAAGTCGCGTTGTAATTGAAGGCTTATAATCGGAAAGCTGCAAGTAATCCGGCAAATCACTTTCATAATGCCAAATCACAAACAACATAACGGCCGTAAGCGCCACCGCTCCAAAAAACAAAAAACTAAGAAACGACGCTAAAAATCTTGTTATTTTTGCCATTTAAAGAACCTTAACAATCCCTTCACATCGGATACAAATCAGGCACGGGCTTTACTTGTTTATCTTGCTTCATTTTAGCATCAAGAGCACGTTTCAAAACCGCAAGCAATTTATCCTTATCAAAATTATTTTTCTGCCCCTTAGCATAAATGGATTGATTAAGTTCTTCCAGTTCTTTTTTCAGCTCGGAGCTTTTGAGTTTATCCGCAATTGCCGTCACATTTATAGGAGGATTTTCTTCCCAGTGCTTACGCCCCCACTTCATCAAGGCATCAGCAACCTCTTTAGGATTATCTTTTTCGGATTTTACCGCTTCCTCTAAATCCTTAAAATATTGGCGTTTGCTTTTTTCCGCCTCTTTTAAACGCACTGAGGGCTTTTGCTTTTTGAAAAGAAGATACATAAGTACGACCAACACTACCGAAAGGAGCACAATCATCCCAACCAAAACACTGTTTCGAAGGTTCCAAAAACTTTTTTTAGAGGAAGGATTTTCTTCCTCGACTTTTTGAGCGATATCCGAACTTCCCGAAGCATCCGCCACAGCAGGATTCTGTGTGGACAAAGAGCCCTCTACCATTACTTTGCGCTCGGGTATAGTAGCCGTTTCCACGCGTCGTGAAGCCACATTCCACCATTTTATGGTTATCTCGGGTATAACCAGCTCGCCACCCGTAAGAGGTATAAGCACCTCGGACTTTTCGACCTTACCGACGATACCTTTATCTGTCACACGATTAGATTTTTCCGCCTTGCCGGGATACACCCTTACACCACTTACACTACCGAATGAAATATCAGGAAGCTGTGCCGCCAGCAAGCCCGTAGCCTCAATGGTAATTGTCCTTGTAACCGCCTCATTCACCTTAAACGAAACAGGAGAAGGCTCAAACTTTTCACTCAGCTTTAAGTTATACGCGGGGAGCCACCATTTACCGTTAAAATCAGAGGGCTTTGGCAAAACATTTATAACCACAGGATCCGAACGCACTTTTAAAGATTCCGTCGCTCCAAAGCCGCCCAAAACCGTTCCTGCCGCACCAAAACCAAAAGACATCATAACATTGTTAAGCCCCCTTGTCCCTTGAGGACCGGAAAACACCGTTCCCACGAACTCAGAAGGAGGAATCTCAAGCCTTCCGCTTTTTTGCGGAAAAATAACATAACGCCTTTCCACCACGTTATAGATTCTGCCTTTGCGAGAATCTTGAAAATAAATATCATCACCCAAAGGCTCAATAAGCGCGTCAACTACTGCGGGAGGAGGCCAGGTTCCTTGTTCCAGTTTCGTAGCGGAATAAAGGCGCGCGACATACACAACCTGGCTTTGCACATAGGGATTTTTGTTTTCTACGCTGCCTTCAATAAACACATCAACGCCACTTCCTTGCTGCGCTGTCTGAGCACTCTGCCGCCCACGCACGGCAGGAGCATTAGTTCCTGTTGGGATCTGCGAGGTTACGGTAGTCACCCCCGAACCCGAACTTGAACTTGAGCTTGAACCCGACCCGGAACCCGCTCTGGATGTTGCCTTCGTTACATTAATCTCGATAGGCTTGGTTTTTTCGTTACCCATACGAATCGCGGGGATAGTAACCTTTCCCACTTTATTCGGGATAAGATTAAAAATCCAAGTTTTCTCCGCTCTTAACCGCCCGTTAACAATACTTTTTTGATAGGATTGCTGACGTCCCGTAATAACAAAATTCTTTTGCAAACCCTCCAATTGAGGTTCATGAATAGGCTCACTGTCAGTTTTTAAAATCAATTGAAGCGTAGCCCCTTCGACAACATCGGTAGTGTTAACCGTCGCAGTTACCGCCGCCGAAGGCTCAGCAACATTAACAAACAAACCGCTGCATAAAACAAATATAAAAGCTAAGATTCTCACCATATCAGTAACCACCGTTTTTATTTATGTATATCTTCTTAAGCCGCGCACGAATAAGTCCGCCCTTATCCTCATCAATGTGATTAAGCCAGTGCTTATCGGCTTGCTCCTCCTCGGACAAATCATTTTTCTGCTCATCAGCACTTCCGGTACCTGCGTCTTGTTCATCCTGCTGCTCTGAAGATTGAGACTCAGGCTCACTTTCTTGCTTTTGATTTTGCTCTTGCTGTTCTTGCTCGTTTTGCTCCTGCTCACTTTGTTGCTGCTCCTGCTCACTTTGCGAAGTATCGCTTTGTCCCTGTTCTTGATTCTGATCCTGCTGATCCTGCTCGTTTTGTTGCTGATTTTCTTGCTGCTGTTGCTGTTCCTGCTGCATTTTCTTTAAATAATCGCGGTTAAAAATTGCATCTTCATGCCTGTCATTTATGGCTATGGCTTTTTCATACGCATCTATCGCACCGGAGATATCCCCCGAAAAGGCTAAAGAATTGCCAAGGTTATAAAGAGATTCCGCATCATCTTTTGCCATAAAGGCCTCCACCGCATCGTTATATTCTTTAGCTCTATAATGAGCATATCCCTTCCACGAAGAATCTTTGAACTTTTGCGCCGCCGCGGAATAATCCTGTTTCAAAAGACTTTGCTCGGCCTGCTGATTAGGCGTAAACCATAAATCCTGCCACCACCCCGCATGCGCTTCCCAAGGATTAAATAAAGCTAGGATAAAAACTGCAATAAAACCCCGCTTAAAAGCAAATAAAACTATAGGCAATACTATAAACAGCAAGTAAATCCCCATATCTTGCCAAGTATCTGCCGTAAGATTTACATTCTTAAACGAAGTATCAAGTGACATCAAAGAAACCATTACCGCATCAATATCTGCCTCTGTAGCGGTAGATAAAGAAAAGCCGCCTCTGCCCTGTTTAGCAAGCTTTTGCAACCCTATAAGGTCCGTCTTGAACAAAGCCGTTTTACCTTTGGCATCAGTATAAAATCCACCTTTTTCATTAGGAACGGGAGCCCCCGTATCACTGCCAAAAGCCAAAACCGATACGGCGTTACCCTTAGCTGCCGCTCTTTGTGCAAAAGGATAAGCCCTCGCCACTTCGGCTTCTCCCGCACCGGTAAGCACGATTATGCGTCCGTTTCCGAGCTTTGCATTATCCAAAAGCCGAACAGCCTCATCAATTCCTTTACCAAGAGCACTTTCACCATTTCCGGGCATAACATTCATTTCCAGCGTAGGAATAATGTTCGCAATCACGCTTAAATCCTCGGATAAAGGAGAAGCAATATAGGACTCGTTATCAAACAAAACGAGCGCCGCCTGATCACCGTGGATTTTCCCAAGCATATCATATATCTTGAACTTTGCCCTATCCAACCGCGAAGGATTAACATCATTCGCGGCCATATTAAGCCCCATATCCAGTACAAAAACGGTATTTCCGCCGCCTGAAACCGATACTTGAGGCAACTTCTGCCAAGTCGGTCCTGCCACGGCAACTACCGCCAAGGCAAACGCAAATATCAGCAATCCGGCAAGCGCGTTATAGGACTTCCCCGCCCCTTTAACCAAAAGAGCCGGTAATAGATTAACATCACACACTTTCGCCCACGCACCACCAAGATTTTGCTGTCTGCGAATTGCAAAGAAAAGTGGCACTAAAAGCACGAGCAACACCAGCCACCAAGGCCTTAAAAAATGAAAATTATCCGCAAAGTTATCAAGCCAGTTCATCATCATTGTCACCACAATCTCCTAGCCCCTTGCATAAACAAAAGTGCTCCCACTACGGAAAGAAAAATCGCTATTCCCAAAGGAATATAAAAAAGCTCTTTCAGCGGACGAACAAAAGTTTCACCTGCTTCTACCGGCTCCAGCTCATCAATCCTGTTATATATTTTTTGAAGTTCTTTTGTATCATAGGCACGAAAATATTCACCACCCGTTTCCTTGGCAATTTTCTGCAAAGCATCCTCATCCAAATCGTTAGAAGGATTGACTATTTGCTTTCCGAACATCCCCTGCACTTCCTTTTCATAAGCTCCAACACCTATGGTATAAATCTTCACGCCCATAGCTTTCGCCGCCTTTATAGCCTGCTCAACATTAATAGCACCTGCATTAGCCGACCCGTCGGAAAGCAAAATAATCACGCGTGACTCGGCGGGAATTTCCTGCATGGATTTAAGTGCCAAGCCAAGAGCATCACCGATAGCCGTAAGTGGACCGGCAAATCCGACTTCCAGCTCTAAAAGCATATCCGAAGCCGTTTTGACATCAGCCGTAATCGGCACATACTGGTAAGAGCGCGTACCGAAAGCCACCACTCCGATTTTATCGCCCTGGCGCTGCTTTAAAAAGTCACTTGCTACCTTTTTGACGACGGAAATACGATTTAGCTGCTTGCCTTCAAGCATAAAATCCGTTTCTTCCATACTGCCGGAGATATCAACCACCAGCATCATATTTCTGGCTCTTTCCACAACCGGCTGAGCCGTCCCCGCATACTCGGGTCTGGCAATAGCAAGCACCAAAAACACCCAAATTATAAACAAGAAGAAAAGACGCAAAGTCTTGTTTGAACCCGTGGGCAAAATCTTACGATTGGCAATCTTGGCGACATCGTCAAAGAACGGCACTTTCAAAGCCCCATCGCCTTCATGTGTGTCGGAAGATAAAATCTTTCTTACCAAAAAAGGCAAAGGCAAAAGCACAAGTAACCACACCCAAGCAAAGCCAAACATTAAAATCGTCCCTTTAACCAAAGTTCTCGTCAAAGAAGTTTTAATAGCACAAAAGCGCTGCTTAGTAAAATATCAAAAGTATCTAAAAAAACCGTTTACTTAGCTTAAGGAACTTATGCACCCAGCATTTTTTCAATCACGGCCAAAGCATTTTCGGCTTTTGTTTCATCAGGAGAACCAGCCTGAGCCATATCCGCTCTACCGCCGCCGCCCTTGCCACCTGCCGCAAAAGCCGCGGCTTTAACCAAAGCAACGGCATCAAACTTGGCTGTCAAATCATTGGTAACCCCCACGACAATGGAAAGCTTGCCGTCGTTCTTAGCCAAGACCGCCACAACACCCGAAGCAATTTTGCGCTTCAAAGTATCGACCAATGGCTTAAGCTCGTTTGCTGGCACACCTTGGACAATCCTACCCATAAAGTCAACATCGCCAATCTTCTTAACACCATCGGAAGAAGCACCGCCTGCGCCACCGCTTGTCGCTAACTTTTTACGCATATCGGCAAGCTCTTTTTCCATAGTTTTTTTGGAATCCACAAGCGCTTCAACTCGTTGTGTCAAATCGGGGATAGCAGACTTTACTTCCTTGGCAACCTTGGCAAGAATGTCACCTTGCTCGCGGTAGAACCTAACCGCTGACATACCTGCAACGGCTTCGATTCTGCGCACTCCGGCAGCAACCGCAGTTTCGTAAACAATCTTAAACGAACCTATGTCGCCCGTAGCCGAAACATGCGTCCCTCCGCAAAGCTCCCTGGATACAAAATCATCATCGGACTTGCCCATGGTAAGCACTCGAACCTCGTCGCCATACTTCTCACCGAACAAAGCCATCGCCCCGATTTTTACCGCATCTTCCGGAGCCATAATTTTGGTAGTCACAGGCATATTTTGAAGGATGTTTTTATTCACAATATCCTCAACCGCGAACAATTCCTCGGGCAAAAGAGCTTTTGTGTGCGAAAAGTCAAAACGCAGATATTTATCGTTCACCAAAGAGCCCTTTTGTGTAACATGCTCACCCAACACCTTGCGAAGTGCCGCCTGCAATAAGTGCGTAACCGAGTGATGAGCCCTGATATTCGCTCTGCGCACTGCATCAATATCCAAAACCGCCGCGTCACCGACCTTAACCGAACCCTTAACAACCTCGCCTACATGAACAAACAAGTCGCCGCACTTTTTAAGCGTATCGGTAACTTTCATTTCAAAGTCGGCATTTTTTATCACACCAGTATCACCGCACTGCCCGCCGGACTCTCCATAAAAAGGAGTTTGGTTAAGAATCAACATAACCTGCTCGCCTTCTTTTGCCTCCGACACTTCCTTGCCATCCTTCACAATGGCAAGAATCTGCCCTTCGGCGCTATCGGTGGTATATCCGAGGAAGTCGGTTGCCCCGACTTTTTCGCGAAGCTCAAACCAAATCTTATCCGTCTTAGCCTCACCCGAGCCTGCCCAAGACTTCTTAGCCTCGGCCCTTTGCTTATCCATAGCGGCATTAAATCCTTCAACATCGACCTCTATCCCTTTGTTTCGCAAAGCATCTTGGGTCAAATCTAGTGGGAAGCCGTAAGTATCATAAAGCTTAAAAGCCACCTCGCCCGAAAACTTTTCGCCCTCTTCAAGCTCGGCAGTTTCGGAATCGAGAAGCTTAATTCCGCGCTCCAAAGTTTGCTTAAATCTGGTTTCTTCAAGCTTCAAAGTTTCCTCAATCAGCGATTGCGCTCTCAAAAGTTCGGGATAAGTTTCTGCCATTAAAGCATTTAAAGCCGGCACCAACTTATACATCAAAGGCTCCTTTGCTCCCATCATATGAGCGTGTCGCATAGCCCTGCGCATAATGCGCCGAAGCACGTATCCGCGCCCCTCGTTCGAAGGCATAACCCCGTCCGCGATAAGGAAGCACGAAGCACGCAAATGATCGGCAACCACGCGCAGCGAAGCCTTGTCCTTACCGTAGATATCCTTGATTCCAAGCTCGTCGGCAGTAGTAAGAATAAGCCCTTTCAGACAATCTGTTTCATAATTATCGTGCGTCCCCTGCAACACCGCAGCCAAACGCTCAAGCCCCGCACCCGTATCGATTGAAGGCTTAGGAAGATTGATGCGCTCGCCGTTTTCCAGCTGCTCATATTGCATAAAGACTAGATTCCAAATCTCAACAAATCGGTCGCCGTCTTGATCTTTAGTCCCGGGAGCTCCACCGAAAATATGCTCGCCGTGATCATAAAAAATCTCGGAGCAAGGACCGCAAGGACCGGTATCTCCCATGGCCCAGAAATTATCTTTTGTCGGAATGCGAATAATGCGCTCATCGGCAAACCCCGATATCTTTTTCCAAAGGTTCCAAGCTTCGTCATCTTCAGAAAAGACGGTCATACAAAGCTTATCCTTGTTAATGCCGAGCTCTTTTGTAACCATATTCCAAGCGAATTCTATCGCCTGAGCTTTGAAATAATCACCAAAGGAAAAGTTTCCCATCATTTCAAAGAAGGTATGGTGCCGACAAGTATATCCGACATTGTCCAAATCGTTATGTTTACCACCTGCGCGCACACATTTTTGCGCCGTAGTTGCACGAATGTAATCGCGCTTTTCCTGACCTGTAAATATGTTCTTGAATTGCACCATTCCCGCATTTGTAAACATAAGCGTAGGATCATTATGCGGCACCAAAGGACTGGAATTTACGACCGTATGCCCGTTTTTGGCAAAGAACTCTAACCAATTTTTACGAATTTCATTAGTTGTTATCATTTTTATTTACTTCTCTTTATTAAAAACAAAAAACATTTGCCGAATGTTTTACTCTTAAGCTTGCGCCTTGTCCACACAAAAAGCTAATTCTCCAAAGGGAAAATCAAAGACACGGAAACAAACTTTCCGCTTTTTTCAAAAGTTATTTGCCCGCCGTGCATACCGACCAAAGCAAGCATCAGCGAAGCCCCCGCACCAAAAAAGACCGCGCTCGGAGCTTCCATATCGTGAAGCACAATGTGCGGATTAAAGTTTATTCTGACAACGGATAAATCATTTTTCTTCTGCTTTTCAAGGCTTACACCAAGCACCCCTCCGCGATAAGTAAGATTTATCATCGCATTAAAGGTAAAGGAGAGCATCCGCCTAAATCTTTCTTCATCGGCCTCAACAAAAATGCTTTTGGCAAAATCGCTTTCCACCTCCACTGACTTATACGCAGCTTTTTGTATGGCATTTTGCAGCACATCTTCCATCATTTCGCTCACATCAACAAGCCGTAAATCAAGTGAAGAACTGCCCGCCTCTGCCATGGCAAGGCTCATTAAATCCGTAAACATATCCCCGACATCTCTTGCTTTTTCAGCGAAAACATGCGCCCCGGGGACTTTTTTGGAGAGCTCAAAAAGCTCATCCAAGGGGGCTTTAAAATTATCCGCCAAGTCGGAAATAAAGCGCGATCGAAGCGCATTCTTTCTCGTCATAATTTTAGAAGATTGCTCGTGCATGGCAGCTTTATGCACCTCGTTCGTAACATCTTCGAAAGTAATCAATATCCCGCCGTCCGCGACTCTTGTCGCCGACACATCCAGAATCCGCCCATCAAGCCTGTTAAGAGTAAGCTGCGTATCCATATCCTCGGATAAAAAGCGCACCATCTCATTTTTGAATCCCGGCCACTCCTCATCATTATCGGTAAAGAAAGGTTTATGTTTTTCCACTAAATCCGAAAGCGTCGGCGTCCCTGCCAAAAACGCTTCGTCAAAATCCCACAAGCTGGCATAGTGCGCATTGTAAAGTTTAAGCCGCCCGGCGTTATCAAGCAAAACCACTGCCTCATGAATATTGTCAATAGTAGCTTTCTGCACCTCAATTAAAGTTCTGTAAGAGCTTTCAAGCGCAATTCTGTCAGTCACATCTTCATAAGAAAACAAAAGCCCTCCTAAGGGGTGCGGCAACATAAATCGCCTTAAAATCTTTTGATTAGGCAAATGCCAAAGACCGTCTTTTGGCTTTGAAACCGTCCTGAACAAATCCATTTCCTCGGCTTTAAAAGCGGAAAAGTTACGCACTTCGGGCGTCATCCTTTTTTCACGCAACGCCTCTAAAAAGGAAGAATATGTAGGATGCCTGTCAAGCCAATCGGAATCAAGCCCCCACAACAATAAAAATTGAGGATTATAAAACGAAAGCCGAGTATCTGCACCAAATATACCAATCGCTGTTGTGAGGTTGGAAAGCACTCCGTCGTGAGCTCCAATATAAGCTTTAAGCTTTGCCGCGAGCTTATCCTCTTCATCAATAGGAATCGCCATACCTATGGTCGAGCGCTTAAACTCGCCGTCACACCCTTCCAAAAACTGTTCGGACAAAGCAACAAACCGCCGCTTTGCACCCATAACTATGTGTTCTTTGGCCGTAACCAGCTGCTTACCCGCTCTGGCCGTTTTTGCCATAGATTGCAACTTGCGCAGGCTTTCACCTCCGGCAATTTCCGCAGACTTTGCAATGACCTCATCTTCATCCCGAAGCCCTACCGCTTCGACATACGCCTTATTGCAATAATTAAG
>Ga0310786_10002446_pt1 | contig 28337 bp, 23 predicted proteins | sample AusTroGonzalo_MG_FD_203881 | JGI IMG/M metagenome (GOLD analysis project Ga0310786, IMG submission 203881) | Bovine rumen microbial communities from tropical cattle in Woodstock, Queensland, Australia - Gonzalo_03 (v2) (version 2) | ecosystem: Host-associated > Mammals > Digestive system >...
TCGCAAGCGAGGTCTGCCGGGCCGCGTTCGAGACATACCCAACGGCCGCGCCGACGACGACGAGCATCACCAGCGTCATCACGACGACGGTCACCAGCGCCGACCCGCGCCTGGCCCTGCACTCGCGCGCCGCCATCATCAGTACCTCCCCCCTGCGTCCCTGAAGGGCTGCAGCCTGCCGAAGACGGGCACGGCGATGCGCTCGCGGCGCACCACGCCGTCGTCCGCCATGAGGCCAAGGTCCACGTAGAGCCTGTACGCCGAGCTGGCCGAGCTGTCGGAGGAGTCGTACCCCACGATTTCGGAAATTGCGCTCTCCGCAAGGCCGAACCTCCCCGGCCATAGCCAGGACGAGTGCGCGTCCTTGTCCGGCATCCGATCGTTGACAAGATGGCGCGAGGCGGCGGATCCGCCCAGCATTATGCGCATAGACTGCAGGCGCACGTCGGACAGACCCGCGCCTATTCCGGCGCATGACATCTGGATGTTGGGGTTGGCGCCGCCCTCGACGACGGAGGTCGAGTTCGTCCCGCTAAGCACGCCCGCGTATGTCACCCCGTCGATCTCCGGCGCAGCGCGGAAGAGCAGCTTCTCCCGGAGCTCGCGTCCCGCCAGCGAGAGCTCCGCCTCGTACATGGACGTCTTGAGCATGCGCTGTGCAGCCAGGAACGAGGAGCCGACCGCGGCCATGACGATTGCGGAAACCGCAGTCGCCATAACCATCTCGGTCAATGTGTATCCGACTCTCATTCGCCCCTGTCTATCAAGCCCTTGTAGACCGCTATCGGCACATGGAACGACCTAGCGGTCCCCGCCCCCAGGTCGTTCAGCCGCCGCCTGTCGCCCTGCGCGCCCCATTCCACGTCCACCTCTATCCTCTTCGCGGAGACCGTCTCCGCGCCGCGGCTCAGCGCCTCGCCCCTGACCCTGACGTAGCAGCGGGCCGCCTCAAGCGGGCTGTCTCGCCATACGACCGGGCATTCGTTGGACAGCACCGCCGTACCCGAGGCGTCGGGATAGTACTGCCAGGTCGCCGAGCCGTTTAGGTCTTCGTCCCTCTTGTTCAGCCACTTCCACGCAGTGTCCCAGGCATAGCCCTCGGCCGCCAGGAGCTCGGAGTTCTCGCGGCTTATCCGCGCGGAAAGCGCCAGGCCCTCCATGAACGCGAATGTCAGCAGCGCCGCGATGGCGCCCGCCAGCATCACCTCCACAAGCGTTATGCCGCGACGAGCCCTCATGCCGCTACTCGCCCCCCTGCCCGTACGTCCTGTCGACCACGGCCTCGACCGCGGACGGCTCCGCCATGAAGAACCTGCACGGGCCAAGCGCCTCCACCGCCGCGCGAAGGCTCTCGTCGGCCGGGTTAAGCGTCGCAACAAGCGTAAGGGTGCCGAGCTTCGCGAACGGCACGACGCCGCGCTGCCTCACCAGATCCTGCGGATACGACTTGACGAGCGGGCCGATCGTCTCGAACGATGCTAGGGGGATCGGCGGGGCGCCGAACTTGTCGGCGAGCAGTTCCATCGCCCTTTCGCAGAGGGGCTGATTCTCTTTTTCGAGAATCTGAAGTGCGGAAATGAGAAACATCCTGCCGTCCAAAGGCGTCGCGTCAAGATGCTCGACAAGCTGGTCCAGGCCGCTTTCGTCAAGGACTTCGGCATCCTTCAGCATTTTGCCAAGCGCCTTCTCCGCTTTTATCGCCGACTGCACGAAAAGCGCCTTTTTTTCGTCTTCGCTCAGCTCTTTTGGCTTTTCCGGAGTCAAGTCCGGCGCAGGCCCCGTCAAGGTGCTCACTTTGAGGGCAAGCGCCTTGGCAGGTTCATAGTCGCTCTCCTGAAGCCTCGGCAACAGGCCTGTAAGCGCCGCTATGTCGTTTTCCTTAATTAGGAGTTTCGCAAGCGACACAAGGGCTTTCTGGCCCTTTTCGTGCTGGTCCAGCTGATCATATGCGACGACCAGGAATTCCAGCGTAGTCCGATCGTCCGGCATTATCTCGAGCATCTGCTCGAAATACGCCACGCCTTCGGCGAGCCGCGCGTCAAATTTCTGTTTTTCTGGCATGCTCTTCTTAGAAAGCACATGACATGCCAACACCGCTGCTGCTTGGCATGCATTGTGCTGCGTTATGACTGCAATGGCAGAAGAGTTGGGAACAAAGCGACGACTGAGACTCCGCAGGGGTGGCGTCGAGGAGCTGCGAAAGATCGCGGATCCCGTTGAGTTCGCCATTGCCGCAGCCGACTACCTCGGCATTCAGCCGATAACGCTTCCACAGGGCTTCGTCCCCGCTGGCGACCTGCTTTGCGGGATGAAGTTCGATTCGTGGAACCGCGTCAAGGCCCTGCCGGTGACGAAAGTGCGCGGACGTCTCACCGTCGCATTTGCGGACCCGTTCGACCTGCCGGCCCAGGAGGAGGTTTCGCGCTGGAGCCGCGGGAAGGTATGGCCGACGGTAATCCCCTCCAGCGAGTTCGCCGAAGTGATGCAGCGCCTCAAGCAGGCCGAGGACTCCACGAACCCCGCCCTCGCGATGGAAAACATCATGAAGGGCGACGACGGCGAAATCGAGATGAGCGCGTCGGACGAAAAGAGCGACGACGCCGCGCTCGACGCCTCCATGGACGCGGCGGGCGAGGCCCCGGTCATCAGGATGGTGAACACGATCATGGTCGAGGCCCTCAAGACCAAGGCGTCGGACATCCACTTCGAGGCGATGGAGAAGACCTCTCGCCTGAGGTACCGCATAGACGGCGAGCTAGTCGAGCGCCCCGCGCCGCCGAAGGCCCTGCACAACGCCGTGTGCTCCCGCATAAAGATCCTGTCGAACCTGGACATCGCGGAGAGGCGGCGCCCGCAGGACGGGCGCTTCAAGGTCAAGGCCCTCAAGAAGGAAGTCGACGTGCGCGTGTCGATCCTCCCCACCGTGCACGGAGAGAAGGTCGTCATGCGAATCCTCGACAAGTCGAACCTCGCGCCCGGCCTCGCGCACCTCGGCCTCGACGAGTACGCGTACAAGGCGATGAAGTACGCCATCGACCAGCCGCACGGGATAATCCTCGTCACGGGGCCGACGGGCTCCGGCAAGACGACCACGCTCTACTCCTGCCTCCAGGACCTCAACCAGCCGAACGTCAACATCGTCACGGCGGAAGACCCCGTCGAATACGAGCTCGCGGGCGTCAACCAGTGCCACGTCAACGTCGCCCAGGGGCTCACGTTCGCAGGCATTCTCAGGTCGGTCCTGCGGCAGGACCCCGACATCGTGCTTGTCGGCGAGATACGCGACGGGGAGACGGCCGACATAGCCGTCAAGGCGGCGCTTACCGGGCACCTGGTCCTTTCGACCCTGCACACCAACGACGCGTGCGGCGTCATCGCGCGCCTGTTCGACATGGGCATCCAGCCCTTCATGCTCGCGTCCTCGCTGATTCTCGCGCAGGCGCAGCGCCTTTTCCGCAGGCTGTGCCCCTTCTGCAGGCAGCCCGTCGCGATCGACCCGGCCCTGCTGGAGGCGAACAAGGTCGACCCCGCGCCTTTCGAGGGCGTGGAGGTGTTCGGCCCCGTCGGGTGCCCCAAGTGCCACGGCAGCGGCTACAAGGGGCGCGGGGCGATGATGGAGGTCCTGCCTATTTCGCCGAGGATACGCGCGCTCATCGAGAAAGGCGGCGACGCGGAGCTCCTCAAGAAGCTCGCGCTGGAGGAAGGCATGGTCACGCTGAAGGAGGCCGGAATGCGCAAGGTCCGCGCCGGTATCACGTCGCTGCAGGCGGCGCTTGAAGTAACGGGAGGCGACTGATGGCGGAAGCCCCGAAGATCAAGGGAGCCAAGAAGCTCGTCAAAACGGAGCTCGTCCCGTTCACCAGGCAGATAGCGTCGATGATAGGCGCCGGCATGCCGATACTCTCCACAATGCAGACCCTGGAGGAGCAGTGCAGCAACCCGGAGTTCAAGAAGGTGCTCTCGCACGTCCGCGCCACGATCGAGGGCGGCGACCCGATGTCGAAGGCGCTGGCGGCGTTCCCGGACGTCTTCGACGACATGTACGTGAACATGGTCGTCGCTGGCGAGCAGTCCGGCGAGTTCGCCGGCATCCTCAAGCGCCTCGCCGCGATAATCCAGGCCACGGCCAGGCTCAAGGGCAAGGTGAAGAGCGCGATGACGTATCCGACCGTGATCGTCTCCATCGCCCTCCTGATGTCCGCAGGCCTCATACAGTTCGTCGTGCCGATCTTCGCAGAGATGTTCTCGGGCTTCGGCAAGCCCCTTCCCGCGCTCACCCAGTCGCTGGTGGACATCTCCGCGTTCGTCAAGGGCAACTGGTACTACGTCCTCGGCACGGTCGTCGTCGCGCACACCGTGTTCAAGCGGTGGAAGTCCACGGAGCGCGGACGCTACCAGTTCGACGAGTTCAAGCTCAAGATGCCGGTGTTCGGCCAGCTGAACCTCAAGAGCTCCATCGGGCGCTTCTGCCGCCTCCTCGGCCAGATGACGAACGCAGGCGTGCCTATCCTCAAGTCCCTTGACGTCGTCGCCCGGTCAATCGGCAACCACGTCCTGGAGAAGTCCATCCTGGACGCCCGCAAGGAGGTGGAGCAGGGCAACCAGCTCAACGTGGCGCTCGACGGTAAGCCCTTCATGCCGGTCATCATGGTGCGCATGATTGCCGCAGGCGAAAAGGCGGGCAAGGTCGAGGACATGCTCAACTCGGTGGCGGACTCCTACGACGAGGAGGTGGAGGCCCTGCTGAACACGCTGACGTCGCTCATGGAGCCCTTCCTCATGGTGTTCCTGGGCGCGATAATCGGAACTATCGTCATGGCCATGTTCATGCCGATATTCAACATGGGCTCGCTTGCGAGCTGAACAAGGACGGAATCCACGGGAACAAGCGCATATGCTGGAAAGCGACAACCTAGAAGACGCCGCGCGGCGGCTGAAGATCGCAGAGATGCAGGTCGAGCGCTCGAAGGTCGTGATGGAGTCCCTCGCGGGGTTCTGCCACGCCCTCGGGCAGCCCGCGACCGTCCTGCTGTCCTCAATAGAGCTGCTGAAGATGGACGGTGTCGACAGTGACACCCGAAGGCAGGTCATAGACATGTGCTACGAAGCCGTGATGGAGATAAAGAGCCTCCTCGCGGAGATGAAGCAGAAGCGCGAATACGTCGCCGAGGCGTACCTCGCGGGCAACGACGCCGCCGGCAGCATCATATCGCTGCCGGAATGGAACACGAAAGCCCCGCCAAAGGCGAGCTGGGACAAGTAGAGGCCGCCGGCCAGGCAGGTCAGTTCTTGTACGTCACGACGCCCGTGCCCTTGCGGATTACGCCGATGACGCTGTACTGCTGGTGCTGGGCCTTCAGGATGTTGGTCGCCTTCTCCATCTGGTTCTTCGGGATGATGACGACGTATCCGATGCCCATGTTGAACACGCGGTACATCTCGTCGCGGTCGACCTTGCCCTGGTTCTGGATGAACTTGAAGATCGTCGGCACTTCCCACGAAGCGCGGTTGATCTCCGCGTTCACGGCCTTCGGCAGCACGCGCGGGATGTTGTCCTGGAACCCGCCGCCGGTTATGTGGGCCATGCCGGTGATCCTGACCTTGCGCTCGAGGAGCTTGGCCACCGGACGGAGGAAGCTGCGGTGGACGGCGAGAAGCGCGTCCCCGAAAGTCTGGTTCGTCCCCGGGAGCTTGTCCTTCCACGAATACTGGCAGAGGTCGAAGATGACCCGGCGCGCAAGCGAGAAGCCGTTTGTCTGGAGACCACCGGACGGGAAGCCTATTATGACGTCCCCTGCGCGGATGGACTTGCCGGTGATGAGGCCGTTGCGCTTGACGCAGCCGACGATGGTCCCGACGAGGTCGTACTCGCCCGCAGGGTAGAGCCCGGGCATCTCGGCGGTCTCTCCGCCCAGAAGCGCCATGTGGTTCTCCCTGCAGGCCTTGCACAGGCCGCTCACCACCGCCTTGAACTGCGACGGATCGACCTTGGACGTCCCGACGTAGTCCATGAAGAACAGCGGCTTGGCGCCCTGCACGAGGATATCGTTCACGCAGTGGTTCACGATGTCCTGGCCGACCGTGTCGTGTCGGTTCATCATCGCCGCCACCTTCAGCTTGGTGCCGACGCCGTCCGTGGAGGACACGAGCACCATGTCCTTCCCCGGAGGGACCTTGTGGAGCCCGCCGAACGCGCCGATTCCGCCAAGCACGTTGGCAGTCTTGGTCGAGGCCACCATCTCGCGGATGGAGCCGACGGCGCTCATCTTGACATCAATGTTGACGCCTGCCTGGGCGTATGCGGACTTCGTCACTTTCGGGGGCATAAGCTGGGGACCTCCGGATTAGAGCTTGTTGTTGGAGCCAAGGACCTTGACGATCTTGTGGATGTAGAGCTCCTTCATCGCCTCGCGGGCCGGCGTGAGGTACTGGCGCGGGTCGAAGTGGCCGGGGTTCTCCGCGAAGTGCTTGCGGATCGCCGCCGTCATCGCGAGGCGCGAGTCGGAGTCGATGTTGATCTTGCACACCGCGCTCTTCGCGGCCTTGCGGAGCTGCTCCTCCGGAATGCCGACCGCGTCGGGAAGCTTGCCGCCGAACTTGTTGATCGTGTCGACGTGCTCCTGCGGGACGCTGGACGAGCCGTGGAGGACGATCGGGAACCCCGGGAGCTTCTTCTCGACGGCCTTGAGGACGTCGAACGCCAGCGGCGGCGGGACGAGCTTGCCCGTCTTGGGGTCGCGCGTGCACTGCTCCGGCTTGAACTTGTAGGCGCCATGCGAGGTGCCGATCGAGATGGCGAGCGAGTCGCAGCCCGTCTTGGTCGCGAACTCGATCACCTCCTCGGGCTTCGTGTAGTGGCTCTCCTCGGCCTGGACCTCGTCCTCGACGCCGGCGAGGACGCCGAGCTCGGCCTCGACCGTCACATCGTGCTTGTGCGCGTACGCGACGACCTTCTTCGTAAGCTTGATGTTGTCCTTGAAGGGAAGCGACGAGCCGTCGATCATGACGGACGAGAAGCCCGAGTCGATGCAGCTCTTGCATGTCTCGTAGCTGTCGCCGTGGTCGAGGTGGAGGACGATCTGCGGCTTCTTGCATCCGAGTTCCTTCGCGTACTGGACCGCGCCTTCGGCCATGTAGCGGAGGATCGTCGGGTTGGCGTACTTGCGGGCGCCCTTCGAGACCTGCATGATGACGGGGGACTTCGTCTCGACCGCCGCCTGTATGATGGCCTGCATCTGCTCCATCGTGTTGAAGTTGAACGCGGGAATGGCGTAGCCGCCCTTGACCGCCTTGGCGAACATTTTCTTGGTGTTAACAAGACCAAGCTTCTTGTAGCTGACCATCTTTGTTATTCTCCTTAGTGTTTTCCCCGTTTTTGGGGGAATTGGGGAAAGTATATCAAATATACGGCCGCAATTTCAAGCGAATCCGTCAAAAAAATGGGGGGACTTCTCGCGAGGGCCCCTGCCGTGGGGTCCTGGAGGCCCCAAGGAGCCCCTTCCGCCCATGCCGAACTGCCACTGGCGGCATCAGCCAGGGGTCCAAAGCCGGACTGCGTCATCGAACTCGCTAGGCGACAGCTCGCGGAGAAACTTCTCTCCGCTCGCGACCAGGGTGCCAGCGATGCGGGACTTGCGCTCAAGCAGCTCGTCGACGCGCTCCTCAAGAGTCCCCTCCGTGATGAACGAGTGGACGAACACCGTCTTGGCCTGGCCGATCCTGTGCGCGCGGTCGGTCGCCTGCGCCTCGACCGCGGGGTTCCACCAGCGGTCGAAGTGGACGACGTGCGTCGCCTTCGTCAGGTTGAGCCCGTAGCCGCCCGCCCTGAGCGACAGGACGAAGGCCGTCGGGTCCGTGGAGCCGTTGAACGCGGCGACCTCCGCCTCGCGCCCCTTCGCGTCCAGCGACCCGTGGAGGAACGGGAACTTCCGTCCGCCGTATCGTTCGCCGAGGAACCGGACGATCTCCGCGCCCACCCGCGCATACTGCGTGAACACGAGCGCGCTCTCCCCGGCGGCGAAGATTCCGTCCAGCAGATCCCCGAGGCGCTCGAACTTGCCGTCGCCGTCGCACACCAGCTTCAGCCTGGTGAGAAGCGCGAACACGTCGCCCTGACGCCTTTCGCCTGCGCGGTAGTCCTCTAGCGCCGCCTCGTAGTCACGGCGCTGCGCAGGGGACAGGACGCAGAACTCCTTTATCTCGCGCTTCGGGCCAAGCTCGCCGGCGACGTCCGCGTCGCTCTTGAGACGGCGCAGGACGAACGGCTCGAGGGCGTGCGTCAGGCGCCGGCCCGCCGCGCTCTTCTCGTCCGCGGCAAGCGGCTTCACGAACCTGTCGGCAAACGACTTGCGGTCTCCGAGGAACCCCGGGTTCAGGATGTTCTCGATGCTCCAGACGTCCGCGACCGAGTTCTCCACTGGCGTCCCGGTAAGTGCCACGCGCCTCGGCGCGCCAAGCGCAAAGGCCGCGCGCGCCGCCTGCGAGTCGGGATTCTTCACCGCCTGGGCCTCGTCCAGCACGAGTCCGCCCCACCTTACGCCGCGAATCGCGGAATGGTCCTTCACCAGCAGCGAGTAGCTGGTTATCACGACGTCCGCCTTCTCCGCCGCGCGCCTGAAGCCGGCCTCGAGCTGCCTGCGCTCGCCCTGGTGGACGTATGCCGCGAGGCCCGGCGCGAACTTCGCGAACTCGTGCCGCCAGTTGGCGAGCAGCGTCAGAGGCGCCACCACGAGGAAAGGCCCCTCCACTGCGCCGCCCGCCCTCTCCGCAAGTATCCACGCAATGGTCTGCGCCGTCTTGCCAAGGCCCATGTCGTCCGCGAGGAGCGCTCCGAATCCGTGTTCGGAAAGGAACTTCATCCACGCCGTCCCGCGCCTCTGGTACGGGAGCAGCGGAAGCGCCAGCCCCGGCGTGTCCAGGGACGATGCTGACGGAATTGCGTCGTCTCCGCCCCGGGACCGCAGTTCGTTTACAAGGCCCCTCAGCCATCCGTGCGCGCTGGCCTCCTCGACGTCCAGGCGTCCCGCGAACCCGATTCCGCACGCGAACGCCACCGCCTCGTTTACGGTGAGCTTCCTGCCGTCCTGCCGCTCCAGGGCCCTGAGGGCCTCCTTGAGGATGTTGCGGTCCACCTCTATCCAGCGGTCTCGGAAGAACACAAGGGACGACTTCTGCTCCAGCAGAAAGCGCAGCTCTTCGGCGTCAACAGCCTCGCCCGCTACGCGGACGACGAGCTTGAGCCTGTGACGCGCGTCTGAATCCGCTGCATCACCGCCGCCGGCATCGTCCGGCGCCTCGCCGCCCTCGATCTCGGCGCCGGCGGACACGGACGCGTAGACGTCGCAGCCGGACACGGAATAGCCTGCGTCGGAAAGCTCCTTCGCGCCGCTCCTGACGAAGCTCTCCGCCTCGGCGCGGGAGAGCCCGACTGAAAGGCTCCCCGCCCCGTCCGAACGCAATCCGCGAAGGGCTCCGAACACATACGCGGCCTGGCCAAGCGCCTTGAGCGCCCTCCTGCCCCGCGGGACACCGCAAGTGAGGCGGAAGCCCCTCTCGTCCGACTCCAGCCTGAAACATATCCCGGCGCGCGCCGCCGCGTCCTCCTCTGCCGCGCCGCTCCAGTCGCGAAGCTCCCCGGCGAACCTCTCGCACTCCGCATCGTCCCAGACGACGAGCCCCGTGCCGCTCCTGAGCGCCATAAGCCACGCGTCGTGAAGGGTTTCGTGCCGCTGGTGCTCGGCGTCCTCGCAGAGAGGGCTGGCCGCGGCGGCGCGGACATACTCGTCTATCCACGGATTGTCCTCGCCGAACCCGCGCCAGCGCGCGTGCCACCCGTCCTCCTCGCGACGGAGCTCCGGGAAGAACCGACCCTCCGAGACGGCTTCAAGGGCGGCCAACTGCCTTGGGCTGAACCGATTCATGCCCGCGCGGAGACGCCCCCTAGTCCAGCTTCTCGAAACGCACGTCGCGGCCTTCGTACTCCGGCGGGACGTAGCCGTGCTCCGAGCCCTGAACCCATGTTATGGTCTTGTTGCCGGGGATGCCGTTCCAGAGCTTGGCGAGACCCATCGGCGGACAGCAGTAGTCGCCGAGCCCCGCGCGGGTTATGTCCGTCCGGCAGCTCGCAGGTATGCGCTTGGCCCACACCGCGGCGTCGTAGTAGGCGATGCCGGGGACCCAGCGGATGTACCATCCGTCGCTAGCCGCCTTGCCTTCGAGGCGCAAGTTGTTCATGGCCATGTCGCAGCACCACGTTATCCGCGAATCCGCCATGGTGACACCCTCTCCGCAGGCCGCCGCCCATATCGTCTGGAGCCCGCCCTGGCTGCCGCCTATCGCGCAAAGGTCCTTGCCGTTCCAGCCCTTGACGGTCTTCAGGTACTGCAGGGCCCGCTTGACGCGGAGCACCATTCCGTTGAAATACGCCGTCTCGGGGTCCTTGTTCTGCTCCGGGTCGAATGCGTATATCTGCCCGTTCGAGCGGACCTCCCACCTAAGGGCCTTCGTGTCGGCGTCTGTCGCGCCAAACTCGGCAAGCTTGAGGCCGTGGGCGTTGATGTTCAGGAGTATCCTGTCCGAGGGGCTCTGATCCGGCCTCACGTGGTTGCATCTGTCGCCGTTGTAGCCGTGCGTCATGAGGTGGCACGGGAACGTCTTCCCGTCGTCGACGGCCTTCGGGACGGAGAGATATCCGGTGACGGGCCTGAGTCCGGCGCAGTCGATCCTGACTGCGTAAAGCCGCACGTTCGGCCCGCGGCTGTCGATCTCAACGCGGTCGTCCCTGATCGGCACCTTGTCGAGGCGGGCGAACTGGCGGGCCCAGAATTCGTCGAAGTCCGCGGGCTCCGCCTCGGGCGCAAGCGCGAGCGAATCGACGTCCACGCCGGCGCCGCCGTCGAAGAAGACATTCTTCTTCATGCGCTCGAATTCGTTCATTGCCTTCTTGCCCTCGGGGGTGGTGGCGTCGCCGGTGAACTTCTTGGTCACGCGCTTGCCGTCCTTGTCGACCACATAGGCCTCGAGCCTCACGAAGCCGGGCTTCCCGAGGCTTGTCCTGTATACGAACGGATCCTTCGTGAGCGGCACAGTCCCCTCCTCCGTCGCGCCATAGTCGTCGGAGCGCTTCCACCAGAGCTTGTATTCGCCGGCGGGTATCTCGCCTTCCAGGCCCTGCGGCTCAAGGGTGAAGACCATCTCCTCCCCGGGTTTGTAGGACAGCGGGTTCTTGTCCGTGGTGCCCTTGATCCAGGCGTTGTCCAGGAGCCCCGCGGAAAGCGGGACCGCAAACAGCGCCGCGGCCCCGAAAAGCGCCGCGCGGAATCCAGCCATGTTCTTCGTCATCTCCATTCCTCCTTGACTTGCGTGTTGGTTGTCGTGTCTGTAACTGCATCGCCCGGACGCCTTGCGCCGCCATGGGCGAACGCTCCCCTGAAGCGGTGCGCGGGCGAATAAGCCGGATTCTGTTCTCCCCGCCCGCCTGACGGCGGACGGAGATCCGATCATTCATCTAAGCGATCAACCCGGAGCCTGAAGGCGTCCACAGCGGACGCCGCCGGACGGGCCGCCCGTCAGCTCCCTATTTGATCTTGCTCCGAGGAGGGTTTGCCGTGCGCGCGTCGTTTCAGCCGCGCCGGTGGTCTCTTGCACCGCCTTTTCACCATCGCCCCGAAAGGCAGTCTGTTTTCTGTGGCACTTTCCGTCGCGCGGGGTTGCCCCGCGCCCTCCGTCCTTGACAGACGGATCCTCAGCCCTGCGGAGTCCGGACTTTCCTCGGCCTCTCGGCCGCGACCGGTCACTCGCGCACCGCTTCAGGAGAGAGTTTTCAAAGATCGCCGTAGAGTATGCGGCCGCACATTGTGCAAGCGACGATGCGCTGGGGCTTGCCCTCCGCGCCGTTCTTGGTGTTCGCGTGCACGAGCTGACCGACGCTGGGCGGCTGCACCAGATGGCAGCCGTCGCAGACTCCGTCGCGCGTAAGCGGCACGACCACCGGCCAGCGCTTAAGCCTCAGGCGCTCGTAGTAGAGCGTGAACTTCGGGTCGACGACAGCCTTGGCCTTCTCGGCACGGACCTTCTTGCACTCCTCAAGCTCCGCCTCAACCTCCGCTATGCGCCCGTCGATCTCCGCGCAGAACGCGTCGACGCCGCCCTTCTCCTGGTCGAACTTCGCCTGGGCGTCCGTTATGCGGCTCTCTGCCGACGGAAGGTCGTCTTCCGCCGCAAGCTGGTTGTTCTCGGTCGCCTCGAGGTCGTGGCTGACAAGATCTATCTGAATCGAGTACTGCTGGTATTCCTTGTTGCTCTTGAGGCCCGCCTGGGTCGTCTTGAGCTGGCGTATCTTGTCGGAGAGGGCCTGCGCGTCAGCCTCGAACCCCTTTACGCGCTGCCGGGCGTACTCCAGGCCCTCCTTGGCGGCCTTCAGGTCCGCGCTGACACCGTTGAGCCTGGCCATCTCCAGCGCCTTGCGGCGCGGCAGGTCCTTGAGCTCCAGCTCAAGTTCGCGGATGCGCCCGTCAACTTCCTGCAATTCAATTAACGCTTCTACAACAGTCACCTTCTTCGTCCTTTCGGCTCTGGGGCAGGAGACGGGACTCGAACCCGCAACCCGCAGAATCACAATCTGCTGATCTAACCAATTGATCTACTCCCGCCGTCTCTGCTGGAGCCAGGTAAGGGACTCGAACCCCCGACCTGCTCATTACGAATGAGCCGCACTACCAACTGTGCTAACCTGGCCTTGCGATTGGTTAAATAGTATATCAAACCACCCGCCGCCCCGTCAATGGGGAATTTGCCTTTTCTGCGGCGGCGGACGGGAGGCTGGTGAGGAACACGCGGCCGGGGCCGACAGTCGCCTTCTCGCCCGCGTCGAGAAGCATGGACGAGTCCTTCTCCACCTCGTACACGACGAGAAACGAATCGGAAGGGGCCGAGACTTCAGCCGGTTCCGCGAAGTCGTGCTGGGAGAAGTCGAAAAACGGGCATCTGACGCCCTTCTGCGGAAGCGGGACAGGGAGCGAGAAGTCTATCGACTGGAGCGACTTGGCGACATGCAGCTCGCGCGGCCTGCCGTCGGTCCCGAGACGCCCCCAGTCGTAGAGGCGGTAGGTCGTGTCCGAGCTCTGCTGCACTTCGTAGAGCTTCACCCCGTCGCCGATCGAGTGGACGAGCCCGCCGGGTATGAAGTACGTCTCGAAAGGCTTCGCGTCGTGGCGCACGAGTATCTCCTCGAACCTGCCGCTCTTCACCGAGGCCTCGACATCCGCCGCCGTCGTCCCCGGCTTGAGGCCCGCGTATATGGGGCCAGCCCTGAGGATGCACCACATCTCAGTCTTCGGCTCGCCGCCGGTGAGCTGCGCAGTGCGTTCGTTCGGATGCACCTGCACGGAAAGGCGCGTCTTCGCGTCGATGACCTTGACGAGCAGAGGAAAGCCCTTCTTTGCATCCGCAAGGCTTCTGCCGCGCATTCCGCCGTCGGATATCACGCTGGGCGAGTCGGGACGCGCCGAGACCTCCCAGCGCTCCGTGCCCCATACGAGCGAATGAAGGTTGGGCTCGAGCTTCATGAGCAGCGTCCGCCCCGGTCAGGCCTGTTCGACCGCCGCGATTATCTCCTCGGGCTTGGTCACGCCGTCGAAGGACGCCACGAGATTGCCGTCCTTGAATATCCTGAGCGCGGGAATGGACATGATTCCGAACTTCTGCGCAAGGGCGACGTTTCCGTCGATGTCCACCTTCGCTATGGTCAGGTCGGGCTTCGCCGGAGCGACCTTCTGCTCCAGAATCGCGCCCTGCATGCGGCAGGGGCCGCACCACGTCGCCCAGAAGTCCACGAGGACGACACCCTTGGCGACCGTCGCGTCGAAGTCCTTTTCCGTAACGTCAACTATCATGTTCAGCCTCCTTCCTGAAGATACCTCTGCGCCTCGATCGCGGCCTGCGCACCCGCGCCTGCCGCTATCACGGCCTGTTTGTAGAGCGGGTCGGCGCAGTCGCCTGCGGCGAACACGCCCTTCGCGCTTGTACGCGTCCTGTCCACGACGACGTATCCCGCCTCGTCGAGTTCGACCGCCCCTCTGAGGAAGTCCGTCTGCGGACGATGCCCTATCGCGACGAACGCGCCGGAAACAGGAAGGGTGCGTCCGTCGGAGAGCGAGAGGCCTGTGAGGGACGAGCCGTCGCCGTCGAACGACTTCACCGTGGTGTTCCATGCGACGGTGACGTTCGGCGCGGCGAGAACCCTGTCCGAAAGCGCCTTCGCCCCGCGGAAGGCGTCGCGCCTGTGGATGACAGTGACGGACTTGGCGATGCGCGAGAGGTAAAGGGCGTCGCCAAGCGCGGTGTCTCCGCCGCCTATGACCGCGACGTCCCTGCCACGGAAGAACGCCCCGTCGCAGACCGCGCACGCGCTTATGCCGTGGTTCTTGTACTTCGCCTCGCCAGGGAGGTCCGTCCACTTCGCGCCCGCCCCGGTCGCGACGATCACCGCCCGCGACGACATCTCGCCCATCATCCCGACGAGCTTCCTGTCGTCGCCGGAGAAGTCGACGGAAGATATTTCGTCCATCTCGAACCTGGCCCCCGCCCGCTCGGCCTGGGCCCGCATCGCAGTCATGAGGTCAAGCCCAACGATCGGATCCGCAAAGCCGGGATAGTTCTCGACCTCGTGCGTCTGCGTGAGCTGCCCGCCGGCAAGCATCCCCTCCACGACCAGCGGCCTGAGCCCCGCGCGCGCCGCGTAGATGGCGGCCGCAAGCCCCGCAGGGCCGCTTCCGACTATGACGAGGTCTTCCATCCTCAGCGCCCCTTCCGCCAGACGTTCATGCCGTCCTCGACGTGATGCGGATCCAATATGTTGCCGGGTATGACCCTGGCGCGGATGGTGTAGTACGTGTCAGGCGCGTTCCACTTGGGGCCGGCCACCTTCACCGGCGTGTTCTTCTTCGTTATGGAGCCGATCGGGACGAAGCCCTGCCGCCTGAGGTCGTCTATGCTCTGCGGAATCTGCTTGAACGCCGGACTCGGCTTGGCTGGCGGCTTCGGCCCCGGATTGGCGTCCGCGGCCTGCCTCTTTGACAGCTTCTTGGTCGGGTCGACCGCCTCGACGGAGGCCTTGCCGTATGTGCTGCGCATCGTGTCTGTCTTGCCGTACAAGACCTTTTCCAGGAAGCTGTCGCCGACGACAAGCCTCTTAGCCCTGACGTCCGGGTCAAACGCCGCGCGGCTTTTCAGCCCGAGCTGCCCCCTCACGCTGGGCATGGCGAAGAGCATGCCGCAGCGTTTCCTGCCCCGGTGTTTCTTCTTCTGCCACTTGTTCACGTCGCCATAGGCGACCATGCTGTGCGTGACGACGCAGTGGTCTGGCAGCCCGTACGTCTTCTGGAGGTCCTTGACCAGCGCCTTGATGGCCTTGAGCTGCACCGTGGGCATCGGCTTGTCGTGGTAGCCGACGCACTCGATCCCGACGGAGAAGTCGTCCACGTCCTCTTTGCCGTTCCACATCGAGCGTCCGGCGTGGAAGGCGACGCGGTATTGGTCGACGATCTGGTAGACCGTCCCGTCCTCGGTGACGCAGTAGTGGCATTCCCCGCGTTCGGAGAGGTGCTTAAGCGACCCGCGCGCCGGGGCCTCCGTCGTGTGCAGGACAATCAGCTCCGTGGAGGCACGGATGCGGCGCTCGGTGTTCTTGGGGCTGCGGTACCGGGTGACGGCGGCCACGCCCGCCGAATGGACGGCGGACGCGGCCAGGAGCAAAATCGCCAGCAGCGCGGCCCTGCGCATCAGATGTTGAGCGATGTCCTGGACCATGGTTCCTTGCCCGCGAGGAGCGAGGGTGTCGTCATCTCCGGCGGAACCGGGATGCCTAGCATCTGGAGCGCCGTTGGCGCGACGGCCGAGAGCTTCGCCAGCGGGGTGAGCCGCACGCCCGCCGCGTCGTTTGCGACGTAGAAGCAGTCGACGAGGTTCAGGGTGTGCGAGGTCTTCGTGAGGCCGGACTTGTAGTCGACCATCTGCTCGGCGTTGCCGTGGTCCGCGAAGATGAGGACGTGTGCGTCGAGCTCGAGTAGCCGCGGGAGGATCTTGCCGATGCACTCGTCGGTGACCTCGACGGCCTTCGTAGCCGCTGCCGGGTCGCCGGTGTGGCCGACCATGTCGCAGTTCGCGTAGTTGACGACGATGAAGCCGTATGGGTTCTTCTCGAGGCGCTTCAGGAGCTCGTCCGTCACGTTGTAGGCGTCCATCTCCGGGTGCGACGCGAATGTCGCGGGGTCGAATCGGGACTTGACCTCAACCTGGTCCTCGCCCTTGGAGGGCGTCGTGGACTTGCCGTTGAAGAAGCTAGTCACATGGCGGAACTTCTGCGTCTCAGCGAGGCGGAGCTGATTGATGCCGGCCTTCGAGACGACCTCGCCGAGGAGGTTGTCCATGCCTCCGCCCGCGCCCATCGCGCCGAGGAGGTAGTCCTCGAACTCGTCCCAGTAGCGCGTGAAGCCAAGGTACGCGACCTTGGGCCGCGCCGAGCGCTCGCCGGGGTAGTCGTCGCAGACGAACGCCTGCGTGAGCTGTATCGCGCGGTCCTGGCGGTAGTTGGTGTGCATGACGACGTCGCCGTCCTTCATGCCCTCGTAGCCGCCGATCACGTAGCAAGGGATGTACTCGTCGGTCATGGGCGTCCCGTCGGGCGTCTTGCCGCCCTCGTACTCCGCCTTGACGGCTTCCTCGATGGTTGCGGCCTTCTTGCCCCTGCAGCTGACTATGCAGTCGTACGCATCGCTCGTGAGCTTCCAGTTCTTCACGCGGTCCATTCCGTAGTAGCGGCCCATCGCGGTGCCGATCGTCGCGTTGCCGACGGCGGCGAGCTCCGCCTTGAGGCGCGCGATGTACTCCAGCGTAGACCTGGGCGGCGTGTCGCGTCCGTCAAGGAACGGATGGACGACGATGCGCCCTTCCTGGAACTCCTGGCGCGCGCGCTTCATCAGCTTGAAGAGGTGCTCCTGGTGGGCGTGCACGCCCTCGTCCTGGAGGAGCCCGAAGAAGTGGAACTGCGAGTTGTTCTTTTTCCACTCGGCGATCAGGTTCTGCCACTTGGGGCTCTTGAAGAGCTCGCCGGAGGAAAGCCCGTCGTCGATGCGCTTAAGCTCCTGGACGACGATGCGTCCGGCGCCCATGTTGAGGTGGCCGACCTCCGAGGACCCCTGGTAGCCGTCGGGCAGGCCCACGGCCTCGCCGCAGCAGTCCAGCAGGCAGTGCGGATAGCGTGCGCGGATCTGGTCAATCGTCGGAGTCTTCGCGCCAAACACCGAATTCCCGTCTTTGCGCGGGTTTACGCCCCATCCATCGCGGATGATCAGAACAACAGGTCTCATCTTTCTTCTATTCTCCTTGGTCTTTGAAATCGTTGGCGTCAATTATACCAAAAATTCCGTTCAGTCGGCGAGCAGAGTCTTGAGCGTCGCGTTGCGGAGCGTCGGGACGGCCCGCTTCAGTATCCGGAGGATCATGCCACGCTCGTCCACTCCGAGCGACTCGAACCCATCGAAGCGCTCTGCGAGCTCAAGCGCCACCTTGTCGAAGCGGACACGCTCCTTGGAGTCGTCGTCCTCGCCGTACGGATAGCTGCCTTCGTGTATCCAGCCGCCCACGAGCCCCGCGGCGCGGTCCTCGCCGAGCGCCGCGAAGTGAGCCTTGAGGACCTTACGCGTCTCGTCGAGGTAGGCGCGGACCTCCGGATTGAGCTCGTCCATGACGAGGGCGTTCTCCGCGGCCAGCGCCGGGAAGCGCGGCGAGACCAGGTACGCGGTGAAGCTCGCGCCGCCGGAGCGCACCTGCGCGGGCTGCTCGTGCAGCTGGAACCCGTCGGGCCCGGCGAACACGAGCCTGCCGGAGCCGACGAACTTGCGGCGCCACTCGATGACCTCGAGCTTGGCGGTCACCCCGCCCGGCATGTCGAGCTTGTAGTCGGTCACGCGCCTCTGGACGATGATCGGAGTCACGGGCAGCCCGTTGAAGTAGATCCTTACGTCGGGGTAGCTCTTGAGGTAGAGGGCGAACTTGGCGGCCAGGGCCTGCACGGTCTCCTCGGCGTTGAGCAGAGAGTCGCAGTTGGCGCGGACGTTCTCGACGTACACCTCCGTTCCCGTGCCGGGGCCGGGCTCCTGGACCGCGTCCAGGCCGAAGACCCCGGGATTCTCGATCTCGCCCCATATCTTGTACGAGAGCAGCTCGCCGCCGATCCTTGCCGTCGTGCGCCATTCGACGTGGCCGCCGAGCGCGAAGGCCTTGAACCTGCCGCGCCCGTGCCGTCCGTGCAGGCGGCGTCGCAGCGTCTCCGTCCCCTTCCCGGCGAGCTTCCAGCTGCCGCCCAGGGAGCCGAAGGTGGAGTCCGCGCGGAGGACGTCTATGCCGGTGCCGTCGTCGGCGACGCGCACGGCCTCGACCGCGCCTAGCGCGTTCGTTATCACGTCAACCTTCACTTCCCTCGCGTCGGCGTCGAGCGCGTTCCACACGAGCTCCTCCACCGCCGACGCAGGCGTCGCCTTTGCGAGCGACGCGATGTGGTCTGCCTGTGCCTGAACGTATATCTGCTTCATAGATTGGCGATGTGTTGTGTTTCGGTGTAGTTCAGAGGGCTATGTCATCCTGCCCGGATGCGTTCTTGATGATCGGCACCTCCTCGGTGCCGGCCGCCGTCACCTTCTCGATCTTGAGGCGTATGGACTCCAGGTCCGCCTGGCATGTCTCGACGAGCTTCCGCCCCTCCTCGAACGCCTTTATCATGTCGTCGAGCTTCATGTCGCCGGACTCCATGCGCCTCACCAGGTTCTCAAGCTTGCCTAGGTTGTCTTCGAATTTCATGGGAACATCATCCGCCTTGCGTTGCCGGTGTTAGAAGAATGTCATCTGGCCCGGAAGCTCCGACAGCTTCCTGCGCGGACGGCGCACGGCCTTCTGCGGGGCGTTGACGTCTATCTCGTTCGCCTCGAGGTTCCTGAGTATCTCGGCGGCGCGGTCCACGACCTCCTGCGGAAGCCCCGCCATCGCGCCGACGTGTATGCCGAAGCTCTTCTCCGCGACGCCCGGCGCGATGCGGCGCAGGAACACCACCCTGCCGCCCTCCTCCTTGACCTTCACGGTGTAGTTCTTGACGCCATTCAGCACGTCGGCCAGGTCCGTCAGCTCGTGGTAGTGCGTCGCGAACAGGGTCTTGGCCTTCGCCTGCTCCCTGCCGTGCAGGTACTCCGCAACCGACCACGCGATGGATATCCCGTCGAATGTCGACGTCCCGCGACCGATCTCGTCCAGCACCACCAGCGAGCGGCGCGTCGCGTTGTTGAGGATGTTCGCCGTCTCCTGCATCTCGACGAGGAAGGTCGATCGCCCGCGCGCCAGGTCGTCTCCCGCGCCGATCCGCGTGAACACGCGGTCCAGGACGCCGAGGCGCATAGACGACGCCGGGACCCACCCGCCCATCTGCGCCATCACGGCGATGGTGGCTACCTGGCGGATGTAAGTGGACTTGCCGGCCATGTTCGGGCCGGTTATGAGCATTATCTGGTCCGTCGTGCAGTTCAGGAAGGTCGAATTCGGTACGAACGGCTCGGCGTCCGGAAGCTGCTCGATTATCGGATGCCGCCCGTCCTCGATCTCCAGCACGTCAGAATCGTCCACGACCGGGCGCACGTATCCGGCGGCTAGGGCGCGGTCGGCGAGGGACATCGTGGCGTCCAGCTCGCCCAGCGCCGCGGCAGTCTCCTGTATCTCCACCGTCTTGACAGCTATCGAAGAAAGCAGCTCCCGGAATATCCTCTGCTCGATGGCGACGGACTTCTCCTGCGCGCCGAGGACCTTGCGCTCGTACTCCTTGAGCTCCGGAGTCGTGTAGCGCTCCCCCGTCGTCAGCGTCTGCCGGCGCTCGTAGTCGGCCGGCGCCTGCGCGACCGAGCCCTTCGGGATCTCTATGACGAATCCGAAGGTCGAGACGTGCTTGACCTTGAGCTTGGCTATGCCTGTGCGCTGCTGCTCACGCGCCTGGAACTCGGCCAGCCAACGGTGCCCTTCCGCCGCAACGCCCCTCAGGTCGTCGAGCTCGGCGTCGAATCCGGCGGCGATGAACCCACCGTCCGCCATAAGCGCGGGGGGCTCGTCGGCGATGGCGCGGTCTAGGAGGTCCACTATCTCGGGCTGCGGACAGAGCCGCGCGGCCTGCGGCGCGAGGCTGTTGGCCTCCTTTATCCCGGGTATCGGGCGCAGGGAGTCCGCGAGCGCGCGGAGGTCGCGCGGGTTCGCCCTGAGGGAGTCGACCTTCTGGACGAGCCTCTCGAGGTCGCGGACGCCGGAAAGCATCCTGCGCGACTCGGTTAGGAGCGGCCTGTCCGCGACGTACAGTCCCACCGCGTCGAGGCGCGCGTTTATCTCCGCCGAACGCGCGAGCGGACGCGCGATCCACCCGCGCATCGTTCGCGCGCCCATCGGCGTCTTCGTGACGTCAAGGACCCCAAGGAGCGACGCCGCCTTGGAAACGTCGCCCACGGGAAGAAGCTGGAGGTGCCGAATCGTGCCGGCGTCGAGGACCATCCCGTCGTCGGACTCCACGATGCGCAGCCTGCGGACGTGTCCGAGCGAGTGGCGTAGCGTAGTTCCGACGTAGTACAGTAGAGCGCCCGCGGCGGAGACCATCTCCGTCTTGCCGGCAAGCCCGAACCCGTCGAGCGAAAGCACCTTGAAGTGTCGCGTCAGGCAGTCGTACGCCGCGTCGGCGGAAAACGTCCAGGCCTCCGCCTTCGTCGCCCGAGGGAAGCCCTCGTCGCAGCCCTCGCGGTCGGAGACGAGCAGCTCCGAAGGCGCATAGCGGTCGATCGCCTCGTCGAGCTTGTCCCTGGACGCGAACTCCTCCACCCCGAACTCGCCTGTCGAAAGGTCCAGCTTGGCGAGCGCAAGGCCGGAGACGGACGCGACGTAGTTGTTGGCCGTCTCGTCGAGGAGCCCGTCCTCCGTCACCGTGCCAGGCGTGACTATGCGGGTTATCTCGCGCCGGACAAGCCCCTTCGCAAGCTTGGGATCCTCGACCTGGTCGCACAGGGCGGCGGTCTTCCCGGCCCGGATCAGCTTCGCGAGATACGACGAAAGCGCATGGTACGGAACTCCGCACATCGGCTGGTCGCCGCGGTGGGTGAGCGTGGCGCCGAGTATGGGCGAGGCAACGACCGCGTCCTCGCCGAACATCTCGTAGAAGTCGCCAAGGCGGAACATCAGTATCGCGCCCTGCGGTATCTCGCGCTTGAGCGCAAGATACTGCCGCATCATAGGAGTTAGTTCACTTGCCATTTGCACATCCACTGGCCTGCATGGCGACTGTCACGCCCGCATAGACCGCGAGCCGTCACTTCCCCGCCTTCATCTCCGCCACCGAGGCGGCGATTGCGTCGACCATGAAGTCGACCTGCTCCTTCGAGAGCCCGTAGATCGGCAGATGGGTGTATCGCTCGTCGAAGACCTTCTCCGTCACGGGACAGCTCGCCGCGACCTTCCTCTCGTCGCAGCCCATGCCGATCGCCGCGCTGAACCGGTAGATCGGACCGAAGTGCGGGATGTTCGTGACGCCCTTCTCCTCAAGCTTCGCCTTCAGCGTCTGCACCGTTCCGCCGCAGACTTTCGGGTCGATCTGCAGCTGGTAGAGGTGGAAAGTCGGCTTGACCTTCGCGTCGCCCAGGGGCTGCGGCATCACGCCGGGGATCTTCGAAAGACGCTTCGTCACGTACGTCGCGAGGCGAGTGCGCTCGCGCAGGATGCGGTCGTAGCGCCGGACCTGCAGCAGGAGCCCGAGCGCCTGGATCTCGGTGACGGACGCGTTGTTGCTCGCCTGGTACCGGACCCGACCCCTGCCCTTGATGAGGGAGACGTCGTAGAGCCAGTTCCTGATCTTCGACGTGAAGTCGACGCCCAGGAAGCGCGCGCGCCGCGCCTCCGCGCGGTACTCGGGCACGTTCGAGACGAACACGCCGCCCTCGCCGAGCGAGGTGCAGTTCTTGACCTCGTGCGTCGAGAAGCACCCGAAGTGGCCAATCGTGCCGAGCTTGCGGCCCTTGTACTCGCCGCCGAAGCCGTGCGCCGCGTCCTCCATCACGACGATGCCGCGCTTCTTCGCGACCTTCATGATCGCATCCATGTCGCAGGGGTATCCGCCGATGTGAACGGGCACGATGATCTTCGTCCTCCGCGTGATCTTGCGCGCGACGTCCTTCGGGTCCATGTTGACGGTGCGCGGGTCTATGTCGGCGAAGACGAGCTTGGCGCCGACCGAAAGCGGATACGCCACAGTCGCAATGAACGTGTTTGCCGGCACAATCACCTCGTCGCCGGGGCCGACTCCGGCGTAGCGGTAGCCGAGCTCCAGCGCCGCCGTGCAGTTCGAGACGAAGAGCGAGCTCCCCTCCTCCACGCCGAGGTACTTGTCGATCGCCCGCTCGACCTCGGCGACCCTGTCGCCCATGGAGAGCTTCCCCGGAGGCGTCGCGACCTTGCCGAGCGTGGCGATGGCGGTCTTGACGCCCCTCAGCGCAGCGTCGTACTCCGCCCCCCTGCCCTGGAGCAGGAACTTCACGAACTCGAATGCGTCGGCCGCGCTGTAGTTCTCCCCAACCGCAGCCCACGGGACCTTCGTGTCGCCCGTGTTGTACCTGAAGTCGCTAGAACCGTTGCCCATGTCGCTGACCATCCCCTTCTTTCCCCGACCTCGCTACCAGTCGACCTTGTCCTCGATGAAGAAATACTCGTATCCCGCGTCGTGGACCATCTTCGCGGCGGCCAGCAGCTTCTCGCGCGAGTCCGGCTGGTAGGCGAAGTAGTCCTTGAACCAGTATTCCTCGTGGGTCGCGTGGATCAGGAACTCGTTGCCGATGACCTGCCCCATGCGCGCTGGGATGTCCTCGAGCCTGTAGAGGTTGAGGCATGGCGCCCCGCAGCCGAACGTCATGAAGTTGCATCCGGTGGACTTGTCGTGGAGCCAGTTGTACGTGCCGCGCGTGACGGCGACCTGGTCCGGCATGAGGTGGTTGTAGCCGCACGCCGACACGCTGATGTCGTCGCCGCCGCCCGGGCGCCAGTACATGGCGGTCTCCGGCTTGCGGAAGTTCTCGATGCGCATGCCGTGCCCGTAGGGCAGGATCGTCCTGTCGCCGTTGTAGGCATAGCGCTTGCCGCCGGAGCACCAGATCGCCGTGGCGCCGCAGTCCCTGAGCGCAATGCAGCCCTCCTTCGACATCGGCCCCCAGTGCGGCGTGACGGCCTTCGCGAACATGCCGGGGCCCGCGAAGCGCTCGACCTCGCGCGTGATGGCGTCCCACGTGAACTTGACGTCGTCGTAGCTGGCGTTGATCCACGGGTAGTCGGGGAACTCCGAGTAGGAATGGAAGCCGAAGCGGAACCAGTCCTTGGCGGCCTGGAACTCGTCGCGCCAGGTGTCGGGCATGTCCTTGAGCGTGAACTCCGCTCCCCGCGCGCCGTAGTAGAAGTCGTTGCGGTAGAAGACGTTGAGCTGCGCCCTGAGCCCGTACTTCTCGTAAGCCTCCCTGAAGGCGGAGAGGAGATGGTGGTCCCAGCAGGACTTCGGCTTCTCGCGTGCGAGGTCGCGAAACACGAAGATCACGTCGTCCATGTAGAACGCCGCGCGGTTGCCCTTGATGTTCCGCGTGCGCCGCACCTCGACGTCTGTTATGACGGGGCCGAGCTCCTGCGCAGACTCAAGTGCGCGCAGCTTCTCCCTCTGGCGCTCGGGGGACTCCGCCCGGACGTTCTTGATCTCGTCGCCGGCAATGCCCCTCGTCGCACAGCCGGACAAGGCGGCGGCCGCGCCGCCGACACCCATGGAAATGAATTGTCTTCTGTTCAATCTGGACACTCCCTTGTCAATCAATTTGTCTTGATGGATTATACCAAAACGCCTCTCCGGCAGTCAAGCGGATGGCGCGGCGGGCACACCGCAGAAGACGCCGATACACCTTGTGGAAGCGCTGTCAGTCTTCCAAAACGATTACGCCGGAGATGGAGCCGAAGCGGTCGGGGGAGTCGAGGTGCCAGACCGCCTTGCCCGAGGGGTCGAACTCGATGACCTGCCAGCCCTTGAAGCTGTCCCTCTCGCCGTGGCCGGTCCAGTGCGCGAGATAGAGGTTGCCGTTCTCGCGCTCCTCCACCTGCGCATAGAAGCGGCTCTCCTTGCCGGTGTCGGTCGGCACGAACCACTGCGACACCGCCTCGCCATCGGCGTTGAAGCGGACGAGCCCGCCGCCGTAGCCGCAACCCGCCAGATACCCGCCGCCCGTCCGCGCCGGAATGACCGCGAAGAGGTTGCGGCCCGCCGGCTGCGGATAGTTCTTCACCAGCTCCACCGCCTCGCCCTCCGCCGGCAGGCGGATGCGGGCAAACCCCTTCTCGTGCGCGACCAGCCACTCGCCGTCGCGTCCGCGCTCCATCGAACGCGCGTTGAAGTAGCCAGCGAGCTTCATCACGCGGCGAAGCTTGCGGTCGGCGCCAAACTCGTAGAAGTGGATCGCCTTGCCATGTTCCGCCCCGCCCGGGTTCACGGAAAAGACGAAGCCGCCGTCCTTCAGGTCGCAGACCGCCGTCGCCATCCACTCCTTGAAACCGGGATGGCTGAACTCGTCCACCACCTTCCGCTCCTTGAGGTCGACGACCTGGAACCCGCCGTGGCAGACGATGCGGTAGCGATCCTCGCCGACGCGCTTCAGATCCCACACCGGCTTCTTCACCGGCACCGCAAAGCCCTTGGACGGATAGAACGAGTCGTAGTAGTGGACTTTGGCCCGCGACTCGTCCGCCAGCACCAGCCGCCGCCGGCGGTCGGCCAGCGAGCGGTGCGGGTTGCGCATCTCGTAGCCCTCCGCGCGCACGTGCTCGAGCTCCTCGGGCGTGAGCTCGTGCTTCTCGCCGTGCGGATAGAGGTGCACCCAGCCGCGGCGGTTGAAGTCGAACGCGTCCTCCATCGGATTCCCGCCCGGATGGAAAGTCGGGTTCTTCGGCACGCCCGCCTTCATCATCTCCTTCAGCTCCGCGAGGTGCTGCGCGTACACGTCGCGCGGCAGGCAGCCGCGGTCGCGGCAGATCTTCGCCGCCATGCCCACGACCTCGCCGAGCTGGCCGAGCGTCCGCATCACCCGCACGCCCGCGAAGGCGACGTGCGAGCAGCTGATGTGGCGGCCGGCGAGGAAGAGGTTCGCGCAGTCGCGCGCGTAGAGGCAGCGGTAGGGAATCGGCGGCTGGTTGCCGGTGCCGCGGTGGTAGGCGGCGGAGCGGAACGGCTCCTTGAACTTCTTCGCGTTCTCCGGGTCGGGGAAGTGCAGGTCGACGTTCCAGGTCATCACCGCCGTGTCGTCCTCGTGGGTCAGGTCGTTCTCGATGTCCACCTGGGTGAGCACGTAGTCGCCGACCACGCGGTAGCTCTCGCGCTTGCCGCCGATGGGCGAGATCCAGTCGAAGCGCAGGCGCGCGAACTCGTCCTTGCGCGGCGAGCGGTTCTTCATCCAGTTCCAGTTGGAGAAGATCGCCAAGAGCCCGTAGTCGCGGATCCGCTCGGTGTCGTCGGCCATGTCGCGGTACTGCCCCGTCTCCTGCTCCCACGAGCCCTTGGTCACGTAGTAGCCGGTGGTGTCGTCGATCGGCAGCGCCCATTCGGAGATGTCGGGGAACGGCTGCGCCGTCGGCTCCTCCTTCGACAGCCACTGGACGGAGTGGCCCATCACCTGGCGGTCGGCCTTGACGGGCGCGGACGCCTCGCGGAAGCGCGCGCGCTCCTCGCGCCCGTACATCGTCTCGCAGCCGGCGAGCCGCGCGAGAACCGCGTCGCCGGTCGCATCGACGAAGAGCGGCGCGCGGTAGCGCGTCTCCGCGCCGGAGCGCGTGTCGCGCGCGACGACCGCGGCGATGCGGTTAGTCGCCTGCGCGTCCATCTCGACGGCGTAGACGTACTGGCGATACCTGAGCTCGGCCACTGGGAACGGACAGCACCACCGCGACTGGCGGTCCTTGGTCATCGTGAACGGAATCTCCTTGCGGGCGTCCTCGTAGTACTTCGCCTCGTGGGGGTCGCCGTCGCCGTAGTAGGGCTGGATGTCGCCGACCACGCCGCCAATCGCCGGATACGGCCCGACTCCGAGGATGCCGCCCATCGAGACCCGCACCTCCGACGAGTTGCAGCCGCCGAGCATGTCGCGGTCCTGGAGCAGCAGCACCTTCAGCCCGTAGCGGTTCGCCGCAATCGCCGCGCAGGTGCCGGAGACGCCGCCGCCGACGACCACGACGTCGTACTCGTTCGTGCAGTCGGCGACCGCGACGCCAGTCACGCGGTGCCGCCATCCGTCCATCGCCGCGGCGTCGGACGGGGGCGTGTCGCCCTCGGTCGTGAAGTAGAGCGCGTCGCAGCGTCCGTTGAAACCGGTCAAGTCGCGGAGGCGCACGACGTATTCACCCCCCGTCGCGAGCCGGACGACCCCCGCCCGCTGCCAGTGCCACGCCTTGTCGCCAGCGCCCAGCTTGTCCGACTCCCAGGCGTAGGGCGACCCCTCCATGCCGACGGCGACGCAGAAGCGCCCCGCCGCACCCTTCGTCCACTCCGCGTTCCAGTTGCGCGTCCGCGCCCAAAGGACGTATTCGCCGTCTTCGGGGGCGACGAGGCGCGTCACCGCGTCCTCGACGGGCTTGCCGTAGCCGTGCGCCATCACGTAGCTCGAGCCGAGCTGGCGCATGGAATGGGTCTCGACGGTCCAGCCGCCGAGCTTCTCGAAGCTTTCGCACTCTACGAACAGAGTCGCCGCCAATGCCAGTGGGACTAATGTCATGTCGCCCCTCCCTTTTCAGAATTTCAGTTCAATGCCGATTCCGCCCATGGTCAGGTCCTTTACCGTCTCGGGCCTCGAAGACGCGCCGAGGGCGTCCCTCGCGTCCGACGAGACGACGTCGAACTGGTGGACGAAGGCGAATATCCCGAAGTTCTCGGACACCGCGTAGTCGAGACGGAGGAGCAGGTTCAGCGCCATCAGTCCGTCTGAGTAGCGCCCGCTGCCATTCGGATTCGCGCCGTACTGCGCCGCAAAATGCCGCGAATCGCCGAATTCGCCGAAGGCCGTCGCGGTGAAGGTGAAGTCGTCGAGGAACTTCCACGAACGCGTAAGCCCGACGTCCCAGTAGCACCACTGCTGCCCGTGGTAGGCGCGGCGCAGCAGGTAGTACGGCGTGACATACGGGTTCTTGAGCGCCTGCGAGACGTTCCACTCGGAGATCGAGTTCGCGTGCGGACGGTAGCCTGGAAGCACAACCCACTTCTTCGCGACGGTCGTGTCAAGCGTCCATTCCTCCGCGAGTTCGAGCCCGTAGCCGTAGTAGACGCCGTAGTCGACTTCGTTGTAGGCGTTGCGCCGCGTGGCGCCCTGTCCGCTCGTTGCGAGCGACGACACGCTCCAGGCGTAGCCGCCGACACGCCCGAGGGGATCGAGGTCGAACGAGAGGTCGGCGAACTGCGCAGAGAACGGCTTCCTGTCGACGATGGCGCCGCGGGCCCAGTACGCGGTCTCAATGTCCGCATACGCGCTCACGTGCGTCCGCCTCGCCACCTCCGAAACGAGGTTTGTCTCGCCCTGCGCCGCCAACGCGGCGAGCGCGCCAAGCGCAAGAAATGTCTTTCTTGTCATCTTACTTTCCTTCGCGTCAATATTATATCATACAAATCATCGCCGCATACGACTTACGCACGGAACTTTTGCAAAATCGACTTGCCTGTGGCGCGCGCTTTGCTACGCTAAGTTAGCGCACAAATATAGTCATTCCGCCGCCGAACTTCGTCTGGGGCGTGATGAGGTCGCTGACGGCAAGCGCCGTTCCCTTACAGCCGAAGGCGAAAGAGCCAGTGCCGATGTTCTGGAAGTAGCGGTTGCGGACCGAGTCGAAAACCTCGCCGACTCCGCCGCGCTTGCAGGGCCGAATACTGCAGCAGGCCGCACCATCCGTCGTCGTCACGTCGAGCGAGTAGAAGCGGATCGACGTCGACGGCAAGCCGTTCGACGACCACAGCACCGCCGGCGAGTCGCCCGACATGTCGTTCGCGGCAAACAGGTAGGCGCTACCAGCGCAGGTGAAGACATCGGCGCAGGCCTTGGTGTTGGAATAGGTGCCAACCGCGCCATCCTGCAATCGCTCCGCGACGCGCCTTGCCGCCGAATTGACCATGCGGTAGCGGTGATCTGTGCTACGCGGCACATTCTTAAGCCTATAGGTGTCGTAGTTGCCGTTGTTGAAGTCGCAGTAGAAGCAGGAGCCATCCACGAACATCG